>Ga0105047_10008550_pt1 | contig 17013 bp, 10 predicted proteins | sample MAT04_FD_78384 | JGI IMG/M metagenome (GOLD analysis project Ga0105047, IMG submission 78384) | Freshwater microbial communities from Lake Fryxell liftoff mats and glacier meltwater in Antarctica - MAT-04 (megahit assembly) | ecosystem: Environmental > Aquatic > Freshwater > Ice > Liftoff...
CCCACTGGAATCGTCACGACTGGAACACCGCTCGCGGGCAAAGTTGTGGCGGCTGTGTCGGCCGGTGCGGAATTCAGTTGCGCTGTCACCACTGACAACACCCCGGTCTGCTGGGGTTTGAACACCAGCGGGCAGCTGGGTGACGGAACGACGACGCAGCAATCGAGCGCCGTCGCCGTCATCACGAACCCCTTGGTGTCGATCAGTTCAATCGACGGCCAGCGCGCAGGAGTCGTCGCGTTTGCGCGGTCCACCGACGTGCTCACCCTCACGGGAACGTGGTGGAACGCCTCGATCCCCGTGGGCGGTTTCACGGTCACAGTGGGTGGGGCCGCAGCAACTAATAACCTGACGACGAACGCCGCCGGCACGATGAGCGGCACGGTGACCGTTCCCGTAGGAGCAACGCCAGGTCTTGGGGCCATCATCTTGACGCAGGGCACCGACGTGGTGTCGCGTCCGATCACCGTGCTGGGAACGCGCACGGTGACTGTGTTGCCTACCTCGGGTGTGCCCGGAACGGTGGTCAGCGTCAGCGCCACCAACTTCGATCCCACTGCGGCCGCACAGATTCGAGGGTTGACCAACCTCATCGGGCCAGTGATCTCTAGTGATCCCGCAGTCGTGGTGGCCATTGGTGCCACGGGTGCGCTGGCCAGTACCAACTTCACGGTCAACGACTTCGCCACGTCGGCCATCCAGGTGAGCGAAACCGCGCCGAACGGCAATCCCGCAGTCGATGAAGGCAACACGCCCTTCATCGTCCCGGCGGTCACGGTGTCGGCCACGTCCATCGCGGGCCAACGCTCTGGCGTCACCGGTTACGTCCGCGGGGCCGATGTCGTCACTGCTGCTGGGGCGAACTGGCCGGCGTCGCTGTCTGCTGGAGCGTTCACGGCTGCGTTCTGTCAGACAGATGGCTCGGGTTGCGATGCCACAGCGACGTCGGCACTCGCTACGAACGCTGGCGGTGCGCTGTCAGGCACGGTCAACGTGCCCGCAGGCGCTACGCAGGGATCTCGGGCTCTCAAGGTGACCAACGGCGCGCGATTCGCTCTGTTCCCACTCACCGTGCTGGGCACTCGGACCATCAGCCTCACACCCACCAGCGGTGGTCTCGGCACAGCGGTTGCCGTCACCGGCGCAGAGTTCGATCCCACCGCAGCGGTGACGATTCAAGGCGTACGCAACCTTGTCGGACCCATCAACTCCAGTGATGCAGCGGTCGGCGCCACCATCAGTGCCTCAGGTGCGCTCGCGTCCACCAACTACACGGTCAGCGACGGCTTGAGCACGGCGATCCTGGTCTCCGAAGATGGGCCGGGAGGAACGCCAGCAGTCGACAAGGCATCAGCTTCGTACACCCCGCTGACGGCCTTGGCCACGATCACCGCCATCACAGGTCAGCGCACCGGCGTGACTGCCTACGCGCGAGATACCGATGTGCTGACGATGACCGGTGCCGGGTGGCTTGCTTCACAAAGCTCAGCGCAGATCAGTGCTGCCGTCTGCACAGCCGACGGAAGTACGTGCGACGCAGTCGCGACCACCACGCTGAGCACCGACGGAAGCGGCGCCCTCTCGGGCACGGTCACTGTCCCCAACGGAACCACCACCGGTTCGCGCGCGCTGAAAATCAACGCGGGTCCGTCCGGATCGCTCACGCCCCTCACGATCCTCGGCGCTCGGACGATTTCCATCGCGCCGGCATCGGGTATTCCGGGCACCGTGGTTGCTGTGAGCGGTTCCGAGTTTGATCCCACAGCGGCTGTGCAAGTTCGGGGACTAACAAATGTCGTGGGGCCAGTGGCTTCGAGTGACGCACCCGTCAACATCACTGCGTCAGGCAGTGGCGTCATTGCCTCCACCAACTTCACGGTCAACGACTACGCCACCGTGTCGATCGAATTGAGCGAAACCGCCCCCAACGGGAATCCGGCGGCTGATTTCGCACGCACGGGGTTTACCGTTCCCACCCCGACGGTGGCGATTGCGGCGATCACCGGTCAGCGGGCCGGGGTGACTGGCTATGCCCGCGATGGCGATGTCGTCAGCGCGTCTGGAACCAATTGGGCTGCTTCTTTGTCGGCCGCATCCTTCACTGCGGAGTTCTGCCAAACCGATGGCCTGGTGTGTGATCCAGTGGCCACGTCGTCCTTGAGCACCGATGGCACTGGCGTTCTCTCGGGGTCCGTCACAGTGCCGGGCTCACCAACATCTGGCACCCGGGCTCTCAAGGTGACAAATGGTGGTCGCTCAGCGCTCGTGTCCGTCGTCGTTCTGGGAACCCGAGGCGTGGTTGTGTCGCCCACCAGTGGCGGGTTGGGCACGGTCGTATCCGTGACGGCGACGCAGTTCGACCCCAGCGCCGTGGTCACGATTCGTGGGCTGCGCAACATCTCGGGACCGGTCAACTCCAGTGATGCACCAGTGGCGTCGAGCATCACGGCCGGTGGATCGCTGGTGGCCACCAACTACACCGTGAACGATCCGCTCACCACAGCGATTCAGGTTTCTGAAGATGCTCCTGATGGCGCGCCCGCCGTCGATCAAGCCTCGGCTGGCTACGCCACTTTGCCGGGCGTCGCGACGATCGATTCGATTACTGGGCAGCGAACCGGTGTCACCGGCACGGCGCGCAAGGGTGACGGACTGAACGTCTCCGGCACCGGTTGGTTGGCAAGCCAGACGTCGGTTCAGATCATCGCCCGGTTGTGTTTGCCCGATGGCAGCTCCTGCGATGCGGCGGCCACCACCACCTTGAGCACGAACGGCACGGGCGACCTGTTGGGCGTGGTCACAGTTCCGTTGAGTGTCACCACTGGTTCTCGTGCGCTAAAGGTGTCGATCGGCACGGCCGAGTCATTGACGCCGCTGACGGTCATCGGCAACCGGATGATCTCGCTCTCAGCTTCCATCGGAACCATCGGAAACGCGGTCAATGTGACCGCCACCAACTTCGACCCAGGTGCCTCGGTTCAAGTGCGTGGCGCATCGAACGTCTCGGGGGCTAGCCCTGTCTACACGGTCGATCCGCCTATCGGTGCCACGATCGATGCTGCTGGGGTATTGGCTTCAACACCCTTCACGATCAACGCGGTCGACACCACCGACATCGTGGTGGTTGAGGTCGCTCCCGATGGGGATCCGTTGGTCGACTGGGCCTACGCCGCCTACGACCTGTTGGTTCCCAACACCTCGCTAGCGTTGCAGTCGTACGTGACGGGAACCAACTCGAGCCCCACCTCGATCGACTTTGGATCGCTGACGTCACCTCGCGCGCCCACTGTCCTGAGTGGCAACCTCAACCGGTTGCAGGTGGTCGATCAGCGCAACGGCGTCTTCGGGTGGTCATTGACAGCCACCTTGACGAGTTTCGTGGGCTCTAGCGCGTCGATGCCGAACTCGGTACTCACCGCAACGCCGGTCTGCACAGCGGTGGGCGCGGGGAGTGCTCCCGGGGCTGCAGCCGGTGCGGTGGGGCAAAGTTTCGGCGGCCTGGTGCAACTGTGCAATAAGGACGCGCAGACGGGTACAGGTGGAACAACCTCAGGGGTGTACACGATCGATGCTGGGCTTGGCCTCACCATCCCTGCATTCCAGGCGGCCGACTCATACACCGCCGTCCTCACCATCACGTTGGTCTGATCCAATACCCGACTACGGGCGAGGCCCGTCAGGTCAGTGAGCCGATGACCAGACCGCTCAACCAGACGCCCATGGCCAGCAGCACCGAGCCAGCTTCGATGAGGATGCCCACGCCGACCGCCCGCAGTGCGGTGGCGGCTCGTCGACCAGAGCCGGCCACTTGTTTCGACTGGCCCACTACGCCCAGCCAGATGCCGATGACGAAAAACAGCGGCAGGCCAATCACGGGTACGACGAAGAAGCCGATGATGGCCAGGATCGAGGCGGCGGCAATAATCCATCCCGAAATCTCTGCCTGACGCAAAGAGGTGCCGGGAATCAGATAGCGCAGCACCTGTCCCGCGAGAAGAACGAGCAGGACCGCAGTGAAGACGGTCCATGCCAGTGGACCACTCTCCACGAGGGCCCACACAAGCACCGCGGTGCCGGCTAACAGTGCACCCGGCAGAACTGGAATGACCGTTCCGGTGATCGCCACCACAAACGCGATGGCGATGAGGGCATCACCCCACCAAGGCATGAATCACCTGCAGGTGATGGAAAGGGCTGGAGTTAGCGTTCGTCGACGGGCGCGGTCGCTGGCGTGGGTGCCAGTCGCTCGGTCTCGTCGTGAATGTCGGCCGCCACTTGGCGCAGCGCTTCCTCGTGCTCTTTGGCGTGGTGTCCGCAGAACAGGAGTTCACCGCCCTTGGCCAGACGCACTCGGACATAAGCCTGGGCACCGCAGCGGTCGCAGCGGTCGGTGGCCAGCAGGCCGGTCGCATCAAGCGTCTGGTTCAAGGGACACCTCCAATGTCGTTGCCTCATCCTGCCACTTCGAAGCCCGATAAGCCTCCTTGAGGCGCGCCGAAACGGCCGCGTTCGCTGAAAGCGCAGCCGAACAGAGGATGCGGGTGTGGCAAACGTAGGAGGTCTGAGGCCTTCGCTACGGTGAGCAAATGTCCGGCTCCTACACCGCAAAGCACCTATCTGTCCTCGAAGGCCTTGATGCGGTCCGCAAGCGTCCGGGCATGTACATCGGCTCAACCGATGGCCGCGGACTCATGCACTGCGTCTGGGAAATCATCGACAACGCCGTCGATGAGGCGCTCGCCGGCTACTGCACGCGCATTGATGTGGTGCTTCATCCGGATGGCTCCCTTGAGGTGCGCGATAACGGCCGTGGGATCCCGGTCGACATCGAGCCTCGGACCAAGTTGACCGGCGTTGAAGTCGTCATGACGAAGTTGCACGCCGGTGGAAAGTTCGGTGGCGGCTCGTACGGCGCCTCGGGTGGATTGCACGGCGTCGGGGCCTCGGTCGTCAATGCGCTCAGCTCACGCATGGATGTCGAAGTCGACCGTGACGCGAAGATTCATCGGATGAGTTTCCGGCGCGGTACGCCGGGATTGTTCGATGGCGATGGCCCAGATGCTGCCTTCAGCAAGAAGTCCGGTCTGCGCGTCGAGGGAAAAGCGCCGAAGAAGTTGACGGGCACCCGCGTGCGCTGGTGGATCGATCACCAGATCTTTCTCAAAGACGCGGAGGTGTCGCTGGGTGATCTGTACGATCGCGCGCGGCAAACCTCGTTCCTTGTTCCCGGGCTGCTCATCGCCGTATCCGATCAACGCAATCCTGAGTCGCCGACCGAAGAACAGTTTCTGCATAAGGGCGGTATCAGTGAGTACTGCTCGTTTCTGGCAGGTGGCGGTCGCAGCGATGCCGATGCCGACGCCATGGACGCCGAACATGTCTTGAGCGATGTCATCCGGATCAGTGGCAGTGGGCTGTTCAAAGAGACCGTGCCAGTGCTCGATGCCGCAGGACACATGAAGTCCACCGAGGTCGAGCGCGAACTGAGTGTTGACATCGCGATGCACTGGGGGAGCGGATACGACACAACACTGCGTTCGTTCGTCAACATCATCGCTACCCCTAAGGGTGGCACCCACGTCGTCGGTTTCGATCGTTCGCTGACGAAGGCGCTGAATGAGGCCGCACGTGCGGCGCGGCTGCTCAAGACCGGCGACGAAGACCTCTCCAAAGACGATGTGCAAGAGGGGCTGACCAGCGTCGTCACAGTCCGATTGGCTGAACCACAGTTCGAAGGTCAAACCAAAGAGGTGCTGGGCACGTCGGCTGCCTCGCGGATTGTGGCCAATGTCGTCGCCCAACAGATGGGCGCGTTCCTGACGAGCTCTCGACGCGTAGACAAAGCCCGCTCGCGAACGATTCTCGAGAAGGTCGTCGCGGCCTCGCGCACTCGCATTGCTGCGCGTCAGCACAAAGATCTTCAACGGCGTAAGAACGCGCTCGAGTCGTCGTCGTTGCCCACGAAGTTGGTCGATTGCCGGACCGACGACATTGCGCGCAGCGAACTGTTCATCGTCGAGGGTGACTCGGCCCTCGGCACGGCCAAGTTGGCCCGATCGAGCGACTATCAAGCCCTGCTGCCGATCCGCGGCAAGATTCTGAACGTCCAAAAGGCCTCGGTCGGCGACATGCTCAAGAACAGCGAATGCGCGGCGATGATCCAGGTCATCGGTGCCGGCTCGGGCCGAAGCTTTGATCTCGAGCAGGTGCGTTACGGCAAGATCGTGTTGATGTCAGACGCAGACGTTGACGGTGCGCACATTCGTTGCCTACTGCTTACGCTGTTCCACCGCTATATGAAGCCGCTGCTCGATGATGGGCGGGTATACGCCGCCGTGCCGCCGCTGCACCGCATCGAAGTGATCGGCGCTGGATCCAAGAAGAACGAATACGTGTACACGTATTCGGATGCGCAGATGCGCTCAGTGCTGGCGCAGTTGGCCAAGCAGGGCCGACGCTACAAAGAGCCGATCCAGCGTTACAAGGGTTTGGGTGAGATGGACTCGGGCCAATTGCGCGAGACCACGATGGATCCCCGCCACCGCACTTTGCGCCGGGTCACGATGAACGACGCCGCTGCCGCCGACAAGGTCTTCGACCTTCTCATGGGCAGCGACGTCGCTCCGCGCAAAGAGTTCATCGTGCAGGCTGAGGGTTTGCAATCAGCCCGCATCGATGCCTGATCCTGTTTAGGCTGCACGTATGTGTTGCATCGTGCTGATTGCCGGATTCCTTGGTCCTCGCCTTGCCGTCTTCTTCCTGTGGCTGTTTGACCGGCCCCAGGTGTCAGCGGCGTTCGATTCCTTCTGGATCGGCGTCCTTGGATTCCTCGTGCTGCCGTGGACCACTTTCATGTGGGTCGTTTCCTATCAGCCGTTGTTCGGCGTCAAGGGATTCGGTTGGGTGCTCGTCGGCTTCGGCTTGGTCATGGATCTGATCACCTACACCGGTGGAGCGCGTCGCCAGGTCCAGCAGTCAGCGGGCTGATCAGTTTTCGCCCTGCGCCTTGGTGTAGCCAGGAACTCCGTCGATCTCTTCAAGCTTCTCGATGTGGTTCCAGCGATACTTCTCGCCGATCTTCTTGAGCAGGCTGAGGACCGACTCCTGGTTCCACCCCGCGGGCTCGCTGATGACGAATCGGCACCTGAAATGGTCGATGCATTCGGTCGGCGCTCCTGTCAACGGAAACACCACCGTTCCTCGGTTGCTCACCATCTTCAGCGTGTAAGGCGAATCCATGGCGATGGCCTTCAGCGCGGCGCCGAGCTCGGCCGGCGACTGGTCGGTCTCGACGAACACGTCGACGCCCACCTTCGTGCGCGATCCGGGGTCGCTGCGGCCATCTGCACGCGTGATGTGGGGGATCTTGATTGGTGCGTAGTTGCGACTCGGGTAGGTATCACTGCGCTGGCCAAGATTGGCGATCACCGCATCCGCAAACGCCTGCGTACCGATGGAGCCCTCTGTTCCGCTGACGTCCTTGGTGCGTGAGCCGTTCTCGAGGCTGACCACGACGGCCTGTTCCACATCAACCGCCTGGTCGAAGAAGCCCAGGTGGCGGAGCAACATCACGGCCGACAGCAGAACGGCAGTGGGGTTGGCGACGTCTTGGTCTGCGTACTTCGGCGCCGATCCGTGGACGGCTTCAAAGATGGCGACGTCGGTGCCGAGGTTCGCCGATGGTGCAAAGCCCAAGCCACCCACGAGCCCGCTGGTCAGGTCGCTCAGAATGTCGCCATTCATGTTGGTCGTGACGATCACGTCGAAGTTCTCGGGGAATCGCACCAGTTGGTGAGCCGCGTTGTCGATGATGATGTGCTGCGCATCGATCTGGGGGAACTCAAGCGCGACTTCCTCGAAGACCGACTTCAGCAATCCTTCGGTCAGTTTCATGATGTTGGCCTTGGTGGCGCAATGAACCGTCGTGCGTCCCTCAGCGACGGCCAGGGCGAAGGCCGTGCGGACGATGCGTTCGCATCCGGCGCGCGACATGATCTTCAGACACTGGGCTACGTCGGGGGTCTGCATGTGCTCGATGCCGGCGTAGAGGTCTTCTACGTTTTCGCGCACCACCACGAGGTCGATGCCGCGTCCGCTGAAGGGCGTGGTGACGCCGGGCATTTCGCGCACCGGCCTGATGTTGGCGAAGGTCTCAAACAACTTGCGCAGCGTGACGTTGGCGCTCTTCTCACCGAATCCCACGGGAGTTTCCAGCGGACCCTTGAGGGCGACGCGCGTGCGTGCGATCGAGTCGATGGTTGCTTGGGGCACGCCAGAGGCAAGCCCCTGACGGAAGACCGAAGCCCCCGCGGCCTGCTCCTCCCACACGATGGGCGCACCTGAGGCCTCGATGACGCGCTGGACGGCGCGCACCACCTCGGGACCGATCCCGTCGCCGGGGATCACCGTCACGGTGACGGGGGTCTGGGCAGTGGCGCTCTGCGGTGCCATGAATCCTCCTTCGCGCGTCCCGGGGGGCCGGGGAAGGGCAGCCGTTCCGCCCTATACGTGAAAAAGATTTCAGGTATTTCAGTTCATGTCAAGTCGTGGGGGTGGTGCGGGTCTCGAGGGGCACCTCGACCTGCGACATGCGGCCGCTCATCACGTCGTAGATCGCGCCGGCCACCGTGAGGTCAGGGGGGAGGAGCGGATGCGACCGAATGCGATTCACGTCGTCGCACAGAGTCTGGATGGGGTCCGCGATCGTCTCGAAACTGATGCTTCGAGTATCGACACCGTGCTTCTCAGCGATCAACGCATGAATCTGCTCTTCGGTTGATTGCGCCATGCGGCAATGGGTATGCGGCATCACCAGCACGCGGGTGACGCCCAGCAGGTACACCGCTAGAACCAGCGTGCGCAGGACGTCATCAGTGACACGACCGCCAGCGTTGCGCAGGATTTTCGCGTCACCTGGCTCGAGACCGAGCAGCTCAAGCGGCGAGATCCGTGAGTCCATGCACGTGATGATGGCCAGGCCACGAGCAGCGACCGGTTCGAGGTGGGCATCTTGGAAGCGATCCGCGAATACGGAGTTGCCTGCGACAAGATCTGCGAAGGCACCTGCGTCGTCAGGATGAGGGGCTGCGGAATTCCGTGGTTTGGTCACGGCCGCTATCTTGCCCGATCGGAGCCGGCTTTCGAATTCTTGTGACCCAACTCGTCAGCGGTTCATCCACCTTGCCGCACGACACCGGGCGCTGGTGTTCAGACGCCATCTCACGGACGTCGACGATCCATGTGCGGCCGTCGGGGGATTGAACGGTCACCCACGTTTGATCGGACTCACTCATGGTCACCAGGCCGTGGTTGAGAGTGCGGCCCTGCGGGCCCCACTCGTGAAGAACGGCGATCTCGGCAGCCTGTTCGGCAGGAGTGAGCGCGCTTCGGCCGCGCAGTGCATGCACGGGGAGGCGCCCGGTCAACGACATGGCGACGTCTGCGACCGCGGCGCGCCCGAGCACATTGCCGTCAGGCAGCAGTACGACGGTGGGTGCGAACCGGTGGCCGCCTGGGTGCGAGCACTCCCAGACGAGTCGATGCGCGGGGTCCTGCTGAGGCAGATTGTCGATCACGTCGTCGAGCAGATGGCGACCGCTGATGGCGCAACACGTGTCGCGTTTGCCATTCGTACAGATCAAGGTGACGCGTGAAGTGTCCGTTTGCCACGGTTCACCGGGCGGAACGCCGTCGATGAGAGCTGAGGGATTCAGTCCTAGGAGCACCTCGCGCAGGGCGGCATCACCCACGACATGCGCAGTCATCAGCCAAGGTTGCTGGTCGTGGCCTTTGCCAGCGAAGGCCACCATCAGCGTGCGCTCGTGCAGTTCTGGAGACTGGGTCTTGGGGTCGATATGTGAACCGGGTCGTCGAATCAACAGGGGGCGGATGGGGTGATCGGCGATCAGGGCATCCACCTCCTTGCCAAGGTCAGTCGGCAGGTGACTCTCGACCAGAGCCTTGGCTCCCCACGGGCCTGATTGCTCAATCGCCAGCCACACCACCGTGTGCGGCGCTGTGCCCGCCAGCGGCTCGTTGAAAGCTAACGACAACACCGAGCACGCATCGGTGGGCAAGACACCATGAGATCGGCTCATACGGGTCCGGCCACGGCGCTGATGGGGTTGATCGCCGGCAGGCCAGAGGCATCACGCTTGGCTGGCTCGGTGGGAAGGCTCACACCTGCCCCGCGAGGCCCTGAGGCCCTGGCCGGAGACGGTCCGGCCCATCCGAGGGTCAACTCATCTTCGCCCTTGAGGAATCGTTGGCAACGGACACCCGAGGTGGCACGGCCCTTTCGGGGAAACTCCTGGAAGTCACTCATCTTGACGCTCGAACTGGCCGTTCCCGGAAGCGCATCTGAACTACCGGCCACGGTGACCACTTCTGCTTGCGTTCCCGGTTCGACGACGCCGAAGAACACCACGTGTGCGCCGTCGGTCAGTTTGATGCCGGCCATTCCACCAGCACCACGACCCTGTGGCCGTACCGATGAGGCCGGCATGCGCAGTAGTTGGGCATCGCTGGTGATGAAGACCAGGTCAGCATCCTCGGCGATCACGTCAACGGCGCCGACCACTTCGTCGCCGGCCTTCAGCGTGATGACGTCCCACGCGTCTTTGCTGCCGACTGCTTCAGGAACTACCCGCTTGATGATTCCTTCGCGCGTTCCAATGGCCATCGGGGTGGCTGCAGCGACCTCTTCGTCGGTGGTGGGGCAGCCTGCAAGACCGATCACGCGCTCGCGGGGCTCCAGTGCCACCAGTTCGGCGAGCGCGACCCCACCGGCGGCATTGGGCGGTCCTGCGGTGTCGGGCAGATTGGGTAGGTCGATGACTTCGATGCGCACGATGCGGCCGCGAGAGGTCACCAGCCCGATGGCCCCGCGCGTCGTGGTGGCAGAGCTGGCCACGATCACGTCATGTCGGGCCCGGGGTGTGTTGGCTCGGTCTTCGGCCGTCGTCGGTTCCATCTGCGATGTTCGGGCCATGAGTCCGGTAGACGAGAGCAGAACACGGCAGGGCTCATCGTCGATCTCCAGGGGCACCGCTGATTCGGCAGGCCTGCCAGCCGATTCCAGCAGCACTGTGCGCCGATCCGTTCGGTGGTCTTTCGACACCTGGGCCAGTTCGTCCGACACCGCGCGCCGCAACTTGCCGTCGTCTTCGAGAATCTCGGTGAGACTCGCGATCGTCGCCTGAAGTTCGGCCAATTCCGCACGAAGTTTTCCGACTTCGAGTGTGGTCAACCTGCGCAACGGCATATCGAGAATGTGTTGTGTCTGAACGTCCGAGAGGTCGAAGGCCTCCACCAATCGGGTGCGCGCCTGCGCCGAGTCTTCGCTTGTGCGGATGATGTGAATCACATCGTCGATCGCATCGAGAGCGATCAGCATGCCCTCGACGATGTGCGCGCGTTCGGCCGCCTTGCGGCGTCGGTACTCACTTCGCCGGCGCACCACTTCAAAGCGGTGTCCGATGTAGACATCGAGCAGTTCGCGTAGACCAAGAGTGCGGGGCCGTCCGTCGACAAGTGCGACGTTGTTGATCGAGAACGAGTCTTCCATTGGTGTCAGCTTGTAGAGCTGTTCCAGCACGGCCTCAGGATTGAACCCGTTCTTGATCTCGATCACCAAACGAAGACCGTTCTGTCCATCGGTCAGATCGGTGACGTCTGTGATGCCATTGAGCTTCTTTGATCGCACGAGATCCGCGATGCGTTCGACGACCTTCTCGGGGCCGACTGTGTAGGGGAGTTCTGTCACCACAAGGCCGATGCGGCGGGCCGACACCTTCTCAATCGACACGGTGGCTCGGGTACGGAAGGTGCCCCTGCCCGTGGCGTAGGCGTCGCGGATACCGGCCAATCCGACGATCTGTCCACCGGTCGGAAGATCTGGACCGGGGATCATCTTCATCAGGTCGTGCAGCGTGGCGTCGGGGTGGTCGATCAGGTGCCGCGTCGCCGCGATGACCTCGCCCAAGTTATGCGGCGGCATGTTGGTCGCCATGCCGACCGCGATCCCCGATGCACCGTTGACCAGCAGGTTCGGGAAGGCCGCGGGCAGGACGACCGGTTCGGTTTCGCGGTCGTCGTAGTTGGGTTGGAAGTCGACAACGTCTTCATCGAGCGAGGTCGTGAGCAACGTGGCCGCCGAGGCAAGCCGGCATTCGGTGTAACGCATAGCGGCCGGACCGTCGTCGAGGTTGCCGAAGTTGCCGTGCCCATCAACGAGTCGCACGCGCAGCGAGAACGGTTGGGCCATGCGCACCAGTGCGTCGTAAATCGCGGAGTCTCCGTGCGGGTGCAACTTGCCCATCACATCGCCGACGACACGCGAACTCTTGACGTGTCCGCGGTCGGGCGCCAGGCCCATCTGCGACATTCCGAAAAGGATGCGTCGCTGCACGGGCTTCAGTCCATCGCGGGCATCTGGCAAGGCCCGGGAGTAGATGACGGAGTAGGCGTATTCGAGAAACGATCCCTGCATCTCGTCGGCGACGTCGATGTCAACGATGTTCTCGACGCCGTCAAAGACGTCGTCAGCCTGGGTGGGGCGGGTGCGGCGGGCCATGGGGCAGAACTCCTCGAGACGCTTGCTAGCTGATGCTGCTCACTTCTGGTCATCCTGTCCCACGCGCGTGACACCGGCGACGGGGGCGCGCGGCGGTAGCCTGCGCAGGTGAGTTCCACGTCCCCCTCCCCAGAAGCGGGGACGCCGTATCCGGCCCAGTGGGAGGCCGATGTTCTCCTGCGTGATGGACGAGCGGCCCACCTGCGCCCGATCACCCCGCAGGACGCCGACCGGATCCAGGATTTTCACCGTAGCCTCAGCCAGCAGAGCGTCTACTTCCGCTATTTCGCCGTGCGCGGAGACCTCTCGGCCCGTGAATTGCAGCGACTGACCCACGTCGATCACGATCAGCGAGTGGCCTTCGTCCTGACGCTGGGCCCTTACATCATCGCCGTCGGACAGTACGAGGCCATCGATCGGCAGAAGGCTGAGATCGCGTTCACCGTCCGCGACAACCACCAAGCCCGCGGTGTGGGATCGATTCTTCTCGAGCATCTGGCTGCTGCCGCCCGAGAGCGAGGGTTTCGGCGTTTCGTAGCTGAAGTGCTTCCCGACAACTACCGAATGCTCGATGTGTTCACCGATGCCGGATATTCGGCCGATCGTCATCTTGACGATGGCGTGGTGTCGATGAGCATCGACCTTGAACCCACTCAACAGTCGGTCAAGGTCATGGAGGCGCGCGAACATCGCGCTGAGGCGGTCTCGATCAAGAGCCTCCTCTCGCCCGAATCCGTCGTGGTCGTGGGCGTCTCTGAACGTGAAGGCACCTTCGGGCACACGTTGCTGCGCAACATCGTGGATGCTGGTTTCGCCGGCGCGCTCAGCGTCGTACACCCCACCGCTACGTCCATCGCGGGCGTTCGGGCCTATCCCACCGTGGCCGATGTGCCGGGATCGATCGACCTTGCGGTGGTTGCCGTGCCGGCCGACGGGGTGCTCGATGTGATCCGCGATTGCAGTGAGAAACGCGCACGGGGCGCGGTGGTGATCTCGTCCGGATTTGCCGAGGCCGGTTCGATCGGCAACGACATGCAGCGCGAACTCATCCGGGTAGCACGCGGGCGGGGCATGCGCATCGTGGGCCCCAACTGTCTGGGCGTCATTAATACTGCGATCGACGTCAGTCTGAATGCGTCGCTGGCACCGCTGATGCCTCCGCGCGGTCGCATCGGATTCTTCAGCCAATCCGGTGCGTTGGGTATTGCACTGCTTGAGACGGTGCGCCGACGAGGGCTTGGTGTTTCGACGTTCGTCGGAGCCGGTAACCGCGCAGATGTATCGGGAAACGACGTCTTGCAGTACTGGGAGGCCGACCCAGAGACTGACGTGATCCTGCTGTACCTCGAGTCGATCGGTAACCCCCGAAAGTTCACGAGGTTGGCGCGACGCATTTCGCGGACCACACCCATCGTGGCGATGAAAACCGGTGGCTCGATGCAAGGTCGACCGCTCGGTCATTCGGTGCGGCGCACGTCGCTGCCGCCGGCTGCGCTGGAGGCCTTGTTCAGCCAGTCGGGTGTGATTCAGACCGAGACGCTGAACCACTTGTTCGACGTGAGTCAACTCTTGGCCTTCCAGCCATTGCCTACTGGATCCACGTTGGCGATCGTGGGCAACTCTGATGCGCTGGCCTCGCTAGCAACTGACGCCGCGCGAGCGCGTGGGCTGCATGTCATCGATGATCCGATGTCGTTGGGGACAGCGGCCACGGCCGCTGAATTTGCTCGAGCCCTGGCGGGGGTCATCGAAGATCCCGCGATCGATTCGGTGTTGGCCATCTTCGTGCCCCCTCTGAGCACCGCCGGCCAAGGCGCGGTGGAAGCCATCGCGGCAGCCGGTGCTCGGTGGGTCAAACCGGTGGTCGCCACCGTGGTCGGTACTGGCGCCGATGGCCGCAGCGGCGTCGAGGCGTTGATGCGCCGAGACGATGCGGGCGTGCCGCAACCGGGATCGGTGCCGGCGTTCTTCTCGGTGGAAGAAGGGGTCCGCGCCATCGGAGCGGTCACCGAATACGCCCAATGGAGGAGTCGCCCCTCCGGTCTGCTGCCGGAGTTCGACGATCTTGACCACCCGCGGGCTGACGCGTTGATCCGCGCGTTGGTTGATGTCCCAGGTGACGGCGTGGCCTTCGATCCCACGCGAGACCTGATTGATGACGGCACCGATGGCCTGTTGAGTCCCATGCAAGCTCGCGATCTTCTTGCGTGCTACGGCATTGAGGTGTGGCCCAGTGCGTGGGTCACCACAGAGGATGAAGCGGCTGCAGCCGCACTCGAGATGGGGCTGCCGGTCGGTGTGAGACTGACTGATCCCGAACTAGCCGGTCGAGCCGAACTGGGAACCCAGCGGCTGAATCTGGAAACTGAAGGCGCGGTGCGTACCGCTGTGCGTCGTTTGAAGAATCGCTTCGGCGACAAGGCCGAGATACTCATGGTGCAACGCATGGCGCCCCCTGGCGTGGCCTGTGTTTTGGGGTCGGTGGAAGATCCGCTCTTTGGTCCGGTGGTCTCCTTCGGTCTCTCCGGTGTGACCAGCGAACTGTTGGGCGATCGTGCATACGCGATTCCGCCACTGACCGACGTCGATGCCGCAGCGCTGGTGCGCGCGCCGCGTGCGTCCCCACTTCTGTTCGGACATAAGGGCGGCGGCAGCGTCGACATCGCCGCGATGGAGGATCTCGTGCTGCGGGTCTCGTTGTTGGTCGACGAGCACCTTGAACTCGCCGAGGTCGTGCTCGATCCGGTTCTTGCCAGTTCGCGAGGGCTGGTCGTGCTGGGCGCCCGAGTGCGACTGCAGTCTTCTCTGGTCAGAGAAGAGATGAAGGTCCGCAAGCTCGCCGACTGACGCGCAGGAATCAGGGGAGTGCCACAATCGGCGCATGAGCGACACCACCTCCAGACTTCCCCTCATGCGGGAGGCCGTCGAACGCAGCGGCTATTACCCCACCCTGGTCATCGATGCCCTTGACACCGCGTTGGCCGGCGAACCGGTTGAAGCGTTCGTGGTGCAGCACGAGGCCACCTTCGATCGCAGCGAACTTCGGCGACATATCACCGTGATGGCGTTGACGCCCTCACGCCTGGTCGTTGGACACACCGATGAGCATCCTGCGGATGAGACGTCCACCCGTCCGTATGCCACCGCGGGAACCGAAGCTGTGCGTCTGGAGCGCGTTGATTCAGTGGTGCTGACGCGAGTAGCGGCCGATCCGGAGACGTACACGCCAGAAGGCGGCGTGCGCGAGGTGGTGCTGACGATCGGTTGGGGTGCCGTCAGTCGCCTCGATCTCGAGCCGGCCACCTGTGGGGACCCGGAGTGCGAAGCCGACCACGGTTACACCGGCACGGCGTCAAACGACGACTTCTCAATGCGCGTCAGCGAGGCCGCGGACGGGAGCGACACGGTGAAGCAGGTGCTGACGTTTGCCCACGCGCTGAGCGAGGCCACTGCACGTCGAGCGCGCTAGCGCGTCAGTCGGTGCTCTTGCGCGAGCCGAACACGATGTCGTCCCACGTCGGCACAGCTGCGCGTCCCTTGCGCTTGGTCTGACGCGCAGCAGCGGGCTTCGGGGCAGTGGGCGCAGGCTTTGATGAATCCTCAGCGTCGGTGCCATCTGCGCCGTCACGGGGATGGTCGACCAGAGTCAACTGCTCTTCAACCTCGTCAGCGATGTCGGACACATCCGCGTGCGACTGAGCATCGAGAACGGTGAGTGCCTCACCTGACTCTTCGGTGAAGTCATCGGACTCGACTGACTCGATCACTTCGACGATGCGCACCCCCTCGTCAGCTTCGCTCACGGGGTCAGCGACAGAGGCCAGGCTACGTACCGATGCCAGGCGGGGCTTGCCGCGCTCGACGCCAACAGGTTCGGCGGACTGGGGGTCGATCAGCCAGCGACCCTCGTCATCGTCGGCGGCTAACGACGACGACTTCGGGTCGAATGACCAATGTCCTGACCGTTGTTCGCGGCCGATGGCGTAGCTGGCTTCGACGAGCCAGCGACCGTCTTCTCGACGCCACGCATCCCACGACACTGCGCCGCGCTCGACGTTCAGGGGCTCAAGGCGTTCGGCGATCGCATCTTCCAGATCGAGATCAGGCGCGAAGTCGCGTCGAATTTCGGTACTGCGTGCCATCGTCGCCACGTGTTCGCGTTCGGCCAGCATCGGGCCGGCGAATCGTTCGACTCGTTCGTGACTGATTCCGGACTCGGCGACCACGTCGTCCACCGACGCTCCCGCACGAATGCGGGCCTGGATGTCGCGCGGGCGCAGGGCGCCGTCCATTTCAGTCTCCAACCGTGCGGGGCGGGGGCGATCACGTCGCACTGCGGTAGCGACCACCTCGTCCAAGGGCAGTGTGAACGTACCGTCACCGGATCCGGCCATGATCAGCGCCGAGCCGTCATCGGTGAGACCGACGAATCGCAGTTC
>Ga0105047_10008551_pt1 | contig 17013 bp, 11 predicted proteins | sample MAT04_FD_78384 | JGI IMG/M metagenome (GOLD analysis project Ga0105047, IMG submission 78384) | Freshwater microbial communities from Lake Fryxell liftoff mats and glacier meltwater in Antarctica - MAT-04 (megahit assembly) | ecosystem: Environmental > Aquatic > Freshwater > Ice > Liftoff...
CGGCTGGCATCATCGGTTCAGTCGTCGCAGCCTCCGTTTCAGTCTTCACCCTCGCCCAGCAACCAACCCCCGCGCCAGCTCAGCCGAACCAGCCAGCTCAGCCCAACCAGCCCACTCAGCCCAACACAATTCCGCCCGAGCGGCCCAACCCCAACCAGCCCGTCCAGCCCAACACCTCAACCCCGAATCAGCAGAACCCGACTGAGCCGCCAGCCCAACCTGTCCAGCCCGGAACTGGCCAGCCCGGAACTGTCCAGCCCGGAACTGTTCAGCCCGGCCAGCCTTCAACCGGCCTTCTCCCCGACCAACTTCGCCTCCTCGACCCGAACGACCCCAATATCACCCCCGACCAGCGCGCTTCCCTCATCCGCCTCCGCTCTCAGCGCCCGTTCCCCTTCCAGTCTGTCGCCCATGAGGCCCAGTTCAACCAGAACGCCCAAGGCCTCCTCCGCGCCGAACAACGCTTCGAGAAATCAACCCAAGACCATCTCCGCCGCCTCGGCGAAGTCCGCAACCTGAACGGCGAACGCCAGAACGCCGCACTCCTCGACCTGCTCCAGCAGATGCTCCAGGACCGCATCGACCTCCAGCGCTACCTCGCCGACTCCCGCGCCATGTACACCGGCGATGTTTCACTCCCCCCAGACTCCTCGCCCTCCAGCGGCGATAATCGATCCAAGCAAGTGGCAACCCCGGCCGATGCCAATAGGCAGACGAACGTTCCTGCCCCCGGTTCAAACTCGAACCCGCCGCGGTAAACGCCTTTCGTCTTATTCGTTCCGGTCCTCGCAACTTGCTTGGAAATAAACACCGGTGCTCTTCCGCCCCCTCACACTCCAAGGGCGGAGGCGCACCGGCTGTTTTTTTTGCGACTACGAGCACGCATAGCGGCCCGGCCTTTCCGTCCAACCTTGTTAGCCGTGATCGCCCCGAAAACGAAAAACCCCAGCGAATGCCAGGGTTTATGCGTGATTCTGCCGGATTATCTGCAAAGCGGGCGAAGGGATTCGAACCCTCGACGTACAGCTTGGAAGGCTGTCACTCTACCACTGAGTTACGCCCGCGAGGAAACACAGTTTATGCCATCACACCCCGCCGCGGCGGTCTCCGCCCCCGGCGCACTCGCCCCACCCCGGCCCACACCCCACTCGTCTTGTCGCTCACCGGCCAATGTCCCATCACGATTTCCATCACCATCACCTTCACGACATCACCAGTTCCTTCGGCCCCAGCGTCACCACCGTCAAGTTCCCGATCGACCTTCGGCCCAGATACGCGTTGATCTCCGGCAGCGAGACGGCGTTGATCTGGGCCGCGATCTCGGCCAGTGAGCGGGCCCTGCCCAGCCGGTAATAGTCCGTCGCCAGCGAGGCCGCCCGCGCCGCCGTTGATTCGCCGCTGAAAATGAGCTTCGTCTTGAACCCCACCACCGCCCGCGAGAACTCATTCTCCGTCGCTCGCCCCGCCTCGGTCTGCATCTTGCGAAGCTGCTCGATCATCACATCCAGCGACTGCTGCGCCTTCTCCGGCGTCGTGCCCACATAGCCAGTCACCCGCCCGTGCGATTTCTCCGCCGCGTACCCGGCGTGCACGCTATAGCACAAAGCCCGCTTCTCGCGAACTTCCGTGAACAACCGCGCCGACGACCCGCCTCCCAGCACCGCCATCACAATCCGCTCATGGATCGAATCGGCATGAATCTCAGCCGGCGCATCGTGCGCCAAAAAGATCTGTACCTGGCTGGCATCATCATCCTGCTTGTGGTGATACGAATCGCGCTGCGGGTTCCGCGTGAGCGAAAGCAGCGGCGACTCGCCCTCCCAACCCTGAAGAAGCCTGTTCAGATGCGCGGCAATCTCCGTCGGATTGACGTGCCCCGCCACCGCCAGAATGCTCCCCCGCGGCCGAACATGCCTGGCCCACGCCGCCACCAGGTCATCACGCGTCACGGCCGCAATGCCCTCGGCATTGCCCATGCCGCTCCTGTTGAGCGGCAGCGGATTGAACCGTTCACCCAGCAAAATCCCCGCCTGCGTCTGCGGATCATCCTGAATACCGCTCAGCGCCTGCTGCGCCAGGTCCTTCGCGGGCGGCAAATGCTCGGCATCAAGCCGAACGTGCCGAACAATGTCGGTCAGCAGCGACAGCGCAGGGAGCATCTTGTCGCTCACCATGCTGGCCGAAAGCCGAAGAAAATGCCCGCCGTTGTCGCACCCGCGCGAAAGCCCCAGCGCGTCAAGGGCATCAGCCTGTTGACGCGACGTCATGCTCCCCGCCCCGCGGAACACCAGCTCGCTCAGCAGCGTGCTCAGCCCCTCGCGGTCGGCCGTGTCATGCCCGCTGCCGATAGGCAAAAACCACGTGAGCGCAGCCGAGCGAACCCCGGGCACCACTTCGGCAATCAGCGGCATTCCGCAATCAAGGATGGTGGTCGAAATCGAGCTTGTGTTCGAGGGAGCGGAAGCCATGTGGAGCAACAGTACGGCAGCGAACCCGCGGCCAAGTTCCCGCCCCACCCGCGGTATCATGTTGCCCGTGCCCGACCTGCCCGAAACAGCCTCCTCACCCCCCGACCCCACCGCCCCCCCCGGCGCTCCCGCCCCCCCCGACCCGTCAAACCGGCCCCTGTCGCCCGCTCTGGCGGTGGGGCAGATTCGGGCCCTGCTCAAGGCCGGCGAATCGGTCCGTGCCTTCGACGTCGCCAGCCGGGCCTTCGGCCAGTTCCCCGGCGATATCGAACTTTCCGCCCATTTCGGCCTCGCCATGCGCCGCGCCGGGGCCTTGATCGAGGCCGTCACCCACCTGCGGGCCACGCTCGCCCGCTGGCCCGCAGGCCCCGAACTCGCCACGCTGCGAGACGATGTCGTCGGCGCCCTCGCCGCCTGCCACAAGGCTCTCTGGCAGCAGCACGCCTCCGATGCCCCGCACCACCTTGCAAACGCCGCCCAGCTCTACCTCGACGGGTTCAAGAGTGCCGACGCCCAGAACCGTCATGCCGGGGCCTACTACCTCGGCATCAACGCCGCTTCACTCCTCATGGCCCAAGGCGATCGCGTGCAGGCCATTGCCGTCGCCGCCGCCGTCATCAACCACGCGACCGCCGCCGAGCACGCCGCCACCGCCCGTGCCTCAACCGCCCGTGCCTCAACCGACGGTGCCTCAACCGACGACGTCTCAACCGACGACGCCCTCTGGCGAGCCGCTTCCGTTGGCGAAGCCCACCTCCTCCTCGGTAACATCACCCAGGCCGCCGCGGCTTTCACCCGTGCCGCCAGGCTCGCAACCGAGTCCACGCCCCCTCGCCTCGGTGACTTGGGAGCCATACGCAAACAGGCCCGCTGGGTCGTGCCGCTTTCGCCGGCACACTTGCCGACCCATATGCCCGCCCTCCTGCCCGCCGACTGGATCGACTCCGTCATGCCCCGCCCCAGCGTGGTTGCCTTCGCCGGCCACATGATCGACGGGCCCAACCGATCGACCGAGCGCTTCCCGGCGCGAACCCAAGCCCTCGTTGCTGAGGCCATCAAGCGCTGGCTCAACGAGCACAACGCCATGGTGGGCGTAACGGCGCTGGCCAACGGCGCCGACGTGCTCTTCGCCGAGGCCATGCTCGCCCGCGGCGGCCGCGTTGAAGTGCTGCTGCCGCTCGAAGAGGCGGAGTTCATTCGTGTCAGCGTGGCGCCCGGCGGGCCGAGTTGGGTGGCCCGCATGCAGCGCGTCCTTGCCCAGGCAACCAGCGTACAAGTCCTCGGCGATAAGCACGCCGAAGACTCCGGGGCTCCGTTCCATATGGTCGCGCTCCTGATCGACGGGCAGGCTCGCCTGCTCGCCCACGAGCTCGACCTTGCACCGCTCACCTTGACCGTGTGGGACGGCAAGCCCGGCGACGGTCTGGGCGGCACCGCCTCGTTTGTTGTCCACGCCTTGGCCCAAGGGCGAAGCGTCCACTCGATCGACCCGCTCACCGGTTCGCCGCGGCACGTGCTGCCCGATCAGCACGCCGTGATCGAAACGCACGACTGGCTCACACTCGGCGGCGGCCCCGGAGCGAAGGCCGGTGCTGGCGACATGATGAAGCACGCCATCGTGTCGGTGCTCTTCGCTGATGCCAAAGGCTTCAGCGGCCTGAGCGAGACCCAGATCCCCGCCTTCGTCCGCGAGTTTCTGGGAGCCGTCAAGGTCGGCATCGACGCAGCGGGCCAGCCCGTGATCGCTGTCAACACCTGGGGCGATGGCCTGTTCGTCGTCGCGAGCACCCCGGCAGCACTTGCCGCCATCGCCCTTTCAATCCTCGATGCCGTCACCAAGATCGACTGGCCCTCGCGCGGACTGCCCGCCGCCCTCGCCCTGCGCATCGGTCTTCACAGCGGACCCGCCTTCGTCTGCGTTGATCCCGTGACCGGTCGCCCCTCGGCCATGGGCGTCGCCGTCAGCCGCGCAGCACGCATTGAGCCCATCACCCCGCCCGGGCGTGTCTTTGCCAGCCGCGCGTTCGCCTGCCTCGCCGCCGCGACCGGGGCCGACGACTTGGCCTTTGAGTATGTCGGTCCCCGCACCCTCCCTAAAGATGCGGGCGAACTTCCGCTTTACGTCATGCGGCGCGCATGAGCCGCGAGTTGGCCCATCGGCCCCCCACCGCCGGGGCACCCATTAGGCACCCATCATGAGTTGATATTCAGCACGATCTTGATGCCCTCGCCCGTCTGCATCAGCCGGAAACCCTTGGCAAAGTCGGCCATCGGCAGTTCGTGCGTAATGATCTCTTCGAGTTCGAGCCGGCCCGAGAGCAGCAGCGACTCCATCTGATACCACGTCTCGAACATCTTGCGGCCGTTGATGCCCAGCACCGTCGCGGCCTTGAACACGATGTGGTTGGTTAGATCAAACGCGAACGGTGTCGAGGGAATGCCCAGAAGCGCCGCCGTGCCGCCCATGCGGAGAGCTGTGAAGCCGTCGTTGATGGCCGCAGGGTGGCCAGACATTTCGAGCAGAACATCAGGGCCGTCGCCGCGCGTCCGCTGGCGGATATCGGTGATCCACCCCGGAACGGCCGTGGGCTCGGAGGCAGGCTTGCGGGCTCCGCTGGGCTCGCGCTGCGGGGGCGGTACATGCACGTTATACGCCTCGGTCGCGCCCAGTCTCTTGGCGAGCGCGAGCCGCTTGGGGTCAACGTCGGTCACAAAGATGCGCGATGCGCCCGCGGCCTTGGCCACCGTGACGGCCATGAGGCCGATGATGCCTACACCGGTAATGAGCACCGACTTGGCGCTCACGTTACCAGCCATGACCGTGTGTACGGCGTTGCCCAGAGGATCGAGAATGGCGGCGACTTTGTCTGGAATGTCCGCGTGCACGGGCCAGACGTTCTCTTCAGGAACGCAGACGAACTCGGCAAAGCAGCCGTCGCGATCGACACCGAGAATCTGCATACCCTCGGCGATGTGCGCGTTGCCGGTGCGGGCGTTGTAGCCGGTGCCAGGAGAAATATGCCCTTCGGCGCTCACGCGCTGGCCCTTCTCAAAGCGCGTCACGGCATCGCCAACTTTCTCGACGATACCGACAAACTCATGGCCGGTGATGATGCCGACAGGAATCCGCGAGGCGGCCCACGCGTCCCACTCCCAGATGTGCCGGTCGGTGCCGCAGATGCCGACCTTCTTGACGCCAATGAGCACCTCGCGCGGCCCCGGCTGCGGCACCGGCCGATCGACAAGTTGAAGTTCCGTCCCGGCGTGATGCTTGATGAGTGAGCGCATGGTGATGGTTGTGGTGGAGTTGCGGGCGTGACTGGGGAGTGGATCGGTCATGGCACTCGTTCCGGGAGGTGTCACGACCACGGGCGAGTTGGCACGACGAAGGCGAGTCATGGGCCCAAGCGTAGCGACGGAACCCCGGCATTTGGCGCACCCCGCCGCCTCCAGGCGAACGGCCGCGACTGTCGTGCGGTGGTTCGAGCGGTCATCGCGGGTCGTGGAAACCCCCGTTCTACCCTCTCCCGCCATGAAGCCCGCCCTCCGCGAGCACATCCTGGAGATCGCCGCCACGCTCTTTACCCAGCGTGGCTACACCGCCACCGGGGTGGACCTGATCGTTGACGAGGGCGGCATCGCCAAAAAGACCCTCTACACCTACTTCGGCAGCAAAGAAGCCTTGGTGGTCGCCGTGCTCGAACGCGCTGCTGAGCGCGAGCGCGCCGCGCTGCTCACCACCATCGCTGAGTACCCGGGCGACCCGCGCGCCGCCCTGCTCGGTTTCTTCTCGCGACTGGCTGAAGAGGCCGAGTCGGGCCTCTGGACATCCTGCCCGATCCTCGCCGCCGCGTCGGAGTTCCCGATCAATCCCCAGCCCGCGCGGACGTTCTGCCGTCGGCACGCCGCCACCATTGACGCCATCATGCTCGACCAGTGCAAGCGGGCGGGCGCGCCGCGCCACAAGGAACTTGCGGCCGATCTGGCCCTTACACTCCGCGGCGGAATGGTCTGCGCAATGCTCGCCGATGGTGCCAAAGAAAAGGCCGCTCGCCTCTGGCTGGCAGAGGAAGCGGCCGATCGATTGCTCGAGATGCACGGCGTGTCACGTCGCGATAGCGGCGTGCACATGCCCGATTGAACGGCCAGGTCGCGGCTGCTTACCGCTTCTGTGACTGGTTGATCTTCAGCGTGGGCGTGAAGTCCTTGATGCCCTTGTTGCCGATGGCGTAGCTCTTGATCTCAACGCCAAGCGAGACACGGAACAGCAGCACGATTTTCTGGTCCGTCCGGTTGGCCGTGACAGAGGGCAGGTCCTTGTCGCCCTGGATCGGGCTGCCGGGCATGAAGCGGATGTGCGTGAGCAGCGCGTCTTGATAGACGAAGCCGACCGCCTCGTAGGTTTGGCCACGGTTGTCGATGAGGGTGGGGGCTCCGCCGCCGGCTTCTTTGGACTCGGGCGAAACGATCGAGAGCGCTGACGACGGGCTCACGTCAAGCTGGACGATGGCCGTCTCACTATCAACCAGAAACTCTTCGAGGCGCAGGGCACGATCCATGCCGACCTGGCCGAAATCTTCCTTGCGGAACTTGGCATCGCCGCTCTGGATGTAGTTGGTCTTGCCGTCCTTCACGACGACCAGCCCGTTGGCGTTGCCGGCGTTGAGCGTGATGCGGAACGGCATCCGGTTGCTGGCCTGAATCGGGCTGTCGGCACCGTCAGGTTTGATGGGTGGGCTATCGCTGTTGGCTGGTTTGACAGCGTCCTTGGCAACCGCCAAGATCGACCCATTGCGAATGGCTCGATCGCGTTCGGCCACATCGTCAAAGGCATCGAACGCCGCCATCGTGGTCTCTGTCTCTTCGTCGGTGAGCGACATCCGCACACCCTTGACATAGAGGTAGAGCGGAATGGCGTTCGCAGGGACGACGAACTCAACCGCGACGGGCGGATTGGCCGCGGCGCCCGCCGAGCCGAAGAACACACCCTTGCCATCAAAGCGCCAGCGGCCCAGATCGGTGTTGTCGCCCTTGGCTTGGCTGATCAGGGCGATGGGGTGAGCCGTAAGCGGCCCGTCTTCACCTTCAAGAACAAGCTGCACGCTGCCGGGGCCGAAGATGACCTGGCCGTTGGCCTCACGCATGCCAGCCTTGGTGGCGAGCACATAGCCCTCGATCTTGTATTGGCCCGTGAGGCTCTCGCCGTCAAGGTCTTTCACGGACTGCTTGACCGTGCTGAACGTGTCTTTAAGAAGGTCGTCAACCTTGATGCCCTTCTCGCCCACGGTGTATCGGCCGGCGAGGCCGACATCGCTGCCGCTGCCGGTGACTTTCAGAGTCGCCTCATCGGGCATGATCCGCATGACGTGGCCGCGATAGGCAATGTCCGGATAGAGCGTTGCCAGCGGTGAGCCGACACGCAGCGAGGTGGTCGAGAGTGCACCAAATCCTTTGGCGACCAGCGAATCAACCGGGAACCACAGGGCCGAGCCCTTGGTGAAATAGCCGTCTTTCTCTTGCGAGATGGGCTCGTGACCCATGAAGTCGTTGTGCACGCGAACGAACGAGAGCGAGATCACAAGCAGGCCCACCGAGATGGTGCCGGTGAGAAGCCCGCACACGCCCCCGCCCACATAGTCAAAGGCGCTCTCGCACTGGGCGTTGGCGCGAACCAGCATGTTGGTGATGCTCGTGAGCGCCGCCAGGGCCAGAGCAAAGGGAACGATGAGCGACAGACACAGCGCGAGGTCCTGCATCCATTGCGAGCCACCCTTGTTGATGATGGCCAGCGAGATCGGCTCCCACAGGGCAAACGCGATGGCCGCCGCCGCGATCGTGCAGCACAGGTGCAGCAACGCGGAGAAGAACCCGCGTGCCGACCACGCATACGCGATCACACCCACCAGCACCAGCACAGCAATGTTCATGAACATGGGAAGACCCCAGTAAACCGGCTTGAAAACCCAACACAGACACGACCGACACGTTCAAACCACCTTACTCGCCGCGCGAGACTGCCCACGCCGCCAAAGAGACCCAAATCAGGCCGAAGGCCCGGGCTTTGGCGCTGCCGCCGCCGCGCCAGGCCCTGCCGGCGCCGCCGGTGGTGCGGTCACCCGCATCACCTCCTCAACGCTCGTGATACCCGCGATGGCCTTCGCCAGGGCCGACTGCTGCAGGCCGCGAACGTTCTTCTTACGCATGTTGGCCTTAAGCGCCTGCAGGTTGCCCTCGGCGATGGCGGCACGATCTTCATCATCAAACCGCACCACCTCGAAGATGCCTTCCTGGCCGATGTACCCAACGCCGTTGCACGCCGGGCACACCTCGGGCTTGTTCTTGATCAGGACCTGTCCGCCCTTCTTCATGAGCGCGGGCACCTTGCTCGGATCACTCACGCCCATCTTCTTGAGCATCTCGGCGGTGGGGGGGTAGTTCACGCGGCAGTTGGTGCACAGCTTGCGAATGAGTTTGTGCACGATCACACCCCGCATGCCTTTGGCAGCAAGCTGGTTGTCGCCCACGGCCTTGAGATACTGATCAACCGCGCCAAGAGCGCTATCGGCCCTGAGGGCAATATAGACGCGGGTGCGATCGACATCCGACTTGGCGGCTTCCTTGGCCGTCGCGGGGTCAACCAGCTCGCCAATGGCCAGCACGTCCGGGTCGCGACGCAGCAGCGAGCGAACCGTGGTGCCAAACTCGGCGCCTTCCGCTGCGGGGTCAAACGCCTGATGGCGAATGCCCTCAAGCACCGCCTGCGGATCAACCTCGAGCGTCTGAATGCTCTTGGTATAAGCGTCGTGCAACTGCAAGATGCTGTAGAAGGTGGTGGTCCGGCCGCCATCAGGCATGCCGGCGATAAGCACGAGGCCCGTCCCATCGTCGACCAAGGCCTTGAGCTCGGTCATCTGGTCCGTCAGCAGACCCAGATCGGTCGGCTTGCGGAGCACGGCCTTGGTGGGCTCAAAGAGCATCGTGAGCCGCATGCCGCCCCGGTCGCCCACGCTGGTGATGCGGGCCAACGTCTTGTTCGTGCCATGCTCGACGTTGGTATCGGCCATGAGCTTGCGGCGGCGGTCGTTCACATCGAGGCCCGCAGCCGACTTCCACAGGTCGATGATCTTGATGGCCGCGGGGACCGGCATGGTGCCGGCCTGAGTACGAAGACCGTCCACCAGGTACGACAGGCCGTACGCGTCTTTGTTGGCAACGGCGATATCGACTTGCGAGGCGCGGGCGGCGATCGCGTCCAGGAACACCTTCTCGGCGGCGACACGCGTCTCGAACTCGGGTGCCTCGGCGCTGGGAACTTCAACCAGTGACTTGTCGGGACGTCGGATCGCCAGCTTGGCCGTTCCGGCCTGCTTGCTCTTCTTCTTGTCCTCGCGCGACTTGGCAAGCTTGGTGAGAATATCGAGGCGGATGCGGAACTCCTCGGGGACGCGCTCGTCCTTATTGGCCGAGATGGCGTACGCCGCGAACGACGCGCCCAGCATCACCAGCATGAAGCCCCAGCCAGCCCAGAACGCGCCCTCGCCCCGGATGGGAATCAGCGCCGGAATCGCCAGCGCGCCCAGCAGCCCTATCAGGGCCAACGTGCAGTGCACGAGGTTCCACGTCTTGCGCGGCAGGAAGAATCGCGCCGCGTGCTTGTCGTAGACCGTGGAGATGATCCACGCCCACAGGCCAAGTGTGACAAGCAGGATGAGCGGCTTCCACGGCGAAACCAGCATCGCACCCGCGGCAAGGACGACAAGGTGATCAAGCCCCGCGATCAACATGCAAGCTCCCAACGGCTAAGAGGAGGTAGGACCGGACCATGGAGACTGCCGGTGCGCGGCGCACAGTGCCCGTTTCTCGGGCACGAACCGGACATTCCCCAACCAAACCACCAACCGAACAAACCGCCGACGCTTCGGAAGCGACGCGCAGGGGTGAAGGATACCGATATCCGAACACCTTAGCGCGGTGGTTGCGGCGAAATCGTTCGAGCCGCCAATGTCCCTATGATGTTGGCGCGGGGCGGCCTTTGCATAAGGCCGTCATTTCAGGGATTCGTGACTATGCCATTTCGTTTTCATGCCTTTCTGACTGCCCTTGCCGGTTCCTCTGTCGCTGCGCTCGCCATCGGAGGTTGTTCACCGACCGCTGACCAAAGCCCGGCCCGACCCGCTGCCTCAACTCCACCCCAAGCGCCAGCCAAAGGACCAGCCACAGCGCCAGTCGCGGTCTCGCAGCCCGCCACCTCTGCGGCCCCCGCCAAGGCGGAGCCCGCCCCGGCCGTGGCCGCGGCGCCTGAGGCCAAGCCCGAAGTGAGCCCGGCCCAAGCACCCAGCTTGAAGCGGGTCGGCGGCGACCTCACGGCAACAGTTGAAGGCACCGACGGAAACTTCCGCGCTGGCCCGGCCAAGATCACAACCCCGCTGCCCCTCGGCTATCCCGCTCCCACGCCGCCCGGTGCCATCGATATGAAGAGCTATCCCTCCGTCCGCCGGGCCGAGGTTTCCGGCGCGATGGCCCCCGACCTGGGCATGAACTTCGGGTTCTTCCCGCTGTTTAACCACATCAAGCGCCGCAACATTGAAATGACCTCTCCGGTGGAAATGGACTACACGAAGGCGAGCAAAGAAGCAGCCGATCGGGGTGAGCCGGGCCGATGGACCATGTCGTTCTTGTATCGCACGAGCGACCTCGGCGCCACCGGGACCGACGAAGTGAACTCCGCAGTCAAGATCATTGATACCGCGCCGGTGACGGTGCTCTCGCTCGGTTTCATGGGTCCATATGGCATCAACCGCGTCCGGGCCGGGGAAGAAACGCTCCGGACGTGGCTTGCCGGGCAGACTGAGTGGGAAGCCGCGGGTGATATCCGCACCTTCAGTTACAACGGCCCCGATGTGCCCAACCCGCGCAAGTGGGGCGAGGTCCAGTTGCCCGTGAAGCGGGCGAGCCGCTGATGGCCCGTGTGGCTGTTGTTGGCGCCGGAATCTCAGGCCTCGCATGTGCCCGGATCCTTCAAGATCGCGGCCACAACGTGTTCGTTTTTGATAAAGGACGCGGCCCCGGCGGCCGAACCAGCACCAGACGCGAGGGCGAGTGGCGTTTTGATCACGGAGCGCAGTTCTTCCGCGTGCGCGATGAACGCTTCGCGCGGGCCGCCGCCGAGTGGCTCGAGAGGGGCGTCATTGCGCTCTGGAAGCCCAACCTCGCGCGAATTGCCGGCGGACGCGCCGCACCAGAACCGCACCGGGGCGACATGTTCCTGCCGCAGCCGTCCATGAGCGCGCTCGCCCAGCATCTCGCTGGCGGGCTATGCGTCGCCACCGCCAATGAAGTCGCGACGATCAGCCCGATCGGGCAGCGATGGGCATTGCTTGATGCCGCAGGCCGCACCCTCTCGCCGATTGGAGAGGAGTTCGATGCCCTCGTATTAACCACCCCGCCCGTGCAGACCGCCAAACTGCTGGCAACCTCAGGTGTGACGGCGTTTGAGGACCAACTGAAAGCCGCCGTCATCGCTCCATGCTGGGCCGCCATGATCGTGACCGACGGGCTCGATCTCGCACCCTTCGATGCCGCCCACGTTGACGGCGGGCCACTCGCGTGGATTGCGTGCGAATCGCGCAAGCCCCTCAGAACATCAATGCCCGACGGTCGCCTGGCCTGGGTCGTACACGCCACGCCCGCGTGGAGCCGCGAACATCTTGAGGAACATCAAGTCGCGATTGCACCCAAGCTCGCCGAAGCCTTCGCTGATGCCCTTGTGACGGCGGGCGTGGCTCGCACGAACATCTCTTGCTCATCCGTGACGGCCCACCGCTGGCGCTACGCGCTGGTTGAACGCCCCGCGGCGGTTGAGTGCTGCTGGAGTAATGAGCACCGACTCGCCCTCGCCGGCGATTGGTGCCTTGGCGGCCGGATCGAGGCAGCGTACCTCAGCGGCTGTGCCGCAGCCGGCCGCATTCTGGCAAGCGCTGCGACCGTCGCGTAATGCCTTCGCGCAAAGACCTTCGCGTAAGGACCTCCACCTTGCCGCGGCCTTATCCCACCCGGTTGGGCGGTGACTTTCCCGCCAGAATCGCCGTTGCATTGGCGAACACCATCCGCGTCATCTCCTCGCGCCAGCGTTGCTCCGCACTGCCCACGTGCGGTGTCAGCACCACGTTGTCGAGTGTGAGCAGACCCGGATGCACCTTGGGCTCGTGCTCAAAGACGTCGAGCCCCGCACCCCAGATTCGCCGCTGCTGCAGAACCGCCACCAACGCCGCCTCGTCAACCGTGGGCCCGCGCGAGGTGTTGATGAGAATCGCCGTGGGCTTGAGCATCGCCAGCCGCGCCGCGTTCATCAGGTGGCGGGTCTGGGGCGTCAGCGGGGTGTGAATGCTCACCACATCGGCGATCCGCAGCCCGTCTTCAAGCTCCACGCGCTGTGCCGCCAGCGGGGCCTGTTCAAAGTCGATGTGCGATGAGCGCGCCGTGTAAAGAATCTTCATTCCAAGGGCTTGTGCCCGCATGGCCAGCGCCTTGCCGATTCGGCCCGCGCCCACGATGAGCATCGTCTGGCCCGCCAGATGCATACCCATCCAGCCCAGCGGGAACCCGTTGCCGTGCTTCTCAAACTGCCCGGTACGAACGAAGCGATCCCCCTCGCTGATCCGCCGAGCCACGTCGAGCAGCAGGCCCAGCGCCAGGTTGGCCGTGCCTTCGGTCACGGCGTCGGGCGTGTTGGTGGCGATCACCTTCGCGGCGCCGCACGCCGTCAGATCGATGTTGTCTACGCCGACGGCAAAGTTGCACACGCCCTTGAGTTGCGGCCCTGCCGCCGCTAAAAACTCGGCATCAATCTTGTCGTGGAACATGCTGACGATGACATCGGCGCCTTTCACAAACGCCAGCAACTCGTCCCGCGTCATCTGTGGGTTGTCGGGTGCCATCTTCACCTGCGCACCCTCAATCACAGGCCGCGGCGTGGGCATGGGAATGCCACGGGTGATGGTGACGTGATGGGTGCCCGATGAACTTGAGGTGGGGTGGGTCGGCATAGGTGCTTGCGTTTGAACGAGCGCGATCGAGAGGTGTAAGCGTACCACCGCCACGACGTGACGATGCCACAGGAAGCCGCACCTCTTTAGGCACGCCGCAGCCGCAAACTGTTGAGCACCACGCTCACACTGCTGAACGCCATGGCGGCGCTGGCGATAATCGGCGACAGCAGCCAGCCCGTCAGCGGGAACAGAGCACCGGCAGCGATGGGGATGCCGATGGCGTTATATATGAAGGCCCAGAAGAGGTTCTGCTTGATCGCCCGCATGGTCGAACGCGAGAGTTCAATCGCCTCCGGAACGGTCCGCAGATCACCACGAATAAGCGTGATGTCCGACGCCTCGATCGCCACGTCCGTCCCCGTGCCGATCGCCATCCCCACATCGGCCTGCGCCAGCGCCGGGGCATCGTTGATGCCGTCGCCCACCATCCCCACGATGAACCCCGCCGCTTGCAGTTCGCGCACCTTGCTCGCCTTCTCGTGCGGCAACACTTCGGCATACACCTGATCGACACCGACCTCGGCCGCGACGGCGGCGGCGGTCTGGGCGTTGTCTCCGGTCATCAGCACCACCCGCAGACCCATCGCGTGCATCTGCTCGATCGCCGCCTTTGACTCCGGCTTCACCCGATCGGCCACCACCACGAATCCGGCCTCGCGCCCGTCCACGGCAACGAACATGGGCGTGCGCCCCCGCGCGGCCAGCGCATCCGCGGCTCCGCGCATGCTGATGGCGATGCCCCGCTCAGCCAGCAGCGCCGCTTTGCCCACCAGCACGGCGCGTCCATCAACCGTGGCTTCAATGCCGTGCCCGATCAGGGCACGGAAGGCCGCCGGCTCCGTCAGCACCAGGCCCCGATCCAGCGCGCCCCGCACGATCGCCGCCGCCAGCGGGTGCTCGCTGTGCTTCTCAGCACTGGCCGCCAGCCGGAGCAGGTCATTGTCGCCCAATCCGCTCCCCGCCGCAGCGGCCACATCCGTGAGGGCCGGCTTGCCCTGCGTAATCGTGCCCGTCTTGTCAAGAATCACCGCCGAGAGCTTGTGGGCTGTCTCGAGGGCAGCCCCGTCTTTGATGAGAATGCCGCGCTCGGCCCCGCGCCCGGTGCCGACCATGATGGCCGTGGGCGTCGCCAGCCCCAGCGCGCACGGGCACGCGATGATGAGCACCGAAACCGCCGTCACCAGCGACATGCTCAACCGCAAATCAGCGGGCGCGGCAAACCACCAGATCACAAAGGTCAGGAGGGCGATGCCTATCACGATCGGCACGAAGACGCCGCTGATCTGGTCCGCCAGCCGCGCGATCGGGGCCTTGCTCCCCTGCGCTTCCTGCACCAGCCGCACAATTTGCTGGAGGGCGGTGTCCTTGCCCACCTTGGTCGTGCGCACCCGCAACACGCCGGTGGTGTTCATGGTGGCGCCAAAGACCGGCTCGCCCTGCTTCTTCTCAACCGGCAAACTCTCGCCGGTCAGCATCGATTCATCCACCGCCGAATCGCCGCTTTCTACCTCGCCGTCAACAGGGATCTTCTCGCCCGGTCGAACGATCACGATGTCGCCCATCACCACGCGCTCGACAGGAACGTCAAGCTCCGCCCCGCCGCGGAGCACGCGCGCCGTCCGCGCCGCGAGGCCGATCAGCCGTGCAATCGCGGCCGTTGTTTGGCCCGTCGCCCGCGCTTCGAAATACTTGCCCAGCAGGATCAGCACGATGATGACCGCCGCGGCTTCGTAGTAGACCGGCACCACGCCGCCGTGCCCTCCATGCTCGCCCGTCGTGATGGCCTGCGTCGCAGCAAAAAAACCGGGCCACACGGTGGCCGCCAGCGAATAGCTGTACGCCGCGCCCGTGCCCATCGAAACCAGCGTGTCCATGTTGGCGCTCAGGTGCCGCAGTCCCTTCCACGCCGAACGAAAAAACTGTCCGCCGCACCAGAAGAGGACCGGAGTCGTAAGCGCCAGTTGGATCCAGTTGGTGTAAGGCCCGATGGGCGGTTCGTTCAGGAACGCGATCGTGCCGTGCGACATGGCGATAATCAACACCGGCAGCGACAGCACCGCTCCAACCACCATCTTTATCCGCAGCAGCCGGGTTTGATCTTCGCCCCGGTGTGATGAGTGCAGCGAATGATCGTGCCCTGCCGCATCGGGCCCGGCAGCGTGGGCCGGGTCGCCGGCAGCGGCGGGGGTAGTCGGCACGACCGCCTTGTATCCGAGATCGTCAACCGCCTGGGCCAGCTTCGAAATCACTGTCGCGGCAGGGTCAAAAACCACCGTCGCCACCTTGGTGGCGAAGTTGACGTTTGCCGAGCTGACGCCGGGCTGCTTGGCAAGCCGCTTCTCAATCCGAACGGCGCACGCCGCGCATGTCATGCCCTCGATCGGAAGGTCCGCGCGAACTGTGGGCTCTGCGTGCTGTGTCCCGCCATGGCCAGCGGGCGCGAGAGGTTGCGGCTTGTGCTGAGTTGTCGAGAGAATGTTCATGGTCGCGTCCTTTCTCGATCGTGTTGCGTCCACTAACGGGCCACCTTCCGGGCAATGTCGAGCAGCTCGGCAATCACGGCCTCGCGACTCTTCTCATCGCCATGCAGGGCCTGCGCCGCGCAGTGTTTCAGGTGGTTGCGCATGAGGTTGCGGGCCACCGAATGCAGCGACTCGCGCACCGCCGAAACCTGCGTGATGATGTCGGCGCAGTATCGGTTGTCCTCGATCATCGCCGCGATCCCGCGGACCTGGCCCTCGATGCGGCGCAGGTGGTTGAGGTTCGCCGCTTTCAGAGCGGCGTCAACTCCCGCAGCGTGAGCGCCCGGGCCCGCGCCCGGCTTTCCGCTCCCGCGCGAAGTCTGGACGCTGCATCCGCACTCGCCCGAGCATTCCATGCTACCCCCAGCAACGACCTCGACGCCATTCTTCGCAGCCGACTGCAACGATTTGGTTTTCCCCGTCTTGGCCACGATCGAGTCTCCTCTTTCAGGTCTTGGGCGATTCAGCAGCAACTCTTCGCACCACCCTGCGCGCCGGCCTTGCCGCCGCAGCATGACCGAGCGCCAGTTGGTTCGCTGCCACTCGCCCCCGGTGCGCGGACGGTGGCGGGGTAACCAGCTTCATCAAGAGCCGCGATCACCCCAGCGACAGACGCTGCGTCGGGCAAGCCAACTTCCGCCGACCCGATGCTCACCGTTCGCACCGCCGCGCCCGGCACGCTTGCCAACGCGGCCGTAACGGCCTTCACGCAGTGCCCGCAAGACATACCGGAAATGTCGAAGGTGATCGGATTCGTCGTGCTGATTGAGTTCATGGATGCCCTTTCAAGAATGGCGAGCGTCGACGTGGTGGTGCTAGGCCCCACCGAAACTATACCCCCATGGGGTATAGGGATCAGCCTATCCTACGCTCTGGCCACGTTCGGGGTTCGAAGAAAAACCCGGCTGACAGGCTCACGGCGACCGCCGCAAGAAGCCCGTTCGCGTAAGCGAGCTGAGCTTGGCTCGCCGGTAG
>Ga0105047_10008552_pt1 | contig 17013 bp, 15 predicted proteins | sample MAT04_FD_78384 | JGI IMG/M metagenome (GOLD analysis project Ga0105047, IMG submission 78384) | Freshwater microbial communities from Lake Fryxell liftoff mats and glacier meltwater in Antarctica - MAT-04 (megahit assembly) | ecosystem: Environmental > Aquatic > Freshwater > Ice > Liftoff...
ACTGTGCCTAAAGACGTTAAGTGCTTCTGTATCAGCGTCTCACGCCGGCTCCCCCGGGGGAGAGTTAGGCGGATCTCGTCGTGCGTCCGTGCGTCCGGGTTGCGTACGTTTTGGCTATAGGACGCAGTAAGTGCAAACAGGGTAACAACTTAACTGCTGCGTCCGTGCGTCCGGGTCGAAACCCGATCACACACCACCTCGAAGCTCGGAAGGCTCCAGCAATGTCCTCTGGATGCCGATGATGATGGCACGCTGCCGCTGACGTTGTAGATCAAGCGAGGAAAGACCAGCAATGTCCTCTGGGTGCCGATGATGATGGCACCCCGGCCGGAGTTTACCCGTGGCCCATCTCATCCATCCGACGATCATCAACTACGTCAACGCTGCCGGCAGGCGGGTTAAGAAGGGCACACGGGGTGCGAAGAAGGTCAGCGAGTTGGCGAAGAAGTGGTACGGCGTCGGGATACCGGGCCTGCCCCCGAAGAAGCGGGTGCCGCTGGCCGCCGACAAGGTGGCAGCCCAACGGATGCTCGACAACCTAGTCCGCGATGCCGAGAAGGGTCACGCACGACTACCCGACCAGCAAGCAAGCCGCAAGCCGCTCGCCGAGCACCTGGCCGACTTCGAGAAGGACGTGGCCCTCGGCCTGGCGTCGGCCAAGGGGAAGCGGAGCAAGACGCCCGACCCGCGCCAGGTGAAGCTCGTCGTGCAGCGGGTGCGGGACGTGCTCGACGGGTGCAAGTTCAAGGTGGTCGGCGATCTGAACAGCAGCGCGACGGCGAAGCTGGCCACCTACCTCAACGACCGGGTAAAGCTGCCGAGGTCGAAAGGCGGCCTGGCGGTCCAGACGGCCGGGTTCCTCCTGTCGGCCGCTCGTCGGTTCGTCGTCTGGTTGGCGAAGTCCCGGGTCGGGGTGGCGGCCGATCTGTTCGACACGGTCCCCAGCTTCAACGCGGCGAACGATCGCGTTCACGCACGGCGAGACGTTCCCCCGGAAGAACTGGCGAAGGTGCTCGACACGGCCCTGAAGAGCTTGCGGACGGCGAAGGGACTGGCCGGCCCGGACCGCTACCACCTCTACATCACGGCGTTCGTGACCGGCTTCCGCGCCAACGAGCTGGCGGCCCTCACTCCCCCCAACTTCCACCTGGCCGCCGATCCGCCCTCGGTGTCACTGCCGGGGAAGGTGGCGAAGAACCGCAAGGTCACCAGTCAGGTACTCCCCGCCGGCGTTGCCATCACCCTCCGCGACTACCTCGTTGGGAAGCCCACGGACAAACCACTCTGGCCGGGGATGTGGCACAAGCACGCGGCCAAGATGCTCCGCGTGGATCTGGAGGCGGCCGGGGTGCCGTACTGCGTGGAAGGGGCGAACGGGAAAGAGTACGCTGACTTCCACGCGCTACGCCACACGTTCTGTTCCGCCCTCTCCGCCCTGGGGGCCGGCACGAAGGAACTTCAGACTCTCGCCCGTCACTCCGACCCACGGCTTACCCTCGGCATCTACACCCACTCCCGGAGCGCTGAGCTAGTGAAGGTGATCGACCGGTTGCAGGTCCCGGGATCGGCACCTTCTAGCCCTCTTGCGAAGATGTCGCGCGACGAACTGGAACGGGCGGTCGTCGGCCTGGCAATTATTTTGGGAACGGTTCTCGGGTCAGGAAGTTTGCTTGCTCCCCCGCTTGCTCCCACGGCGGGGATTCCTGCGGACTCTGGCGCACGGCTGGACACTAGCGGTGGCGTGGTCGTGCGAAGGTCGTGAAACGAAGAAAGCCCTAGGAAACACAGCACTTGCTGGACTTCCTAGGGCTTTTTCTTGAGAGGCCTCGCCCGGATTCGAACCGGGGAATAACGGTTTTGCAAACCGTTGCCTTACCACTTGGCGACGAGGCCCTTTCCCGACGGGAATGCTATCGGCTAGAAGGAGGCCTGTCAATCACACCGGGTTCACGAAAGCTTCGGCATCTTCGATCGAAGCGTCTTGCCCAACTCCCCCATTTGCCGTTTGCACTCGTCCCGTGCGGGGATATAGCCAGCCGCAGTCACGTTGCCAGCCTTGAGATAATTGAGCACGATCGCCTCGGCAGCCATGAAGCCCACGCAGCCCTCGACAACAAGTTCCGCCAGTTCCAGCGGGATCGTCGTCACGCCGTTGCGATCGCCGTGGAGCAGGTCGCCTGGGGTTACCCACACGCCGCCAACCCGCACGGGCAAGTCCAGTTCCACGATCTGCGTATACCCGTGTGAACACATCGTGCCGGATGTGAAACACGGGAACTTCAGCGGTTCCACTTGTTCGAGGTCGCGGCCCGAGCCACTCGTGATGAGGCCCACGCAGCCGAACGCCTTGTAAGTCGTGGCCATGATCTCGCCGAACGTCGCCGCGACGGGCGGGTCATCGAGATCCTGGAACACCACGACTTTCGGGAGCTTGCTCTTCGCGATCAACTCGACCTGATTGCCGAGGCCCATGTAGGTGTCGCCGCCACGGGGTGGGGCACCGGCCCGGAATGTAGCGGTGCTGGCGAACCCGACCATCGGTGGCAACGCGGGGTAGCAAGCCTGGATGCGGCTATCCATGTAGCCTGCCGTGCGTGGTCGGCACTCGAAGAGTTCGAGCACGTTACACACGGTCGGCGTGTCGAACTTGCGGAGTTGTTCCAGCACAGACGCGGGGAGGTCGGCGGGGGTCATCGCATCTCCGGCGAGCAGCCAGGTTTAACCCGGCTGAGGTTTGTGTATGTTTCCGATCTTTTGTATTGCTGCGCTCCGAAAACGGGAGTATCCTCCCAATATCGGTCGAAGTGTGCGAAACCTCGACTTCCTGCTGGTGTTACTTCTGCCTTCACCCCCCGCCTTCTCCCTCACCTTCCTGGGAGTGCCTTGAAATGTTGAATATTCCCTTCGGCCGCGTGCGGATGTGCGACGGCATCAGCCGTCGGAACTTCCTCAAAGTTGGCACGTTTTCGTTCGGTGCTGCCAACCTCACTCTCGCGGACATCATGCGTGCCGAGGCTGCCGCGAAGCAGAACGATCTGCCACGCACCAGCCACAAGGCAGTGATCAACATCTTCCTCGGCGGCGGACCGCCTCACCAGGATATGTGGGACCTCAAGCCGGATGCACCGAAGGAAATCCGCGGCGAGTTCAACCCGATTAAAACGAACGTGACCGGCATCCAGATCGGTGAGACGTTCAAGCGAATCGCCAAGATGGCCGACAAGTTCGCGTTCATCCGCAGCGTGGTTGGCGCGAAGGGTGGTCACGACGCATTCCAGTGTACGACCGGCTGGCCGCAACAATCGCTGGCCCCGATCGGCGGCCGCCCCAGCCTGGGCAGCACGGTGATGAAACTTCAGGGCAACGTCGATCCGAGCGTGCCGCCATTCATCGGACTGGCCGAGAAGACCCAGCACAGCCCGTGGAGCGACCCCGGCCAAACGGGGTTCCTTGGCAGCACGTTCGCACCATTCCGCCCGTCGGGGCCGGACATGGCGAACATGGTGTTGAACGCCGCGAACAAGGATCATCTCCCGGACCGCAAGAAGATCCTCGCTGGCTTTGACGACATGAAGCGCGAGATGGACGCGGCCGGTGGCCTGAAAGGTGCCGATGCTCACACGGCTCGGGCGTTTGACGTGCTCACCTCCAGCAAGCTGATGGAGGCGATGGATCTCTCCAAGGAAAGCCAGAAGACACGCGAACGCTACGGCGACGGCAAACCGTACCAGTTCCAGTACGACGGTGCTCCGACGGTCAACGAACAACTCCTCATGGCACGTCGGCTGGTGGAAGCGGGTGCCCGGGTGGTGACCCTGAGCTACGGCCGGTGGGACAGTCACGGGAAGAACTTCGATCTGGTTCGCGATCATGGTGCCAAACTCGATCAGTGCCTCACGGCACTCGTGGAAGACCTCGAAGCTCGCGGAATGCTCGATGATGTGACGGTCATTGCCTGGGGTGAGTTCGGCCGCACACCGCAAATCAACGGCGGTGCGGGTCGCGATCACTGGCCCGCAGTCAGTTGTGCGATCTTGGCGGGTGGCGGCATGAAGACAGGCCAGGTGATTGGCAGCACCGACCGCACTGGCGGTTACGCGAAGGATCGGCCAGTTGGTTTCAACGACATCTTCGCAACGCTGTATCGCAACCTGGGACTCAACCCGGAAACGACAGCGATCATGGACCCAACCGGTCGTCCGCAACACCTCACCGATGGCTATGCACTCCCGGAACTGATCTGAAGCCGCTTGCGGCTTCGCACGAGCGATAACGCGGGGCGGGCCATCTGGCTCGCCCCGTTCTCCTGGTGGGTCGTGCTCCGTGAACTTCGCTCTTCACTTCTGCCCGAGATGCGGTGTTCACACGTCGTTGACGGAGCAACTCTCAGAAGTTGTTGAGTGCTCAGCTTGCCACTTCCGCGATTCGAGCCCTTCGAAATCACTGTTCGGCCGTTCCGAATGGGACACCAGCGACTGGACGAATCGGCTGCTGCTTTGCGTTTCACCCACCGAGCGGAAACTTCGCTTGCTGGTGTGTACCACCGCACGGTACTCGTTCCCCACCTGTCAGGACTCGTGGTTCCTGGCAGCACTCGCATGTGCGGAGGAGTGGGCCGACGCTGAAACCGCCCCGCCGGAAGCGGTCTCGCTGGAGCAGCGATTCAACTCCCGCCCGGGGCGCATGGAGGTGTGGGCCGCGTCCGTGATCCAGTGCCTGGCGGATCCAATCGGTTCGGTGTTCTGGTGGGAATGGCCGGACGTTTACCCGGTAGCCGCAGACGCGACGCGCGAACTCTTCGCCCACCCGTTCGTGCCGCTGGAATGGAACCCCGAGTGGTTCACGTCCACGGTGCGCGACCTGGCCGCGCACATCTACGCTGAGCGTGATTTCTCCACGATGCCGGTTCTCGGTGATGCGCTGCTGGATGCGGGTTGCGATCACCAACTGATTCAAGACCATTGCCGCACCATGAAGCCACACGCTCGCGGGTGCTGGCTCGTCGATGCGATTCTTGGGAAGAGTTGACCTCTCCCAAACGCCACTGGTCACTTTTCCAGCGTGCAATCGGTGATCGTGAGCGTGTCTTCGATCTCGCCCAGGCAGCGACCACGGATCACCACTTGCTGACCATGTTTCAGCATCACCAACGGCTTCTCTGCCTCGACTGCGAAGACGCACGACAGCAGATTCTCGCCTTCATCGTCTTCCAGCTTGACTGTTACCTTGCCGGGGACATTCCGAGCAACCTTCCCGAGTCGTCCCGTGATGAGCACCTGTTTCCCTTTATATTTCGTGTCGGCAGAGGCACTGTCTTCCACGTATTCGCTGGCCAGAACTGCCGCGAGCACGCGGATCGGTGGGACGGACTCGGCCTGCTTTTCCTCGTCGCTCAGCACACGGGTACATTCCTCCAGGGTGACCGAGCCGCGTTTCTTCCCCCGGCACAGCGCCCGGACCGTCACCTCCTGACCGTCATCGAGGCGCTCCAGCTTCGCCTTCTCGAACAACGGGAACGTACAGATGACCGTCGATTCCGGCATGCCAACCAACTCCAGCGTCATCTTGCCTGGCTCGCGTGTATCCGTCACGCGGCTCACCTTGCCGGTCACCTGGATTCGCTTCCCGAGGTACTTTGCATCCGCAGCCACTTCGTTCGCGTCATACTCCTGATCCAGGTCAAATGCCGTGAGTGTGAATGCTGGTGCATCCGCGTTTCCGCCCGGCAACTCAGGTTTATTCCTCTGGTTGTTATTGAACATACCGGCCATCAACATGAGCCACGCTCCACCGACAGCAAGCCCGGTGAGGCTGATGAGCGTGCCTGCAACTGGAACTCCGCTGCCGACGCGGCCACTGGAACTCCTCGCTTCAACCATCCCGATCAACCCAAGCAATAGCCCCAGCGCTCCGCCGATCATGCCGAACACCCCGAAACAGGGGATCACCGCAACCGACAGTCCGATCCCGCCAATCACCATCGAGAGGACGCCGAACATGCTGGTTTGCTGGACGATGATTGGGGACGCTTCCCGGCGAGGTCGGCGTCTCCTGTGGTGGGCGTCGTGCTCAGGTTCCTTCTCGTGGCGTGGAAGTTCCGGGTCGCCATGATACGGGTAGTCGCTTTCGGGCATTTCGTGGTCTCAGCGCGGGCGTGGGACGATCTGGCATAGGTTGTCACTGCTCAGGCGCATCTCATTTCACCCCATCTTATGAGTGGCCGCAACCTCCGAGATACGAGTGCTGCGGGTCGGCGAACTGGTGGGACGCGCCAACTCCTCGTCGATGATTGGCAGTTCAGTCGTGCGTCGGGTACGGGAAATTGATACACTTCGCTTCACATCCCTGGAATCGGTGCTGCCTGGAAGTGTGACCCGCCTGTTGCCGTTTCCCGAATCGCAATACCCAGATGCCCATGTCAAAGCGCTATCTGATCGTTTTCGTCACTGCGATTGCGGCCCTGTGGATGTACATCGACCGGGTGTGCTTCTCAACATTGGCCGCTCCGATGAAGCAGGAACTGCTGGTGCCCATCGCGCCGGAGCCATCGGACGAAGAGACTCTTTCGGATGCAGACATCGCCGCCGCGAAGAAGAAGAAACGCGAGGCGAACCCAGCACTCGGGGCGGATGTGCAGTTGACCCCCGACGATATTGTCGCAGCCAAGAAGAAGAAATGGGCCGACGCGAGGATGTCGTACGCTCTCGGCGCGTTCTTCCTGACCTACGCGATCTTCCAGATACCCATGGGGACTCTGGCGGACCGCTACGGCGCGAGGAAGGTACTCGCCCTATCAATTGCCGCGTGGTCCCTGGTGACGGCCGCGACTGGGTTTGTGGGAGGTTTCACGGCGCTACTTGGCATCAGATTGTTACTGGGGATCACAGAAGCTGGAGCGTATCCCGCAGCCGCAGGACTAATCAAGAAATGGGCGAAGCCCAGTGAACGAGGACGGTTCAGTTCGGTTGTTGCCTTCGGGGGACGAGTCGGTGGTGCCAGTGCGCCATTCTTGACAGCAACACTCGCAGCAGGTCTCGTCGGCGTGGGAATTGTGGAGCTATTTATTACCACCACGCCCGCCCCGCCTGGACCAGACGGCACCCCACCACCGAACTGGCGCGGTGTGTTCGTGGTCTACGGGCTGTGCGGTCTGGCCGTGGCGTGTCTCTTCTGGTTGTTCATTCGAGATCAACCGCCGACCCAAGCAGTCTCGGCACCTGAGCCGGGTGCGAGTGATCTTCCAGGTTCGCCCGAGATCGCAGCACCGCGACCACAACTCTCTTTTGTGCAACGGGTCAGTCTCCTGTCACGCTCACGAAACATGTGGCTCTCGGGAGGGGTTCAATTCGGCGTGAACCTGGGCTGGGCGTTTGTGGTCACGCTCCTTCCGACGTATCTGAGCGAGACGTTCGGCACCCCCCTTGAGGAAATCGGGCCAATGCAATCGACGGCATTGACCATCGGTTGCCTCGGGATGGTCTTCGGAGGAGTTGTTACCGATACGCTTCACCGTCGGCTCGGGCCACGCCTCGGCCGCTCGGTTCCGATCGCAGTAGCACTCATCGGGTGTGCCGTGGTCTTCTTCCTCGCTCCGAGCCTTCCGAATGCCTGGACGGTGGTGATCGCACTTGGCGTGATGGCGTTCCTGGTGGACATGCACAACCCGTGCATCTGGTCGTTCGCGCAAGATGTGGGCGGGAAGAATGTCGGGGCGGCGCTTGGCTGGGGGAACATGTGGGGGAATCTGGGAGCGGCTCTCTCACCAGTTGTGCTGACGTTAATCAGGTCTGCGGCGGGGTGGAACGCGGCGTTCATCTTCTGCGGAGTAGCCTTCTCTGCGGCTGCGATCTGCGGCATTCTCCTCGACGCGACAAAACCGGTGGATCCGAATGACTCGTGAGGTCACTCGGGCGGTTTCAGCGAGGGATGTGGCACGGTGCCACCCGACGCATCCCCCGCGAAGGCCGACTTCATCGGGATCCGCATCGTGAACTTGCTCCCCTTGTCGATCACGCTCTGAACGTGAATGTCGCCACCGTGTTCACGTAGGATCTTGCGGCTCACGGGCAAACCCAGGCCCGTGCCCCGGCTTCCCTTTGTGCTCACGAATGGCTTGAAGATCTCTTCCAGGATCTCCTGTGGAATCCCCGGTCCGTTATCGACCACGATCACCTTTGCCCAGTCGCCCGGTGCTTCCAGCAGTGCTTGAACTGCAACCTTTGGGCTGGGGCGGTCTTCGACCGCGTCGATTGCATTTCCAATGATGTTAAGCACTGCTCGGTAGATGCCATCCGGATCGCACGGTACCGCCGCCACCCCGGTTCCCGGCCGCCACTCCAGCGTGACGCCGCGTGCCTCGGCACGCCCGCGAACGAGTTCGACAATCTCCTCGCAGATCTTGTTGAGGTCCGTCGGCTCGACCGCTGGCTCCCGTTCTTTCGAGTAGCTCAACATGTCGAGGATCAGTTCATCGATGCGGCCCTGATTCCGCTCGACCATTTTCCAACCCTTGCCGAGCAGATCGCGATCGTCTTCCTTCAGCGCCGTGCGGACCATGTCGGCCCCAAATCGCACGCTCTGCATGATGTTCTTGATGTGGTGCGACATCGCGGCGATGGTCTGGCCGACGGCCGCGAGTCGCTCCGCATTCACGAGCGCCTGGTGATAGCGACTCTCTTCAACGGCAATGGCCGCCTGGTGAGCGATCGCGCTGGCAAGCGTGAGATGATCCTCGGTGAACTTCCCCGATTCCTGGCCCTTACTCACGAACTGTTTGAGAGTGGATTGCGTGTCGAGAAAGAGCACGCCGACCGGTTCGCGTCGCCCCTTCATTGGAACGCAGATGGCTTCACGGATGTTATGTTTGTGCAGACTCTCGACACCGCGGTAACGCGAGTCCGCGTTCACATCGGAGACCAGCACCCCCTGGCCATCCTTGAGAACTTGATCGACGATTGTGCGGCTGACCGCAAGTTCTTCGGCACGATTAACGCCATCTCGGTAGCGGACTGCCTTCGGGACAAGCGTTCCTCCCTCGGTCCGCAGCATGAAGCAACCGTGGTCGGCATTGACGGATCGCAGGACGAGTTCCATCACGGTGGCGAGAAGTTGATCCACATCGAGGATGTGACTGACGGCCTCGGCAGTTTCGTAGAGCGCCGCCAGACTCGCGAGTCGCGTGCGGAGCCAGTCGGTACTGGCCGTACTGGGCTTGGCGAGAATTTGACTCCCAATGTCGGGCGAGATTGTGCGAACAACTGCTGAGGGGAAATTCGGATCGCCAACGTTGGGGACTAATCGCACACGCTCGGTCAGATCGTTCCCATGTTCGGAGGAATCGTTTCTGGCCGCTGTGTACATCAACACGGTCTGGCCGATTGCAACAGTGTCCCCGCTGCGGAGTGGTGCTTCGTGTGTGGTGCGACCGTTCAGAAGTGTGCCGTTCCCGCTGCCGAGATCAAATAACTGATACCCGCTGCCAACGGCGCGGAGTTCGAGGTGTCGACGCGAAACCTGGGTATCGTGAAGGGCAACTTCGTTCGAAGAGTGCCGGCCGACCGTAATGGGCGAACCGGTCAGGTCGAACTGTTTTCCTTCGTCAACCCCGCGTAGGACGATCAATCGGGGCACAACCGAATCCTCCGGGCTACGAAGATACCGTACTTCGCTCACCCATTCCGGGCAACAGTCTTGCGTGGCGCGAACGAGAATCACGCGTGTTTTCCGACAGTCCAATCACGGTAGATCAGCGGAACCAAGACCGCTTTGAGTTAAGATTGGACAGTAAATCGTAATGTGAGGAGTTCTGAGCGCCATGAACGACTCGCCCTGCTATAATTTTCATCTTCACTCCGCTTCGCCCCGGCCCAGACATTTCTGAGCGAGGACCTTAGACCGTGTCAACCGACGCCACCGTGATTCGGGCTGGGCAGTACTCCGAGATCGGGACGATCATCCAGTTGGATTGCACCATCTTGATCGACCGCTGGGCGAGGAGAGCTGCCAAGGAGCAGCCGACGGCCAAACGCGTTCACCACTCGATCCTCCTCGACGAACTCCCTGCTTTCCTAGTGGAGGTTGGTACAAGCCTCCAGGAAAGCGACGATGGTAACGCATCGGCCCACGGCCGACTTGCTCACGAGCACGCGGAGCAGCGCTGGCAAACCGGATGGTCTCTCACTGAACTGATTCGAGATTACCGCATCCTGCGGCTGGTCGTTATCGAACATCTGTATGAAAAACTGGCTCGCCCCCTCCGACTCGCTGAGCTACAGGCTGTCGGCCTCGCGCTCGATGAAGCGATCGAATGCGCGGTTGAGCGATATGTCCAGCAACGAGAACGGGAACTCAAGCGTCTCGAGGATGATGCACGGAGCCATGCTGAAGTCTTGTTGCAGGCGGATCGTCGCAAGAATGAGTTCCTTGCGACTCTGGCTCATGAGTTGCGAAATCCCCTTTCCGCACTTCGAAACTCGCTGGAAGTGGTTCGACTTAGCCCCGATTCGGTCGCGACAATTCACAGGTTTCGGGAGTTGATGGACCGACAAGTCTCGCAGATGAACAGGTTGATCGAGGATCTGCTTGATGTCGCACGGATTGCCCAGAACAAACTTGCGCTTCATAAGGAATCGATCCAGTTGCAAAACGCGATCGAGGAAGCGGTGCAAGTGAGTATGCCGCTCATGAAAACGCGAAAGCATCGCCTCACACTCAACCTCGCAACCAACCCGTTGTCACTGATTGCGGATCACACCAGGATCATCCAGGTTTTCGTCAACGTGCTAGATAATGCGTCGAAGTATACACCTGAGGGGGGTGAGATCACCATCACCGCTGAGAGTGAAGGCTCTGAGGCTGTCGTTCGTTTTAAGGACAACGGCTTGGGGATCGCACCCGAATTGCTCCCCTATGTGTTTGACCTTTTCACACAGGCCAATCACGCATCTGATCGACCACAGAGCGGATTGGGAATCGGGCTGACGCTGGTCAAGCGATTGGTGGAATTGCAGGGGGGCACGATCATCGCGACAAGCCCTGGGTTGGGACATGGCAGCGAGTTCACGATCCGTTTGCCTCTGGCAGTAACGAACGCGGAGCCACGCGACAAGACACCCGGATGATCAGGGCCGTTCCGGTGTTCCGGTGTTCAGAGTTGGTAATTTGGGTCCAGAAGCACCCACCTGGTGATGATTCCGGATGAATCCAGACTTTGACGGGATGATTCCAGACGCACTCCTGTTCTCGTGAGAGATGAATTCGTTGCAACTGCCAGCTTCACCAGTTCTTCAGAACAATCTAATCTTCTTTCTTCCGGACAGGTCAACGGTTCCAGAATGGTTCCAGCCATGGGTAGGCATATCGCCCGGAACCTATGTGCCAGTCCGGATCAGAAATGGCCGGGCGCATCACCATCACCCCGACTCAATGTGAAACACGGAACGCACATCTCCGGATGAGGAGGTGTTCGGCTCCCCACTTCTGACAGGGGTATCGTATCCTATTCCGGACGGTAACGGGTTCCGGGGGATGCACTGTGCCAGTTGAGTTTTCGTCCGAAGCTATCGGGATGTTGAAGGCTGGGGCGATCGTCTCTGCTGTCGCGGTTCCCCTTGGTTTGCTCGGCTGGGCCAAAGCTCGCGCTCAATCTGCGAGTGCCATGCCACCACGAGTGATCCCCTGGCGAGTTCCCTGGGGTGGGTTTGAGGTATTCGCCGCATTTTTGATTTGCGCGGCCATCGTGCCCGATCTCGTCTCCTTCCTGCTGTCGAAGTCCGATTTTTTCACTCACGTTTATGGTCCCGGGTTCCCTTCGCTGCGTCCGCATCAACTTCCTCCGGCCGAAGCCAGTGCTGCTGTGGCGGGCTTCCCGGCGATGACAGCGGTTCGCGACAATGCTGCGTCCGCCGAAGTGCTCAGACAACTCTGGGCCCGAACACTCGCGCTGCCTGCCCAAATCGGTCTCTTGCTATTTGCGATCCGAATCCTGTATCCAGCGTGGCGACCGCGTTCGCAGAAGGGGAACATCGGCCTCGCAGTCGCCTTCTGGGCAGTTCTCACTCCGAGTGTGCTGATCTTCAACGTGTTAGTGAATCTCTTGTTTAGCCTGCTCGACACGCCCCCAGAGTCGCACCAACTCACGGGTTTCGTGAGCCGTGTTTCATTCGACCCACTGTTGTTCTTGCTCCAGACGTGTGTTGCAGCGCCACTCGTCGAGGAGGTGTTGTTCCGTGGTCTGTTGCTACCCTGGGTGATTGGTGCTCGCGATCGTGGCCCAGCACTCGTGGCTGCCGCACCAGTTGCTCCGGTAACCTCCCGGCCGTGGATCGTGATGATCCTGGCGGTGGCGTTTTCCGCTCTCACGGGGAAGCCGGGGCCTGTGATCTTTGCCACAGTCCTGGCTGTTGGAATGGCGATTGTGTGGGTGACCGTGCGGCGGTGGAAGTATCACGTCCGTGGTGTCTACGCCGCGGCCGCGATGTTCGCCATGGTTCACTCGGCGGTGTGGCCTTCGCCGGTGCCCCTGTTTCTTCTCGGTTTGGGATTGGGTTGGTGTGCCGTGCGAACGCGGGGGGTGCTTGTCCCCGCGATCGTTCACGGACTCTTCAATGCGGTTTCGGCAGTTTATGTCTTACGCGGCGGAGCGAGTTGAACCTGACGCAGCGGGGGCAAGCCCGAGAACATTCTGGTAGACGGAATACGTCTGCCGGGCTGCATTCTCCCAGGTGAAGCGGCTCGCATTCGCGATCCCAGAGAACCGATATCCCACGAAGGAATCTCGCTCGGCGATGACCGTGCGCATCGCTTCTCGCCAAGCAGGGAGGTCGTTCGGGTCGAGCATCTGCGCGGCCGTTCCGACAACTTCTCGTACTGCGGCAGCGGTTGAGACGATCGCCAATCCACCGCAGGCCATCATCTCCACGGGCGGCAAGCCGAACCCCTCGTAGTGTGAAGGGTAGAACAACGCCTCTGCACCCGCATAAAGCCCCGGCAGATCTTGGTCCGCGACGTAGCCGAGATACCGCACGCCCCGATGCCGCGCTTCGTTCTCGAACAACTCGCGCTCGGGTTCCGACTTCCAACCCCATGATCCTCCGAGGATCAACGGGCAATCGTCGCGCAAGTTTCCGGGCAAGTCACAGTAGGCCCGCAGCAGCGTGGTGAGATTCTTCCGTGGTTCGATCGTTCCGACGTAGAGGAGGTACCGCGAGGGGAGTGCGAGGCGAGTGCGAACAGCGTTCACTTCCTCGGGTGATTGGACGCGGAAGTTCGGATCGATACCGCAAGGAACAGTCGTGACCCGCTCTGGAGCGAGGCCAAGAATCCGCAGTGCTTCTGATCGAACGGCGTGGGAATCGACCAGAACGTGCGCTGCGGTTTCGATGCCGCGAGCGAATGCTTGCTCGTAGCGCTTCACCCGCTCGGCTGGGTGCCACTCGGGGAAAAGCAGAACGGAAAGGTCGTGAACTGTCACAACAGTGGGTAGCGCGACACGGAACGGGACGAGGTTCGGTTCGTGGTACAGGTCGAACTGTCCGATTCGGGCCGCAGTGTGAAAGTGTAGCGAGTATCCTGTTCGAGCGAGGTTCAGGGCAACTCGCTTGAGCAAAGATGGATTAGCGGGCTTCGGTGGTGAGATCGTGCCTGTGGGTCGTACCGCAGGCTTGAAGAGGCGAGTGACCCGGCGACGCACTCGTTCACCAGGGTACAGCCAGAATTTGTCCTTGGGGAACGCAGAGGCAAGTGCGCGATGAAGGTTCGCCGTCGTGTGGCCCACACCGGTTTTCGGGCGAATCGCAGAGGCTCCGTTAAACAAGATCCGCATCGGACCTCCTATCACGCGACTTTGGCTGCATCCAGGACGGGTGCCGGTGGGTTGGCTGGTTTTGCTGCTGCGGCGGCTGCAAGTTGTGCCTCGGTGGCAGCGGCCCGTTCGATCGCATCACGGTTATACGCTCGGACAACATCTTGAGGCGCGCCTTCCTGCACAACCTGACCTCGCCGCATCCACAGTACGCGATTGCATGTATCCTTAATGGTGTTCAAATCGTGCGAGACGACGACCATCAGGCGTGAAATGGACATCATCGCCTTCATGCGTGCCTTGGCCTTGATCTGGAACGCCATATCCCCGACGGCGAGAACCTCATCGACCAGGAGGACTTCCGGTTCCGCAGCCGTAGCGATCGAGAACGCAAGCCGCATTCGCATCCCGGCCGAGTAGTTCTTCACGGGTAAAGTCAAGAACTCGCCCAGTTCCGAGAACTCGGCAATCTCCTGCATCTTTCCCTTGAGCGTTGCTGGGCTTTCTCCCTGGAGAAAGGACCGGTAGATGATGTTCTCCCACCCCGTCGCTTCGTTTTCGAACCCCACCGAGATATCGAATAGTGAGCAAACGCGACCTTCCACGGCGGCTTTGCCAGCAGTTGGGGGGTAGATTCCCGCGAGGAGTTTCAGCAGCGTCGTCTTCCCGGCACCGTTGTGGCCGATGATGCCGATCCGATCGCCGTCGCGAGCCGTGAGATTGATGTCGGTCAGGGCATGGATCTGGATTTGCGGGTTCACGGAACGCCGAAACAGTCCCTTCAGGAGATATTCCTTGAGGGTGGTCTGCTTGTTCTGCGTCGCAGTGAAGGTGACCGATGCTCCACAGACTTCGATGCTCGCCATGCCTAAGTCTCACTCCAGGTGTATCGCAACTCGCGGCTTCAAAGTACGAAGATGACTCTCTTCTGGAGCCAGGCGACAATTCCCGCGGCAAGTCCGACCAGCACGAACACAACACCACTCCCCGCGAGATACATCTGCATTGAAGGCATGTGCCCCGTGAGCAGCGGGGTGCGAGTCAATTCCATCAGCCAGTACACCGGGTTGGCATCGACGATCCAGCCCATCTGCTTGTCGTCGAGCAGGCCACGAGGATACATGATCGGCGTGAGGAAGAAGACGATCTGCGCCATGACCTCGAGCAGGTGCTGTGTATCGTGAAAGAAGACCGTGGTAAACGCAGCGATGGTTGCGGCAGCCCAGGCCGCGATGAAAAGAAGCAGCAACCCCGGCACCATGAGGGCTACCCGAAGCAACACTGCGGAATCCGATTGGTAAATCGCGACCATCACCACCACGACGCTTAGAGCCAGTAGCGAGTGGATCGCCTGGCCCAGTGCCGTTCGCAGTGTGTAGACCGTGTACGGTATCGGGCTTTGGCGGATGTAGGCTTCGTTGGTTGAGAAGCACCGGCAACCCGTGAGTGTCGAGTCTCTCAGGAACGACCAGACTGCCATCCCCGTGAGGACGGATGCGGCGTAACTGATCGGGTCGGCACCTGCACCGAGCACCTTGCTGAACACAACGGTGAACACGATCGTCATCGCGATCGGATTCATCAGTGACCAGCCGATGCCGAGTACGGATTTACGGTAGCGCTGGCGCAGGTCCAGCTTGACGAGTGCCATCAAGAAATGGCGAAACTTCCACATTGCGCTGGCGTGCTGGATCATCCATGACCCCGGCCGTGTAGCTTACTGGGGCAAATTCCCCGGGCAGACCTTACCCAACCCCTTCAGCCACCGCCAGCCCAGTTTTCCCAGCTACCTGTAGCAGTTCGCATCACTTCAGAATTCCCAAAAAGTGGTATTGCGCTTTTCTCCGGGTTGTGCAAACATTGCCCCAGCGCGATGAGACCACACGGAATCAGGCAGGAAAGCCAGATGATTTTCGATGATGTGATTACCGGGGATTGTCTGAAAGTGTTGGCCGGGTTGCCGGCTGGATGTGCGGATCTGGTCTTCGCCGACCCGCCGTTTAACATCGGCTACGAGTACGATGTTTACAACGATCGCCGTGCGAAAGCCGACTACCTCGCATGGACCGACAAGTGGCTCGCCGCCGCCGTGCGAGTGCTCAGTCCGAATGGATCGCTGTTCCTGGCGATCGGCGATGAATACGCAGCCGAGCACAAGGTCCGACTCGACGCGTTGGGTCTGACGATGCGGAACTGGATCGTGTGGCACTACACGTTCGGTGTGAATTGCTCAAAGAAGTTCAACCGCAGCCACGCCCACATCTTCTACTATGTCCGCAACCCGAAGAACTACACGTTTAACCCCAATCCCGTGCGAGTGCCATCAGCACGAATGACGACCTACGCCGATCGCCGTGCCAACCCAGTGGGTAAGTTGCCCGATGACACGTGGGTCCTTCGGCCGCAAGAGAGCGACGTGCATTTCCAGCCCGCCGACGACACCTGGTACATCCCTCGAGTGTGCGGCACATTCAACGAGCGGTTAAACCATCCGTGCCAGATGCCCGAAGCGGTGTTGGAGCGGATCATCAAGGTGGCGTCGAACCCGGGCGATGTGGTGATTGACCCGTTCGCGGGGAGTGGCACAACGGTCGCCGTGGCAAAGAAACTGGAGCGGAAGTACCTGGGAGTGGAGTTGTCCGAGGAATATGCCGACGCGGTACGGAAGCGATTACAGTTGATCGAGTTCGCTGAGCCTGCTAAGCCGAGCGTCCCCACGAAGCGCCGGAAGCAGAAGGTGTGAGCCATGTGGCGAGCGAGGGACTGGGGTACCCGCTCGCCAAGACCGTACTGCATTGCTTGCGTTCGTTCTCCTGTCCCGGTAAGTTCAACACATCAGGTACGAAAATCAATGTAACCTATCATGCGAGTCGCTCTCGACTTCGACGGAACCATTACCGAACACCCGGAGTTCTTCCGGGTGTTGGCAGTAGCGTTGCGGGCTGTCGGAAGCGAGGTGATCATCCTTACTTACCGGCATCCGGCGTTGCGTTCAGTTATGGCCGAGCAACTTGTCGCGTGGGGAATCGAGTATAACCGCTTCCAGTTTGCCAAGAGTCAGTCGGATAAGGCGTTCTGGTGTGAGGCGCTTAATTCTACTGTTTCCCTAGATTCGTAGTTCGTTCTTCAATGCTGGCAACAGTTTACGCGAGCGATGGAAATAGAGTCGTGCTTTCTCGTTCCGTTCCAGCCACCGCGTGCTGCGACGACAG
>Ga0105047_10008554_pt1 | contig 17010 bp, 8 predicted proteins | sample MAT04_FD_78384 | JGI IMG/M metagenome (GOLD analysis project Ga0105047, IMG submission 78384) | Freshwater microbial communities from Lake Fryxell liftoff mats and glacier meltwater in Antarctica - MAT-04 (megahit assembly) | ecosystem: Environmental > Aquatic > Freshwater > Ice > Liftoff...
CCCGGATTTGCGCTGCCGCGGGGAACTGCCACGATTGCGACACGCTCGTGACGTTCGTCGCGCCGGCTTTGAGAATCACCGGATCGGGCGCGGGTTTCGTGCTCGCCTGGCCGGATCCCTCGACCGGCTTCACCCTGCAATCCACTTCGACGCTCAGCCCGCCAAACTGGACGGACGCGGCGTATCCGGTCGTCGTTGTGGGCGGCGAAAAGACCGTGACCGTGCCGGCAACCAGTCCCTATCGGTTACCGATTGTTCAAGCCATAGCCGGACCCAGTGGGCGGCCCTTTGGCCACGATCGCCAGGACGCGCGACCGCAAACGACGACGACAACGGAACCGGGGGCTTCGGCCCCCGGGTTCTTTTGTCGGTGCGGGGGCGCTCGGCGTCAGCGGCACGTCGCGCCACAACCATCGTCAATCCCGACGATCCCCGCTTCCTGAATCCGCCGAACATGGTCAAGGCCATCCAGGACTTGTGCAAAGAGACGCGCTAACCCGTGCCCAAGACCAAGGGCGAACTCGTCCGCTGCGCCTACGAAAGCCTCGCCTTGAAATACCGCCAGGTCCTCGCCGGCCTGGAGGAACTCACCGGCAATCGCATTGAGGTCATCCACATTGTCGGCGGCGGCTCGAAGAGCGAAATCCTGAACCAATTCACCGGCGACGCCTGCCAGCGGCCCGTCGTCACCGGACCCGTGGAAGCCACCGCAATGGGCAACCTGCTCACGCAAATCCGCGCCAGCGGCGAACTCGACACCCTCGCCGACCTGCGCGCCGTCATCCGCAAATCCAGCGAAGTCAAACGCTACGCCCCCGGCAGCGCCGCGGCGTGGGAGGATGCGGCGGGCAGGCTGGCGAAGGGACGCGAGCGTCACTGTTCGGTTACGAGGTTGTATTACTGCGATGCGCGGTCGCTTCCCGGACTTCCGCCTTTTCCGCCCGCTGCCGCCCGCCTAGCTTCGCGGCATGGAAACTCTGACGCTCACGCTTGGCCATTCGCCCGATCCCGACGACGCTTTCATGTTCTACGGGCTGGCCAAGGATCTCATTCCCACGCCCGGCTATCGCTTCCAGCACATTCTCCAGGACATCCAGACCCTGAATGAGCGCGCCACCCGCGGCGAACTCGACATCTCGGCGGTCAGCATCCATGCCTACGCCTACGTGAGCGGCCAATATGCGCTCCTGCCCAGTGGCGCCAGCATGGGCGACGGCTACGGGCCGATGTTGGTCGCGCGGCAGAAGTTCAGCCGGGAAGAAGTCGCGAAGAAGAGAATCGCGGTGCCCGGCACCATGACGAGCGCCTTCCTGGCGCTGCAACTCTGGCTCGGCAAGCCGGCGAAAGAGTTCAGCTTCGTGGTGGTGCCGTTCGATCAAATCTTCCAAGCCGTGAAATCCGGCGCCGCTGACGTGGGCTTGATCATCCACGAGGGTCAGTTGACCTGGCAGAAGGAAGGCCTGGTCGTCTGTGAAGATCTCGGTGTCTGGTGGGGCGGGGAGAACGACGGTCTCCCGCTGCCGCTGGGCGGGAATGTCATCCACAAACGCCACGCCCCGGTGATCCGGAGCGCGGTCAGCCGCATCCTGACGCAGAGCATCCAGTTCAGCCTCGACCATCGCGCGCCCGCGGTGCAGCACGCGCTGCAATACGCCCGCGACATGGGCCGAGATTTGGCGGACCAGTTCGTGGGCATGTATGTGAACCACTGGACGCTCGACTACGGCGACAAGGGCCGCGAGAGCATCCGCCGCTTCCTCACGCGCGGCTTTGAGGCCGGCTTGATTCCGCATCGCCAAGAGTTGGAGTTCGTGGAGTGAGCGATACACAGTGGGATGGGTATCGCGCCTGTCTCTGATATCACCGGAAGTCGGCAAACCGGGCTGCCAGAAACTCGTTGCCGCCGTAGCGCGGGTGTTCGCCGAGCGCGCTGGCTTGCGTCTGCGTGCGGCTAACCTCCGGGGCGCTGCCTGAACCCACGGCACGACCGTCCAAGTAGAGCGGCAGTTGCCCGCCCTGCTTGACGGCGGCCACTGCGTGCCAGCGCCCGACCTCGACCGCTGCGCCTACGAAAGCCGTGCCCTGAAATACCGCCAGGTCCTCGTCGGCCTCGAAGAACTCACCGGCAACCGCATCGAAGTCATACCATTCACGGTTTGAAAATGCTTCTTTCCCAAGCACCGCACCCCCCCACCCCGGCTCTCCCCATCCGCTGGGGACCGGGAGAAGCGTCGGCAGCGAATGGTGCGGTCCAGAGCCGCAAAGGGTATCAGTCGGTTCACGGTTGGCCTTCGCCCTGCTTGCCGCGTGGGGCGGGCAGTTCCTTGGGTTTTGCCACTGCGGCGGCGATGCGCAGGAGCAATTTCTCGCGCTCCGAAGCTTCGAGTTCCCGGGCGTGGCGCTGTTCCAACGCCAGCAGTTTCATGGCTTCCTCCATGTCGCGCAGACGCTCCTCCAGCCGGCGGATAGTGGCGCGGTGTTCCTGCAATTCGCGGGTCATGTTGAGCACCGCGAGGAACCAGTCCGAGAGAGTGCGCCACATGGCTACGCCCCATGCAGGATGGCTCTGACCTCGTCGGTGATGCTGGCGGAAACGGGCCGGCGGCGGTCCGCGCGGCGGCGGTCTGCCGCGAGTTGCCGGAGGATCCGCTGGGTCTCCGCCAAATAGGCGTGCGCCCGCGCCTTGTGCTGGGCCTCTTGAGCAGTGAGAACTGCGGTTTTGGTCATGGGCGAAACTCTACGCTGGGATGCCGGGGACTCAATGCCGAACGCGGGGTCAGGCTCGGAACAATCGGTCCAATTCCACCGCGAACCCCGACACCACCGTGCTGTTCAACGTGCCGCCCCGCCGGTGAACCACGCGCCCGGCATACTGCCGGCCCTGCGGTTGCTGGTGGGCGTCGCTCTGCTTCTCCGGTCCCAGCACCAGCCAACATTACTTCACGTCGGCGGTGGCGTAGGCACGGAGTTTGGCGCGGACGCACCCATGCCTTCGCATGACGGCCAAGCTGGGTTCCAACTCTGCGTCTTCGCAGGCGATGGGCAATTTGCTCACGCAAATCCGCGCCAGTGGCGACCTCGCTGCCCCGCCCAGGCCCGCCTTTCCGAGGCGTCGTTTGACTCAGGGTTGCTGGGGGGTGACGACGCGGTAGAAACGGGTCGGCCCGGGAGTGTTTGTCAGCCAGATGAGGCGGTTGCTGGAGACGGAGGGAAAGTCCGCGCGCTTCGCCCAGGGCGCCTGCGGCAGTGCGTCGCAACTCAGGAGTGAATAGCTGTGGTTGGACATGGCGGTGAAGCGCAGGGCAGCGTCGCCGGACGCGGTGAGCGCAGCCACCTCCAGCTTGAGCACGCTGGCGGCGTTGGTGGGACTGGTGCCGGCCAGGAATTCCTGGAGGTTGTTCAGCCCGTCACCATCGAGATCCAGATTCGCGTCGGGCACATTGGGGTGGGTGCCGTTGGCGAGTTCCCAAGCGTCGGGCAGGCCATCGCCGTCGGTGTCTGCCGGGGTCACCGTGAGCGTGGCGACTGCGCTGGTGAGGCTGCCGGCTGGGTTGGCGACCACGACGGTGTAGGTCGCGGCGTCGGTCAGGTGGAGATTGGTCAGGACCAGCGAAGTCCCGGTGGCGCCGGACAAATTCGCCCCCGCTCGCTGCCATTGGTAGGCGAGCGGTGCGGTGCCGATGGCGGTGACGCTGAAGGTCGCCGTCTGGCCCGTCGCGCGGCCCTGGCTTTGCGGCTGGCCGGTTATCCCGGGTCCAACCAGGGCTCCCAGCAGGCTCAGACGGAGATCAAACACCAGGTCGCTGCTGCTGACGCTGGACTGATGGACTTCCACCGCGAGCGTATTGGTGCCGAGGACGAGGCCCGTGGCAGGCAATGTCGCGGTCTGCCAGTTGGCGCCGTTGTCAGTCGCGTTGGTGGCGAGCAGCGTGGAACTGAGCGTGCCGGCCGGGAGGTTGTCCCGCCAGAGATCGGCGCCGTTGAGGTAGATCGCCACGCCGTCGTCGCGCTGGGTTTCGAGCAGCAGATTCGTCATGCCGGTCAGCGAGGACACCACGAACTGCTGGCGGAAGTAATAGGTGACGTACTTGTTGCCGGGATTTGGCCCGTAGCTCACGACGGTGGCGATGCCACTGTTGCCGCTGCCATTGAAGCCAAATTTCGCGACGTTGCTGGACCACGCCGCGTCTGCAAACGCCGGCGCGATCCAGGCGGTGCCCTGGTCGGTGCCGTTGTCGAGATAACGCCAGTTGGCCCCGGCGGGGATCAGGACGGGATTGGCCAGCACGCTCTGGACAAAGACAGTGGCGCTGGCGGGCGCGCTGGGCATCCCGCTGTCATCACGCGCCACGGCGGAGACCGTGTGCCAGCCGGGCGTGGAGGCCAGCCAGTTCGCACTCCACGGCGCGGCGGGAGCGGTGGCCACGAGGAGGCCGTCCGCGTAGAAGTCCACCGCTGTGATCAAGCCATCGCCATCGGCTGGGGCGGCGAGCAGGGAGAAGGCAGTGCCCGCAGCGGTCACGGCTCCGTTCGTGGGCGCCAGCAGTGAAACGGTCGGTGGTTGCGAGACGATGGTGACGGTCACCGGGACTGAGAACGTCGTGGCACCGGCGTTGTCGGTCGCGGCCGCCCGCAGTGTGCGCGCGCCGTAAGCTGGCATCGCCCAGGTGAAGACGTAAGGCGCCGTGACCGCGGAGCCGAGCAGCGTAGTGCTGTCATAGAAGTCCACTCTCGCAATGGAACCATCCGGGTCGCTGGCCGTGGCCGCGAGACTCACGCCGCTGGCGCGGAAGAACGTGGCGCCGTTGGTGGGTGCAGTAAGTGCGACCACGGGCGGCTGGGTGATGATGTTGGAGCGCCCGGCGGTGACACCGGCTGCAACCCAGTTGATCGGATCGTCGGCGAAGGCCGCAAGGCTGACGCGCTGGAGCGAACTTCCCAGGCCATCCGCGGCGGCGGGCCACGGTGCGGCGTCGTGATAAGAGACTTCCTCAAGCTGGTGGCAGGGCACGATGACATTTGTCGGCGTGACATCGGGCTTGCCGGGGAACTTGAGTTCGAGGGTCTCCGTGCTGTTGTCGAGCTTGCCGGACCACGGGCCGAGGATCGCGACGTTGGTCGGGACGTTCCATTTCGTCCGGAACGCGGCGAGTTGCGTGAGGTTGGTGACCGGATTGAAGCCCACGACGAGCAGGCGCGCACCGGCGGCCAGCGTCCGGTTCGTCGGGAAATCGAAGTCCACGGCGTTGCGGAGGCGCCAGGTGTTGGTGAGCGCGGCGAGGCCGTAACCGGGTTCGCTGGTGAACTCGCAGTAAAGCGGGACGTTCGTCGTGGTGAGGTTGGCCAGTTCGATGAACTCGTTGTCGGCATCGTCCGCGCCGCTCGGGAGATCGGGCGGGTGATACATGATTTCCGAGATGACGATAGGCCCGACGCGCGGATAGGAGTTCGTCGCGCCGAGGGTGTCGGTGCTCTGGAGCACAAAGTGGGCGTTGGTTTGGCTGTCCAGATAGCGCCCGAGACTCACGTTCACCGGGGAGGCGCCGAAGCTCCAGCCGTGGTAGTAGCCGGTGAGGTTCGTGTTCGCATCGGCGGCGAAGAGGTAAGCCTGATCGCCGTACTCACTGAACGCGAAACCGTTGGTGCCGGTGCTGAAATGATTCGTGTCGAAGACGGCGTAGCTGCCGGTTGTGATCACGGTGCCGTTCGGGATGCGATACTTCTTCGGCGTGAAGAAATCATCCGTGAGGAACCAGCCGCCGAGGCTGACGTTGGTGCCGGTGGGATTGAACAACTCCACCGAGTCCACCAACGGCGGGTCCGTGTGCGCGAGGACTTCGTTGACGAGGATCGGTGCGGTCGCCGCTGGCGCCGGATCGGTGGCGTTGGGCGAGCCGTTCAATTGCCCGCTCGCACGCCAGCTCGCCTTGAGCTCCCAGGTGTCCCACGGTGCCAGTTCACTCAGGATCACCAGGGAGAAGCCCAGTCCGTCGGTGATCGGATACCAGGCGTCGTTGTAAGCGAACTCGAGGATTTTCTCGCCGGCGGTGTCTTCCAGGCGGAGTGTTTCGCCGGCGTTGTCCAAGGCGCCGGTGAACTGGCCGGCGACCGGCAGTCCGGCGCCGTAGCGGGCGGCGAACGCGACCGCGTCCCGCACCACGAGCACGCGCTGGCCAGGCGCCAGGCTGGTGACGGCGCTGCCGGTGAAGTTGAAATAGATGCCGTTGGTCAGCCGCACGCCGTTGAGGCTCAGCGGGGTGGTCGTGGAAATGTTCCGCAGTTCGACATACTCGAAGAGTTGCGGGTCCGTGGCGCTGCCGGGCTGGGGTGCCGGGTGGTACATGATTTCCGTGATGCGCAGGAACTGCTGCGCCAGCGATGGATTTCCGGGCGCGGTGTTCGTGCTGACGAAGCGGCCACGGTCATCGGCCAGCGTGAGAGTTTCGCCCCAGGCATTGAGGTGCCCGTTGTAGTTGCCCTGAACGAAAAGCGCCTGGCCGCCGCGCGGGCCGGTGGTCCGGGCGCGGAACGCAGCGACGTTCGGCGAAACGTAGAGGGCGCTCAGCGACGGGATGACGGTGCCGGGATGAAACGTGTGGCGCACGCCGCCGTCGAGCTGCCAGCCCGAGAGGTCCACGGCGAAGGCATTGGCGTTGGTGAGGCACACCCATTCTTCGTCCTGGTTGCCGGAGACGGGATTCACCTCCATGCCGGCGATCGCGAGCACGACGTTCGTGGACTGTGCCAGCGGGATGCCGGCGTTCTGGGTGCTGGCGATGCCAACGGGCAGGGCGGTGTTGGTGATGGAGTGTTTGCCGTAGAGATGCTGGCGGCGTTTTTCCAGGAAATCGGTCAGGAGCTGGCTCACGCCGTTGGTGACGTCAATGCCCGGGTCGAAGTTGCACTGGCCGCCGTTGCCGGGCCAGCCCCACTCGGCGCGATCGCGGTTGGCCTCCCCGGCCAGTTCGTCACGCCAGCCGAGGATCATGGGCTCGAGGAGGCGATTGGTGGCCGGCGTGCCCGGCGGCTGGATCCAGGTGTCGAGCACGGTGCGCAGCCGGCGCAGGAACATCTCGCGCGTCTGCGGCACGGCGAAGATCGCATCGTACATCCGGTTCCAGTTGCCGCCCGGAGTCCAGACGGCCTGCGAAGAGCCGTAGAGCGGGAAGCTCTTGAGCGTATCATTGGTGACCTGGATGCCCTTGAGCACCTCGGCATCCACGAAGGCGGCGCCCCAGGAAAGATTCATGTCGAAGGGAATGATGCGCCATTCGCGGGTGCCGTAAGTGTCGCGATACAGCGTCATGTTCGCCCAGACGTCGTCGTTCTCGTGGACGATGCGCGCGGCGACGAGGTAATTGATGACCTCGGGCAGATCGAGCAGATCGAAGAGATTTGTCTGCCGCTGGCTGGTGCTGAGCGACTCGGCGATGCCGTTGGCGAGCGTGCTGTAATCCGAGTAGTCCACGTCGTTGGGATAAAGCTTCACCCAGCCGCCGGTGCTGAAACGGCCGGGAACCACCGTGCCAGTGGCTTTGTAAAGCGCGCCTTCGGGGTCGTAGCCGAGGTAGTCCATCAATTCGTCGCCGAGGACGTTGTTGTGGTTGGCGAGTTGGTAGAACGCGCCGTTCATCTGGAGCCGGGTGGGATAGTAATAGGGCGCCGGCGCGCCAATCTGGTTGCAAAGCCAGAAGCTCAGGCGTTGCCGGAGGTAGGAGGGATCGGGGTAATCGGCGGTGAAGGAGGTCTTGCGCACGCGTCCGCCGGGGCCGGGATGGCGGAGCTTGTGCTCGCGGTTGAATTCGACGCGATGGGATTTCTTGGCGTAGCCGGCGGTGCTGTTGCCGCGCAGTTCCAGGTAGATGTTGTCGTAGAATTCACCGTCATAAAACAGGGAGAGTCGCCCGCCAGTCTCGGTGTCAATGCCGCCAAGCTGGCCCGGCGCGACGAACAGTTGAAAGATCGGCAGCGTGCTCCCCAGCGTGGGATCGGCGATGACGGTGCCGAGATACTCAGCCGACTCGGTGGGGCTGAGGAAGAGCGGCCAGCGCGAGGTGCGCGACTGCGAATCCTGCGCCGAGATGAACCACCGCACCATCTGGCCGGGCGCATAGGTCCAGACACCGCCAACCTGATTGGTGATGATCGCGCCAAAGACACCGTCGCCCGCCGCACCGTCGCCGTGCAGGCCGTCATCGAGCATGGTCGTCGGCTGCGGGGCGTTGAACATGACGCTCCAGTTGAGCTTCACCGAGTTGATCGGCGACAGCGCCTGCGTGACGCGGCAGGTAATGGTCAGGCTTTGATTCGTGCCGGGCACGCTGGGGAAATGATTCACCACGCCCAGCAGCGGGCCGAGATCCTGCGTGCCCTGGCTGTTCAAGGCGCCGGGCGTGGGGTTGATGAAATAGCGCGGCTCGGTGGAGTACTGGCCGGCGGCCGTAAGCTCCAGCTCCGCGAGCAGCAAGAGATCGGGGTTGGTGGGCGCGAGGTTCAGCGCCTGCAATGCGAGCACGTTGGTGCCGGCGACGAGGGAAGGAATCCAGGAGCCGAGATCGAACGTGCGGAAGGCAAGCGCGTCCGCCGTGGCCTGGCGGTTGGTGGCGGTGGAATTCCAATCCAGTTCCGTCGGTGAGTTGTAGGTGACGCCGGGCACGCCATTGATCCAGGAGGCGAAGCCGTCGTCGCATTTCACGCGCAGCTTCAGCGAACTGATCCCGGCAAGATTTGTCACCACAAACGGAAGGCGCAGGAAGGCCGAGGCGTTCACGCCGGACATGGCGGTGCGCAGGTCGGTCTTGATGAGGGAGGTGTAGTTGTACACCGAGCCGCCACCGCTGAGGGCGATCTGGTAGCGGGTGGAGAGTTCGCCGGCCGAGAGCGCGCGGTTGATGAATGAAACTTCGTCGAGATCCCCAGTGAAGAACAAGGTGCCGGTCCCGCTGCCGGTGGCCCCGAGGCGGAAGGGGCCGGTGTTGTTGGCCGAGAAAGCCCCGCTGAGGTTGGCCGTAGCCACGAGCGCCCCGTTGACATAGAGCTGGGCGTTCGTGCCGGTGTAAACCCCGGCGATGTGCTGCCAGTTGTTCAGCGAGATTGCACTGCCCGCCGCCGTCGCGATGTAGCCGTTCGCATTGCCAAGGCGAAATTCCCACTGGCCGCTGGAGTTTTGATAGAAGAGGTAACCGTCACGCCGGGCATTGACGAAACGCTGCGATGATAGGGGACAGGCGACGGTCCCGGGTGTGGCCGTCGGTCGGGCCCAGAACTCGACGGTGAACGGACCGTTCGGGTTGAGGCTGGCGTGGTACGGGGCGTCAATGCGTCCGCTGGTCCCATTGAAACGCACGGCCAGATTCGTGCTGGCAAATCCGGGGTAACTCGCCGGCCGGGGGCCAGCCTGCGCGGCGGCAACGCCGCTGTAGAAAGTGCCGTTCACCGCGGTGCCGAGCGTGCCGGCGTTGGCCGCGGGGGTGCTGTTGGTAGTCGCCTCGTTCAACCGCCAGTAGCCCAGCGGCGCCTCCGCCAGCACGTCCGCGTCGTAGGTCGAGCCGAATTCATTTTGCCCGGTCTCGAAGCCGATGCCATTCGTCGCGGCGGTCCAGCCGGTGTCGTTGAAGCCCACCGCGGTCCAGGTGGCGCCGAGCGCGCCGTCCAGCGGCACGCGAACGCGACCCGTGGCGTTGGTGGAGATCGAATTCCATGAAACCGCTGAGGCGCCGTAGCCGAAAGCGACCTCGCTGACCTGCGCCGGATACTTCGGGGAGAATTGCGCGGCGAGGACCCCATCGGGACGAACCAGCGCGAGATACTCGCCGGAAGCATCGAGCTTGAAGTTGGTGTGCAGCGTCGCGCCCGGCGTGCGGCGGTCGCGGTTCGAGGCAAAGACCACGAGGTAGCCGCCGGGCGGGAGGTTCGTGGCCGGAAAGCGCCACTTGAACGGGCTGCCGCTGGCGTCGGTCAGGCCCCAGTCGAGGAGGTTGACGTTCGTGCTCCCGGGGTTGTGAACTTCAATCCAGTCTTCGTAGAACCCGAAATCGTCGGCCAGCGTTTTCGAATTGCTGGCCATGAATTCGGTGATCAGAACCTGGGCGCGAGCGGCGGGCAGCAGCAGCGTTAGGGCGACGGCGAGGGCAAACAGTCTTTGTTTCATGCAAAATTCAGCTTGGGGTTGTCAGGGCCACACGCCGGGCGGCGGCGCGCCGCGCACTGGCCGGCGAAATGGCGGGCAGGAGACACCAGTTCGGCGAGTTGGCTCGCGAAAGTGGCGGCGGTGCTTCACGTATCCGGCCGGAAAGCGACTGCGCAGTATAGGGCGGCCCGCCCGGACAAGGAATGAGCATCTTCCCTAGTGTCTTCCCGACGTGCGGCTCGCCTCGCCGGGCGGCCACGCCAACCGGGCCACGACTTATCCTGAAGTCCGAAGTCCGAAGTCTGAATGCTCGGTGCCAGAGAACGCTTCGGGCTGCACTTTTTCTGACACGGTGCGCCCGCTTCTTTCGGTCTTCGGATTTCAGGCTCATAGCCGTGCGGGCAGCTTGCGGACGCATTTCAGCCGCCGCCCGGTGGGGCACTGCCATTCAGTAAAGCCGTCCGCCGGGGCGCTTGTTCTTGCTCTTGCTCCTGCTCTTAATCGTAATCTCAGCGCACCGAAGAAGATTACGATTAAGAGCAGGAGCAAGAGCAAGCCGAGACAGGCGCGGCGCCTTGCCCCGCAGCGCCGGCGGGGTCGGGCAAAGAAAAACCTCCGGTCGCAGTTGCCTGTGACCGGAGGTGATCCGCTGCCGCCATCGGCGCGGCGGGGGCGCGAGGACGGCTTACTGAATCAGCCGGAGGAAGCGGTTCCCCGGGCCGATCGGCAGCGTCGCGGTCGTGACGGCCGCGCTGCCCGGCACGTTGACCCAGTTGACGTCGGGCGCGGTGAGACTGGGCGAGGCTTGCAAGGTCCAGCCGAGCCCGCTGGTGGACCAGTTCACGATCACGTCGGTACTGCTCTGCACGATGGTCAGGGCGGGCCGGACCTTGGCGGTGCCCCAGGTGTGGAATACCGCTTCGGTGGTTTGCGCGGCGTTGTGGCTGGTGACGGCCAGGCCGAGGCGCACGGTCGCAGGATAGGCACCGGCGGTGTTCGTGGTCGAATCCACGGCGGTCATGGGGGTCCAGTCCAGGCCATTCGGCCCGCTGAAACCCTGCAGCACGGGGCCGGTGCGCTTGAGGCGCAGCCAGTTGGTGGGGTAGGTGGCGCCGGGCCGCGGCGCGCCGGGCGCGAAGGTGATGCCGCCGGTGGCTTCGCGGTACTCGACGAAGTTGTTGTTGCGCGTGGGGTCCGCTGTGAAGGCTGCGGACATGAAGTGCCGGTCGTCGGAGAGCACGGCCGCCGGGTTGTTGAGCTCGCGCGCCATGATGCCGGCTTTGGCGGCCGGATCGGTGATGCGGAAGGACTCCAGGCAGACGCTGACGTCGAAGTCGCCGGTGGCTTCCACGTACACATATTGGAATTGGTCCGAAGTCCCGAAGATGTCCGTGCCGTCGGCATAGACCTTGATCTTGTCGGCGAAGGCGAAGGCGTAGCCATTGGCAATCAGGATGCTCTCCGAAGCGAGGAAGTTCCAGAACCGCCCGGGCACGTTGGTGGTCACGAGGAGGTTCGGCACATAGGCCAAATCCCGGACGTTCTTGACCAGCACGCTGTAGAGGGGCGTGGTCAGCGGGGCGGCCAGATGCAGTTCCACATTGGTGGTGCCGGACATGGAGCAGTAGGCCACGGCCTGGCCGGTGCTGACCGTGTAATTGTTCGGATCGAGCGCGGTGCCTTGGTCCACGTCGGTGTCGAAGGCGACATTGACCAAGTTGCTCAGGAGGCTTGAGGCGGAGAGCACCAGGAGCGGGCGGGGGGTGGGCAGCACGATCACGCGCAAGGTGCCGTCCGTGGCCAGGGTGTTCGTGTCCCAAAGCAGGCCCAAGGCGGGCGTGGCGGGCACGATGCTGGCGAAAGTTCCGCTGTAGGAGGTGCCGTTGAAGAGCTTGAAGCTCATGCCCGGGGCGTAGGGGGTGAACCCTTGGTTGGTGATGACCAACGCGCCGGCGTAGGCCACGGTGGTTGAGGCGTTGACACGGTCGTTGGCAGCCAGGTCGGTGTTGACCTTGAACCGGCTGGTGGCGCCGGCTTGGAGCGCGAGGCTGCCGACTCCCAGCGTGCCAATGTTCACCATGATGGTATCCCCGTTGCCGGGTGCCAGCGTGCAACCGGAGGGGACCGTCACGGCACCGGAGATGACGCCGATGCCGGCAATCGTCGAGTTGGCCAACAAACTGATCGCCGCGCCCGCGCCCAAGGTGCCGTCCACCTGCAAGACGCCGCCTCTGACGGTGGTGCCGCCGGTGTAATTGGCGTTGCCGGAGAGGACCAGCAGGTTGGGACCGAGATGCGTCAACGAGCCCGGGCCGCCGATGGCGCCCTGGAGATTGAGGCCCGTGGCCGCCGGTGCAGAGACGACATTGGAGCCGACCAGCGTGATCGCCCCAACGAGGTCGTTGGTCAGGCCCGCGGCTTCCACAGCGAGGATGCCGTTGGTGACGGCGATCACCTTGTTGAAGGGGTTGGCCATGTACTCATTGAGCCGGTGGAACGTAAGCGTGGCTCCGGGCCAAATCGTGAGTGTGCTGGCGGCGAGCCCAGGTTTGGTCGAACGGGAGAACGTCAGCGTGCCGGCCCGCAGGTCAATGTTGCCCAGGCCCGTGTCGCCCGCGTTGATGAAGGCGACGACGTTGCTGGCGGTTTTGGTGAGGTTGTAGCCGTTGCCGTGGAGGTAAGCCTGCGTGCCGCCGCTGGGATCGGCCGCCCCGGCAGGGTTGCGGATATCCCAGCGGCGCAAACCGCCAAAGGTCGTGTCGCCGGTCAGCGTCACGAAGCGGGTGGCGCTCTGCGAGTCGGCGGCGCCGTTGTTGACGATGGCTCCCGCGCCGCCTACGCCGGGGCCGACCGCACTGATCGGTTCCATGCCGAGCGCCTGGGAGTTCACGTCCAGCGTCGCGCCGGCGGCGACGGTGACGCCGTTGTTGGTGTTGCCAAATGCGGTGCCGGTGCCGGCTGCCAGCGTGCCGGTGGTGATGGCGGTGACGCCCTCGTAGGTGTTTGCGCCGCTGAGGGTCGTGAGGCCAGGGCCGTTTTGCCCGACGCTGCCCAGTCCGCTGACGACGCCGGGGAAGGTGAACGCATCCGAGCGATTGAAGGTCAGGCTGCCGGCGCTCTCCACCGGCCCCAAAATGGAGCCCGTGGTTCCGCCGTCGCCAAGCTGGAGCGTGCCGTTGGTGATGAAGGTGCCGTCGCTGTAGGTGTTGTTGTTGGCAATGATCAGAGTGCCCGCGCCGTCCTTGGCCAGCGCCGCGAAACCGACGATGCTGCCGCTGCCGGCGAAGGTATAGTCATGCGCGGCGGCGGCGACGGTCACCGTGGCTGGCGTGACGTTGGTGACCAGGTTGACGACGAAGCTGCTGGCCGAGTCGTCGAAGGAGGTCACATCTTGGTCACGGTAGGATTGTGGCAGACCGGAGGTGGCGCCCTTCCAGTCGAGCGTGCCGGTGAGGTTCCAGGTGGCGGTAACGCCACCGACCCAGACGCTCCGCTCGGCCGTGGCGTCCACCACCAACTGCACGGCGGAGGCGCCGTTCTGCAGGTGGGCCACCACGCCATAAGGAAGCGCACCCAAATTGAATCCAGCGAAGCCCGCGCCGCCGATGGTGCCGGGGTGCTGGATGAGATCGTAAGTTCCGACCGCCGGGGCCGCCCCGGCGATGTTGATCGTGCTGGTTCCATTCACAGTCAGGCCCGACGTGGCGACGACCTTGCCGCCGAGATAGGCGTTGATCACGTTGGTGGTGGAATCGCTGCCGGAAGCACCCAGGGTGAGCGGGCCGACGTTCAAGGCCGGGGAGCCGGTCCCGCCCTCAGCCACGAGGGTGCCCGTGCTTTGAACATTCACGGATCCGGCGGCGCTGCCGCTGCCGCCGAAAGTGGCGCCCGCGTTGACGCTGACGTTGCCGCTGCCGGCGGTGGCGGCGGCGCCTTGCAGCCGCAGTGTGCCGCCATTGACGACCGTGCCGCCACTGTAGGTGTTGTTGGCCATGAGGGTGAGGCTCCCGGAGCCAGTCTTGATCACGCTGAGAGCGGCGACGTTGTCGGCGATCACACCGCCAAACGTGGTGCTAGTATTCAGTGCGCCGACCGTAACGGTCGCCGGTGCAGCGGCTGGGTCGCTGTTGCGCAAGGTGCCGCTGTTGCCGCCCAAGCTGCCGAGGTGAACATTCGCCGCGCCGTAGGTTTCGAGAACTGCGCCTGCGTTGTTGAGCGACCAGGCAACCGCCGCATTGCCTGGAGTAGCTGACGCGAAGGCGATCCGAAAGTTGTTGCCCGCATTGTTGAAGCTGCCGGTCCAGCCGGCGATATTATTGGACAACACGAGGATAACAATGTCGGAGCCAACGGCCGTTCCACTGACTGCTGCATTTCCGCTCCAGTCACCCGTAAGGATGTAGTACTTTTGGCCGGCCACGCCCCCGCCGGAAGAAAACGTTACATTCCCGTTCATGGTCAGCGGAAACCCGTAAGTCGCACCCCCAGTGTTGTTGCCGCCGAACTCAAGAGTTCCCCCGGCGTTCAGCACAATCGGCTTGGTACAGGTTACCGCGCCGCTGTTGCGGAACAGCATCAACTTGGCGCCATTGTTGATGATGATGCTCCCGCCTCCGCTGACGCTCATGACGGTCGTGCTGCCTCCGTTGAATTTCACCACGCCCTGATTGATCGTCAGATTTCCGTTGTTCGTGATATTTGCGCCAATGAACGTGAGTTGGCCCGACCCGGTTTTCGTCAGGTTCCCGCTTAGGTTAAAGGGCGTCTGCACGGGACTGCCCCTAGTTACCACGCCAATGCCCGAGTCTGCGGTGACAGCTCCGGGCGTACCCGCGATGGACCACGTTTGGTCGGCGCCAATGGTCGTCGGAATCCGAAACAAATTTATCACCGCACCGAGGGCGCCGTTGGCGGTCAGGCCGTTCGTCATGGTTAGGGAGTTGGCCGCGACCGTGTTGTTGATCGAGAATGCCGCCGTGCGTCCCCCGGTATCGCCGAAGAGCACGCTGCCGATGGTGCGGGAGTCGCTCAGGCTCATATTGTTGGCGGTCGTGTTGGCAATGACCACGTCGCCGCCGACATCCGGGATGCCGGGCGACCAGTTGGCCGCGTTGGTCCACGCGGTGCTGACGGTGCCGTTCCAAGTGGAACTGGCGGCTTGAGTTGTTTGACCGGCGGCTGTCAGCAAAGCTGTCAGCGCGGCGGCCAGTGAGGTGCGTAGCATGGGTTTCATGATTTGTTGATGGATGGATTTAGTGGACGGAAAGGGAGCCTAAAATCGGTTGGTAGATCACGGTTCGGGAGCCAGCCGGGCGCGGATCGCCGCGTTTTCGCAGGCACCAATGTCGTCTTGGTAGAACCAGGCTTTGCGGTTGCCGTCGTTGGCCCAGGAATGGAGGTAAAGCGTTTCCTTGTAGCGCACCCAGCGGGCCGAGCCGTCCACGAAGACTTCGTTGCCGCCCTCGGGCGGGCCGCCCTTCCGACGGCTGTGTTGGGGCATGTCTTTGTAGGAAGTGTCGCGCCCGCCGCCCCAGGCGCCGTCAATCTTCATCATGGCGTCCGCCGCCAGGCACCAGCCGGGCTTGGCCTGGCTGAGCTTGACGGGACTGCGAGACTCGAAGGTGCCGGCGGGATTCAGCCAGTTGCGGATGCCGCCGAAATACTGATAGCCGATGACGAACTGGTTATAGTCGGGCTCGTAGGTGGGGAAGGTGGGGCGGTTGGGGCAGGTCCAGATCGAGCCAATGGTATTGGTCCGGATTGTCAGCCCAGCCTGCGCCCAGAGTTCCTGCTGCGGCGGGTCAATGCACAGTTGCACCGTCTGCTGTCGCGCCTCGACGACTTTGTCGCGATTCTCGTTCGCATACATCGTGTCCACCACGGCGAGTTGGCGCATGTTGTTCAGGCACTGGATGCGTTTGGCGCGCTCCTTCGCGGAGGCCAGGGCGGGCAGCAGCAGCGCGGCGAGGATGGCGATGATCGCGATGACGACCAGCAGTTCGATGAGGGTGAAGCCGCGGGAGCGCGGAGACGGCAAACGGAAAGGGGACTTCATGGTGGTAATTACGTTGCGACGTTGTGAAACCTTGCTCCCAAGACCCGCTCGGAGGCAAACAGATTTTTCCGATGCAAACACCCCGCCGCGGATCCGAACCCTCAAATCCGAGCCGTGCCAAATCCGCCTGCCCTCCACCTCGTTCCTTGCCAGCCCGCTGCCACCCGCCATCTTAGCGCCCCATGACCAACACCGAAGCTCTTGCCTTGCTCGACCGTTTCCGCGCCGGCCAAGCCAGCCGTGACGACGTGCTGCACGCCTTCCAGGCCGCGCCCGTCGCCGACCTCGGCTTTGCGCAGGTGGACTTGCACCGCGCGCTGCGGAAGGGTTTCCCGGAAGTCATCCTGGGCAGCCACAAAACCCCGGCGCAGATCGTGGGGATCGCCGCGCAACTGCACGCCCATAACCAGAACATCCTCGTCACGCGCGTGACGCCGGAACACGCGAAGGCGTTTCGCCGGAAGTTCCCGAAGGCCGTCTTCCACGAAGCCGCCCGCTGCCTCACGCTCGAGACCAAACCGCTGCCCAAGCGCCCCGGCCTGATCGCGGTCCTCTCCGCCGGCACCAGCGACCTGCCCGTCGCCGAGGAAGCGATGCTCACCGCCGACATCATGGGCAACCGCGTCGAGTTGGTGCAGGACGTCGGCGTGGCGGGATTGCACCGGCTGCTGGGCAAGCTGACGCTGCTCCAGCAAGCCAGCGTGCTGGTGGTGGTGGCGGGCATGGAAGGCGCGCTGCCCAGCGTCGTCGCCGGGTTGGTGGACAAACCGGTCATCGCGGTGCCGACCAGCGTGGGCTACGGCGCGAGCCTTGGTGGCCTCGCCGC
>Ga0105047_10008555_pt1 | contig 17010 bp, 16 predicted proteins | sample MAT04_FD_78384 | JGI IMG/M metagenome (GOLD analysis project Ga0105047, IMG submission 78384) | Freshwater microbial communities from Lake Fryxell liftoff mats and glacier meltwater in Antarctica - MAT-04 (megahit assembly) | ecosystem: Environmental > Aquatic > Freshwater > Ice > Liftoff...
GCGGCGCACATCCGGGTGGATCGCTCCACGGGCGTGGTCCAGGTGCTGGAGATCGTGGCGGCCCACGACTGCGGCACGATCATCAACCCGATGGGCGCCGAGGGGCAGATCATCGGGGGCGTGATCATGGGCATGGGCCAGGCCCTCACGGAGGGCATCCAGCTCTCCGCGGACGGGCGCCAGATCAACGCCGACATGCTCGACTACAAGCTGCCCACGGCCGCCGACGCCCCACCGGTGCGGGTGGCCTGGATCGACCAGCCGGCCCCGAACGCCGGCCCCCGGGGCCTCAAGGGCGTGGCCGAGCCACCCTGCGTGCCCACGCCGGGCGCCATCGCGAACGCGCTCGCGGCAGCGGCGGGCACGCGCATCAGGGTGCTGCCGATGACCCCAGAGCGGGTCTGGTCGGCCCTGGACGTGGCCCAGGACGTGGCCCAGGACGTGGGAGCATGAGCCGCTACTCCGCACCGCACGGCATCGATGAGGCGCTCCATGCCCTCGCGTCGGGCGCGACGCCGGTCGCGGGCGGCACCGACCTCGTGGTCGGCGTGCGCCAGGGTCGCGGCGCGCTCCCGGAGGACCTCGTCGCGATCCACCGCCTGACCACGATCGTGGGGCTATGCCCCGGCGAGGACGGCGGGCTGCACATCGGTGCCGGCACGACCCACCGCGAGATCTGCGCCGATCCGGACGTCCAGGCCCGCTACACCGCGCTCGCCGATGCGTCCGCGATCGTGGGCTCGCCTGCGACGCGCGCCGCCGGCACGCTCGGGGGGAACGTGGCCAACGCCTCCCCTGCGGCGGACTGTGTGGCGCCGCTCATCTGCTTCGGGGCGCTCGCGACGGTCCGCGCCGCGGGTGGCGAGCGGCACGTCCCCGTGGAGGGCCTCACCACCGGCCCGCGCCGCACCACGCTTCGACCGGACGAGCTGATCCTGGGCTTCGACCTGCCTGATCCAGCCGCTGGCACGGGCAGCGCCTACGTCCGACTGGAGTACCGCCGCCAGATGGAGATCGCGGTGGTCGGCGCTGCCGCGCTGGTGACGCTCGGCGTTGACGGTCGGGTCGCTGCCGCGCGCATCGCCATCACCGCGCTCGCGCCCACCGTCCGGCGCGTGCCGGAGGCGGAGGCAGCGCTCCTCGGTACGACTGGAGTCGGCGCCGCCCGCCGGGCCGCCGGTGCCGCCGCATCGGCCGCCTCGTCCCCCATCGACGATGTCCGCGCCAGCGCCGACTACCGACGCGCCATGGCCGCGGTCGTGACCCGGCGCGCCGTCGCGGGCGCCCTCGCCCGTGCCCGCGGCGAGTCCGTGGCCATCCCCGCCAGCAGCACCCTGTTCGGAGTCGACTGATGCGCTACGACACCACGTTCGAGCTCAACGGGGTCACGACGACCGTTGCCATCGAGCCCGGCCGCACCCTGCTCGGCGTCCTGCGCGACGACCTGGGCATGGTGGGCACCAAGGAGGGCTGCAGCGACGCCGAGTGCGGCGCCTGCATGGTCATGGTGGACGGTCAGCCGCTCAACTCCTGCTCGTACCTCGCGGTCCAGGTGGACGGCCGCCGCGTGACCACCGTGGAGGGCCTCGCGTCCGGCGACGAGCTGTCGCCGCTGCAACGCGCATTCCTCGCCCACGGTGGCGTGCAGTGCGGCTTCTGCACGCCCGGCATGCTCATCTCGGCGACGGCCATCCTGGCCCACGACCCGGACCCCTCAGAGGAGGCGATCCGCGCTGGCCTGTCCGGCAACCTGTGCCGCTGCACCGGCTACCAGGGCATCGTCAAGGCCGTCCAGGCCGCCGCGGCCGAGGTCCGCGCGGGATAGGTCGGGGGCCAGACTCGGACGGACCTGCGGAAGCAGGCGTTGACCGTGGCGCTCCTCGAGAGCCTCTGGGAAGAGCGGTCGGGCACCCTCAGCACGCAGATCCTCCAGGAGTTCTACGCGGTCGCCACCCGCAGGTTCAGCCCACCGCTGCACCGCCAGGATGCGCGCCGCCTCGTGGCGCTCTACTCCACCTGGCCATGCATCCAGGTCGACCCTCCCCTCATCCTCGATGCGTCGGCCCTCGAGGAGCGGCACCAACTCTCGTTCTGGGACGCGCTCGTGATCGAATCGGCACGACGAGCGGGCGCGACCCGGCTGCTCACGGAAGATCTGCGCCACGGCCAGATCATCAGCGGCGTGCGCATCGAGAACCCGTTCGCCTGATGTCGACGGCCTCGCGCGCTGCGAGAACCACCACGCCCTCGACGCGCTGCGCTTCACCCACGCGGGCAAGGTCGACTGCAACTATATCGATCCGCCGTACAATAGCGGCGCCCGCGACTGGAAGGACAACAACGATTACGTCGACGCCAACGACGGGTACCGACACAGCAAATGGCTCGCGTTCATGGAGCGCCGCCTCAAGCTCGCCAAGGAGCTGCTGAACCCCGAGGACTCCGGAGGGCTGATCGGTCGCGTACCTCATCGAGGCGCGGCTCTGCTCGTGTGCTGGACTGTGGCTGGCGGACCTGGAGTCCGGCGCATTCATGGTCGACCGCGGTGATGGGAATCTCGCCAGGATCCATGAGCTCGTCGCGCGCTACGCCGACCTGCCGCTGGGAGTCGCCGATGCAGCCGTGGTCGCCTGCGGTGAGCGCTCCGGCGGCCGCGTGCTCACCCTGGACCGCGACTTCACCATCGTGGGCCGGGAGGTTCCGTTGACGATCCTGCCCTGACGTGATGAGCGTCCGCGGGGACCCGCGGGGACGCGGCCGTCCGCGCCGAGGTGCGCGCGTTCGACGGCGCCCGACGGACCATACCTCGTGCGCGAATCCCAGGAACAGCAGGAGACCACGGTCCACCGCAGCCAGCTCATCGCCGGTGATCTCGCCGAACGCCCGGCGGATGCGACGCTTGTCGATGGAGCGGAGATGGTCGATCAGGGCGTAGGACGTCTTGACAAGACCGCTCGGTCCGACCACCAGTTCTGGATACAACGCTCCCGCCCCAGGCGTGCCAGTCACCGCCCCACCGTCGGATCGAGTTCCACGAGGACCAGCATGCCCCGGTCGATCCTCATCAGGACAGGTCGGTCCAGCCTCTGCCCGCGACCCAGGCGACGGGCGTCCCAGTGGCGGTGTCCACCAGGGGCTCATCCTCCGCCCGAAGGCTCGCGGCCCAATCCGCGAGGCTGGCAGCGGCCACGTCCGCGGTCTCGGGATGCGGCAGCTCGAGCGATCTGAGGAGCTCCGCGCGCTGCCTCCGAGCGATCTCGTGCTCGGCAGCATCGACGAGGAATCGGCTGCGGTTCGGCTCGAGCCGGTCGATCCGCTCGACCAGATCCACGGGCAGCGTCACGGGCGCCGATCCTGGCCACCCGATCAGATGTGCCGCTGGCGGACAGTATCCCGCGACCCCTGGCGGCACGACCGTCATGTGCGCGGCAGGGCGACCCGTCGGCCTCGCGCCGGTGGATCCGTCCCTCAGCCGCGCGGCCACGTCTGCGCATGACGGATGCGATGCGTCAACGGCCCGTCGGCCGCGCGGATGACGTTCAGGCCGGCCCGGTTGCCGCCAGGTCACGCTCGGCCCGCGTCCGGCGCACCCGCCGGGTGGTGACGGTCGGTCGCGTACGGTCCCTCTGCCGCACATCCGAGAAGAACGACAGCGCGTGGATGGTGCCGTCGGGCCGGGACAGCCACGCCCGCATCGTCCGCCCGTCCGCCGGGAAGCGGCCGCGCAGCAACACCGTGTGTGCGGCCACGTGGCGCCGGTTGGTGGGTGACTCGGCGAACACGACCCACGTGCTGACGATGCGCGGCTCCCAGCCTCGCTCCGCGGCGATGCGGCGGGCCAACCGGACGCGCCGGTCCATGACCGCCACCAGTTGCTGCGGGTCCCCCAGCGCCGTCTTGAGTTCGATGATCAGCAGACTGCGCGTCTCCGCGTGCCACGCCAGGATGTCGATCACGCCCCGTTCGCCGTAGATGGCGAAGGTCACCTCCGCCTGGGACGCCCACCCTGGGAGCGTGCGGAGATACCCGCCGATCAGCTCGTGCAGCGCCGCATGGCCCGCGGCCAGCAACCGGTCCAGGTCCGCGCCGCCCCAGCGCACCTCGATATCCACGCGGGCCTCCAGGGCGGCTGCCACCGACCGCAGGACCATCACCGCCGCGCCTCCCGCCAGGCCTCGCTCGAGGTCACCCACGGATCGCCGGCTCACCCCCGCCAGCCGAGCCACATCCGACTGGCGCAACCGCTTCCTGATCCGGATCGCCCGCAGTGAGGCGCCGATGCGTTGCTCGTCCATGAGGCGGCAGCATGGGATCCGCCACTTCACCGCGGCTTACGTGCCGCGATGAACACCTCCGATCACGAAGGCAGCGTCACGTCCCCCGGGCGGTGGCGGTAGAACGGCACGGGCTCCGGCGCCAGCGGCGTGTCGCCGGCGATGAGGTCCGCCGCCTTCTCCGCGACCATCATCACGGGCGCGTAGATGTTGCCGTTCGTGACGCACGGGAAGACGCCAGCATCCACCACGCGCAACCCGTCCAGCCCGTGCACGCGCATCGACACCGGGTCGATCACCGATTCGGGCCCGGTGCCCATCTTCGTGGTGCAGGAAGGATGGAGCGCCGTCTCGGCGTCGCGGCGGACCCAGTCGAGGATCTGCGCGTCCGTCTCCACGGCAGGGCCGGGTGACACCTCGCCCGCATCGTAGGGCGCGAGGCCGGGCTGACCCAGGATGCGCCGCGCGACGCGGATCGCCTCCACCCACTCGCGCCGGTCCTGGTCCGTCGAGAGGTAGTTGAAGCGCAGCTCGGGCTTGGCCTCCGGGTCGGCGGAGCGGAGCCGGACGGTGCCCCGTGCGTCGGAGGACATGGGGCCCACGTGGACCTGGTAGCCGTGGGCACCCGCGGGCTTGGTGCCGTCGTAGCGGATGGCGAGCGGCAGGAAGTGGAACATCAGGTTGGGGTATGCGACGTGCTCATTGGAGCGCACGAAGCCACCACCCTCGAAGTGGTTGGTGGCGCCCGGTCCGCGCCGAAGGAACAGCCACGCAGCACCGATGAAGGGCTTCTTCCAGGTCGCCAGCGACGGCTGCACGGACACCGGCTGCGAGGCCTGGTGCTGGATGTAGACCTCGAGGTGGTCCTGGAGGTTGGCACCGACGCCCGGCAGGTCCGTCACGACCTCGATCCGATGCTGCGCCAGATCCGCCGCAGGCCCCACGCCCGACAGGAGCAGGAGCTGCGGGCTGTTGATGGCGCCGCCGCACAGGATCACCTCTCCCGCCCCGATGCGCTCCGCGGCTCCCCGCCCGCGGCGCACCTCCACGCCCGTCGCACGCTGCCCGTCGAACAGGACGCGGGTGACGAGCGTGCCCGTGCGCACCTCCAGGTTCTTGCGGCCGCGCGCGCGGTCCAGGTAGGCACGCGTGGCAGACCAGCGTCGGCCGCGACGGATGGTGCGGTCGAACGGCGCGAATCCCTCCTGGCGGTAGCCGTTGACATCATCCGTCCGGGCACAGCCAGCCTGCTCGGCGGAGCGGAAGAACGCCTCGAACAGGGGGTTCTTCGCGGGGCCGCGTTCCAGGGTCAGCGGCCCGCCCTTGCCCCGGAACGGGTCCCCGGGGTCCGCGGCGGTGGCGTCCTCCATGCGTCGGAAGTAGGGCAGGCAGTGGGCGAAGTCCCAGGTCTCCATGCCCGGGTCCGCCGCCCAGCGCTCGTAGTCGAGCGGGTTGCCGCGCTGGAAGATCATGCCGTTGATGCTGGAGCTGCCACCCAGGACCTTGCCCCGGGCGTGGTAGATGCGCCGGCCATCCATGAACGGCTCCGGCTCCGACTCGTACCGCCAGTCGTAGAAGCGGCTGCCGATGGGGTACGTCAGGGCTGCGGGCATCTGGATGAACACATCCCAGCGCCAGTCCGGACGGCCTGCCTCCAGCAGCAGCACCCGTGTGGACGGCTCGCGCGACAATCGCTCCGCGAGCACGCAGCCGGCCGAGCCGCCACCCACGATCACGACGTCCCAGCGCTGGGTCATCCCTTGCGCACTCCGTCAGGCCCGTATCGCTCGCGGTCCTCATCGATCATCCGCCGGACCTGCTCTGCGGTGATGCTCGCCCCCGTCGTGGGGATGACCATCACGCCGCCGACGTCCATCCATTTCTCGGTGTTCGGTCCGTCGCCTGCGGCATCGCCGGCAGCGTCCAGCTCGCGGGAATCTCGATCCGTCTCCATCGGCACAGTATCGGCCCCCTCCGCCAGCCAGGCCATCAGGGCCGTTCGGCACTGGTCCCCGGGCCGGCTGCGTAAGACATTACGTATCGTCATGGACGAGATGCTGCGGATCCAGTCGGAGCTGTTCGGGTCCGCGTTCGTGCTGGCGCAGCACCTGGGGCGCCGGATGGACGCCCTGCTCGCACCGATGGACCTGACCGCGCGCCAGTGGCTGCTGCTCGCGGTGCTGGCCAGGGCCGGCCGGCCGCTCTCCCTCTCGGAAGCGGCCGCGCAGTACGGCAGCTCCCGCCAGAACATCAAGGAGATCGCGCTGGGCCTGGAGCGACGCGGCTACCTGCGCCTGGAGGCCGATCCGGCCGACGGGCGCGCGCTCCTCCTCCACCGGACCCGTCTGGTCGCCCAGGCGTTCGAGACGCCCGACGCGCAGGCCCAGGGCGCCGACTTCCTGGCCGGCATCTTCGCCGGCCTCTCCCCCACCGAGCTGGCCGACCTGCATCGCCTGCTGCCGGCCTGGCTGCGTTCCCTGACCGAGGTGTCCCGATGACCCGCACATCCCCGTCCGTCCCCGGAGGCGCGTCCGCGCCCGGGACCACGTCCGCCACCCGTCTCGCCGCCGGCCTCGCGCTCGTCGTCGCCATCCTCGCCGGGATCTCGGCCGCGTGCGGCGTATTCCTGCGTGGCGATCTGGCGACGATCCCATTCACCACGATCCGGAGCGAGCTCGTGGACATGGTCGCCACCGGCCTCTACCGCTTCAACAGCCTGACCGTCGCATCCGAGGGCGTGGGCTGGGACGCCGTGACACTGTTTTTGGTCGTGCCGGCGCTGCTGCTGGCTGTGCCGGGCGTGTGGCGCGGCCGACTGCGGTCACGGCTGCTCGCCGCCGGGCTGCTCGTCTACTTCCTGTACCAGGGCCTGGAATATGTGATGTTCCTCGCCTTCGGACCGTTGTTCCCGGTCTACGTCGCGACGTTCGCGGTGGCCGGGTCCGCGCTGGTGGTGCTCGGCTCCACCTTCGACCTGGAGGCCCTGGCGGCGGCCGTGGACAAGACGCGCTTCCCGCGGCGGGCGGTGGCCGGCCTGGGCGTCTTCATGGCCCTGTTGCTCGCGGGCATGTGGTTGCCGATGGTGCTCAAGAACCTCACCGCGACCACCGTCGGGCCACTGGACGGCGCGACCACGCTGGTGGTCCAGGCACTGGACCTGGGGTTCCTGGTGCCGCTCGGCATCTTCACGGCGGTCCTTGTCTGGCGGCGTTCGCCGGTGGGCTACCTGCTGGCATCAGTGGTCGTGGTCAAGGCCGTGGCGATGGCGCTCGCGATCGTCTCCATGCTCGTCGTGGAGGCGGCGGAGACCGGCGAGCTCGCTGCGCCGCCGATCGTCCTGTTCGCGCTGACCGCTCTCGCGGCCGCCGCCATCGGCTGGCGGGTGTTCGCGAGCGTGCATGCGGCGCCGGAGCCCGGCATCGTCCCGATCGCCACGGCCCGGCCCGCCGCCGCCTGAGCGCCGGCACCGGTAGCATCCGGGGGTGATCGAGCTGCGCAGCCCCCGGGAGATCGAGGCCATGCGTCCCGCGGGACGCTTCGTGGCGGACGCGCTGTCGGAGCTGGCGCGGCATGTCCGTCCCGGCATCAACCTCCTGGATCTGGATCGGATCGCCCACCGACTGATCACGGCGCGCGGCGCCACCTCCTGCTACATCGACTACCACCCGTCGTTCGGGGCGATGCCCTTCGGCAAGGTCCTGTGCACCTCGGTCAACGACGCGGTCCTCCACGGCCTACCGCGCGATCTGAAGCTGCGCGACGGCGACAACGTGAGCCTCGACTTCGCGGCAGAGGTGGACGGCTGGGTCGCCGATTCGGCGATCACCTGCTTCGCGGGCACGCCGCGGGACCGGGACCTGCGGATGCTCGAGGTCGCGGAACGTGCGCTGGCTGCGGGCATCGCGGCAGCGGTGCCAGGGAACCGGCTGGGCGACATCTCCGCGGCGATCGGATCGGTCATCACGGGCGCCGGGTACGAGGTGAACACGCAGTTCGGCGGGCACGGCGTGGGCCGCACGATGCACGGGGACCCGCACGTGCCCAACCAGGGCGTGGCCGGCCGAGGTGCGGCGATCCAGCCCGGCCTCGTGATCGCGATCGAGCCCTGGTTCTTCGCGCAGGGTGCGGCCATCCGCTTCGACCGGGACGGCTGGACGATCCGCTCGGAGGACCGGAGCCGGGGCGTCCACGTGGAGCACACCATCGCGGTCACCGCGGATGGCCCGATCATCCTCACGGACCGGGCACGCTGAGGCCGGCGAGGACGTCGCCCAGGCCGGGATCGACGCCGCGCTAGGAGACGAGCGGCCGCCGCGCGCCGTGGTCGTGGGCAGCGGTCGGCGATGGCCCCGGCGCGAACCAGCTGGCGGCACCCATCGCGATCGTGCCCACGGCGCACGCGCCGATGACCACGGGCACCCCCAACAGGTCCGCGGCGGGACCCACGAGCAGGATCGGCAATGCGGACGCGGCGTTGATGAACAGGTTGAGCACGGCGAACACGCGCCCCCTGACCGCGTCCGGCAGCGCCTCCTGGAGCGACGTCTGCGCGGGCACCGCGACCAGCGCGTAGGCCGCACCCATGCCCACCGCGACCGGCATCGCGATGATCAGCTGCGCGCGCGGCACATCGCCCAGCAGGTCCGCCAGCGGGCGCAGGAACGCCAGCGCGATCAGGCCGGCGGCCATGCCGGCGAGGCCCAACTCCGCCAGGCGCCGGTGCGACAGCCGCCTGGCGAGGGCGCCCATGACGGCCACGCCCAGGACCAGGCCGCCCGCCATCGGCAGCACCAGCAGCACGAACTCCTGCTCGGTCAGCCCCAATTGCTGCACCGCGACCTGCGGCCCCAGCACGCCCACCACGCCGATGAGTGAGGCGGTGAAGCCGAGCATCAGCAGCGGCCAGCGGACCCTTGGGTCGCGTCGCGCGAGGGACAGGCCGTCGGCGAACTCGGCGCGCGCGCTCCGGCGCTCGACGACGACCTCCGGCCTGGCTGACGGTAGCGGCAGGCACAGTGCGGCGGACACGAGGTACAGCACTGCCGCGGCGGCGATCGTGACCGCGGGCCCCGTGAGGTTGACCATCACCGGGCCCAGCACCGCGAAGCCGGCCGCGAACGCCGCCTGGAGCGTGAACGTGAACAGCCCGTTGGCGACGAGCAGCTGCTCCTGCGGCGCGACACGCGGGATCATGGCGGCTTCCGCCGGGATGAAGAAGGTGGTCGCGGCCGCCGCGATGATGACCATCACGTACATCAGCGGCAGCTGGTCGCCGAAGATCACGATCGCCCCGAACGCGACCGCACGCACCAGGTTGGTGGCGATCAGGATCGTCCGCCGATCGAACCGGTCCACGAACACGCCGGCCGGCGCGGACAGCAGCACGGCCGGGCCGAGGAACGCGAGGAACAGCAGGCTGACCGCCGTCGAGCTGTCGCCGGCCAGCGCGAACACGATGAGCGTCAGGGCGTAGAGCGCCATGTTGGCCGCGAGCAGCGAGCCGATCTGCGCGAACCACAGCGACACGAATCTCTTGTTGCGCATGACCGTGGCAAAGCCGACGTTGGGCTCCCCGGCCTCTCCCGCCGCTGGGGCCGGGGCCGCGGATACGACGCCCGGCACATCCACCACGAGCGCATAGCCAGCCGGGGTCGCGGCAAGGTGCAGGCGCCGCCCGACGTGCACGCCGCGGCGTGGCGCAGGCCATGGAGTCATGTCGGCTCGGGTCGACGGTTCGGATGCCACGTCGCGATGCTGCCTCCGGGCGCCAGGCGACGCCACCACCCGGATGGGTAGCCGGTGGTACCTTGCCTCCGGGGCGAGCCGCTGCCGTGGGACCGTCAGGTGGGCATCTGGCTGACGGGAACCCGGCATGAGAGGAGACCGACATGCTCGAGTCGCGCCGCATCCGTCGACGGACGTTCATCGCCGACCTGGGCCGCGGAGCCATGGCCATCGCCGTCGTTGGCCTGGCCGCCCGCCCCGTGGCCGCCCAGTCCCCATCGCCCGCCGCCTCGCCGGGCCCCTCGCCGGCGGGTTCGCCCGAGCCGGCTGGCAGCGCCACGCCGTCGGCCAGCATGGGTGCCATCAGCTGGGAGCGCGTCAACCTGGGCTTCGTCTCGGCGTACATCCTGGTGCGTGGCGGTGAGGCGGCCATCGTGGACACCGGCACGGAGGGCAGCGCTGACGCCATCGAGGCGTCGCTGGAGGCGATCGGCCTCGACTGGACGACCGTGAGCCACCTGGTGCTGACGCACCACCACGGTGACCATGTCGGCAGCGCGGCGGAGGTCCTGTCGCGGGCCCTGGAGGCATCGGGGTACGCGGGGGCGGAGGACATCGGCAGCATCGTCGTGCCTCGGCCACTGACCGCGCTCGGCGATGGCGATGCGGTGTTCGGCCTCAAGGTCATCACCGCGCCCGGCCATACCGCGGGCAGCATCTGTGTCCTTGACCCGGTGGGCGGGATCCTCGTGGCGGGCGATGCCCTGGTCACGGAAGCCGGGCTGCCCGCACTGCCCGGTGCCCAGTTCACCGACGACATGGCACTTGCCGGCCAGTCGGTCATGAAGCTGGGCGGCCTCACCTTCGAGACGCTCCTGGTCGGCCATGGCGAACCGATCGAGACCGGCGCGTCCGCGCTCGTTGCGGAGCTGGCCGCGTCGCTTTGACGTGACCACCCCGGGCGACCGGATCCGCACCCTGTGCCTGGCGCTGCCGGGTGTGACCGAGCGTTTCAGCCGCGGTGAGGCGGCCTGGTTCGCAGCCAACGGCCGGCAGCTTGCCACGATGGCGGACCATCACCACGACGATCGCGTCTCGGCGTGGGTCGCAGCCGCCCCGGGCGAGCAGGAGCTGCTCCTGGAGGCGCACCCGGGCCTGCTGTTTCAACCGCCCTACGTGGGTGGGCGCGGCTGGGTCGGCATCCGGTTGGACGTCCCGGGGGTCGAGTGGGACCTTGTGGCGGCGCTCGTGGCCGGGGCGCACGCGACGGTCGCGACCCGCTCGCGAAGACGCTGATCGGCCTCCCGGCCTGGACCCCGAATGACCGCGCGTCACCCCGCGCGCAACCCGCGCGCAACCGCGTCCACCGCCGGTGGAGGATCTCCAGCGGTGGTGGAGGAATGACACCGGTGATGGAGGATGGACAGGTGGGGTGGCGGGGGCGGTGCACGGGCGCCTAGAATCGACGCCACCAACCCCGGAGGAGGCTCTCGATGCGCGCACATTCCATCAGCATGCTCGGCACCGGCCTGATCAGCGACTTCTACACCATGACCCTGCACGGGAAGCGTGGCGTCGACCGCGTGCGCACGGTCTACTCGCGGACCGCGGAGCGGGGCGAGGCGTTCCAGGCACGCTGGGGCATCCCGGACTCGACCACGGACATGCAGGCGGCCATCGAGCACCCGGACACGGATGTGGTCGTCGTGGCGCTTCCCAACCACCTGCATGAGGCCGCGGTCAAGGCCGTGGCGAAGGCGGGCAAGTCGGTCCTGTGCACCAAGCCGCTGGGCCGCGATGCGGACGAGGCGCGCCGGATGCTGGAGGCCGTGGAGACCGCAGGCATCTTCGCGGGCTACCTGGAGGACCTGTGCTACACGCCCAAGACGCTCAAGGCCATCAAGAGCGTCCACGACGGCGCCATCGGTGACGTGACCTGGGTCCGCAGCCGGGAGACGCACCCCGGGCCGCACTCGGCCTGGTTCTGGGACGGCCGGCTGACCGGCGGCGGCCCCATCATCGACCTGGGCTGCCACTGCATCGAGATCATCCGCAACTTCACGGGCAAGGGCAACCGGCCGGTGGAGGTGATGTGCCACACGGACACGCTGGTGCATCCCATCGACGATGAGGACAACGCGATCGCGCTCATCCGCTTCGAGTCAGGCGCCATCGGCCAGTTCGAGGTCTCCTGGACCTTCCGGGGCGGCATGGACCTGCGTGACGAGGTGGCCGGCACCCACGGCACCATCTGGCTGAACCATTTCCTGCGCACCGGCTTCGAGATGTTCACCGCGGGCGGCCAGGGCGGCTACGTGGCAGAGAAGGCGGAGACGTCTGCAGGCTGGCTGTTCCCCGTGGGCGATGAGGTCTCCGAGCTGGGCTACGTGGACATGTTCACGGACATGTTCGATGCCATCGATGATGGCCGCGCCCCCCAGGAGACGTTCTATGACGGCTACGTGGTCAACGCCGTCATGGACGCCTGCTATCGCTCCGCGAAGCGCCGAGCATGGGAGCCGGTGGACCTGTTCGAGTGGCGCGGCGGCACGACCGAGCGCATCGCCGCCAAGCCCACGTACCACGACGGCCAGGTGGTCATCAAGCGCGAGCTGCTGCCCGACGGCCGCGAGAAGCTGATTCTCAAGGACCCCGCCACGGGCGACTTCACGGATCGGGTCATTGGCCCGCGGTAGCCGCGTCACCTGGTGGCGCGAGGGGGACGCGCGCCAGAATGCCGGAGACTACCTGTCGACCTTCCTGGCATCGGAGTTGTTCCTGCCATTGGGCCTGGAGGGCTCGTCCACCCACCTCATCGGCAGCGTCATCGATGATCTGTTCCTGAAGGACGCTCTGGTCGATCCACCCGTCCTCTTCTGGGGCGCCGGATGCCGCGATGCGACCGGTCCCAGCGCAGAGCTGCGGGCGCGCGCGCGGATCTTGGCGGTCAGGGGCCCACTGACGCGCCGCGCGCTGGGGCTCCCCGCGGACTTCCCCACGGGCGAGCCGGCCCTGGTCCTGCCCGCGCTGCTGACGCCGCGCCGGAGTCCCCGGACGGACGGCCGGACCGTGGCCGTGCCCCACTTCCATGATGCCCGCGACGACACGACGATCCTGGCTGCTACGGGTGCGGACGTCGTCGTGCGGGCGGGGATCCCGCCGACCCGCGAGGCGCTCTTGGGCGTCATCGACGACCTGACCTCCGCATCCTTCGTGCTCAGCGCGGCACTGCACGGGGCGCTGATTCCCATGGCGTGGGGCGTGCCGTTCGCGTTCTGGGACACCGGGGCCATCGACCTGCCGTTCAAGTGGCAGGACGTGGCCGCCCTGGTCGGCGTGGAGACCGCGTTCGCGACGGATGTGGTGGGCGGCCGGACGTGGTTCGCCGCGAACTGCGAGCGCATCCGGATCCCGTCGCTCCTGGGGCTCCTGGCCGCGGCACCATTCCTGCTGCGCCCGGATGCCCTGCTTCGGACGGTCCGTCACGAGATCCGCCGCGCGCCCGAGGAGGACGCGGCGCAGACCCTCGACGCGGCCATCGCGGCGTTCGCGGCCCAGCGGGCGCTGGTGGACGCGATCGCGTCCAACGCGAGCGCCCTGGGCGATGCCACGCGCACGGAGCAGCGGCTGGACACGGTGCTGGCGCGGCTGGACGCGATCGGCGCGGCGGTGCGCGCGCGGGACGCCGGCATCGTGCGAGACGGGGTGGTCACCGCGCTGCGCGCCGAGGCCGCGCATGAGAAGGCGATGGCGGAGCAGGAGCGGGCGGAGTCTGCCCGGCTGCGGCAGCGGGTGGAGCTGGAGCGGGCGGAGTCTGCCCGGCTGCGGCAGCGGGCCGACGCGCTGGCCAGCGAACTCGGGGCACGCCAGGCGCGGTCGCCGTCCGCCACCGTGCGGCTCGCGGCCGGAGCCGCGGGCATGCGCGCACGGCGCGGGCTGGGTCTCGGCTGGACGACGCCCCTGCTGGACGTCGCCTGGTATCGCGTGCGCTACCCGGTGGCGAGCCGATCCCGTCGGGGACCCGAGGCCCACTACCGACGATCGGGCAAGGCGGCGGGGCTGTGGCCCAATGAGCTGTTCGATCCCGCGTGGTACCTGGAGCGCTACCCGGACGTCGCGGCCGCCGGTGCCGACCCGGTCGACCACTACCTCATGCATGGCGCCGCAGAAGGGCGCGACCCGCACCCCGCGTTCGACACGCGGTGGTACCTCACCACGAACCCGGAGGTCCGGTCCGCGGGCATCAACCCGCTCGTCCACTGGTTGCGCACGGGTCGGAGCGAGGGTCGACGCACCCATCCGGACAACGCCCCATCCCCCGCCACCGCGGCACCCACAGTCGAGGCTTCCGCCGTCGACCCGCCAGGCCAACGCTCGGCGGCCATCGCGCAGCCGCCGGTGGTGGCCGCGGAGCCGCCGGTGATGACCGCGCAGCCGCCGGTGACGACCGCACTTCCGGCCGGAGCGATCCGGGCGACGCGTGACCCGGCACTGCGCGAGGTGCCCCTCGTGCTGGATGACGTGGTCCTGCGCCGGGACAGGGGGGCGGTGACATTCACCTGCGCCATCGACCCACCGCGCGCGCTGTGGCTCAGGGTGACCGGGCCGGATGCCATGCTGGACGCGCTGGAGCCGCGCATCGAGCCGTTCCTGCCGCTGGCGCTGCTCCTGGCCGGCCAGGAGGCCCGACCGGTCGCCGTCCGTGCCGCCCTGGAGCCCGAGCACGCCCGCAGGCTGCGCCACCACTTGGTGCCCCTTCTCAGTGGCCTGACCACCGATCACGACGTGGCCGTCGACCATCGAGCGGCGGTCGCGCAGGCCAAATCGGCTGCGGGTGCGGGCGTGCGCGGCGAACAGATCGCACTCCTGTTCAGCAGCGGCGCGGACTCGCTGTACTCGTTGCTGCGGATGCAGCGGGAAGGTTGGCCGCCGGACCTGCTGGTCAACCTCAACGCGGGCGCGCACGACGTGGACCGGGAGTGCTGGCGGCGCCGGCTGGATCGGGTCCGGGCCGTCGCCGAGGCGGTGGCGATCCCCTTGGTGACCATCGATACGAACGCCCATGAGCTGGGCTGGGTGGGCCACGCGACCGCACATACCTTCCGCAACCTGGCGGCGGCGAGCGTCCTGCGACCCACCGTGGGCACCATCGTCTACAGCGCCGGCCACCGGTTCGAGGCGACGAGCTTCCTGGCATCGGTGGAGCGTGGAGCGGACCTGATCGAACCCATCTCGGCCACAGCGATGCGCTGGGGCGGCCTGGAGATGATCATCATGGGCGGCGAGCGCGGCAAGTCCGATCGGATCGCCACGCTCGTCGACGAGCCGCTGGCGATGCGCTTCCTCGATGTGTGCACCAACCAGGCGTATCAGGCGACTGCCGCACCGGACGCCCCCACCAACTGCGGTGCCTGCCACAAGTGCCAGCGTACGCTTCTGATCCTGGAGCACCTGGGTGCTCTGGAGCGCTTCGCGGGCTGCTTCGACATGGCCGCCTTCGTGGCGCTCCGCGACGCCGCGATCGCCCACGTGGAGGCCAGCAGGTACCTGACCGACATGGAGATCGTCGTCTTGCGCGCCGGGCCCGCGGGTCGCCTGCCGCCCCTGGTCCGCGGGTCCTACCCCGTCCGACCCAGCGCCCCGATCCGGGCGCCCATCCCCCGTCCCGCGCTGCCCTCAGGGGCCGTGGTGGCCACGCCCGACGCCGCGCGCAGCCGGTCGCCGCTGGTCCTTGACCGCGTCGCCGCGACCCGATCGGCGGGGGTCACGGCATTCGCGTGTGCCCTGGGCGATGGTCGGTCGCTGACGCTCCGGGTCGCAGGACCGGAGGCCCTGATGGCGAGCCTGATCCCGCGCGTCGAGCCGTTCCTGCCGGCCGCCCTGCTCCTCGCCGGCCAGGAGGGCCGCGGTGTGCACGTGCGGCTGCCCCTGGACCCGACATACCGGCACCGGTTGGAGCACCAGCTCGTACCGCTCATCAGCGGCCTCACGACCGACCACGACGTGCCGGTGTCGCTGACCGCCACGTCGGGCGGTCCATCGTCCGTGCCTGCTCCGGGCCGGCGTGTGGGACTGGTGTTCGGCGGTGGGGTGGACTCGTTCTCGACGCTGACGCGGATGACACGGGAGGGCTGGCCGCCGGACGTGCTCATCGGCATCAACGCCGGCGCCCACGATCTGGATCGGGCCTGCTGGCGGCGCCGGCTGGACCGGGTCGGGGCGGTCGCGGATGCCTTGGGGATCTCCATGGTCACCATCGACACCAACGCCAACGAGCTCGCCTGGGTCCCCGATTCCATCGCCCACATGCTCCGGAACCTGTCGGCCGCCAGCGTGCTCCAGCCGGTCGTGGGGACGCTCGCGGCCAGCGCCGGACATCGACTGGAGATGACCAGCTTCGCCGAATCCATCCGGCGCACCGAGGACCTCGTCGAGCCGATGACCATGGACGCCATGCGCTGGGGTGGCATGGAGATGGTCCTCGTCGGGGCCGACGTGCGGCGCATCGACCGGATCGCGGCGCTTGTCGACATCCCACTGGCCGCACGCTGGCTGGACGTGTGCGTCGATCATGGCTACCAGTCCACGACCGCGCCCGGGGCGCCCACGAACTGCGGCGCGTGCGACGCGTGCTGCCGCACCATCCTGGTGATGGAGCACCTCGGCATCCTGGACCGGTTCGCCGGCTGCTTCGACCGGCCTGCCTTCGAGGCCGTGCGCCGGGACGCGCTGGAGCGCCTGATGACCCGAGACCACCCCGTGGATGCGGAAGTCCGCGAGCTGCTCGCCGGACCCCCGCGGACTCTGCCGCCGATGGTTCGCGGCCAAGGGTCACCCGACGGCTTCGGCCCACCGACGTGAGCGCGGGCGGGCGGATGCGTCGGCTGGGCGCCCTCGGTCGACAGGTGGCAGCGCGCCTCGCCGATCCCCTTCTGGACGTGGCCTGGTACCGCGAACAGTATCCGGACGTGCGGGCCGTGCGGTTCGCAGCGCGGCTCCATCACCTGCGTCA
>Ga0105047_10008558_pt1 | contig 17006 bp, 12 predicted proteins | sample MAT04_FD_78384 | JGI IMG/M metagenome (GOLD analysis project Ga0105047, IMG submission 78384) | Freshwater microbial communities from Lake Fryxell liftoff mats and glacier meltwater in Antarctica - MAT-04 (megahit assembly) | ecosystem: Environmental > Aquatic > Freshwater > Ice > Liftoff...
TGAAAAGGACGGGAAATTTACAATCGCCATTGTCAATTCAAACTTTGTGGCATACGATATAAATCTGAAAATGGAAAGTGGAGATGTACTTCAATCCATTAGGGTTTATAAATACCTTTCCGGAAAAGCATCTTCATTCACAGGAAAAACAGATGAAAATGGTTTTGCGGTACCTGAAGAAATCATCGACTCAATCGATTTTAAGTCGGGAAATTCAAAAAAAATGAGCATTCCGGGTCAGTCGTTTATTCTTCTGACAAACATGGAATAAGATTTCCAGGTATGGTTCTTTGATGCAGTACCTGACTCAGTAACTTGAAAATTAATTGTAGCAAATATTTTATTGATGATTTTAACTAAATATCAAAACAATCCAATTTTGTCGCCCAATCCTGCGAACTATTGGGAAAATCTGGCTGTGTGCAACCCGGGAGTATGGTGTGAGAATGGCAAATTCTATATGTTGTACCGGGCAGCAGGCGATGATCTGGAACATGTTATCCGGTTTGGATTAGCAACGAGTGATGATGGGATGAACTTCAGAAGGGAAAGCATTTTGCCAGCATTCGGACCCAGTGAAGAGGGACCTGACAGTGGCTGTGTTGAGGATGCGCGCATCGTTAAGTACGATGATTACTATTATGTTACATATGCATTCCGCCCATTTCCCCCAGGACAGTATTGGAAGTTCGCTCACGACGAGGTTTTAACCCACGATTTTGGCTCAAATGCTCCGTTTTTCCTTAAAAGTAATATGGCAAATACCGCACTTGCAATCACCAAAGATTTTAAGAACTGGATTAGGCTCGGAAGAATCACCGAGTCGAATATCGACGACCGGGACGTCATCCTGTTTCCCGAACAGATAAATGGTAAATACGCAATGCTCCACCGACCCAAAGAATGGATCGGTCCGAAATGGGGTCCCGAATACCCGGCTATCTGGCTAAGGTATTCCGACGATTTGCTTGTATGGAATGAGCCAAGCATTTTATTAATGCAGGGAATAGTAGGGGGCTGGGAAGAAAAGATCGGCGGATCCACACCACCCTTGAAAACCGAAGACGGTTGGCTGGTACTGTATCATGGAGTGGAAGACGGTGGAACGGGTTTCTATAGGGTAGGAGCAGCACTGCTTGATTTGAACGACCCAACCATAATCATTGGAAGAACCAAAGAACCGATTATGAGCCCTGAATTCAACTATGAGATTGAAGGTTTTTACAAGGGTTGTGTTTTCCCTACGGGAAATGTGATTATCGACGACACTTTATTTGTATATTACGGCGGTGCCGACAAGTACATAGGTGTAGCAACCTGTTCGGTTAAGGAATTACTGGAACATTTAAAAAATTGCTAATGAAATTGTTTGGACTTTTTGCAAGCTTTGGCCTACTCTTTTCTGCTTGCGCCGAAGAAAAAGAGGGTATAATCAGGATTGATCCTGGGAAAACGATCACCAGTTCATACATTGGCAACGGCGTCCAATGGTCCGCATATCCCCATGCTGACGCTCCCGACGCCGAATGGGGTCCAATCATGACTCAGGAGAAATGGGACATGGTTTTCAAACGATTGGATTATATGAGACCGCAGCTTGTCAGGGTCATGGATCAGGCAAATTGGAGGTATCTGAAGGGCTTCGACAAGAAAGGGAAACCTGTTCTCGATTTCGATTCCCCCGAGATGAAATCGCTTTATAAATTGCTTGACTATTGCCAGAAAAACGATATTTCGGTTTTAATAGGGGAATGGGGTTGCCCGTTTCAAATGCATGATTCTGAAGTTTCTAGGGTAGGATCATTTAAAGGTGCAAACGATCCGGAATGGATCGCAATCATTGTGAAATTTCTGGATAACCTCATTAATACCAAAGAGTACACCTGTATCAAATACTACAACCTTGTCAACGAGCCCAACGGCTATTGGGCCTCCACAAAGGGGAACTGGGATGAGTGGAGTGAGGGAATCAGAATACTTGATTCTGCGCTGGTTGCTACAGGCCTCAGCGAAAAAATAAGTATTGCAGGCCCCGACGCTGTTACCCAGTATGATAATCCGGATTCCAAATATACCGGAGTGGGATGGCTTGATCAGTCCGGGCTCCAGCTCAACAAATATCTTGGTATTTACGACATTCATGCCTACACAAATTATGATCTGGTGCGTAGTGGCAGGTTCACCAAAGAATATGGGGATATTGCTCGTGTAGCCAGGGATTTGAATAAGCCGATAATTTTTGGAGAAATTGGTTTTGATAAAAGCACTCCGGAAAACCTCGAGCGCATTAAAACCGATAAGTATGCCAGCGAGGACAGTCAGATGTCGATTTTCGATTTCAGCTATGGAGTCGATATGGCCGACGCCGCCATTCAAATCATGAAATCGGGATACTCAGGTGCCGCCGCATGGTCACTCGATGATGCAATGCATACGCTGGGCGATGAGGGTGACAAATTCAAATTGAAAAGATGGGGATTCTGGAATAGCCTTGGAACCGAGTTGTGCGGCATGCCTGAAGACGAAAACATCCGGCCCTGGTTTTATACATGGTCACTTCTTTGCCGGTACTTCCCTGCTGGAATCAATATTATTGAATCGGACACCACAGGTATAGAGGGAGTAAGACTGGTAGCCGCTTCCAACGGCAGTGACATGACTATTGCCGTTGTGAATAATTCAGCAACCAGCCAGACATTTAATATGATGATCGGCGGCACTGCTTCTTGGAAGCCCTTTAAAAAATTTATTTACAGTGAGGAATACAGACCTGTTGACAACAACTTTTTCCCTGTGGCTGCTGAGATTGATATTGCCAGTGTAAACAGTAAAGTACTCGTTGATATTCCTGCTAAAAGCTTTCTTTTGTTTACCTCATTTGATTATTAAGCAGAATTATGTTTTTTACAAACCTAAATATTGTTGATATAACGATAATTGTAGTTTATATCATTGGAATTACCTGGTGGGGCCTGAAGAATGCTAAAAATGAAACCTCGAACGATTATTTCCTGGCGGGCAGGAACATGACATGGATTGTTGTTGGTCTTTCCCTATTTTCTGCCAGTATCTCAACCTCAACGCTTATAGGCCATTCAGGATCAACCTATCAGTATGGACTGGTGATCTTCAATTACAATCTGATCTCCATTCTTGTAATGATTTTCTTTGCGTGGATATTCCTGCCTTTTTACATCAAATCGGGAGTGTATACCATGCCAGAGTTTCTGGAGCGAAGGTTTGACCATCGATCAAAATACTATTTCTCAGGGATATCGGTAATCAGCGGGGTTTTTATGGACGTTTCCGCGACTTTGTACGGCAGTGCCATGATATTCAAAATCATTTTCCCTGAAATGGAGCTTCAAATCATTGTTATTATTGCTGCTTTGATTGTGGCTTCCTATACCATTCCCGGAGGTTTAAACTCCGTAATAAAAACCGAAGTGATCCAGGCTGTAATCCTGATTTGCGGTTCTGTTTTGCTGGCATTCATCGCGCAAAAGAATGTTGGAAGCTGGGAAGTATTAACCCAGAGGTTTCACGACACGGTTTACCTACACTTGGTGAGAGGTCCTAACGACATAGCAATTCCTTGGCCCGCTTTGTTTCTTTCCCTTCCCATACTTGGGTTTTATTTCTGGGGAAACAACCAGCAGCTGGTTCAGCGGGTGCTTTCCGCAAAATCAGTGGATCATGGCAGAAAGGGAGTCTTGCTTACAGGCTTACTTACCATGCTGACGCTGTATTTCATATTTATTCCGGCTATGCAGGCCGCAGCCGCCTTTCCCAGCGTTAACCCGCCCGATGGCATTTACCCCAAAATGGTTACAACCTGGATGCCAACCATATTCCTCGGAATTATGCTGGCCGTAATGGTCTCGGCCTTAACCGCCAGCCTTAGCGCATGCCTGAATTCGGTGTCTACTCTGTTCACAATGGACTTCTATCGGAAAATTGACAAAACAGCAAGTTCAAAAAAATTAGTGCGGGTTGGACAAATTACTTCAACCCTTGTGCTTGTAATTGGGGTTTTATGGGCTCCCCAGATACAAAAATTCGGCACTCTGATAAACTATTATAACGAAATGCTTTCTTACGTCGGACCTCCCATTGTTGCAGCTTTTATGCTCGGTTTGTTTTGGAAAAGGGCAAACGCAACAGGGATCTTCGCGGGATTAATGTCAACTTTCGTTATGGCATTGTTCATGATTCTTTATGGAAAGGAACATTTTATCCAATCCGTTCAAAATCCTGATGCCCCATTGCATTGGCTCTATCTGGCTCCGATAAATTTTGTCTTTGTAGGAATCGTAATGGTTGTGGTTAGTTTACTTACGGCGCCTCCCCCAGCCGAAAAAACAGAGGGCAATGTTATTACAAGACAGTTTTTTACTGATGAGGCTAAGTCGTACAAAAACGTCAGGTTTTATAACGATTTTAGGGTATGGGCGGTAGTTCTCTTTTTGCTTTGCTTTGTGGTAATGTTCATTTATTGGTAATTCAACCCCTTTACTGAAGAATACCGGGGGTTTGAACCTTCAAGGCTTTAAGATGTTTATCCGTTACAAACATTTTTAAGCTCTAAACTAATTTATGAAAACTGTTTTTCATCCCTCAACCTCCCGGGGGTTGCTGATCATGGCTGGCTGAAAGCTGCGCACTCCTTTAGCTTCGCGAATTATTATAATCCCGAAAGGGTTCATTTCGGTACCCTGTGGGTTCTCAACGACGACATTATTGCTGCAGGTGAGGGCTTTGGAACACATCCGCACGATAACATGGAAATTATCACCATTCCGCTCGAAGGTTGGAGCATAATGATATCATGGGTTAGGGTCTTTATCTTATTGTTATCGGGAGAGAAGTGGTAGCGGGAAGTCAGTCGCTTGGACACCGCGATGTCGCAGGTATATGGGAGTATGTAAAGGCAAATATGTACTCTTTTTTTCTTCTTCTGGATGTCCCAATGAATTAGCATAGAGAAAAAAAAGAGCGCCAGTAAAAACCGGCGCTCTTTTCCTTGAAAGGCATTAGTTGAGATTCATTCGAATCAGTTTTACATTGCTTTGCTTGATACCCTGGCCATCGTTGATTTTTATGACTGCCACGATAACAGAAGCTGAAGACTTAATCTCCTCATTAGAAACTTTCAAACTATGCCTGCCAGCGTTTGAAATCCTTGCCTCAATTGAACCTATTTGCCGTCCGGTTAAATCAATAAACCTGATTTCAGCTGTTCCGCCCGATGTTGTCTCAAATTCAATTGTTGTGAAGGATGTATAAGGATTGGGATATATTCTTACTCCTGCAACTTCCGGGATGCCATTCTGAATTCCATCAGGCAGGCAGGCGAGGGTTTCGATGTGTTTAGCCATAACCTGTTCAAACAAAACCCTGTGACCGGCATTGTTTAAATGCACGCCATCACCCGAATTGTACTGCGGTAAAATAAGTCCGTTGGGATTTGCCGTAATACTCCAGAAATCAATAGCATTTTCGCCATAAATTTGGAGCAGTGTATCGGCCATGTCCTTCTGAAGTTTGATTTGTATCGGATCGGTGAAATTGCGTGGCTGGGTGGTTGCAATCCATACTGTAATACCCTGTGAATTAGCCGTATTAACAACAGCTGCGTAATTGTTTAACTGTTTCTCAACCGAATAATTCTTGTTTGCATCATTTGATGGCATATTGACAATTATCGCATATGGATTGTATGTTAGCGCTTTGGTAACATTTCTGTTTACATCTATGGTTTCGGTAATTCCATTAGGCATTGCTGTGCCAGTTGGTAGCATTTGAAAAGTAGTGTAACCGCCTAATGAAAGATTAATAACAGTGTAATTAGGATTTATAGTCTTCAAAGCGGCTGTGTAACGCTTAACCCAAGAGCTGTCGATTGTGCTTGCCCCGGAACCGTACGCGGTTGAAGAACCCAGGATTACAATGGTGCTGTTACATTCTTTACCCACAATACTGAAATTCTGATAGCTCTCGTCGAAATACACACCTGATGCAAGTCTTACCAAGCACTGTGACGAAACAGCATCTGGCACTGTCCATTCGTAAGACACCGCTGTTGGCGCCAATGAAGCCAGATCGATCCAGTTGCTACCGTTATTTGTGGAATACTTAATGTCGATATTTTCTGCAAGGTTAAGCGGCTCCCATGCAATGGTATGCGTAGTGCCAACGATCCAGTTTTCGCCACCATTGGGGGTAGTAATTTTGATTGATGGTTCATTCGGGTTTAATATGCTGAAGGTGTTGTCGCTGGCATCGCTGGCTGAACCCGACTCAACCTTTATCAGGCAGGAACTCGAGAAAACTTCTGGCACCAACCATTGCAACGACTGCGTTGTATTAGCAACACTTTCAATAAGTGACCAGTTGACGCCGTTATCGGAAGAATAGGAGATATCAATTGCCCCGGATACATTGGTCATCGACCAGGAAATGGATTGTGTGGAACCGGCAACCCATTTCTCGCCTCCGTTTGGTGCAGTCAGGGAAATTGTTGATGGAAGAGCTTTAGTTAGTAATTAATATTTGGCTCGTAGTTATTCTTTTTCAATTTAAGGATAAGACAAAGGCAATCATATTTCAAAACGGGTTTTATGACTTTATACTAAAGGCATGCAATTCTAATATTTGACCATTTTCAAAGATCTTATTTCACCATTTTTTTCTTGGATCCTTAAAAAATACAGTCCCGCCTGAACATCACTCGTGTCAATTACATTACCTTCCTTTTCAGGCTGGGAATTTTTCAGGACGGATTTTCCCGAAACGCTTATCAATTCAAGGGATTCTACTTCAATGCCGTTTCTGAAATTAATCTGCCTGTCAAATGGGTTAGGGAATACTTCAATATTGTTGAACTCATTGGCGTTTTCGACCTTCAGAACCAATGGGCCGTCGGTACGGAAAGGAGAGGCTGGCAGAAACTCCTTGTTTATTAGATTGGGGGAGGGCGCATTTGAAAAGGCATATCTGGCAGCAATTGGATTTGTGACAACTGCGCTTGAAACAAGGATTTCGTTGCCAACTATTTCTGTTGTGGCTGTGTGAAAAACATTATCCGTTCCGGCTATTGTGAAATTGTCGGGAGGCAGACCGTTATTGGTTGTCAGACCGGCCCCAACTGTTTCTGCTTTAAAGCTGATTCTTATTTTGCTGCCCTCTATACTGTAGGATTCATAAAGCGGACCGGAGTAAACAACATCTTCCTGATAGGTTTTGGCTTTGGCCCACAATGCAAGTCTTTTTCCCACATCGTATTTATTCGTCGGGTGGATATTTGTGGCGTTGCCTATGTCGGTAGTAACAGCCATACCCGTATTTCTTTCTGTTAGCATGTTCATCTGGGCTTCTCTGAGTGTGGCATAAACGGGCTCTGGGAGGGTCATATTATAAGGCGCCACCTGAACGTAGTAGAAGGGGAAATCGCCCTGACTCCAGTCCTTTCGCCAACCTTTCAGCATCTCTGCACAGAGTTTGCGATACATATCACCATCTGAATTGTTCGACTCCCCCTGATACCATATGACGCCCCTAATTGCGAAGGGAATAATCGGTGCGATCATCCCGTTGTATAAATACGCAGGTTTGTATTCGGAGGAAAATGAAGCAGGATTCTGTTGAAAAGGTACTAGATATTTGGCATTTAACTCAGTGTTGGAACCTAGAACCTCAAAACTTGTCCAGGCTTGGCAGGCGGATCCGCCATATGCGGATTGGATTAGGCCAACCGGAACATTGATGTTTACATCGTTAAACAGCTCCCGCCCGAAATAGTAGGCTACCGCACTGAGGTTTGCAATATTTGCGGGATTGCATTCTACCCAAGAGCCTTCACAGTCGGTAGACTCAAGTGAAGTGGGCCTTTTAGCGACATTGAACAAGCGAATTTCTGGATAATTTGCACTTGCAATTTCGGAAGCATAATTATCCACTCCCAGAGTCCATTGGGGTATGGGGCTAAGTGGGAAATCCATATTCGATTGTCCTGAACAAACCCAAACTTCTCCAACAAGAACATTTGAAAATTCCACTGTATTACTGGTTCCCGCAACTGTTAGCGTATAGCGGGGGGCTTCTCCGGGAACAGCAGTGGGGGTTATGATTTTTGCAGACCATTTGCCTTGCTGATCAGCAGTTGCCTCAGCGGTTTTACCCCAACTCCCAGTAATTACAAGCTTTTCACCCGCCGGTGCGAATCCCCAAACGGTGACATCCATGTTTTGCTGCAAAACCATGTTATTCCTGAAAATATTCGGGAGACTGACCCGATTGTCCGGAGGATTGGAAGAAACCAATTGCAAGTCATCGAAATACCAGTTGTCCCCTGCATTTGTGGCGTCAATATCAAAAAACAAAACAATATTGTCATAAACTCCTGAGGCTGCGTCGGTGAAGTCGAAGCTAAGTTCTTCCCATTCACCAACTTTGGTTGTGTTCTTGTAAACCGTTGTGAAAACGGTTCCTTTATTTACAGAATACTCAAGCTTAATAAGTATTTTTGCCAGTCGGGGCGAAAAAACCTTTAATTTGAAAATATGTTTGTCGGAGAAATCGATGAACGATAAGGGCACAGAATTAACCATGCCTTCCCAGGTATCAGCGGTACTAACCACATGGCCAACATGCTCGCTCGTGTTTATTCCGGTTTTACTGGGATTCTCAACAATATCAAGGCTGCATAGAAATGTACTGAAACTCAGGTTCACATCGTCGAAGTTTGTGTACATCACGCTTTGCTGGGCAAAAGAAGGTTGTGAAAAAATTAAATTCAAAACCACAGAGGACAATAGATATTTCAACATTTTGGTTTTTGTAAATTTCATTGTATTTATTTTTGAGATGGATTCTTAAATGATACGATAGAGAACTTTGATGACTGTCAACGTTATAAAGGTTTGGAAAATCCCGGTATCGAAACGAATTTGTTATATAATTCAAAATTGATTTAAAAATGAAAAATAATGTAATACAAATTGGTTAATTATTAATACATATTTGAAGATATATTAATGCCTTTATAGCACAAATAGTTGATTTGTAGATTTATATATTAATATGATATTGCGGCTTATTTTGCAAATAATCAGTTTTTGGATTCCGGATGCTGGAAATCCTCCAGTTTAACTTCATAATATTTCTCCTTCTTTCAAAGGATTGCTTTATTCTTATAAAATTCACTGCTGCTTCTTATAAACCACAAGCCAAAAACCATCTGGCTACCAATGCTTTAATAATTTTTTATCTCTTTGATAAAGTCCTATTTCTAGTTTAGGAAAAAGGGATACTCATTGTATTTAATTAATACAAATATACCTATCGGCTTCCTTTAACCAGAAATATAGCGCTCTCAGCTTTGAATGCAACACCTTCAGCAGGTTTAATTTCTGCAACAGTAGCATAGGCAATACTTTTGTTTCATAATTAATTTTAAAACTCAATAAAATGAAAACAAAAGGATTAGGAATTCTAGCAATTTTAGTTCTATTTTCAAGCAGCAATTTTGCGCAAGAAAGAGAAAAACGATTTGGATTTGAAATCAGCAGCGGAGCTTCAGTTGCCACCCAAAAACTCGGGGGTAATAAAGTAAATCCCGGATTTGGCGTCGAAGGCATTTTCCATTACCGATTTATGCCGCACCTTGGAGCTTATGCAGGTTGGGGCTGGAACAGGTTTGGCGCTGATGTATCGTTTGCCGGAAATGATGTATGTTTTGAAGAAACCGGATATGTGTTTGGTTTGCAATTTAAGCACCCATTTGGTGAATCTCCTGTTAAATATTACCTAAGAGCTGGTGGTTTGTATAATCACATTGAAATTGAAAATGCCGAAGGGGATATTATTAATGATACCCAACATGGTTTCGGTTTTCAGCTTGCAGGTGGTATTGATTTTAATTTGGGTTCAAATTGGAGCTTAACGCCAGGATTAAAATTCAATTCCCTATCGAGAGATTCCGAATTTGAAGGGATTTCCAGAAATCTAAACCTAAATTACATTTCCTTGAGGGTGGGGATTCTGAAAAAGTTCTAAATCATAAATAACAGGAGTAAAGATTGGGGAAAACACTAAATTAACAATACATACAGTTTCCCCCAGTCTTTTAAAAAATCAATCAAAAACTATTTTAAAGCGAATTAAATGAAACATATAGTTATATTGGTTTTAGCCATCATTAGTCTATTGCTATATTCTTATGAAAAAGAGATTCTAAATCATTTTGGTTTTAACTCGGCCATTAGCAAAAACTCAAATAGTATTACCATCATGCATATTGAAGATGGCGCAGCAAAAGTTAATTTAGAGCAACCGTTGTTATTCCCGAAGGCGAAGTGAATGTTGAATTGATATATCCCGTTGGATAAATTTCTTATAAAAACATACACGCGCCATATGATTTGTCAATTAATAGACATTCGATGCAGAAAAAGATTATTGGAAATTATGCCAGTTTAAAGAGAATAGGTTCAATTGATTTGCATCTAACTTATTGGCATGATGCTTTTTTATTTATTTTTGATATTTAATAACGAGCAATATGGGTTTCAGGCAAATACATAATTTTATTTCTTTTAGCAGTTTGCTGAAATTGCTGATTGGTTTAGCTATTGGAGTACAAATTATCGTCATTTCATTTAACCATATTATTGGTTATTATGAACTAGAAAATTACATTCACTTTTTCACCCGTCTTTTAAGAGGTTTCTCCCTTAGTTTACTCGCCGGATTCTTAATTTCATATCCTGATTTATTCATGATTCAATACATGAATAAGATAGCTCCATGGGGCAAAAATGTTTTAAAAAGAATTCCTATACAGCTGGGTTTAACGGTTCTTATAGCAGCGCTTATATCGACATTAGTTACCGCATTTGCCAATTGGATTAAGGTTTACACTGAGGATATTGCCGGCGTATACATTACAAATATTTTGATTTATGCTGTAGTTAATATTCTTGTGGTAGCAGTATTCGAGGCATGGATATCTTTTGAAGAAAGTACAAAAAAGAAGAGAATTGCAGAGGATCTAAAACAAGAACTGCTCATGGAAGTTGCCAATAGAGAAATGTACGAAACCCAAATACTTGAAGAGGAGCATAAAAACAGGTTGGCCCAACAACATATTGAGCAAGTTAAAAAACTCAATAAAAATCTTGAGCAAGAGATTGAAACGAGAGCGCAAATTACCAAACAACTTAACGAAAGCCGTGAGCAGTTAAACAGCATTCTGTCAAACCTGGCTGGTGCCGCCTACCGTTGCTATTTTGATGACAGCTATACGATGAAATACATAAGCGAAAAGATCTTCGATATTTCAGGCTATCACGCATCAGAATTTATCGAAAATACTGAACTTACTTTTGCTTCAATTATTTACCCCGATGATCAGGAATTATGCAGAATTAGCCTTATGGAAGCTACTTTGCAAAAAAGCCGATACGAGTTTGAGTACAGAATTATGCATAAGAGCGGCCGTATTGTTTGGGTAAACGAAAATGGCCAAGGAGTAAGCAACCATGATGGAAAACTAGAGTGTTTGGATGGAATTATTGTTGATATTACCCGAAGAAAAGAGGCTGAATTTGCCGCAGCGGAAAGCGAAAGAAACTATAAAGAGTTAATGCACTTTCTTCCTCAACCAGTTTTTGAGCTGGATGGCGAAGGGAACATTCTGTTCAACAATAAAGCAGGACAGGAATTTTTTGGCATTGAAGACCCTGAAAAATCTAACACGAAAATTTCGGCACTTAATTTCTTTATCGATGAAGATAAGCCTAGGGTTATTGAGAATATAAAAAAATCAAATCAGGCAATTAAGACTTTACCTAATGAGTATACTGTTAAAAAAACCGATGGCACACTTTGTCCGGTTATGATATTTGGCTCTCCCATAGTTCGTAACAATAAGGTTGTTGGTCGCAGAGGTATTATCATTGATATATCCGAGCGGAAAAAGCAAGAGGAAAAACTGCTAAAAGCAAAAGAAGAATTAGAACGAATAAACAACACCCTTGAGCAAAGCGTTGCCGAGCGTACAAAGCAACTTACCGAGACAAACACGCAGCTGCTGAAAGTGCAAAAAGAGAATCTGCAATCGCAGTTTGAAGTATTGAAGCAACAGGTAAACCCACATTTCCTTTTTAATAGCCTGAACGTGCTGACCTCTCTTATCAAAATTGACCCCGATTTGGCCGAGTCCTTTACAGAAAGACTCTCGAAGGTTTATCGTTACGTACTTGAGAACAAGGAGAAGGATCTGGTTTGCCTTAGCACCGAATTGGAGTTTTTAAATGCTTACCTATTCCTGCTCGATATCAGGTTTATGAAGAAGCTGTTCATCGATATTAAAATCGACAAATCGTACTACGATTACCTGATACTGCCCATTGCCATTCAGCTAATAATTGAGAATGCTATTAAGCACAATACTTTCTCGAAAGCCCAACCATTAAAAATTGAAATTTTTATTGACAACCAGGAACAACTGAACATAATCAACAACCTGAATGTGAGGGTCACTAAATTTGTTTCAACAGGAGTTGGCCTCGAAAACATCAACCGAAGATACGCCCTTGTATCCGACCAAACACCCGAGTTCATAAAAACCAAGGAACATTTTATTGCCAAACTTCCTTTACTCAAATCGGAAAAAACTGAAACAGAATAATACAAGAAATTATGAAAGTCGTAATTGTAGAAGACGAAGCATTTGCAGCTTTGCGATTGAAAAAGATGATTCAGGATTTTAATCCCAATATCGAAATTATGGCCGAACTCGAATCGGTTGCAGAATCGGTAAAGTGGTTCAAGTCGAACCCCGAACCCGATCTGATATTCCTCGATATTCATCTCGAGGACGACCTCAGTTTCGCCATCTTCGAACAAGTAAACATTTCAAGTCCTGTAATCTTCACCACAGCATTTGATGAGTACGCCATTAAAGCATTCAAACTAAAAAGCATCGACTACCTCCTGAAGCCTATAATTCACGAGGAACTTGCTGCAGCCTTGAAAAAGTATGAACAGTTTAGCGGTTTGCATCGCAACGCTATCGACTTGCCATCGCTTTACAACCTTTTGACCACTAAGGATAAAAAGTATCGAGAACGTTTCTCAATTTCGGTAGGCACAAAAATAAAAATAGTTGAAGTAACGGATATTGCCTACTTTTTTGTAATGGACAAAGGGGTTTACCTTCGCACAACACAGGGCACCACTTTAAATGTCGATTTCACACTGGATAATCTTGAGGAGATTCTTAATCCCGCTTCGTTCTTCAGAATTAATCGCAAATACCTAATAAACATTGCATCAATTGCCAACATGGTGGCTTACTCACGCAGTCGTGTAAAACTGGAGCTTAAACCCAAAGCCGATGATGAGTTCGATACCATTGTAAGCATTGACCGCTCATCTGATTTTAAAAAATGGCTAAATAGTTAACTTGAGAATGGAAAATTTCAGGGAAAATATTGATCGGCAAATTGAGTTCAACCGGGCTAAAAATTTCTTCAGCAGTAATTCCGTTAACTCACTGGCTTTTACCGATGACACAATGAATGCCATTAAAAAGCTAGGAGTTATTAGTAAGGAATACGAAAATATTCTGATAGACTATTCAACCGATAAATGCCTTCAGGAATTCTGCAGAATAAATCAGTACTTCTCATTTAACAATGAGGCAAAGCAAGGATTAAGGGAGATTTATGTTGAACTCTTTTCAAGCATTAAAAGAAAAAATGAGTCAATCGATGAACTCTCAATCAATCACTATAATAAACTAAAAAATTGGCTATTAAAAACTAATCCATATGCCGAAAAGGTTTATCAGAACCACGATGCAATAATTCAGCCCATCGCTTGTTCGGAATACAGCGCAGAATTTCAAATTGAACTACTTCAAATAGATGTCAGCCAGCTAATGGAACCAGTATTGGATATTGGTTGTGGCAAACAAGGGAACTTAGTAAACCATTTGCGAACCCAAGGAATTGAAACTTTTGGAATTGACCGTTCTGCAGATGACAATTCATTTTCAACCAACATGGACTGGCTTGAGAATGAGTATGAAAATTCAAAATGGGGAACAATAATCAGCAACCTTGGGTTCTCCAATCACTTTAACCATCACCACTTACGAAAAGATGGAAACTTTTTGGAGTACGCAAAAAAGTACATGGAAATTTTAAATTCACTCAAAATTGGAGGTCAGTTTTTCTACGCCCCAGCCCTACCCTTTATTGAAAAATATTTAGATCGTAAGCACTTTAATATTGATGAAAATGAAATTAGTAATTATAATGCGACTATAGTAACACGATTGAAATAAAGTAGGACGGCACAATTGGCGTAAAAAAGAAAATATGAATAAACGAATAGGCTAAGTAATTCTGGATAACTTTTGGGATGAAAGCGGAGTGCTTCGAAAACCCCTACTCAACACAGCCAAACCTTTATCGCAAACACTAAATAACATCATAAAACCATGAGAATAATATTTTTAATAATAGTATCACTACACGGACTTATCCATTTACTTGGATTTGTAAAAGCCTTCGGATTTCAGGAAGTTAAAGAGTTGACTGATCCCATCTCAAAACCGATAGGAATAGTGTGGTTAATTGTAACTGGATTATTTCTCCTTTATAGTATCCTATATTTTACGAGTAGCAAATATGCTTGGATTGTTGGACTTGTTGCTGTAATAGTATCCCAGTTACTCATCATTTACTTTTGGAAAGATGCCAAGTTTGGAACAATCCCCAATCTCATTATTCTGTCAATTACAATGGTGGGTCTTGGTTCGTATTTGTTACACAGCGAGTTTACAAGTCGAGTAAAAGTGGATTTTTTAGAAAACAACACGCTTTCTACTGACATATTAACTGAAAACGACATTGCTCATTTACCTCCGATAGTGCAAAAGTATCTTTACTATACCAAGTCGGTAGGACAATCAAAAATAACGAATTTCAGGGCGGAATTTGTCGGCGGAATGCGTTCTAAACCCGATGACGAGTATATGAAGCTACAATCAGTTCAATACAACTTTTACCAGAAACCATCACGTTATTTTTATATGGCAGCGAGTAAAATGGGACTTCCCGCAACTGGTCTGCATCTTTACCAAAACGAAACTGCCACCTTTGAGGTTAGACTTTTAAATTGGTTTAAAGTTGTAGATGCCAGGGGAGACAAAATGAATCAGGCAGAAACGGTTACGCTACTCAACGATATGTGTTTTATTGCCCCTGCAACATTAATTGATAGCAGGATAATATGGAAAATCATAAACGATACAGCAGTAACAGCACTATTTAAAAATGAAAGAATTACCATAAGTGCTGTTCTTCATTTCAATGGTCAAGGCGAACTTGTAAACTTTATAAGTAACGACCGATACGACACCGACGGTAAAAAATATGACAGTTATCCTTGGGCGACCCCAGTTACAAACTACCGCATAATAAACGGATATTTTTTGCCAAGCAAGGCAAAACTAATCTATCAGAAACCTGAAGGAGATTTCACCTATGGCGAATTAGAATACAAAAGTGTGGAGTATAATTTGACAGAATTGGAGGACTAATCATTCTTCATCCTGCAAGAATCATTTTTCTTCTTACAGCATTCAAACTCAATTGTATATAATTCAGATTCCTGTTTACACGAGACTTTTTTGATCTTTCACGGTTCAAACTCGATCTTACACGGTCCAAACTCGTTCCTGCACGGTCCAAACTCGTTCCTACACGGTTCAAACTCGTTCCTACACGGTCCAAACTCGTTCCTACACGGTTCAAACTCGTTCCTGCACGGTTCAAACTCGATCTTACACGGTTCAAACTCGTTCCTACACGGTTCAATCTTGTATTTACATAAGTCATGTTTGATAGTGAGTGAGTGAGGGAAGCGCTGGATATCCAGTAATTCTCAGCGTTCCTCCTTGCCCTCCGTGGTAAGGAAACCTAAATGGCTACAGACAGCGTTAACCTTTATTATTATTAGGGTGTTTCAATGGTGAAAACAGGAAAAAAATGTAATTATAGTAGAATGAAAACTTGGAAAACGAAGAATGGTTATTTAATTGTTAAAGTTCTTTCGGCACAAAGTAACTCATATTCCTTTAATTCCAGAAATTACACCTTCAGCTTGCTTATAAACACCTTCGGCATTTTTTAATTTCCAGTGAGGAATCACACATCTAATTTTGCTTTCATAATCTAAAAATAAAACCATGAAAGTACATTTGCACCATTTCTTATTACTCACAGTATTTGTTCTGGCATCTTCCTTTGTTCAGGCCAACAACACTTCAGGAACAGTTAAAGGGAGGGTTCTGGATATTCAGAAACAACCGGTACCATTTTCTACAGTGACACTTCTGGATCCTAAAACCAGGGAAATTGAAAAAGGCGCGGTATGCAACGATAACGGTGAATATGTAATAGAAAACGTTATTGAAGGCGAATATATTCTTTCGGCAAGAATGGTTGGCTTTGACCCCAATGAAACGGAACGACTGGTTATTGACGCTAAAAACCTTCATGTAGAGAAAGTTATTGTATTGAAAGTCTCCAGCCAGCAACTTAAGGAAGTGGCAATAACAGGCAAAACAAGTTTTGTGGAACAGTCAATGGATAAAACCGTTATCAATCCCAACGCTTCCATCACTTCGGCATCGGAAAGCGTTTACGAAATCCTTAAAAAAGCACCCGGCATTAGCATCGATAACGACGACAATATTACCCTGAAAGGGATGCAGGGTATAATTGTAATGATTGATGGTAAACCAACCTACGTTTCAGGAAAAGAGCTGGCTCCGCTTTTAAAAGGCCTTCTCGGGAAAAATATTAAATGCATCGAAATTATTGAAAACCCGTCGGCACGATTTGATGCTGAAGGCAATGCAGGCATCATAAACATTAAAACAAAACATAACAAAGCGCCCGGATTTAATGGAAACTTCAACTCAGGCTTAA
>Ga0105047_10008559_pt1 | contig 17006 bp, 17 predicted proteins | sample MAT04_FD_78384 | JGI IMG/M metagenome (GOLD analysis project Ga0105047, IMG submission 78384) | Freshwater microbial communities from Lake Fryxell liftoff mats and glacier meltwater in Antarctica - MAT-04 (megahit assembly) | ecosystem: Environmental > Aquatic > Freshwater > Ice > Liftoff...
GGGTGATGCCGCCGCGCGGCTCCGCAGCGCGTCCGGCAATGCCGGTGCCCTGACGGCGGCGGGTGCCGACGCCGATCTTCAGGCTCCAGTGACGGGGGCCGCCACCCGCACGCCCCTGGACCTCGAGGTGCGGGAGTTGGAGGCCCGCTTCGATGAGCAGCTGACGACAGGACGCGTACCGGAGGCGGTGCGCACCACCCTGGCCATGGACCATCTCATCCTCGACTGGTCGAGGGACACCGATGGCACGGACGACATCGATCGTGCCCGACAGGCGTTCCAGTCGCTCATCGTCCGGCTCGGGGAGCGAGCCACCCAGGCAGATGTCGCCGGTGCCACGGATCGCCTCGCGCCACTGGTGGAGCTGCTCATCGACCTGCGCGGCCGTGCCCGCGCTTCCCGCGACTTCCGTCAGGCCGACTGGATCCGCGATGCGCTGGGGGATGCCGGCATCGAGCTCCGCGATGGCCCGGATGGCACGACCTGGGACGCGTGACCGGGGTGGCTGGGTCAGGGAGGTGAGGCCTCGGCTGTCCGAGGACAGCGTGCTGCGGGATGCCGAGTTGCGCTGGATCCTGGGGGGTGTCGTCACACTGGCCGTCACGGCGTTCGTGGCCACCTTCGCGCCCAAGCTGCGGCACCTTGACCTGCGCGCCGCACCGCTGGAGGCAGAGGAGTTGCACACGCCCGTGGCATCCTTCCCCAATGGCTGAATCGAACGACCCCGCCGATGTCCGCCGCGCCGGACGGCTGCGCGTCACGCCCGAAGCCGCCGCGCGCATCGCCCGGGACGCGACCACGGAGGATGAGCAGCTCCTGGAGCGCGGCGCGGCGACCTCGTTCCAGCACACGGATACCTGGCGCGCGCTCCGGATCCTGGCCGAGTTCGTGGAGGGCTTCGATGCCATGGCATCCGTCGGCCCTGCCGTGACCGTATTCGGGTCGGCGCGCATCGCGCCCGGCACGGACCAGTACGAGACCGCGCGTGCCATCGGGCGTCGACTCGCGGAGGCGGGCTACGCGGTCATCACAGGTGGCGGCCCGGGCATCATGGAGGCCGCGAACCGGGGCTGTCGTGAGGGTGGTGGCCTGTCTGTCGGCTGCAATATCGAGCTGCCTCACGAGCAAGGTCCCAACCCGTACGTGGACCTGGGCATCGACTTCCGCTACTTCTTCGCGCGCAAGGTGATGTTCGTGAAGTACGCGGATGCGTTCGTGATCCTGCCCGGCGGCTTCGGTACGCTCGACGAGCTGTTCGAGGCGCTCACGCTCATCCAGACCGGCAAGGTCCGCCACTTCCCGGTCATCCTGGTGGGCGTGGAGTACTGGAGTGGCCTGCTGGACTGGATCCGGGGCACGCTCGTGGCAGACGGCACGGTGGCCATCAAGGACCTGGAGCTGCTCCAGGTGACGGATGACCCGGACGAGGTCGTACGACTCATCCAGACCGCGGCGGCGGACTCAGCCTTCGACTGACCCGGTGCGACCGGCGACCGGGCCGCCGGGGAGCGCTACCCGTTGGGGTCGCGCTGCGCCATCACCTCGCCACCGTCGACACCCAGGACGTTGCCCGTCATCCAGTGGGTCAGCGGTGACGCGAGGGCCACCAGCGCGTCCGCGACGTCCTCCGGCCGGGTGACCCGGCCGCTCGGATTGCGGTGCTGCGCCTCGTTGAGCAGGTGCTCCCAATTCGGGATGCGGTGGAGGGCGGGCGTGTCCGTGACGCCTGCCCGGATGGCATTGACCGTGATGCCGTACTGCATCAGCTCCAGGGCCAGCTGTCGGACGTGTGCCTCCAGCGCTGCCTTGGCCGCTGATACCGCGCCGTAGGTCGGCACCGCGAGGCTCGCGCCCTCGCTCGTCATCGCGTACAGCCGACTGCCACGACCGAACAGCCCAGCGTGGAACAGGTCGCGCACCCAGTACAGGAGGGAGTGCGCCATGACGTCGGCGGTCATCTCCATCTGCTTCCGGGTCAGCTCACGGCCGCCTTCGGCCTCCGTGATGTATGGCAGCGTCGCGCCGAATGCCAGCGAGTGCAGGAACGCCGCGAGATAGGGCTCGGCTCCCGCGGCACGTCGCTCCTCGAACAGCGAGACGATGGAACCCACCACGGCCGCCCGCTTGTCGTCGTCTGCGGCGTTGGCGTTGTGGAAGGCGACCTGGACACCCATCGCCTCGATGGCGTCGCGGACCGCGTGCGCGGACGCGACCGTGCCGCGCGCGTCGAGATGGACACCCACGATGTTGAAGCCGGCGCCTGCCCAACCCTTGCTGACGGCACCGCCGAACCCGCTACTGGCTCCCAGCACCAACGCCCAGCGCTCGCGCCCGTCCTGTTGCTGTGTCATCAGATCCTCGTTGTCGCACGGCAGGTGCCGGAAGACCGTCCCCGAACGGGGAGTGTACCGATGCCGGACGGTTCCCATACCGAACCGCCGGCCTCGAACAGCAACCAGCACGCTCCGGTGAGCGGTGGACGCGTCGCCTACCATCGGGGTGTGGAGGGATTCGCGCTCGTCCTGGTGCTGGTCGTCGTCATCGGCGCGGTGGTCTCCGTCGCCCGACGGATCAACGTGCCGTGGCCGGTGCTGCTGGTCATCGCGGGCCTGCTGATGACGCTGGTGCCCGAGTACTCCCATGTGGATATCGAGCCGGAGCTCGTCCTGACCGTGTTCCTGCCGCCCCTGTTGTTCGGCGCCGCCTGGGAAACCCCGGTGGGTGATTTCAAACGTTATCGACGGCCCATCGTGCTGCTCTCGGTCGGACTGGTCCTGTTCACGACGGCCGTCGTCGCCTTCGTGGCCGACGGCATCATCCCGGGTATCCCGCTCGCGGCGGCATTCGCCCTGGGTGCCATCGTGGCACCACCGGACGCTATCTCCGCGGTCGCCATCCTGCGTCCGCTTGCCGTACCCCGTCGGCTGCTCACCATCCTCGAGGGCGAGAGCCTCGTCAACGATGCGACCGCGCTCACCGCGTTCTCGGTGTCTGTGGCGGCGGTCACGAGCGTCTTCGTGCCGGCGCAGGCGGTGGCTGACTTCTTCTGGGTGCTGGCCGTAGGCGTGCTCGTGGGCCTTGCCGTCGGTGTGGTGTGCGGCTGGATCTGGTCTCGCCTGTTCGATCCACCCGTGGAGATCTCGCTGTCGCTGGTCATCCCATATCTCGCCTATCTGCCGGCGGAACAGCTCCACGGATCGGGGGTCATCGCGGCAGTGACGGCGGGCCTGTATCTCGGATATCGCCAGTCCCGGATCTTGCGCTCGGATGCCCGGGTCCTGGGTGCATCGGTGTGGGAGTTCGTGACCTACATCCTCAACGGGTTCGCGTTCCTCATCATCGGCCTGGAGCTACCCACGTTGTGGGGCCAGGTGCGCAACGAGTACCCGCTCCAGGACCTGCTGTTCCAGGCTGCCGTCATCAGCCTCACGGTCATCGTGGTCCGCTTCATCTGGGTGCTGCCGGCCACGTACCTGCCACGGTTGTGGCCGCCCATCGCGCGGGGTGAGACGACGCCGCCGGTCCGCAACGTGATCATCGTCGGCTGGTCGGGGATGCGTGGCGCGGTGTCGCTCGCCGCGGCCCTTGCCCTGCCCAAGGACTTCCCCCAACGAGAGCTGCTCATCTTCATCGCGTTCTGCGTCATCCTCGTCACGCTCATCGGCCAGGGCCTGACGCTGGCGCCGCTCATCAAGCTGCTGCACGTGGCACCGGGCGACGAGATGGCCCGGGCTGAGGCCGAGGCACGACGCACGGCCATCGAGGCGGCACTGGCCGAACTCCAGCGAGCCCGCGAGACGTGGCCCCAGCACGGCCCGCTCATCGACCGTTTGGCCGAGAGCTTCGAGCATCGCGCGGAGCACATCAGCGCCGACGGCGACGAGCTCACGGACTCGGAACAAGAGCGGCTGGAGCATCGCGCGATCCTGGGCAGCGTGCTCACCGCCGAACGCCACGCGGTCATCGAGATGCGCGAGCGGGGCATGATCGCGGATCAGGTGCTGCGCAAGATCGAGCGAGAGCTGGACCTGGAAGAGTTGCGCCTGTCCGCCGACGCCTAGGGGACTGCCGGGGCACGGCCGCCGATCCGGTCGAGCACGGTTGGCGAGCCGGTCGAGCACGGCCTGGGGCCTGTCGAGCACGGTTGGCGAGCCGGTCGAGCACGGTTGGCGAGCCGGTCGAGCACGGCCTGGGGCCGGCCTGCCGCGGTCCAAGGCGCGTCAGCGACGCCGCAAAGCTAGCCCGCGCGGCGCCCTTTCAGCGACCGGCGCGCCGCAAAGCTGGCCCGCGCGGCGCCCTTTCAGCGACCGGCGCGCCGCAAAGCTGGCCCGCGCGGCGCCTCAGGCGCGCTGCAATGCCTCCGTCCCGCGCAGCGGGCGATCAAGCCAACGGACTCGTAGATGACCGTCCAGCGCATCCTTCCTTGGCCGTCCTGCCCGGTCAGCGGGTGAATCGGGCAGCCAACCCACGCTTCCTCGCTCCCTCGAGCACCTTGTTGGCCTGGTCGCCCGGCCAGCGGGACGACGGGAACGCTCTGGCAACGCGTGCCGACGCGGTGGGGCATACCACCAACAGCTCGCGCGAAACGCCCTCCGGGCCGCGCGAATCGCTCGCCACGCGCGGACTCAGCGTTCGATGGTCCAGCGGACCTCGGTGCCGAAGGGCGCCGCCTGGATGACGTCGAGGCGGGTCGTGGTCGTGGGCACGTCGAAGCTCACCCAGCCCTCGACCGTGGTACCCACGGGCACGTCACCCGACTCGAGGTAGGGCTCGGTCCCGATGGTGCCGAAGTACGAGACCCCATCCTGGTCGACCGCGCTCCAGTAGAAGAAGTTGTACGTGGCGTCCTCGGCGGTGCCCAGGTAGCGGGCGAGCACCGACACGTACTGGTTGCCCTCGGCAGGAGCCAGGAACCCCGGCTCCGGTGCCCAGTCCGCTTCCACGAGCGTGACGTCGACGCCGTCACCAGTGAGGGTGGTGCCGACGGGCGCGCCCTGGACCAGCGCTGCGAGGCTGGCTGCTGGCGCAGTGGCCACAGGTCCGCTGCCGGGCACCAGGATGCCGTGCACGACATCAAGGCAGTCCTCGAGAGCGGTGGCATCCGGCGCGTTCTGGGCACATAGCGCCTCCAGCGTGGGAGCATCGACTGTCTGGTCCTGGGCTACGGCCGGGGCCGCGATGGCGAGCGCCAATGCACATACGGTCAACGCCCGCCCTGTCCTGATGTCCACCGTGCAACACCCCCGCCGCTGCTGTGGTCACGCGTCCGGTGACCCGACGGCCGATGGTAGACGACGGATGTGCCTCGGGGCATGCCCAGGACGGCAGGCCAGCCACGGGCAACACGGTCGTTGTAGGGTCGCCCGGATCGCAGCGGGTATACTGCATAAACCGCGGCGCGCTTCAGGTGCGTGCGGACTCGGTCGGGGCGTGGCGCAGCTTGGTAGCGCGCAGCGTTCGGGACGCTGAGGCCGGAGGTTCAAATCCTCTCGCCCCGACCATACATACCTATTGCATCCGCAACTATCCCGATGTGGGCGAGCAGCGGCTCAGGGCCGAAGGCATCGGACCAGCCGTGTGCATCCGCCTCCGGGGTCGGGTGGATCGTGACGGACTCGACCCCCAGGACCTCCACCTTCTCGAAGAGTGCCTCGGTCAGCAGACGTCGACCTGAGTCGTCTCGGGACTTCCAGAGCGCGGGCAGATCCTGGAGCCACCGCAACGCTTCCGCGCTGTCCACGATCTGATCCGACGCCCTGGCGGCAACCTCGTCTGTGTCGAGTCGCGCCATGGTCTGCCCGAGTGCGATGAGGTCTCGGTCTCGGAGGTACTGGGCAGTCGCGACTTCCCGCTCGCGCTTGATCCGCGCGATGGCAAAGGCGTTGTCTGGTTGGGTCGTCAGGCCACTGACGACCTTGCTCAGAGTCGACGCGCCGAGCTGGGAATACGTGAACACTGGCAACGTGGAACTGATCGTCGTCGGGCCGGGCGGGTACAGCGGCGACCGATACCGGGATGCCAAGACCATTCCCGTCGAGGACAAGCTGCCCCGCGTCTTGCGCGCCATAGAGATCCACCGACTCCAGGAGGAGTGGAGGGCACAGGAGCGCGAGCGTGAGGCCACAGACCGCCTTCGCCACTGGGAGGCGGCGATGGTCGAAGCCAGGGACAGCTACGACGAGCACGCCCGGTGGGTCTCGTTCGAGCAGCGGTCACGCGAGTGGCACGAGGTCGCGATGCAACGTCAGTTCCTGGCCGCCGCCAGGGACGTTGTCACGCGCCAGTCCGGACCGGAGCGTGATTCCCTCGTCGCGCACCTCGACCTCGTAGAGCGGAGGCTCGATGGACTTGATCCGGTGAGGCACCCTGAGCTGATCTTACCCAGCGTGCCGGAGCCAAAACCGGAGGAACCCAAGCCGTTCCTCCACGGTCGGAGCCCACCCGGGCCCGAGGGGTACGGCCCGTGGGCGCAACCGAAGCTCTGCGGGCCGCGGTCGTAGATCGACGCGGGCCGCGGCCGGGAGGGATTCGCACACCAGACGCTACGTGGTCACGTGACAGGCCGGTCACTTGCGTTGGTGACCACTGAGGGCGAGCGAGGAAGATTAGTGTGGTACGAGTCGAGATACTACCCATAGACATATACTTACGCCGCTTCAACCACACCAAGGACGACCGACCGTGACGTGCGCTGACATCCACCGATGGCTGCTCCGTCGTCACCTGCCCGTCGTCGACCTGGCAAGCGATGACTGGCGCGAGGCCCGTGAGGCAGTCAGTCTGACCCCGGGGATCACCCAGGCGAAGTGTCTCGCGAGGATGGTCGAGACAGGCCTGCTCCGACGTGTACGACGCGGCCTGTACGTGGTCATCGACCCGGCGCGCGAGGCACCTGCTGCGGCGATCGCGAGCAGCGCCTATTGGCATATCGAGCACTACATCACCACGGACGCCGCCCTCGCCTTCCACGGCCTGATCGACCAGCCCTTCCCGACCATCACCGTGACGGTGCCACGGCCCGCCCCGACGCCGTTCCGCCTCGGCAAGGCGCTCGTCAGGTGCTCGCGCATGTCGGATGCGCAGTTCCGGCGTGCTGACCACTACCGGACCGCGCTGGACGGCTTCCGCGTCGACGTCGCGTCACGCGTCCAGGCCGTCCTCGATGCCATCGACGACCCACGGCGCATGACGCACTACTCCCTCCTGCCGGAGGTGCTGCGGTCCCTCGACGCGGACGAGGTCACCCAGCTCGCCCTGAATGCACTCCAGACGAGCCAGGCAGCGGCGCAGCGGCTCGGCTACTTGCTTGAGGATGCCGGGACCGAACCCTCCGGGGTGCTCGTCGACTTCCGTCCCTCGTCGGTCGTGAGCCTCGAACCGGGCAGGCCGTGGAGCGTCTTCTCCACGAGGTGGAGGGTGCGTGGCTAGACGGCACACGGTCGACGACATCGCCCTGGACTACCAGTCAGCACGGGACCGCGGCGACCGCGACGCGATGGCCCGCCTCCAGAACCAGGAGGCGTGTCTCGTACTCCTGACCGTGATGGAGCAGCTAGCGGCGAACCCCGACTCATTCATCCACGAGGTCGCCGTCAAGGGCGGGATCCTGATGGCGGGCGAACTCAGATCGCCGCGCACGTCGGCCGACATCGACCTCACGAGCGGGCATCTCAAGCGGGTCGACCTGCGCCGGGTTGCCCGTGAGGTCCGCGAGGCTGGGCGGGCGTTTCGTGTCCGGTCAGATGGCGAGCCCGAGCGCACCCAGGGGGGCGACCTGATCCGGCTCGCCTTCGAGTCACTCACGGACGGTGGTACTGCCAAGCTCGAGATCAGCATCCGCGAAAACCTGGTCTTCGCTGTGCGGAACGCGGTGTTCGACGTGTCGGACCTCGGGCTGATGCCGTTCGAACTGCCCGCCCTGGCCGAGGTCGAGCTGGTGGCGGAGAAGCTCCGTGCGCTCGTCCAGCGGGCACAGCCCCGCGACCTATATGACCTGTGGCTCTATCTCACGGAGTCCAGCTGGTCACTCGACCACCGCGATCTCGCGCGGGCGGTGGAGGCTAAGCTCGGGACCACGCGGCACAAGCGATGGCGCGATGGGCTGTGGAAGACCCATCTTGGTGAGATCGAGAGACTGTGGTCGCCCACATTGGTTGAGTGGATCGAGCCGGACCAGATACCGGACTTCGATGAAACCGTCGCGGTCGTAGCTGGTCGGATGCGCGAGCTGCGACTGGCCTGACCCAGCTACGCGACGCCCGACTCGCGATGTACGTACGACGGCACGTTCGTGACGGAGATCGACAGCGCCGCTGACGGCGTGTCGGCTCCGGCCCTCTCGCACAGACGATCGCGGACATGAGTCGGTCGGGCGATGCTCTCCCGACCAAGGAGGAACCCCGGTGGCACTCGATCGCGCTGGTCTACGTCCCCTCCTGACGTTCGCGTCGCCGCAGGTACCGCACCGCCCAGTGAGGCGCCCGGGTCGCTTGGGTCCTATCTCAGAGTGGATGGCGATCCGGGGGTGACCCATCCACCGGCTTGCATCGGCAGCGTATCTTGGCGGGATGCGCGCACTCGCTGCCCTCCTGGCCATCCCGCTGCGCGCTCCTGATGGCCACCTCGATGAGCGGCAGCACCACGTTCACCGACCCTGCGGGGTATCAGGTCACCTGCACTACGGGCCCGGTGCCGATCGCATCCGGTGGGCAGACCCTCCCGCAGATCGACGATACTGGCTGCAGGAGGATTGCCGAGGACTTCGCGCGGACGTACCTGGCGGGGCACCCCGGCGCCAAGGTCGACTCCGTGACGGTCGAGGGGGACGCGGTCACGAACGTCTGTTACTCGCTGGCCGGTCAGTCGAAGTGCGAGACCGTCCCGCGCTAGCCCGACCCACAACCGGGATCAACGACGGCCTAGGCAGCCCCTGACGCGCGACTTCCGAGCGTCGGCACATTCGTGACCTGGATGGTCAGGAATGGTGACGGTGTGTCGGGGTTTATCCTCTCGCCCCGACCAAACTCACCTGCTCTGTGTTCGTTCTCTGCCCTGCCCATTCATCGCCACCCGCGCGAACCCCACCCCGGCCGCAGGGGCGGCAGGTCGGACAGGCCCGGGTCGCGCGGCCGCCGATGTTGCCCGTCATCACCGTCCCAGCGGCGCAGGTACGCATCGGGGATGACGCCCCAGCCCCAGTAGGGCAGTGGTTCCGCCGGCACGATCCCGAGGGCTTCCTGAGGATCGATCCGTTCCGGACCGACCGTGCAGAGGTGGTTCCAGGAATCGCCGAAGTCGAACTCGTAGACGAACTGCTCGCCGGGCTTCAGGCGTCCCAGGCGCGTCCGCCGATCGTCGAGCGCGGGGCCAAGCTCCTCCCAGTCCTCGTACGGTGTGGTCAGGCGGGTGTCGTCGGCGAGCTCGAACTGGTGGAGGTGCGCGCGGTCCCAGCGGGCGAACCCATCATCGATCGCGTCGGCGAACTGGGCGAACGTGTGGGTTCGGGCGGCGGCGAAGAGGCGGCCGGGTCGCGGCCAGAGATGCTCGCCACGCCCCTCGATGAGGTCCACGCGAATCGACAACCAGGTGCGCGCCATGCGTCCGCCTCCTCCCGTCTTCGCTCGCCCCCGATCAGCCGAGCGGTGCCAGCAGGACCCCGGCCGGCACGGTCAGGATCGGGCATCGCGCCGGGTGACCATGATGCCGCACCCAACGCCCTCGCGGATGCGACGAGTCCGTCGCCCGGTTCCTCGAGAGATGGCTGGACCGGGCGGTCGATACCGGTTCGGGTGTGGCCGGGGCGACGGACCGGCACTCCTCGACGAGGTGCTGCAGCGTGCCGGCTCGCGCGAGCGCGAAGTCCTGATCGCCGAGGCGCGCCCCGCATGACTGAACGTCGCTACGGCGATCCGGCGGCACTGCGCCAGGCGCTCACAGACCAGCTCCGCCGGCTGGCGCTGGCTCGGCCCGGGGCGCAGCTCGCCGGCCTCCGGCGTCAGTTCGCCGATGATCGGCTCCTTGCCCGCGTCTCTGTCGCCGAGCCCGAGGCGTGGGTGGTGAAGGGCGCGACCGCACTCCTGGCCCGGATGCACGTGTCGGCGCGGCACACGGTCGACATCGGTCTGTACCGTCGGTACGCGGGCCTCGATGAAGCCGAACTCGCCCTGCGGGCGGCCGCAGCGCTCGATCTCGGTGACTTCTTCCGCTTTGGGCTGAGCCCGGGCCGGCAGGTCGCCGAGGGCCGTGTGACACTTCACGTCGCCGACAAGGTGTGCGTCTTGCTGGAGGTCGACCCTCGAGCGCTCGGCCCAGCCCAGCACCCGCTACCGCGATCTCGCGGATCTCGCGGATCTCGCTTTCATCGCGCACACCCAGACCATCGCCGCAGACGACCTCGGGCGCGCGCTTGGCTCCGAGGTTCGGCGCCGCGGGCTCCAGATACCTCCCGAGCTGCCGTCGCCGGTGGCGGCCGGCTGGCGAGCTGGGTACGCTCGGGTGGCGCGCGACGTCCCCGGGCTGCCGGAGTGGCATCTCGAAACCGCGATGGTGACGGTGCGCCGACTCCTTGATCGGGTGCTTGACGGGACCGCTGCGGGCACCTGGGATCCGCACGCCTTGACGTGGTCGGGGTAACCCGGCCCGCGGCGTAGAGGTGGTCCTCGACCGCGATGAGGGTCTGCTTGAGGTTGCGCAGGAAGCGGCTGACGTAGCCGACCACCAACCGACCCCGACCCTCCGGTCCGCGTCGCCGCCCGATCGCGCCGGACCCTTGGTCGCGCGCTATCCGTCCGCAGCACGACCGCCCGCGGCCATCGTGCGTGCGGGTAGAGTCGGAGGGTGCTTGATGAGACACGGATCGACCGATGGCTGGCCGCGGTGCGGCTCGTCAAGACGCGCCCGATCGCGACGCAGCTCTGCGAAGCCGGTCATGTCCAGGTCAACGGTCGGGACGCGAAGCCATCCGCCAAGGTCCGGGTCGGCGATCGCGTCAAGGCCTACATCGCCGAGCGCGAGCGGGATGTCGAGGTCGTCGAGGTGATCGAGGCGCGGGTCGGCGCACCGGCCGCGCTCATGTGCTACATCGACCACAGTCCACCACCGCCCACCGACACGCCGTCACCCGGCATGGAGTGGACGCGCCACGCCGGCCGGCCGAGCAAGCGGCTGCGACGTGAGCTCGGCCGCCTGCGGCGGGGCGGCGACTCGTCCTGAGTCCCGTACGGAGAGATGGTGTGGCACCTCCGGTTTCCCAGGTCCCGATCGGCTCGATCGACCACCTCGATGGCCGAGAACCGCTCGCGCCCAGTCCGGCTTGCGCGCACCGGCCGACCCATCCCCGATGTCCCGCAGGCCCGCACCGTCCGCCGCTGACTTTCAGCGGTCGTGACGGATCGACGACTGGCGCGGTGTCGTCTGCGCAGCGGGCAGGGCCGTGACGGTGGTCACCTCACGCCCCTCCACAAGGCCGAGGCCTCGAGCCCGAGGAGCGCGAGGATCGCGCCGATCGCCCCGGAACCGGTGGGATCAGCCAGCGACGAATTCCACCAGCAGGCCGCCGGCGCTGGTCCGCGCGTCGAGGATGCGCAACCCGGCAGCCTCTATGGCGGAGCGGACGTCCTGGTCCAGGCGGCATCCCCCTGACAACCGCGCCCATGCCGGCGCCATCCGGGTCTGCAGCCGCGCGACTCCCGCGTGCTCCGACCGTGCATGCTCCAGGAAGCGCAGCGTGCCGCCCGGCCGCAGCACGCGCCGACCCTCCCGCAACACGGATGCGACGTCATCGACGGAGCAGAGCACGAACGTCCCGACCACCACGTCGAACGAATCGTCGGGGTACGGCAGTGCCTCCGCGTCACCCGTGGTCAGGACGATGGACCGCCCGAGCCGATCGGCGCGTCGCGCGGCGAGCTTGAGCGCCGCCTCGCTCGGGTCGATCGCGTGGAGCCAGGCCTCCGCGGGGTAGGCGGGCAGGTTCAAGCCGGTGCCCACGCCGATCTCCAGCACGTCACCGATGGCATCGCGGACGACCCGCCCCCGCGCACGGCGAAGCCCGGCACGGTCGGCCAGCCGCATCGCCGCGTCATAGCCGCGCGCCATCGCGGCGCTGCCAAGCTGGGCTGGCCGACGGGTCTCGCGGTCGGGCAGGAACCGGTTGCCGGCGAGGTTCGCGAGCTCCATCAGGACGGCCGCGGCCTCGAGTTCTCGCCGGTGCCGGGCGCGCATCCCGATGGGTGGATCGACCGCGCGGGACCCCGTGAGCGCGAACTCCTGGCCATACCGGTAGGCCGCTGCCTCATCGGACGTGAAGCCGAGCGGATCCCGGACGTCGAGCCCGATGGCCCGCCCCCAGCGCTCGTGGACCCGGGCACAGGCGCGACACCGGTTGACCGAGGTGACGCCCAGCATCGTCGCCTCGCGCGCTCGGGGCGCGACACGGCCCGGGACCAGGTACGCCGACAATAGGTCGGGCAGACGACGAGTGAGCACCGGCAGCCAGCGCCGTAGCGAGCGGCTCGTGAGCTTCGGTCGAGGATCCACGGTCATGCCGGGTGCCTGACCGCACGGACCAGCGCGTCGAGCGGCCCGCGACCCTCGTCCGTCCCGCGCCCGCGTGACTCGATGGCATCACGCGCAGCATGCCGCTCGTCCCAGGCCTCGGCGCTCGCGTGCCGCTCGTCCCAGGCCTCGGCGCTCGCGTGCCGGCCTGTCCTCTCGGGCTGGGTCATCGTCTACGGGTCCCTGACTGCTGTCGGTCCAATCGCGTCGCGATCCGCGTCGCGATGGTGCTCTCCACGACCGTGTCGGGGTCGCGAAGCCCACCCAGGATCGCGCGTACGCCGACGAGGCCCGCATAGAGCGGCGGGCACGTGGGGCAGCCGGCAAGGTGACCCTCGACCTTGGCACGGGTCACCGCATCCAGCTCCCCATCGAGGTAGGCAGAGATGTGTCGGCGGGCCTGCCAGCAGTGCACCGGCTGCGCGAGACTGGCGGCCCGCCTTGGGTCGCCCTCGGCGAGTGCGCTCACGAGCATCATCCTTCCACGGCGGAGCCGCTGCTTGGCGGCCGGCAGGCCGATCCTCAGGACCTCGGCGATCGCGGAGACCGGCCAGCCGACCGCGTCGTGGAGGACGACGACCACCCGGTAGCCGGCAGGGAGGCGGACCAGGCCGTCCTCCAGCTCATCCCGGAGTTCGGCCCGGGCGAGCACCTGCTCGGGGTCGACGGTGTAGTCGTCGTCGTGCCAGCGGTCCTCGACGTCCGAAACGTTGTACTCATCGCGACGGGCTCGCGACCGGTCGATGACCAGGTTGACCAGGATCCGGTTGAGCCACGGCGCGACCGGGGCGCCGTCCCGGAGCTGGCGCCGACGAGCCCACGCGCGCAACGCCGCCTCCTGGGCCGCCTCCTCGGCCACGACTGGATCGTGGGTCAGGTGGATGGCCAGCCTCGCGAGGCGCGGCAGCTCGGCCTCCAGGGCAGCGCCGAAGTCGGTCGGCGCCGCCTGGCCCTGGTCGTCGGGCACGGAAGTGATGGCGGGATCCCTCACAGGCTCGGGGTCAGCGGGAGATGGCGCGGATCGCCTTGCCCGAGAACGGACCGCCGAACAGAGCGCTGAAGACGCAGACGTCGAACAAGCCCGCGAGGAGCGGCACGAGCCCCACGGCGGCCACGACCACCCCCAGCGTGCCACCCATCGCGAGCAGGCCGCCCGCGATCAGCGCGATGCCGCCCGCGATGCGCGCCACTCGGCCGGCGGTCGAAGCCATGGACTGGCCGAGCCTGCTTGCCGCGAACCAGTTGGGGTTACCCTGATCCTGTGTGGTCATGATGTCGTTCCCTTCTTGCGTCCGTCGGATGCGCGTCGTCGTGCATCCATCCTGCCCTGAATGACGAGACGGTCGCCCAAAGGGATACATCGGGGTAGATGTGAGTGTCGCCGGCGGCGATGCGGCTCGTCATCCGGCCACACCTTGGACGGGCCGGTCACGTTCTCGCGCCGCCCTCACCACCCGCCGGAAGCATCCGATCTGATGTGCTGCCTCAGTTACGCCCGTGCCCGGCGCGAACGGTCACCCGACCTGGACACATGCCAGCCCATGGGCACTCGCCAGCCACGCAGCGGGCAGCCGTCGATCGTCCGCGGCATGGGCATCTGACGTATCGAGACGCGGCCGTGGCGCTGAGGCACGCTCGCGCTGCCGTACCCTCGCAGCATGCGGACCGGCGAAGGGCCAGCCTATGAGCGTCTGACCAGGAACCGCACTGGCCCGCAGCCCGGTCGTGACGCGCACCGAACGGGCTGCGGCCCGCTTCGTCCGCGGCCGGCCAGCACATTGGGATGCGCACAGGGACGCGGGTCAAGCTGGCGCTACCCCTAGCGCCCCGACCAACCTCCGGCACCTATCAGGCGTCGGGGTCGCGGCTCGGGTTCGGAGTTTGACCGGCTGATCCGGCATCGAGTTCCTGCAACAGCGCCCCGACGGTCCTGGCTGCGCTTGGGTGATCCAGGGATGCGCTGGACCGAAGGCTCGCCCGGTGACGGTCGGCGTCTGTTGGTCAGTCTCGCCTGTCGGCTGCGCCGGGTCGGCGCCCGCGACCCGAGGAACCATCGCGACACACACCACGTGGCTTCCGATCTGCCGATGGCGGCCCATGATGGGGCGGTTCGCCACGGTAGGGGCAAGGTCAGACGGCAGCCACGCCTGAAAGGTGTCCGCCCGCAGGTCCACCCGAATCATCGTGAAGTCCAGCATCACGTTGGTGATCTGGTATTGCGCTTTGAAGGCGGCTTCCTTCGCCGCGAAGATGGTCAGAGCCAGGAGACCTTGTCGCTGCGTCGGCTGCGCGCCGAGGAACGATCGTTCGGCATCGATCAGGACGTGCCTCCACAGGCCGACGTCGAGTGGTTGTGCCGGCTCCAGGTCGATGCCCACGGCACGCCAGGCGGTCCTCCGGGCGGCGACGGCCAGGCACACGGATCCAGCATGAGCGATCGACCCGGTCACGCCCGCCGGCCAGAGTGGCGCTCGGTCGTTCGCGCGCGGGATCGCGACCGGAGGATGGCCGATGTCGGCGAGTGCCCGCCGAGCCGCCGCGCGGCCCCCGGCGAACTCGCGGAGGCGTGCCGGCACCGTAGCGGCGGCCAGGATCTCGCCTGGGAGCAACTGGTGCTCGTGCCCGGCGTCCGCTGCCCCGATACCCACTTCGTGCGGCAGGAGGTCGCGCAGCGCCCTCACCAGCTCGGCGTGATCGTCGCGCATGACCGATCGGCCCGAGGGTCTCGAACCCCGAACCGGTCTACTCGCGCCAGTTCTGGGCGACGAACGGCGCGTGGCGCCACTGGCCAGACGGGCCGTGCATCACGTGCTGGGGCTTGATCCGCCCGGCGAAGGAGATGATGCGCGCCCCGTCAGGCGGGATGGCGTGGCCCTCGGGCAGCTCGACGTCTGCGTGCGCGCCGCAGTCCTGTCGGAAGTAGACGATCCGGTCGTCCTCGAAGAAGTGCATCTCGGCAATGCACCGATCCAGCCACCGCTGATCAGAGACGTGACCTGGCAAGCCCCGATGATGCTGGCACGTCTGGACAGCAGCGGCTGGATCCCGTACGAAGTCATCCCACACGGCCGTCATGCTGCCGATCTTCAGTCGCAGAATGGCGGAGTGGCCCCGGGTGTTACCGCTCTGCCTCTTGCCTCGCGCGATCAGAAAGTCCTTCTCGGGCCGATCGATCAGGAAGCTGACATCGCCGATGAGGACCATGTCCACGTCCACCTGGAGGAGATGTTGACCTTCGAGGCCAAGAAAGTCTCGCGCAAACACGACGAGCTTCCGCGCGTTTCCGATGTCCCAGTCACAGAATGAGAGATCGGGCAAGGGATGGACCACGATGTCGGGATGGAGCCCGGAAGCGTCATCAGTGAGGCAGTGAAGCGTGTGCGGTAACCGGAGGTGTCGCGCGAACATCGCATGCAATCGGTTGACGTCTCCTGCCGTGTACAGATCACCCCACTTGAAGCAGGTGACATGCAGTGTCGTGATCGGGTCGATCACGAGGTGGGTCCCTGTGGCTGGCCGGTGCGTGCCAGTACCCTGGCGACCTCGATATCGTCATGACGCAGATGCTCGCCGATGAATGCCCGATCTTCCGGCTCGAGCGCGACTCCGCAAGCGAGCTTGGCGAGGATGTCCGGCTCGTAGAAGCGGAGAGCTGCAGAGAGGACGAACACCTCGTCAATCAGATCGGCCGTCGTACTTGGGGAGCAGATGTCGGCGATATTGTCGCAGCCCAGCCGGACCTGCACACCGGCCACCAGGAGCTCCAGGATCCTTGGGATACAGTTCCAGGTCGGAGATCGCAACGGCCGTAGCATGCGCATCCCGAGCGCGGCGGAGGGACACGTGATGACGCCGATGTTCAGCTCTGCCAGGTCGTCTGCCATGCGATGGAAGCGGTCCTCGGCATACGTGGAGGGCGACAGCACATGCACCGCCCAGATCATCGGCTCACCCGATGGAGCAGCCGGTGCTCCATATCGCCGCACCGCCTGCACCAGTTGCTCCGTACCTTGTTCGCCCGACTCGAACCGCTGGTCGGTGTGGACATTGACCATCTTTCCCAGGTCTTGCGCGAGCTCCAATACCCGACGAAGGTGCTCCATGGATCCGATGTGTCCCGGGTGGTCCGCGGGCTCGTCCGCTTCGGGCAATGACCCGATCAGGTCGGAGCGGCGGGCCGCCTCCACGAAGATCTCCCAGCGTGCCGGTTCCGAGTCCTTGAACCCGAACGGTGTATAGGCGCCCAGCCGAAGGTCGAGTCGGTTCCGTCGCTCGGCCTGGATCTCCAGCAGGACCTCCAGGCCGGTCAGGCCCACGCGATCCGCCGTCACGTCCACGAGGGTGTCGGCCCGTCGCGTATCGACCGCCTCCATCGTATCGAGGGTCTCGTTGATCCGTCGACGGAGGTCGTCCCGCTGGTACGCCGGGCCAGCGTGCAGGTCGGCGATCAA
>Ga0105047_10008562_pt1 | contig 17004 bp, 14 predicted proteins | sample MAT04_FD_78384 | JGI IMG/M metagenome (GOLD analysis project Ga0105047, IMG submission 78384) | Freshwater microbial communities from Lake Fryxell liftoff mats and glacier meltwater in Antarctica - MAT-04 (megahit assembly) | ecosystem: Environmental > Aquatic > Freshwater > Ice > Liftoff...
AAAAATTAAAAATTAAAAATTAAAAATGGAAAATGGCCCTTTGCCGAGTTCAAGGTGACTGAGGGAAATTGAAAATTGAAAATTAAATGGCGATGGAGAATTGAGAATTGGTTTTGAAAATTTAGATTAATTTATTCTATACGTAGTTCTTATTTTTTCATTCCATTCATTTTTGAGGATACTTAAAATAATACTGTCTCTCCGCGTGCCATCTGCCCGTACACCATTATTTCTGAGTATACTTTCCACGGTGCATCCTATCGCTTTCATGGCATTGATACTTCGTTCATTACTATTATCAGCGCGAAATTCGACCCGTTCAAATCCCATCGTATCAAATGCAAACTGTAGTAGTAAAAATTTGCAATGTCTGTTCAATCCTGTACGTTGGAAGTTTTTTCCATACCATGTATAACCAAGTTGTAAGGTGCTGTTTGTAAGTTGAATATCATAAAAACGGGTACTGCCAGCATATTCATTAGTCCGTTTATCAAACACAATGAAGGGATATTCTTTTTCTTCTTTACGCGCTTTTATTGTCTGGTCGATATAACTAATCAGGTTTTCTTTACTGTTTGGTTGTACTAATGAATACTTCCAGATATCCGGTTCGTTCAATGCAAATGGAAGCAGATGTTCGATGTCACTTTTTTCTAAGGGACGAAGCAACACACGTTCATCTTCAAATAAGAAATCTTCCAAGAAATTAAAATCAATCATAATTGAAATGTTAGAGGCAAACTAATTTTGTACTAGAAAAGAATTGTCAAAATGCAACGTGAATTGCGGCAACGATTCAAGTGGACCTGCCAGGCGGCAGACTGGAATCTTTTGCCGCCTACGTGATCTAAACAGTGTATAAGGCTTGAAGGCAACGATTGAAATGGAAAGCCCGCATTCCGATGCCCTGATCGGAAGCGGCTTGGAATGTAAAGTGTGTGTGCCGCCCTACTAATTCTCATGACAAATTTTGTTTAATTTAGTACACATAAAAGTAACTTTTTAAAAAGAAAATTTCAGACTGCCAAAGATGCCAAATCGTCTCGTAGGAGAATCGATCACATTCCGGTAAGGAAGTACACGCCAGACAAAATCAACACGCAATACTTTAAAGATATTCTCAATCCCTGTGCCTACCTCGAGGTAAGGGCTTTTTGTCAATGTTTGGAAATTATAGCCTTTATCCATATTGAGAAGAATGTTGGATGTAGAAAGACTTCCATATACACCCCGCGCATTCCAGAAAGTACGAACCTTCATTTTTTTGACATATGGTATATGCTTAAAGAAAAGGCTTCCAAGCGAATGTTCCAACATAACACCTGCATAGGTATCGCTGATATATTCATACCTGTACATCATATTAAACCGATGTCCGTCATAATAATAAAACTCATTCCCTGGATGAACTTCAAGCAATGAATAAGGGAGGGTGCCAAACACTTTTCCCGCAAAAACATTGTAATAAAGTGAACCTACATGTTTAATCTTCAGATTGTCTGCGATGGTGAAACGCACTTTTGTAAAATCATAATTTCCACCGATCACATTCTTAAACCCTTTGCTTATATATGCTTTCATAAGCGGGTATTGTGTGCCAAGACTGGTGACATAATAGTTACCTTCTACAAATCGCTCTTTATACGCAAACCTCAGTTCTAATCCGAATTCATTATTGATTACTGACCTGCTAGGTGTAAGATCGCTGTTGTAAAATATGCCCACAGATGGCAAGGGCGAATATGGCGTAAACTCTTTTCGTTCTGCGGAAAGATGGAATGAGAAGCCGCTAAAATTATTCTTAAAAAATTCAATCCGTTGCTTATCTACAAAGGCCAGTTTCCATGGGATGCCTGCTTTTCTGCCAATCGCGCTAAAGATATTATCAAACGATCCCGCCTCATTGTACTGGTTCACACTGATATCCAGATCATGTTTGTATTCTGCATATACATATATTCTTGGTTTACGTTTCAGCAGCCACAACGCACTGCCAAAATACTTGAAACGTTCATCCTTCAGACCATAGGCGAGATATGTTTTCAGGTAGATATTCTTAAAAAGTTTGGGTGTGGTTCCCAGATTGAAACGAAACCTTGAACCTTCGATGGCATTACTTGAATAAAGACTATACACAGAACCTATTTCAAGTGGGCCCACTTCTTTGATCCCGGTGGCCAGAAGATAGGCGACTGAATAATATTTTTTATAGACTGGCAAACCTTGAATTGTATCGATCATCCGGTAAATGGCTTTCTCATTTTTTGTCAGCGAATCATGCCTGACCTCGTTCCAGTAATTTTCATCCCGGTTCAAGGCATCTTTATCAAGCACCATATCATCCTTATGCTTTTTATCATTAAGAACCTCCGTATTTTTTTCATCATTCACATGAATGTCTTTGTAGGTCGTTGTTTTTCGACCAAGAAAACCCGCAATTTTATCACCATGAGGAGGAAGGAAATCGACATAGAATTTATCTTTAGTCAGAAACCAGATGGTATCCTGAAAGCAGGTAAATTCCTGCATCATAGTCACCTTATTCACCCAGTTGATATTCTGTTCTTTCGTCACAATCATATTGATTTTTTGCACCGCATAATCCGTATCATGCACCCACATATCGCCATTGAAGGTATGCTCGCCAATTCGCTTTGGTGTAAAAGCCACTTGATAAAAAATCTTATTATCGATCAGTTGGGTATCTACAAGTTGATACCGATAAAAGAAAGGGGCATCGTTCGCGATAGGGCTAACAAAGGCTACTTCAAAAATGGGAATTGCATTATCGTAGACATTGATATTCTGATACATCGAACCCAACATCTGGCTGACACTTCGGTTTTTATAACCGGAGATCCTCGATCCTTTAATGAATTCCTTTATTTTCTTTGGCTTCTTTTGATAGTAATAATCGGAGATAGTCTCTGTGAGAAAAAGAGGAAGAAAAGGTTTTTCATCGCTGGTTGAATCTATAAAATCTTGAATGAAACTAAAGGGTTTTAAGATCGCTGAAGTTTTAAAGGCTTTCTTAGGGATCTTATTAATATCCATTTCGAGTTTATTATACACCTCGTAACGGTAGTTCTCGGCTTTATCATAATTATTCAAAGGTTTATGTGCGATCACTTTTTTGACGAGGGCCAAAGCCGGATCACGGGAAACCGTAAGAACAAAATCCTTCATAGTGATGGAAGAACGTTCCAGTTCTATTTTCAAAGTTTGATAAGCCGACGAGGTGTTAATATGTATCGTTTTCTTCGCGTAACCAACCGCAGATATCCGAATACTATCCATTGGAAAGGCTTCCAGCTCGAATTGGAATTTGCCATCTATGTCGGCTTTGGTGCCTATGTTTTTTCCTGGAAATGAAATTGTCGCAAAGGATATTGGTTCTCCTGTAGTTATATCTTTGATAGTACCTTCAAGTTTTTTGCTTCCTTTTGAAGTTTGTTTAGGCAAGTGTAAAACTGTTGGAACGGTATCGGCCCATATAGGTATAGAGTCTTGTTTCAATGGCAGCGAATCAATTATAAGTTTATTGCTATCCGTACTTAATTGCCCGTATGAATTGGTGAAACTGACTGCGAGAACCACCAGCAGCAATTTGATCTTCATCAACAAACAATTCCATGTAATCGGTTCCCTCTTCATGAACAATTAAAAATCAGTAGCAAGAGAAAGATGTAACATTGGTTTTCTACTGCCTTCAACATTCCATGCCACATCGGCACGAATGAAATAACCAAGGAAACGTGAGCGTACGCCAAGTCCGTAACCTAATGCACCCGACCGCTCAAGCATAACCGTCACATTCGACTGGTCATCGCGGATCTCTATCTTGTTGATAATATTTTCGGAAGTAGGAAATACGCCTTTCATCGTAATTCCTGCATCTGCAAAAGCGATCAGTTGCAGGTTGCGTACAAACCCGGATTTGATAGGTCGTTTAAAGAATGTATTATAAATCGGCAGTCGTACTTCCTCATTGATCACCATATAACTACTACCATTTCTAGCACCCTGTTTGTAGCCTCTGAGGTTGGTTGCAAGCGTCTGGAACGCGTAGTCGCTACCATCTACAGCGGTATTGCCGTCAAATTTCGAAAGAATAGGATTGTCTACACCACCAAGAAAATACAGGATTTTTGCATTTCCAAGACTATGCGCTCCAGCAAACCTGGAGGCGAGGATAAGATTTTTGTAGAGGGTCAGATAATTACGTGCATCATATCCAAAATTAGTAAACCCTTTCGTATCGCCGTTAAATTTATATTGGTATTCAAGAAAGACCTTCGCTCTGCTTCCTTTCCAGATATTGAGCATAGGGTTAATGGTATTGTCATAAACATATTCAGCACGGCTGACAAGCCAGAATTGTTTTGTATTTGGAATTATGATACTATATTGATCTTGGGCAAGATATCGTGTTCGGTCGTAACGTACTCCTAATTGAAGCCGTATGCTTTTCAGCATATCTAGCGGGTAGGACATGTTTGTCTGGAAGTAATCCATGCCACGTTTGCCTAGAACAAGAAAAGGAGAATAGAAGGGTTCGGGTGCAAGAACCTGTTCTGTTTTATTGGTGTGAAAATACAAAAGCCCCCAGTCTGCACGTCTCCTATAGTTTGTATACTGCAGAAAATAGTCCAGCGATCTCAGATCAACTCCGAGACGGGCTCCACCCGTGATCTTATAATCTTCCATAACATCTGTCAGTGTAGACGTGAGGAATCCGGATAAAGGGACATTGTTAAACTGCTGGTCGATTGGTTGATAGCGCGTAAACAACAAGGTGTTATCTAAGGAAGTTTGTATAAAATCGGGATAGAAGGTGGTCTTGTATTGTTTTGCTTTCGCAACATTCGACGCCTTCTCAAAGGTCTGGTATTTGGAATTATTCTTTTGTGTATTGGAAAAAATATTAGCTAAAAACACAGAGGAATCTGTTTCGTTATCAAAGGGGGTGATGTATTCTGAAGGTCCTGTTTTTACTTCTGCCAATTCCTCCGGAAGTGTGGTATCCTTCTTTTCTGCAAGTGATTTCTGGTAATTTTCATCCAGTTCATGTAATAATGAAAATGGTGTATTATAGATTGTATAATTTTTCTTTTGCTTGGTTACTTCAGCCACCCTAGCAGATTTCTGAATGTACTCCTGGCGCAGGATCGTGAATGGTGTAGGTGGCGAATTCCTTATGGAGAATGTATCAGGAGCGATACCACTTCGTTCTATAGTGACAATCTTTCTTTCCAGTTTACCATTTTTATCTTCCAGATAACTGAATTCTTCCAGCCCCCATTGCATCGGACTTAGAATTTTCCCCTGAGCTTGACTCAAGCGGGTAAGGTTAGTGCCGTTTGTTGCTTCGTACAGAAAGAGATTAAAGTGCGGATTAAATTTATCACTTTTTGTATCCTCATTCGTAAAACGACTGGTCCTGTTTGATAAGAAAAGAATTCCGGAGGAAGCACCGTTCTCTACATAACGTGGTTCTTTGTCGTCAAACAGATCATTGGTGATAGCCTCAAGCCGGTTGTTTTTTATGGTTAGTTTAAAAAGGTCGCTTTGTCCTTTTTTAATACCCGTGATGGCTAATGTATTTTCGTCACCCATAAAACACATACCTGTTATGCGATCCAGTTTAGTACGTGAAACAGATCGTTTCTCCATAATCCGTTTGCCCGTTGTAAAGATCCTGAGGTTGAGAATATTTTTTCTATGATATAATGCTGCCATTTTATTTCCACTCGGGCTCCAGCAAAGCATTGGATAGTCGGGATCTGCCAGTTCTTCCATAGCTCGTACACCGCCTTCAATAATTACATACGATTTATTGTATTTAACATCCCTGATAAAGATCTTAAACTGCCCATCTCTTTTCTCGACATAGGCAATCTCTCGTCCGCTTGGCGAGGCTACGATCTGACTGTATTGTGCATCTGTTTTAGTGGGTATACTCGTATATAATGTTCGGCCAGCGAGTGAGTCTGAGCCCGATTCTGAAACAGTCGAAGGGCTATAAAAAACTTCCCATTCTTTATAGAGTTCATTGGCAGGTTTTTTGAAAACAATCTCAATAGCGTTGTTCACACTCTTTCTGTATCTTGTAAGGTATAAAAGGTTTGAGATATAATTTTCGCCATATTTCTCCGAGACAAAATGCCAGAAGGAATGGCCTAATGAGGAGGGATTGGTGGTGGCAAGGTCTGTAAATTTTTTCTTTTCTTTCAGTAAAATCAGATTCGTAATGTCGGCTTGCTTTTCGCCTGACCATTCTTCTGCGATAAACGAAACATAGCCCAATGTATACCATTCCGGTAGGTTCATCTGAACCGCATTCTTCACCACATCTTTCAGGTTATCTCCAAACAACATATTGTCTTTAATCACTTTGGCGATCCCGCTCCGGAGTTGTTTCCGGAGATTTTCATGGTCGCCATTGAAATAAACCGCGATATAATCTCCGGCCACATCGACCTTACCTCCGTTGGCTGCATTCAGATCATCATTTTTTCGCCCGAGATTCGTTTGCCTGTAATCACCAAACGAATTATAAAGGATGATGTTTAACTTTTTGTTGAGTCGCCCTCCCATCATGTACACGATATGAGAGAGTTCCTGTTCGGCAAGGCTGATAGCATACATCGCATTGGCCTTTCCATAATCGTAATAAAATGTTCTGAAGTGAACGCTATCAAAATATTTCCATTCGAATGTGCGGTACTGAACCCTGTTTTGTCCGAATTGTTCCCATGAAGCCTGACCTTTAGAAATAAAAGCCAGCGCCGAAAAAAACGCTATCAAAAAAACTTTCTTAACCATACGTGTAACCTCCAGTGAAAATTAAAAATAAGGAATAAGTGGCATTCACCCAACAGATTTGTCGATAAGGGTTAGGCGTTGACCGCTACAATCTGATAGATCAGGGTTTGTCTCCTGTATAGACAACCAAGGCCAGCTTTGTATTGTCGGGTGAGATGGCGATGCGGTAAAATTGTTTGATCCCGAATTTCTTCATATCCACCAAAGGAGTCCAGGCAGATTCAGGATGACGAAAGGGATTCTTAAGATAATATAGAACACCTTCATGACCCATAAGTAGGCTCCCATCCTGCATGATGCAATAATCTTCTTCGCCGGGTAATGTTTCTTTCAGGACAGGATTCTCAACAACAGTTTTATTTTTGAGCGTTTTAAGATTTTCCGCAGCTACCGTGCGTAATTTGTAATGAAGTGTATCCGATTTGTCGACATAGACGATCTTGTTTTTTGTCCGTACATGATAAAAGGTCCTACCAATATTTTGTGCCAGCGTATCTGTTTTCCCAGTGGCTAGATTATGACGAACAAAGTAAAATGGTTCAGGTAATTCAAACGATAAAAACTCGATTCCGCTGAGCCATTCATAATAACCAATCGTTTTTAATTCAGGAAGAATGATGACTGGTTTTTTGCCTTTGAGATTGTAGCGATATAAATGTTGCGTGGTCTTATCCTTCTCTACGCTTACACAAGAAAGGCCATTCATATCGGGTGTATATCTTGGAGAATATTCAGGTTCTTTAGTTTTTGTCAGTCGCCTGCTTTTCTTTTTGGTAAGATGGTAGCGATAGATTTCCGTGTTAGAGGAGTCTACCGAAGAGACATAAAAAAGGTAGTGGCCATCAGGTGAGAAGTATGGCTGGTTATTGTAACCTGTTGTTTTCGAAATGATTTTTGGAGGAAGAAATTGATAGCCTTTTGCATTTCGATTAACATCAAAAAGATAAACAACTGTTTCCGGCAATTGAGTATACCCGTGAAACCATGAAATGCAAAGAAGGAGTACAAGAATTTTTTTCATAAAATAAAAATGTCTAAACTAAATTTGCAATGAATAACTTGGGCGGCAGACACGCTTTCCACTTGTAGTCCTCTCCCGCCCAAAGCGTCGGTATGTGGGCTACCGCTTCAATCGTTGCCGCAGTTTCGCCATAAAAATACGTATTCCAACAGAGAATAAAATCAAATGAGCAAAAAACAGATGGAAAGATTATTCAACCATATTATTCAAACAAATTCGTAAACGCAAATTTTTCGCCATCAAATAATCCTTTGTCACTGAGCTTAAGCTGAGGGATCACCAATAAAGCCATGAAGGATAATGTCATAAAAGGAGCCGCCAGCGGACTTCCCAAATTCTTAGCCAGTTGACTGATCCTTGAATAAGACTGTGCCACATCTTCGGCTTTTTCATTACTCATTAAGCCTGCAACAGGTAAAGGCATTAGTTGAATTTCACCTTCGTTTACCACAACTATACCGCCTTCAGATTTGATCAGTGCATTCACTGCCTTACAGATTTCAGTATCATTGATGCCTACACAAATTATATTATGACTATCGTGAGCAACTGTGCTTGCTATTGCCCCTTGTTTTAAACCGAAATTTTTAATAAAGGCTTTCGCCACCGGCGCATTTGAATACCTGTTCACGACAACAATTTTGAGGATGTCCTGTTCAATATCGCTCACCACTTTTCCTTGTTCTATTTTAGGAACTGCACTAACAGTATTGGTGATCAGTTGTCCTTCAAGAGCTACTATGACATTTATTCCGGATGCCTTTTCTTCCAGAATTACTTCGAAATCCGAAGGTGTTTTTTCATCGCAAGAAAATTGATTAATGATTCCTTCCCGGATTGAAGAGATCAGCGAGTTGCCGTTTTCAAACACGGTCATTCCATCGATTACAGTCTTTAAAATAGTAAACGTTTCGGGATGATCGATGATGATAAAATCGGCTTTATCATGTTCACGAAGTAAACCCACATCCAATTTGTAATGAAGAACCGGATTCAATGAGGCCGCTTTCAGTATCTTAAAGAAATCGATGCCTTTGGCCATTGCCCGTTTCACATGATCGTTGATATGATGTAACATCAGTTCGTCGGGATGTTTATCATCACAACAAAACATCATCTCATCTTCGTACTCATCTAACAGATCAATCAATGCTTCAAAATTCCTAGCGGCACTTCCTTCACGTATCAAAATCTTCATGCCACCCGAAAGCTTGTCAAGTGCCTCTTCTCGTGTAAAGCATTCGTGATCTGTGCTGATGCCGGCTTCTATATATTGTTTGGCCTGATCTCCCCGCAGTCCGGGCGCGTGACCATCCACTGGTTTATCGTATTTTTTTGCCAGGGCAATTTTTTTCATTACTTCCTCATTCTTAAAAAGGACACCCGGATAATTCATCACTTCCGACAGAAAATAAATATCATCACGTTGCAATAAGGTGTCGATCTTAGTAGCGTCGATCACATCACCTGATGTCTCGAAAGTGGTAGCTGGTACACAGGAAGGAGCTCCAAAATGAAACTTAAATGGCACTTTCGCCGCATTATTAAGCATGTATTCAATACCTTCTATTCCGCAGACATTCGCAATTTCGTGTGGGTCGCTAATAGTAGCAACAGTGCCATGTCTGACTGCTATCCGTGCAAACTCCGAAGGAAGGAGCATAGAGCTTTCGATATGAATATGAGAATCGATCAGTCCGGGAAGAATATAATGATCACAGGGCTTTTCAGTTTCTTTGATGGAAATTATTGTGTTGCCTTGAACTCGAATTTCCGCCGGATAGATAAGTTGTCGATGAAGGTCGATCAGGTTATGATAAAGTGTGATCACTTCCATGGTACAGCGTTCAATTAAAATCTGTAACCCATATTAAAATTCAACTGGAATGCTGGACTGATATTCGAATTATTATTACCGAAAGGTGTTATTCCTGAATTGTAATAGTAATTGTCTTTTGGAAGGTTATCATAATAAATAATACCAAGACCTGCATTTAAACCCACATACAAAGCTTTGGCGACGGTGAAGTTGATGCAGTTGTCTATCAAAAAACCAAATTGCTTGCGTGTTATAGAATTTATTTTTACAATTGTTGACCCCGATTGATTCTGTGTGTACGTGTTGTAGTTAGCATCGCCTGTTGCAAATAAAAATTGCGGACCTACAGAATATTTAGCGAGTCCTTGTCCTGTTGGATAAAGTTTTAACGTCGGCATGATATAAAAATGACTTTGTTCAAGAGAAAAGCTCACAGGCAGTTTAAACGAAATGATGTCGTTATTGAAAATACGTTCATAGGCAAAGTTTATAGCAACATCAGGCTCTGATTGTTCGTTATCGCTAAGGATGATTTGTATGGGTGAGAATGATAGTATATTTTTTCCGTAGTCTGTTTTTTTTGAAGTGCTCTCACTTTTAGTTCGCTGACGTTGTGCTGAAACAGAAAATGTGAAAAGAATAATGGAGGATAAAAATAGGATGTTCTTCATAATTTTAATTTTGCCGAAGGTAATACAATTTACTTCTTCAACCATTTTCTACATTGATTTAACATGGCCTTCATGTCTTTTGGCAAAGGTGCTTCAACATCAATAATACCTCCTCTAGCATCCGTAAAATGCAGTCTGAAAGCATGCAAGGCAAGTCGTTGCAGGATAGGTCTCTCTTCTTCATCGTCTTTAGACAATTTGAATCTTTTCTTTAGCTGCGAGATAAATACAGGGTCTTCTTTGCCATAAACAGGATCGCATACAATTGGATGACCATAGTTTTGCATATGAACCCGGATCTGATGCGTTCGCCCGGTCAGGATGTCAAATTTTACGAAGGAGTATAAGCCAAACGATTCCAGTACCTCATACCTTGTAGTACTTGGCTTCCCCTGTTTCTGATGAATGATCATTTTTCCTTTAATGACAGGATGTTCCATGATAGGGTCTTCGATGATTCCACTCTCTTCGCTTAAACTTCCATGAACTACACCTATATAGTTTTTAGAGATCTCTCTTTTTTCAAATAACTGGGAGGTATATCGGTGGGTTTCTTCGTCTCTGGCAAAACAAAGGATTCCACTCGTATCTCGATCTAAACGATGAACTATAAAGATCGAAGGATAAAGACCACGAAGAATACTCGTGACCGAAGGAATAGTATCATTATGCCGGTCTGGAATCGATAATAATCCGGAAGGTTTATTGACGATTACATAATACTCATCTTCGTAAAGGATATCAAGTTTCATAAGTGTTTAAAAGTAACACAGACTTGCTGATGAAAAAAGTATAATTGTCTGATTCTTCATCGTATAGCCTGTTTTCGCCATTCGAAATATCCTTTGACAGCAATCACAAAATAGATGCAGGTGAGCAATGAGGTCAATTCAAGACCTTTGTAGAATTGAAGTGGAATGGCAACCATATTTGATATATTCAGTACCAGCCAATGTTCGGTTTTTCTCCGGATTAATAACCAGGTACCGGCCCATGCAGTGGCTGTTACGAACGCATCAAGAAAAGGAACATTGCTGGAGGTAAATGTTTTCAAAATAAAGAACAAAATCCCCCACGATACACATGCTATCATTGCCGCAATGAACCATTCTGCGGATGTTGTTCTTGTGATGGACGCCCGTATTTCCTGTTGCCAAAGAAAAATACCCATGATGCTCACGATGAGATAATAAATATTCAATATACTTTCTGCATAAAGACCGAACGAATAAAATACATAGATATACAAACTAACGCTCACAATGCCTGCATAGAAATTTGTAGTTTGATTCTTTAGTGCCAAAACCACCTGAACTACGCCAAAGATAAATGCAAACCATTCTATATAAGGTGTTGCAAACAGTTGCTCCTGTATATGTTGTAAGATCGTGTGGATAGTAAACTTATTTGGGTAAATTGATAGATGCGGGAATTAAAAACATGTTTTAGAAGCGATCAATACAGAAATGAGATCCTGAAAATAGTTATAAAGATTAGCCTTACTAAAATTTTTGTGAGGATATCTTGGGCGGCAGACACGCCTGACCGGCTGAGTCATTCAGACTGGCTTCCCGTTCCAAGCCGCTCCCGGTCAGAGCATCGGGATGCGGGCTTCCTGTTTGTCAACCGACAAATTCACTATTCCGAAGCTTTGGGATAGCTGCAATGCTTGTAATAAAATAAAATAATCCTTCCCACTACAAATTTAGGTTAAGCAAAAATTCATACTAAAACTTGATCTCTTCACTTGTATTCCGATCAAAAAATTTATACTGAATAAACTCTAATCCCGGATCTTCGATGATATTGAACATGCCGTATTTCTTTTTCCATTTCGAATAAATGGAATTAAATAATAATCCTTTTGTCAGATGCGATTTCAGAATAGGATGTACATGAAGTTCAAGATTCGTATTCAGATTTGATTTGAGATATTTGATGTGTTTTTCAATATCATCGAGTAATAACTGCGAAGAACGAACTTTTCCTGTTCCTTGGCAGGCAGGACAGGTTTCACCCGTGGAAATCTTGATTTCAGGACGTAAACGTTGCCTTGTAATTTGTAGCAAGCCAAATTTCGTAAGCGGCAACACACTATGTTTAGCACGGTCTTCGCTCATCAGTCCTTCAACAATATTCACAATATCACGACGGTTATCCGGGTTCTTCATGTCAATAAAATCGACAATAATAATACCACCGATATCACGTAAACGAAGTTGCCTGGCAATTTCTTTGGCAGATTCTTTATTAATATTAAAGGCAGTTTCTTCCTGGTTATCGGCAGAGAATTTATGACCACTGTTCACATCGATAACATGAAGAGCTTCGGTATGTTCTATGATTAGATAACCACCACCATCTAGCATGACTGTTTTTCCGAAGGAAGCCTTGACCTGTTTCGAGATCCCATAATGATCAAATATGGTAGCGCCATTTTGATGAAAACTCACGATATTCTCTCGTCCCGGGGCTACAGAATGGATATAGTCTTTTGCTTCGCTGACCACCGTAGTATCATTCGAAACGATCTTATTAAAATCTTTATTCAATAAATCCCTTAATAAAGAGGTCGTCTTATTCTGTTCGCTCAGGATCTTCATCGGAGGCTTGGCGCCTTTCAGATTGAACTGAATCGCTTTCCAGGAATCGATGATATTCACCAGATCTTTATGTAATTCTGCGGTACTTTGTCCTTCGGCTGCGGTCCGTACGATCACACCAAAGTTGTTCGGTTTGATACTTTCTATGATTCGTTGTAAACGTTTTCGCTCTTCTGTTGATTGTATCTTTCTTGAGACATTCACAAAATTGTTGAAGGGTGTAACGACAATAAATCGACCTGGTAGTGAAATTTCGCAACTAATCCTGGGCCCTTTGGACGAGATTGGTTCTTTGAGGATCTGAACAAGTACATTCGGTTTCCCTTGGGTAACATCGGTTATATGACCCGTTTTATGGATCTCAGGTTCGACTGTAAATTTGGAGAAATCAAACGTAGAGGTAGTCTTGTCGCTGATTGCCATCTCAGTAAACTTAATGAGGCTGCGGAAGTAAGGACTCAGATCAGTATAGTGCAGGAAGGCATCTTTTTCATGTCCAATATCTACAAATACGGCATTTAGTCCCGGCATTACTTTTCGCAGTTTGCCGAGATACAGGTCTCCTACATTAAAGCTCCCTCCCGAGTTATCAAAGTGGAGTTCTACAAGTTTTTTATCTTCTAATAAGGCAATTTCAACTCCTGTTTCAGAAGATTGAATAATAAGTTCTTTGTTCACAAGCTTGCTTGTTTCATACAACCATAATCATGCGTTCACAAAAATACACAAAGCATTTATGTGAAATGCTTTGTGCTAAAATATAGTATCAGGAAGACGTTTTATTTCTTCTTATGACGATTCTTTCGTAGGCGTTTTTTACGCTTGTGAGTTGCAATTTTGTGACGTTTACGTTTCTTTCCGCAAGGCATGATTAAAATGTTTTTGTTAAAAATAATTATTTAAATGAGTTCATATAGTTGTCTACTTCTTTAGTGAATTCCGGGTTGTTTACAATCTTCTTGCATTTCTCAAACAAGGAAATTGCTTTTTCCTTGTTGCCGCTGCCTTTGTAGGCTTCAGCAAGGAAATACATGGCTTCTGTATTCTCCGGTCTAAGTGAAAGAACTAGTTCTAATCGTTTGATTGCTTTGTCAAACTGCCCTGACTGTATCGCCAACTTTCCTAAAACTATATTTGCAGAAATGTTGTTGCTATCCTTCTGGGTAACTTCACGTAATAAAGTAACTCCTTTCATGGTTTCGCCTGTGCCTTCAGTATAGCAAGTTGCCAATGCTATTTTGGTGTCCGCATTGTCTGGATTTAGTTCTAATGCTTTATTAAAACAACCGATCGCTTCTAATGCCTGCCACTTTCTTATTTCAGGCTGTTCTGTTTTTTGCATAACAGCTAAAAATAAATTCCCGGCAAAGGTTACACTTTTTTCTGTATTTTCCAAAAAGGCTGCCTTTTTATAATAATTGGCCGCCATATTTAAGTCATTCTGCTTCTCCCAGAATTCAGCGATGTCTTTAAACGTAATGGCTGTTTTTTCTTTTTCGGCCTTATCTGTGAGTTGCTGTGCGGTCTTTTTATCCTCCGCACTCAATTTATTTGTGGCCTCTATTGAGTATGATGCAAAATCAATCGAGTTGATAGCGTCTGCCGGATTACCGGGCATCTCTGCATTAGCAGCATCGTTATGAGCGCTGGCCTGAGGCGGATTTTGAGAGCCTTTTCTATTACCAAAAAAGTAAAGCAATCCTATTAGAAGTATGCCACTTCCTATTAAAATATATTGTTTTCTATTCACGTAGCTGGACCTTTATAGGACTGTATTGCTGGCTAACTCGTTTTTCTGAACCACTTCAATATTTGAGGTCTTTAACTTCTTGACCTCATCCATAAATTCTTTTGCAGGTTTGAACGCAGGAATAAAATGTTCGGGAATATATACCGATGTGTTTTGTTTAATGTTACGACCGACTTTTGCGGCACGCTTTTTGGTAATAAAACTGCCGAATCCACGGATATAAACATTTTCTCCTTCAGAAAGGGTATCCTTTACATTGGTAAAGAAACTTTCAATTGAGACCAGCACATCCACTTTTGGAACACCCGTTTTTTCAGAAATAATATTGATCAGATCAGCCTTTTTCATCTTGATGATTTTGAATTAAATTAAATAATTTTGAACAAAAGTAATATTTTTTATGTAATTCCGCACTTTCCTTGAAAAAACAATGGCACTTACCCCTAATTCTACTCTATTTACCTCATTATTACAGGATTGGAACAGGAATTTTAATAGACGGAACATGCCTTGGAAAGGGATTTCCGACCCCTATAAAATATGGTTAAGTGAGATTATCCTTCAACAAACCAGAGTAGAGCAAGGATTAAAATACTTTTACCTCTTTACAGAAAATTATCCTTGCATCGCAGATCTTGCAAACGCAAAGGATGAAGAAGTTTTTAAATTATGGCAGGGATTGGGTTATTATAACCGGTGCCGGAATATGCTCGCAACTGCGAGAAATATTCACCTCAACTATCAAGGATGTTTCCCTGGAACATATGACGAAATTTTGGCATTGAAAGGAATCGGCGAATATACCGCTGCCGCCATCGCTTCGTTTGCGTTTAGTTTGCCTTATGCAGTGGTGGATGGCAATGTTGTTCGCGTACTCAGCAGAGTTTTTGGTCTGCAATCAAATTTCTTTGATAGTAAAGGCAAAAGAGAAATACAACAACTTGCAACCTCCCTCCTCGATAAAGAAAATCCGGCAATATATAATCAGGCCATTATGGATCTGGGAGCCACCGTTTGCAAACCTCAAAATCCTCTATGTCTGGAATGCCCTTTTACTTCGATTTGTCATGCGTTTTTGAAAAATGAGATTGTTCAGTTCCCTGTCAAGAAAGTGCGAAGGGAATTAAAAGAACGACATTTTCATTTTTTGGTTTTTCATACTAAAAAACATCTATACCTGCAGAAACGAACCGGAGATGATATCTGGAAAGATCTCTATGCGTTTTATACGATTGAATCAACGCAATTGAGAAAAGCACTCCTGCCTTCGTTTATAGACAAACCTTCTTTGAGAAAACCGTTGCTGCTGAAACAGGTGTTAAGTCATCAGAGAATCATCGGCCAATTTTATCAGGTTGAAATCGAACTGGAAACAGCGGTTTCCCTGAACGAATTGAATTTAATAAAGATCAAAAAAACCGACATGAATAAATTTGCATTTCCCAAACTGATTGTTTCTTTTTTTGAGAATAATAACTATCTTTAAAAGTCTATTGTTAAAACTTGAGAATATGAGAGGAGTTAATCACGTATTTTTGATAGGGAACCTTGGTAGAGACCCTGAGATAATTTATATTGAAGGTAATATTCCTGTTGCTAAATTCCCGTTGGCAACTACTGAAACCTATAAGGATAAGAAAGGCGTAACAGTACCACAGACTGAATGGCATAATATCGTATTGTGGCGTGGGCTTGCAGAACTGGCTGCCAAATATCTTCACAAAGGAAGTCTCGTGCACATAGAAGGTTGTCTTAAAACTCGCTCATGGGAAGATAAGGATAAGAATAAACGTTTTATTACCGAAATCATCGCCTCAAACCTTGTCATGCTTGATAAACGAAATGCCGAAAGTAAAACAGATTATGAGGATATTGGTTCGATATCACAAGATAACCATGGTCATTCTGCTCATCCTGCTCCAAATGATTTAGCCGATGAATTGCCTTTTTAGATATATTTGCAACGAAAATCTGTAAATTGCGAATCCTATATTTACTATTTCTAACGAAACTTTTTACCTCTTGGACCCTGATTCGGCAAATACGACCTTACTGACTTCCCTTCTTTCAACTACCTTAAATTCGAATGCACAGATAGGTCTTGCCTTCATGATTCTGATCCTGCTTATTTTAACAGCCCTCATAGCTGGTTCTGAAGTAGCCTTCTTTTCATTATCTGCAAAGGATATCAATTATATAAAACAAAAGGAAGATAAGGGTTACAAAACGGTTCTTAGTCTTCTTGAGAATCCAAAACGATTACTGGCAACACTTCTAATCGGCAACAACTTCCTGAGTATAGGCGTGATTATCAG
>Ga0105047_10008563_pt1 | contig 17004 bp, 16 predicted proteins | sample MAT04_FD_78384 | JGI IMG/M metagenome (GOLD analysis project Ga0105047, IMG submission 78384) | Freshwater microbial communities from Lake Fryxell liftoff mats and glacier meltwater in Antarctica - MAT-04 (megahit assembly) | ecosystem: Environmental > Aquatic > Freshwater > Ice > Liftoff...
ACTCGACCGAGAGGCCCGAGAGCTCGTCCGCGAGCATCTCGTCCCGTGCGTCCTCCGCGACGGGCTCGGCCGAGGTCGCCGCCGCGATGAACTCCTCGCCGAACGCCTCGGCGTCGCCGTCCGCGCTCGCCACGAAGCCCTTCCGGTAATCCGGAACGAACGCGTCACCCCCATCCTGATCGACGTGACGGACGGGACGCGCGTGGTGCAGGGCGCGTGCTGCAGGGGGGGTCGACGGCCTTCGTGTGGACATGATCGGTCTCCTTCTCAGAGAGAAGCGGCGAAGGCCTTGAAAGCTTTCAGGGCATCTTCGATCGCGAGCTTCGAGGCCGCCTTCGCCTCGCTCGCGTGCCCACGAGCTTCGTGGAGCCGCGGCTCGAGCTTCTCGTTCCACGCCGTGGTCGCGTCCATTCCCGCGAGGTGAACCTTCACGCGGATCTCGTCGGCGACGGTCTCGAGCTCGGTGATGGCCTTGTCGATCGACTCTTCGAGCGGTGTCTTCGCAGCCGTGCCCATGACGAACCTCCTTCTGAACCGCGCCCTGAATGACGACGGCCTCCTCCCACATGCGATGCAATCGCGCGGCCACACACCACGCGACAGAGCGGCTGAATTCTCCGGCCTTCCGGCCGTGCCCTTCTCGGCCGCCCCGGCCGGACCGGCACCGCTTGCGGCGACGCGCAAACGCTGCGCTGCCACGCGCGTCCGTGCTGCCCGGGCAACGTCGATTGCGCCCCAGCAATGCTTGCGCCCCCGGGCACGACCTCTGCAGTGCGACTCACGTGGCCTTCTCGTCCTCCCATTTGCTCGTCGCCTCCCCGGCTCCGCTGAAGCGCATCGTCATCACCGGGGGTCCCGGAGCGGGAAAGACGGCCGTCCTCGAGCTCGCCCGTCGCGACCTCTGCAAGCACGTCGAGGTGCTCCACGAATCGGCGCGCATCGTCTTCGGCGGCGGCTTTCCTCGCCGCGAGGACGACGCGGGGATGCGCGGGGCCCAGCGCGCCATCTTCCACGTGCAGGACGAGCTCGAGCGGATGGGCCCCGATTCCCCGACCGCCACCACCCTCCTCTGCGATCGCGGCACGCTCGACGGCCTCGCGTACTGGCCGGGCACGCGAGCGGAGTTCTTCGCCGAGCTCGACACGACGCTCGAGAAAGAGCTCTCGCGCTACTCCGCGGTCATCCACCTGCGCGTCCCCGACGGGCACAACGGCTACAGGAAGGACACGCTCCGGCGCGAGTCGGTCGTCGAGGCGAGCGCCATCGACGCGCGCCTCGTCGAGGTCTGGTCGGCGCACCCGCGCCGCGTGTTCGTCGAGAGCAACGCCGACTTCGTGCGCAAGGCCCAGCGCGCGCTCGCGGTCATCCGTGCCGAGCTCACGTGCTGCGCGTCGAAGGACCCGCGCTCCACATGACCTCGACACGCATCACGTCACGTCGAAGCCGCCCCCGATGAACTCGCGGAGGATCGAGGTACGGGGGACATGATCCGAGTAGATCGGCACGAACCGATCGATGAGCTGCCGGAGCCGATGCGCCGTCACGAAGGCGGGGTCGTCGTTCGGCACCTCGAGCAGATAGCGCTCGGCGAAGACGCGCATCACCGCGATCTCGTAGACCAGCGACGTATCGAACACGAAGTCGGCCTCGGCGGCGAACGGGAACACGTGCTTCTCCTCCCCTCGCCTCACCGAGGGCCACCGCGCGATGGTGTCGCGAGCGGTGTAGCCGCGACCATGCCGGTCGCGAACGATTCGCCGGAGGAGGCGCACGTCGTCCGGCAATACGGCCGACAGCCGATCGAGCGGCAGCGCGGTCGCCGGGTGCACGAACACGCGGAACGCCGTGTCCCGCGGGAGCGAGCCGCCGACCGCGGGATTCAGCGCATGAAGCCCCTCGACGAGCAGGACGTTGTCGGGCCCGAGGCCGAGCTCCTCGCCGCCCTCCGGCTGGCTCTTCCCGGTGGGGAAATCATAGCGCGCGACGCGCACGCGCTCGCCCGCGACGAGGCGCGTGATGTTCGAGCGGAGCAGCGGCAGATCGAGCGCCTCCACGCTCTCGAAGTCGAGCTCGCCGGTGACGTCGCGGGGTGTCTTCACGCGATCCACGTAGTAGTCGTCGAGCGACAGGTGCACCGGCATGATGCCGTTGACCTCGAGCTGCACCTTCAGGCGCCGGATGAACGTCGTCTTGCCGGACGACGACGGCCCGGCGATCGCCACGACGCGAAGGTGACGATCGGCGATGGCATCGGCCACGCGCCCGATGTTCTTCTCGTGGAAGCCCTCGGAGACGCGAACGAGCTCGTCGACGCGACCGTCGACACACGACTCGTTGAAGCGACCGACGCTCGTGATGCGCATCGCGCCGAGCCAGCCGCCGAGCTCTCGCGCCATCTGGCGGGCGGGCATCGGCGCGGTCGTGTCCATGCCGGGCACCATCGTCGTCATCGACGAGACCGCTCCCCCGGCCTCGAGCGCCGGGCCGAAGTCGACGAGCACGCCGCCGCTCGCCTTCTCGACGCGCACGTATCGGAGCCCTGCCGCGGTCGAGAGCACGGGGCCGAAGGCGAGCGCGAACGTACCGCCGCAGGCGAGCAGCAGCACCGTCTCGGCGCGGTACGAGGGCAGGAGCGCCGCCGTGTCCGCCCAGCCCTGCTCGAGGAAGCGCACGCGCGCCTCCTCGATCGCCCACAGCTCCTCGCGCAACGGCACGGCGTGCTCGACGAGCCCCTCGAGCGCGGCCTGGATGGCGACGACCTGCTCGGCGGAGAGCTCCGGCGTCGTGAGGACGAGCTGCTTCCAGCCGATGCGCGGCCCCACCGTCAGGTTCGCGTCCGGGACTCTGCGCCGTGCCGCCTCCAGCACGAGCAGGACGGCGCTCCGGCGGAAGATGCGCCGGCCCTCCCAGCTCGCGGTGGTGAGCGCCTCGATCGTCCCGTCGGCCGTGAGCGGCGTCTCGAGCGACACCGCGCGACGATCGACGGTCGCCGCGACCACGAGCGCGTCGTCGACCGAGCGCGGCAGGAGCGTCCCGACGAGCGTGCCGGTGCCCACGTCCATGCGCGCGTCGCCGAAGGCCACGTTGACGACACTCCGCCGAGGCAGCGAGCGCTGCCGTGCGAGCAGACCGACGTCGTCGCGCAGCGCGGTCATCGTCGCGGCAACGCTCCCCGCGAGCGCCTCCATGAAGTGCAGCGCCGCCCGCGGGTGCTGACCCCCGAGCGATACGAAGCGCGAGCGCGAGAGCCGCGCGAGGCGCATGACGGTGTCAGCCTGAACGGTCGCGGTGCGCGCACGCTGCCCGAGGATCGCCACCTCGCCGAACTGGTCTCCCGGACCGAGGCGCGCGACCTCGATCGCGCCGCGACGCATGTGAGCCTGGCCCTCGAGCACGAAGTACATGTGCTCGCCCTCGTCCCCCTGGCGGAACAGGACCGTACCGGCCGGGACGGCGAGCTGGTCGAGCAGCGCGACGAAGGCGCCGAGATCCTGCGGTCCGACGTGCGCGAGGAAGCTGTGCTTCGCGAGCAGCGCCACGTCCTCGGGACGATGGCCGTACGCGAAGGGCAGGATGGAAGGCTCGGTCTCTACGGTCACGCGCTCGATCGTGCCAGAGACGTTGCAGCTACGCACGCCTTACGGGAAGGTCTACGCTGCTCGTTGGGCATGGGGGGGGGGCAAATGACGCTGTCGCGGGACGCGCTCGATCAGCTCAGGCCCGAGCTGCGCGTGCTCTACACCACGGGCTACACCGACGACGCCGTGCTACACCATGGAGTGAAGCAGGCGGAGGTCTCGCTGGTCACGAAGCCGTTCACGTACCCGATCCTGCGCGCACGCATCCGCGACCTCCTCGACCGCTGAGCCGCCGATGAACGCTCGGGAGAACGACGAGGTCTCTCCGAAGTCGGCGGCCGGCACCGGCATCCCGCCGCTGCCCACCTCCGGGCTGGCGGCGTGGCTGCCCGGGCTCTGGGTCCTCCGTCACTACCGCCGCGCGTGGCTCGCGCGCGACGTCGCGGCCGGGCTCGTCCTCACGGCCCTGCTCGTACCCGCCGGCATGGGCTACGCGCTCGCGTCGGGGCTGCCGGCGATCACCGGGCTCTATGCGACGGTCGGCCCTCTCCTCGCGTACGCGATCTTCGGCCCGTCACGCATCATGGTGCTCGGGCCGGACTCGGCGCTCGCGCCGCTCATCGCCGTGGCCGTGCTCGCGAGGGCCGAGGGCGACCCGGAGCGCGCCGTCGCGCTCGCCTCGCTCCTCGCCCTCCTCACGGGTGCGCTGTGCATCGGCGCGGGCGTCGCACGCGCGGGCTTCATCACCGATCTCCTCTCGAAGCCGGTCCGCGTCGGATACATGAACGGCATCGGCCTCACCGTCGTCGTCTCGCAGCTGCCGAAGCTGTTCGGCTTCTCCGTGAGCGCGCACGACGTCGTCTCCGGCACCGGGGCCTTCGTGCGCGGCGTGGTCGCGGGCGAGACCCGGCCCGAAGCGCTGATCATCGGCGGCGCGTGCCTCGCGATCGTGCTCCTCGGCCGGTTCGTCGCGCCTCGAGTTCCGGCCGTCCTCGTGGCCGTGGTCGGCGCGACCGTCGCGGTCGCCGTGCTCGGGCTCGCGGGGCGCATCAGCGTGGTCGGCCCGGTGCCCCGCGGCTTGCCGCTGCCCGCGATCCCCCTCGTGCGCCTCTCCGACATCACGGGCCTCCTCGGCGCCGCCGTCGGCATCGCCCTCGTGTCGTTCGCCGACACGAGCGTGCTCTCGCGCACGTTCGCCGGGCGCCACGGCTACCGCGTCGACGCGAACCGCGAGCTCATCGGCCTCGGGATCGCCAACCTCGTCGCCGGGCTCGTGCGCGGGTTCCCGATCAGCAGCAGCTCGAGCCGCACGCCCGTCGCCGAGTCGGCCGGCTCTCGCACGCAGGTCACCGGCATCGTCGGTGCGCTCGCGATCGTCGTGCTCCTCGTCGCGGCTCCGTGGCTCTTCCAGAGCCTCCCCACGACCGCGCTCGCCGCGATCGTCATCGCGGCGGCCATCCGCATCATGGATGTGGCGGCCTGGCGGGTGTTCTACCGCGTGCGTCGCTCCGACCTCGTCCTGTCGCTAGTGGCGTTCCTGGGCGTCGCGCTGCTCGGCGTGCTCACGGGCATCGCGGTGGCCGTCGCGGTGGCGCTCCTCGATTTCGTCAGGCGCGCATGGCGACCGCACGACGCGGTCCTCGGCCGTGCCGACGGCGTGAAGGGCTACCACGACCTCGCGCGCTATCCGGACGCGAAACAGGTGCCGGGCCTCATCCTCTTCCGCTGGGATGCGCCGCTCTTCTTCGCGAACGCCGACACCTTCCGCGAGCGCATCATCGATCTGGTCGACGACGCGAAGATCCCGCCGAAGTGGGTGGTCGTCGCCGCCGAGCCCGTCACCGACGTCGACACGACCGCGGCCGAGATGCTCGAGGAGCTCGACAAGGAGCTCGCGACGCGCGGGTGCGAGCTCGCCTTCGCCGAGCTGAAGGACCCGGTCAAGGACCGGCTCGAGCGCTACGGCCTTCACAAGCGGATCGGCCGGGAGTTCTTCTTCCCGACCATCGGCGTCGCGGTGCACGCCTTCCTCGAGCGCCACCCCGTGGAGTGGAGCGACTGGGAGGACGAGTCGCCCAAGTAGGCCACGCGAGATCGCATGGGGAGACACGCGGGGGACGGGCGGCAAGCGCTCGCGCGGACCAAAGTTGAGGAGGTGGCGCGTCCGCTCCACCCGACATCATAGGGAGGTGCGTCATGCGTATCGCTCAGCTCGTCCCTGGGTTGCTCGCACTCGTCTTCGGAACGCCGACGGCACAGGCCGAAGAGAACGGCCGCGCTCGGTACTACAGCGGCGCGGAATGGGTGCTCGACGACGACGGAAACCTCCTCGGCTCCAGCGCCGTGCTGATCGAGCGCACGCTGGATATACCGAACAGGGTCCTCCTCACGAACGTCTTGCGCGAATCGCCACGGGACGCATTCCTGCCGGCGCGCAGCGCGACGACGGTGACGCTCATCGGCACGAGCGCGGCGCCGTTCGCGCTCGGAGGCCTGGCCGAACGCGGCGGCGCGCGCGTCGATGTCGACGAGCACGCGGCACGTCAGGTCCTCGTGATCCGAGAGACGATACGCGCCGACGACGGCCACACCGTGCGCGTCCACATCCTCAACGCGACGCCGCTGGCGCCCGACGAGTACGAGGCCCGGGTCACGCGGGTCGCGGCGACGCACTGATCGCGTCGCATCGACTCGCGGGCGCGTGCTCAGCCGCCGAACTTGCGGACCATCTTCACGAGCCCTTCGACGATCTCGGGCTTGTCGTCGAGGTCCGGGCTCGCCGGCATGATGGGGCTCTTGCCGACCGCCGCGCCGCCCATCGTGATCGTCTTGCGGAGCTGCTCGTCGGTCACAGCCGACTGCCAGGCCTTGTCCGAGTAGTTGCGCGGCTTCGGGTTCAGGGCGGCGGACGCGGGGCCGTTCCCCTTCCCTTCGGTGCCGTGACACGCAGCGCAGCGCTCGTTGAAGATGACCTGCGCCTTGTCCATGTCGACCTTGCCGCTGTACGGCGTCGTCGCGCTCGACGGCTCCGGCTCGCGGTTCGACGTGGGCGTCGGCGCCTTGTTGTCGCTCTTGCTGCAGGCAAGGGCAAAGGTGGTGGCGAGGGCGACGGCGACGGCGAGGTGATGCGTCTTCATGATCGATACTCCTGGGAGGATGGGCGGACGTGCGGGCGTTCAGCCCACGAGGTCGGTGGTGGCGAGATGACGGTGCGCGCGCCACATGGCGAACGTGCCGAGGAGCGCGGGCCAGCCCGCGCCGATCGCGAGGCTGAGACCAGCCCCGAGCTTGTTGGCGAGCCAGAACCCGACGGGGCCGAGCACCGAGAGATCCGGATCGACTCCACCGAGGATGGCGATGCGCGCCGCCTCGACGGGGTTCGCTGCCGCGAGGCCGAAGACGACCTCCGGGGCGAGGCGGAAGCGAAGGAGGACACCGACGAGCGCAAAATCGTGGAGCGCGGCAGCAAAGAGCCAGGCGACGAGCGCCATCACCATCGCTCGCTCGGCCGTCCTGGCTCGCGCCGAGATCCAGAAGCCGATCCCGAGGAAGGCCCAGCCGAGCGCCGTCGTGACGAGCAAGCTCCGCGCGACGACGGGCGCGAGCATCGCGTCGTCACCGCCCGTGAAGCGACCGGCGACGAGCGCGCCGAGCAGGAGGACGACGAGCGGCCCGACGACCACGAGGAACCGCGAGGCGACGACCGAGACGAGCCAGTCCGCGCGCCGCACGGGCTGCGACAGCATCAGCTCGAAGAACCCGCTCTGCCGCGCGCGAACGATGGTCTGGCTGGTCGCGACGAGCGCGACGAGCGGGACGGCGAGGACGACGGCGTTGGCGACGTTCAAGACGACGCGCGAGAGGCCGGTGAAGCCGAGCACGCGACTCTCGCGCATCCCGAACCACACGAAGCCGCTGAACACGATGCTGTACACGACGACGGTGAACGCGAGCCAGCGCGAGCGCATCGCCTCGGATAGCTCGAGCCTGAAGAGCGCGCGAGCGGCTGTCATGCTGGCCGTCATCGGGCGCCCCTCTTCTTCTCGAGCACGGCCATGCGCATCGCCTCGAACGGGATGGTCCCGTCCGTGCGGGCCTCGAAGCCGAAGTCCATCGGTGTACGTGCACCTTGCACGTACTTGCCGGTGCGCGCATCGACCCACGTGCCGCTCGTCGACTCGCGCGCCCAGGAGTGCGAAGAGGGGTTGCGCCCCTCCATGAAGAGGACCATGCAGCCGAGGTCGTCGAAGAAGCGGTGCTCGCCGTTCTCGTCGACGAGCTGCGCCGCGTAGCGCTTGTCGGTCACCAGCATCTTGCAGTGGGCGCAGGGCTCCTTGCCCCAGACCGGCTCGGTCGCCGCGCCGGTCTGCTTGCAGGCGACGACGGCGAGCGCCGCGGCCATGAGAGCCAGCGCGTTGCGCCGGGAGAGCGTTCGTGCGGGAGTCATGCGACCACCTTCAGGTACGGGGCCGTCTTCGTGTAGAGGTCCTCGAGCGGAGTCACGCTGAGATCGGCGATGTCGTCGCCGATGTCGCCGAGCGCGCGCGTCACCAGCGCCACCTTCTCGTTCTGCGCGAGGTTCGCCCCGAAGCGGCGTGTTCCGCAGGGCTCGAAGCCTCGTGCGCGGAGCAGCTCCTCGGCGGAGCGGGCGCCCTCGCGAAGGGCGATCTCCACGCGGAACGCCCGCAGGTCGCGAAGGAGGTCCTCGAGCGGAGCATCGCGCACCACCTTGCCGTCACCGAGCTCGACGACACGCCGGACGAGCTGGCGAACCTCCTCGATCCGGTGCGAGCAGAGGATGACGATGCCGGTCTTCTTCCGCTCGGAGAGCTGCTCGAAGAAGCTGGCGCGCGCTTCGCCGTCGAGGTTCGCGGTCGGCTCGTCACAGACGAGCACCGGCGCGTCGCTGGCGAGCGCCATCGCCGCGAGCAGCTTCTGCTTCATTCCGCCCGAGAGCTCGCTGAAGCGCTTGCCGCGCGCCGCGACCGTGTCGAGCCCCAGGCGCTCGGCCCGCTCCCAGGTCGCGCTCTCGGCCTTGCCGCGCAGCGCCGAGCACGCGCGTACCACCTCGCGAACGGGCGCGTCGATCGGGGGCGCGATCTGCGGGATGTACGCGACGCTCCTCAGCGCGACCTCGGGCTCGCGCGCGACGTCGACGCCGCCGATCGTGATGACGCCCTCGACGCGGACGAGGCCGAGCAGCGCGCGCAGCAGGGTCGTCTTGCCGGAGCCGTTGGAGCCGACGAAGGCGACCTGCTCGCCGCTGCCGATGGTGAGCGTGACGCCGTCGAGCGCGGTGACTCGCCCGAAGCGCTTCGTGACCTGTGCGACCGTGATCATCGAGTCCTCGTTGCGGGAGTGGGCATCGGGAGCACGGGCCTCCGCGCGAGCGGCGCGGGGTCGACCATGAGCTTGTGGCTCGCGAGCATGGGCATGGCGCGAGCGACGACGTCGACGAGGCCCATCGCCGCCGTGCCGTGGAAGAACTTGAGCGCGGGGCGAGACTCGGTGAGCTCGCTCGAGAGCGCCTTCACCTCGTAGGCCACGTCGCCGACGCCGTCCTTGTCGAGGTCGTAGCCCTCGTAGTCGGAGTAGCGATTGCCGAGCATCTTGACGAACAGCGCGTCGCTGCCGCCGTCGACCTCGATCATGACGGCGTTCTGGTGGAAATCGTTGCCGCGGAACGTCAGACCCGACTCCGACGTGTTGAGTCGCACCGCGACGTCGTTCAGCGCGACGAAGTTGTCGTCGTACCCGACCGGGTCGGCCGCGGTGCGCGGCGTGTTGTCGAGATAGGTACCGACCGTGTTCGCGATGATCCAGTTGCCCTTCACCTGCACGGCGTCGCTGTCCTTGAAGCCGAGGCCGATTCCGGCCGCGCCCCGGGCGCCGGCGAGGACGTTGTGATCGACGCGAAGGCGCATGCTGTACATGACGAAGATGCCGACCACGTTCTTCTCGAAGCGGCTGCGCCGCACGACCGAGTCGTGCGCGTACATGAAGTGGGCGCCGTAGCGGCCGCCGGTGACGAAGTTGTCCTCGAGGGTCGCGCGCCGCGTGTACCAGACCACGAGATCACGCGCGTGCTCGATGACACAGCCGCGCACCACCGAGTGTTGGCCTCCCAGAGCTTGACGCCGTCGCCGCGGAGCTCGGTGTCGCCACCGAAGCCGACGATGTGCGTGCGCTCGACCGTGCAGCGCTTGCAGGCCTCGAGCGAGACGCCGAAGAGCGTGTCGTGGACGTCGACGTCGGCGACGCGAACGCGCTCGCCCGTCGCCTTCACGCCGGAGTCCTCGGCGGTGTTCCGGTGGCCGGAGTGAGTCACCGCGACGTTCTCCAGCGTGACGTCCTTCGCGTCGATGGTCACGACCGTCGTGACGCCGCTCCCCTCGAGCACCGTGCCGCGGCTCCCGCGAATGGCGACCGGGCGCTTGATGGTCAGATCCCCGTGGTAGAGGCGCGGGAGGAGCTCGATGTCCGAGGGGCCGGCGGCATCGCCGACGAACGCGGCGAGCTCCTCGAACGTGTGCGCGACGGCGGCGCCGGCGAGCGGTTGGCGGTCACGAGGTCCAACCTGCGAGGCCGCCCTGGCGACGTCCGTGCTCTGGGGCACGGCGACCTCCGACGTGCCGGCCGCGCTCGCGAGGCTCACGCCGAGCACCATGATGGGCGCGGCGACGAGCACGAGGGCGAGGGCGCACGCGCGGCGGTCGGGGCGGCTCATGTGGCCTTCCCGTCCGGGAGCACCATGAGGCGCGGGCAGACCGTGCTGCAGGTACCGGCGTGAGAGCAGTGGGCGCAGACGCGCGAGCGCAGATAGGTGGCGACGAGCGCGCAGGCCACTCCTGAGAGGGCCAGCCAGAAGCCGAGCGCCGGGCTCGCGAAGGTCTCGAACTGCCCGATCTGTCCGTTGCCGAACATCTGCGGGGTGAAGGCGCCGATGTGGAGCGGAGCCTTCGGGTCGAGCTGATGGCCGAACGTGTAGAGCCAGTAGAAGCTGTCGGCGAGGAAGCCGAGGGGGAAGGCGAGCGCCGGGATGGCGACCAGCTTGTTGAGCTTCTTCCCGGCCACGGCGAGCATCACGAGCGTCAGCACGGCGACGAACGCGACGCCGTAGCCGGCGAGGTGACGCTCCATCGATGCAGCCCCCGCGAGGTGCTTCATCCCGATGTAGTGGTTGAGCAGATCGATCTCCGAGACGTCGCCGCCCATCCCCGTGAGGGAGATGACGAGCGTGAGCCCCTGCGGATACTGCGGCGCGTAGAGGGAGAACTTCCACCACGGGAGGAAGAACGAGCCCACGAAGAGGGCGACGGAGACGGCGCCCGCGAGGAGGACTGGGCCGCGCGCCCAGTCCCAGGCCGGCTTGGCCGCGGAGGCATCCTTTTCCACGATCGCGAGATGTACGTGTCCGCCTTCGCGTCGTGTCTTGGTCGCTTCCGTCATGGTCATACCTTCCTTGCTTCGTTCCCCCCCGACAGCGGTGACTACTTGCGCTTCGGCTTGACGAGGAAGTAGCCCGCCATCTCGAGGTGGAGCGCCGAGCAGAACTCGGTGCAGTACATGGGGTAGGTGCCCGGCATGTCGGCCTTGAACGAGATGTTCTCGTTCTTGCCGGCCTCGAGGCTGACGTTGATGTTGTACATGTCGATCGTGAAGCCGTGCGTCTGGTCCTCGGCGGACTCGATGCTCGTCACGTGGATGGTGACATCGTCCCCTTCCTCGACCTCGATCTGATCCGGCGTGAAGTGGCTCCGGATCGCGGTCATGAAGACCTCGACCTTGTTGCCGTTGCGCACGATGCGCTCCTTGCCGCCCTCGGCGCGAAGCGGGTCCTGCTCGCCGGTGATCCCGTTCGTCCCCGGCTTGTAGACCTTGATCGGCTTGATCTTGTCGGCCTTGATCATCTGCGAGTAGTGCGGCTCGGCGTTGCCGAGCGGCATGTCCGAGAGCTTGCGCATCTTGTCGCCGGCGATGTCGATGAGCTGGAAGTTCTGCGGATAGAGCGGCCCCACCGGGAGGAACCGATCCATCGACATCTTGTTCATCGCGACGACGTACTTGCCGTCGGGGCTGACGGTGTCGCCCTCGGCCGAGAGGATGTGGCCGATGTTGTACTGGACCTTCAGCTTCTCGACCGGCTTCTTGAAGTCCCTGTAGGACCACTTCGCGACCGCGCTCTCGATGAAGAGCGAGGTGTACGCGTCGCCGTTGGCGCCGAAGACGGTGTGGAGCGGTCCGAGTCCGATCTCGACCTGCCCGGAGATCGCCTCCTTGAAGGCCATGATGCCGAGGCCGTACGGGTCCTTGCCCTCGAACTTCTTCTCGCCGATGAGGGCCTTCATCTTCGCGAAATCGTAGATGGTCGTGTGCGTGTCGAGCTTGCCGCCGACGACGATGCTCTTGCCGTCCGGCGTGACGTCGCAGCCGTGCGGGCTCTTCGGCTCGCCGACGAGCGAGAGCACTCCCTCGGGACCGCTCACGTCCATCATGAGGACGCGCATGCCGGCGATCGTCTTCGTCTTGCCCGCGTTGACCAGCTCCTCGGCCTTCTTCCAGTTGATGACGTGGAGGTAGTCCATGTCGTTCTGGCTAGCGCCGGACTCGATCGGGGGCTTGCCGTCCAGCGTTCCGCCGATGGCCATCTCGGTGTTGAACGAGTTGATGAACGCCCAGCCGTCGCTGTCGACCTTGCCGGCGTCGGCGAGGTCCTGCGTGTAGGGCGGGAGCTCCATCGCCCAGCTCTTCGAGGGATCGATGCGGCCCTTGCTGCGATCGAACTTCCAGAAGATGGCGACGCCGCGGTACTTGTCCTTGTACTGCGCGAGGGGCGCGTAGTCGCGGCCGAGCGGCGCGGGGTACTGGCTCGTCTCGATGACGTAGTCGGTGTCGGGCGTGACGAACGCGCCGCCGTGGTCGCTCGCGGCGAGCGGGTTGGGGACGATCTGCTTCGTCGTGAAGTCCTTGAGGTCGACGACCGCGACGCGCGCATTCGCCTTGTCGTTCACGAAGAGATACTGGCCGTCGTAGTCACCCTTCGTCTCGGAGAGATTCGGGTGGTGCATGTCGGCCCAGCGGATCTTGTGGGTTCCCTGGTTGCCGCCCTCGAGGACCTTGTCGCTGTCGCCGCCGAAGCCGTAGCCCTGCCAGGACTCCGGCGTGAAGACGCCGATCACCTTGAGCATGCGCATCGACGGAACGCCGATGACGTCGACGTTGCCCGACTGTCCGCCCGACGCGAAGATGTAATACTCATCCATCTTGCCGCTCGGCACGTAGGTCTTGAGCGCGCCTTCGACGTCCGCCTCGCTCAACCCTCGCGCCTTCATCAGCTCGGCGATGGAGGCGGATGCCCCGAGGTTTCCGGTGGCCGCGGCCTCCTGCTTCGCGTCGTGCTTGTTCTCGCAGCCGACGAAAGCGGCCAGGGCGAGCCCTGCAGCCAAGATCGACGACCCGAAGATCGTTCGTGCGCGCATGTGAATGCAATCTCCTGTGCGACGAGGCGGTCGCCGCCTCGCTGCTGCACCGGCGTTGTGCAAGCGAGGAACCACAGCGGCCAAGCCGGCGACTCTCGAATACGAGAGGGAGCACGCGCGGTCTTTCCCGAGAGAGCCGCTCGGAGGGAAGCACTACCGACCGATCCGCGACTCTCGAAATCGAGAGCCCGGCTCGCGCACGACCTGCACTCCCCCGCATGCAGTGCGTGACACGAGGAAACTTCCCATGAATCACCGTCCTTTCTCGGGGGCACGCTGCCTGCACGTGGCGGCGCGATGGCCGAGACGAGCACCCGACAGCCCGCGGCTGAACCGCTGCCGCCCCCGGTGCACGCGTTCTGGCGTGATCTCTGGGCGCGTACCGCCGTCGAGGGAGCGGCGCTCGTGCTCCTCTACTTCGTCGCGTGGAACGTGGCCGAGAACTCGCTCCTCGCCGCCGTCGCGACCGCCCACCAGCAACCGTTCTATCTCGTGCGAGGTGTCGGCGCCGCGCTGATGCTCGGGACGTGGTCGTTCCTCCGCATCCGGCGGGCTCGCCTCGCCTCCGACGCCCAGGCGCACGAGCACATGGGGCGGCTCGAGGAGCGCGTGCGCGAGCGGAGCCGCGAGCTCGAGAAGGCCCGCGCGTTCACCGAGCTCCTCTTCGCCTCGCTCCGCGAGCGGATCGACGTGTTCGATCACGACGGCCATCTCGTCAAGGCGAACCACGTCGAGGGCGACGCCGAGCTCGACGCCGCCGGGCGAGTCTGGGAGCTCGAGCGGATCCCCATCCCCGGCAAGGACGGCGGAGCGACGTTCGTCATCGAGGTGCGACGCGACGTCACGCAGCAGCGGAACCTCGAGGCGCAGGTCCGGCACCAGGAGAAGATGGCCGGGCTCGGCATGCTCACCGCCGGGTTTGCGCACGACCTCGGCAACCCCCTCGCCTCCCTCAGCACCGAGCTCGAGATGCTCGAGGGGGAGGACAATCTCACCCAGATCCGCGAGTCGCTCGGTGTCCTCCGCCGTCAGGTCGCGCGCATGAGCCGCACGCTCCGCGAGATGGTCGACTTCGCTCGCCGTCGGCGCGACGAGATCTCCGATGTGTCGATCGCCGCCGCCGTCTCGGACTCGGCACGCCTCGTTCATCACGACCCGCGGTGGAAGAACGTCGCCCTCGCGATCGACGTCCCGAGCGATCTGCCGCCCGTCCACATGGTGGAGGACCACCTCGTCCTCGTCCTCGTGAACCTGATGCTCAACGCGGCGGACGCGATGTCCGACGGCGGCGCGCTCTGCGTGACGGCGAAGCGGGTCGGGGTCACCGACATCGAGCTCCGCGTTCGTGACACGGGCGCCGGCATGACCGCCGACGTCCTCGCCCGCGCGAAGGCGCCGCTCTTCACGACCAAGGGCGACACGCGAGGCACGGGCCTCGGCCTCGCCGTGTGCGACGGCATCGTGCGCGCGGTCGGCGGAACGCTCGACATCACGAGCCATCCGGGGGCCGGCACCGAGGTCGTCATCCGCATGCCCGCAAAGGTGGCTTCCGATGGCTGAGCGCATCCTCATCGTCGAGGACGAGTCGACCCTGCGGACGAACATCGCCCGCTACCTGTCGCGCGCCGGCTACAACGTGAGCTCGGTCGAGACCGGGCGCGCCGCGATCGCCGAGCTCGACCGCTCGACGTTCGACCTCGTGATCACCGACCTCCGCCTGCCGGACATCGACGGCCTCGCGGTGCTCGACCACGTGCGCGTGACCTCGCCCGAGAGCTTCGTCCTCATCATGACGGCGTACGCGTCGATCGAATCGGCCGTCGAGGCCCTCCGCCGCGGCGCGCACGACTACGTCCTCAAGCCGATGTCGCTCGCCGACCTCCAGTCGAAGGTCGAGCACATCGCGCGCTACCATCGCTTGAACCGCGAGAACGCTCGTCTCCGCACGCTCGTGCGCGGCGACAGCGACGCGATGACGCTGCTCCGCAAGGGCGGGCGCGCGATGACCGACCTCTGCGACATGATCGAGAAGGTCGCAGCGTCGACCGCGAACGTCCTCCTGCTCGGCGAGAGCGGCACGGGCAAGGAGCTCGTCGCGCGCGCGGTCCACGAGCGCTCGGAGCGCGCCTCCGGGCCGTTCGTCACCATGAACGTGAGCGCCGTCCCCGACTCGCTCGTCGAGAGCTACCTCTTCGGGCACGAGCGCGGCGCCTTCGCCGGCGCCGACCAGGCACGTGAGGGGCTCTTCCGCGCGGCGACCGGCGGGACGCTCTTCCTCGACGAGGTCGGAGAGCTCCCTCTCCCGCTCCAGGCGAAGCTGCTCCGCGCGGTCGAGAGCAAGGAGGTCCTCCCCGTCGGCGCCGACCGAGCCATCCACGTCGACACGCGCATCGTGGCCGCCACCCACTGCGATCTGCCCGCGATGGTCGCGGACGGCCGCTTCCGGCAGGACCTCCTCTACCGCCTGCAGGTCGTCGAGCTGCGCGTGCCCGCGCTCCGCGACCGCAAGGGCGACGTCGCCCAGCTCGCCAAGCACTTCGTCGAGATGCACGCGAGGGCGCAGCGCAAGCCCGTGCGAGCGATAGCCCCCGAGGCGATGACCCTCCTCTCTACCTACGGATGGCCCGGCAACGTCCGCGAGCTGTCGAACGTCATCGAGCGTGCCGTCATCCTCTCCTCCGGCGACGCGCTCACCCCGGTCGACCTCCCCGCGGAGCTCGCGGCGGCGCGCGCGCGCGCCGCCGAGGAGGGACACGACGACGGTGCTCATCGGCCGAGGACGCCCGCGGCCGCCGCGCTCACCACCGACGCGGCCTGCAATCTCGAGGGCGCGACGGTCGCCTTCCATCGCGACCACATCGCGCGCGTCATCGACCGCGCGGGCGGCAATCGCGAGGCCGCCGCCAAGCTGCTCGGGCTCTCGCCCGCGACCTTCTATCGGTATCTGCAGAAGGTCGGCCTCAAGGGGTACCAGGCAGAAACCTGACCAGCCACCGCCACTCGCATCGGAGAAGACAGATGAAAAGCCAGATCATGACCGCGGTCCTCGCCACGCTGCTCGCGACCCTCCCGGCCTGCGACAAGAGCGCGGACGGTGGGACGGTGACGACGACCACGCGCGCGACCGGCGCCGCCGCGCCTGCCGAGGCGACGCCGACCGCCGATCCCGCGCTCGTCATTCCCGAGAACGGACCGAAGAACATCGTCCACGTCGCGGTCGGCTCGAAGGACCACACGACGCTCGTCGCCGCGCTGAAGGCCGCGGACTACGTCGACTCGCTCACCAACCCCGGGCCGTTCACGGTCTTCGCACCGACGAACGCGGCGTTCGACAAGCTCCCGAAGGGCACCGTCGAGGGCCTCGTGAAGCCGGAAAAGAAGGCGGATCTGACCGAGATCCTGAAGTACCACGTGGCCGTCTCCATCTATCAACAGAAGGACCTCAAGGACGGCATGGTCCTCGCGATGGCGAACGGTGCGAAGGTGAAGCTCGCGGTGAAGGACGGCAAGGTCACGGTCAACGGTGCGAACATCATCGCGTCCGTCCCCGCGTCGAACGGCATCGTTCATGTCATCGACGGCGTGCTGCTCCCGCCGGCGAAGTGATTCTCCTGAACGGTCACCCGGTCAGCTGCTCGGCTCCGTAGTCGTAGAGCCAGCCGAGCAGCGAGAGCTGGCGCTCCTCGCGCGACATGCCCTCGAGGAGGCCCACGAGGAGCCTGGAGGCTTCGTGAGTGAGCTCGAGGTCGTCCGTCGCGGCGGCCTCGGTCATCCGGCTGATCGCGCGGAGCCGCTGGCGTTGCTCGGTGTGCTCGGTGAGCATGGCCGCCTCTCGGCACGGCCCCCACGCGTCGACCTCGCGCACCCAGGGCGCGAGCCTCAGCTCCTCGAACTCGAGGTGGGCCTCGATGAGCGCCGCGAGCCGGAGGAGCGAGACACGCAGGTGC
>Ga0105047_10008565_pt1 | contig 17003 bp, 14 predicted proteins | sample MAT04_FD_78384 | JGI IMG/M metagenome (GOLD analysis project Ga0105047, IMG submission 78384) | Freshwater microbial communities from Lake Fryxell liftoff mats and glacier meltwater in Antarctica - MAT-04 (megahit assembly) | ecosystem: Environmental > Aquatic > Freshwater > Ice > Liftoff...
CCGCAGTTCGATGTGTTGAGCGGGCGAATATTTTCGCGCGCCGCGGCCGATGACCAGGACCACGCGCGCCAGCGCATCGAAACGATGCTGGCGCAGTACCCGTAACGCGGCGGCCCTAATGCTGCTTCCGCCTCCAGCCTTGCGCGCGGCGCAGGGGAGGACTGAGGAGGAGTGCTCCAGATTCGCCCTCGTCAACTGCGGCGAGGCATCCCGCCAGGCTCAATACGAGCCGCGATTCTTGCCCTGCCACGGCCGGTACCACTCGCGAATGCGCGCCAGGTCCTGTTGCAGGTTGTCACTGGTGTGGAACACATGCGTGATGCCCACGACCTTTTCCGGATAGTGGAAATACGCCATCACGATCGGCACGTCGGCGGCGCGCGCGATCTTCCAGAAACCGGTCTTCCAGTGTTCCACCCGCTTGCGCGTGCCCTCTGGCGTCAGCGTGAACCAGATGCGGTCGAAGTCGCGGATGATCGCCACCGCCTGTTCCACCGTGCCCTTGGGCGAACTGCGGTTCACCGGTATTGCGCCCAACTTGCGCAGCAGCGGACCCAGCGGCCACCAGAACAACTGCGTCTTGCCCAGCACGCGCACGTCCAGCCCCAGTGCGATCTTGACGGCCATCCCCCAGAACCCGTCCCAGTTGGACGAATGCGGCGCCACGATCAGCACCGCCTTGGACAGGTCGGGAATCGGTCCAGCGATGCGCCAACCCCCAAGGCGCAGCACCGTGCGCCCCAGCCAGCGGGTGAAGCGATTGGGCTTGACCTGCGGCATGTTGGGCGGAATGGCCGGGAGCATCGCGCGACGCTCGCTCAATCGCTTTCTCCCTTGGTCGAACGTCCGCGCTTGATGCTGCTGCGCTCGCGTTTGGCATCCAGGCGGCGCAGCTTGGATGCGCGCGTGGGCTTGGTGGCGACGCGTTTCTTCGGTGCCACCAGGCCGCTGGCTATGAAGGCGACGAGGCGCTCGCGCGCATCCTGGCGATTGCGGTCCTGGGTGCGAAACCGCTGCGCATCGATGATCAGCACGCCGGCATCGGTGATGCGGCGATCACGCTTGCGCAGCAACCGTTCGCGTACCGGTTCGGGCAATGAAGGCGACGTAGCCAGGTCGAATCGCAGTTCCACCGCGGTCGACACCTTGTTGACATTCTGTCCGCCGGCACCACTGGCACGCACGAAGCGTTCGACCAGTTCGGCTTCCGGAATCGCCAGCGTCGGCGTGATGTCGAGTGCGTCATTCCCCATGGGCCAATTGTAGGCAGGATGCCCGACATATGGCATGCCTGGCATGGCGTGGTCGGTGCACGTTGGCTTAACCCGCAATTTACCGGGTGATAGGCACACTCCGCCGTCCTGTCAGCTGCGGATGAGTCGATGCCCTGCCCACGTTTTCTGCCGAAGCTGCTGCTTGCCGCCGGCCTGCTGGTCAGCGCACTGGCCGCGCAGGCCGCACCGCCTACCGACGCCGACATCGAACGCTTGCTCAAGGCCTCGCGGGCACAAAGCATGCTTGCGGCCATCGGCCCACAGTTGGAAGCCCTGCAACAACAGCAGTTCCAGCAGCTCACCGCCGACCGCACGCTCAGCGCCGAGCAGCAGGCCGAGGTGACGCGCATCCGGGCCCGCAGCAGCGAGGTCATGCGCCAGTCGCTGAGTTGGGAGCAGATGCGGCCCGTGTACCTCGAGGTCTACCGTGAAACCTTCACCAGCGAGGAGGTCAAGGCGATGGCCAAGTTCTACGAAAGCCGCACCGGCAAGGCGATGCTGGACAAGACCCCGGCGCTGATGCAGAACCTGATGGCGGCGATGCAGAAGAAGGTGATCCCGATGCTGGACGCGCTCAAGACCGAACTCGATGGCGTGTCGACCGAAGCAGCCAAACCCGCAGTGCCGAAGAGCGAGGTTGAGCCGTAGGAGCGCCCCATGGGCGCGAGCTCGTGGGCCGATCGAAACGCTCGCGCCCACGGGGCGCTCCTACGAAAGATCCAGCGCCGCCTTCGGCGGCAGGCTCCAGTCGATTGGCGCCTGCCCGCGTCGCGCCAGGAATTCGTTGGTCATGGAAAAATGCTTGCAGCCGAGGAATCCGCGGTGCGCCGACAGCGGCGAGGGATGCGGCGCCCGCAGCACCCGGTGACGACGTGCATCGATGATCTTGCCCTTGGCCTGCGCGTAGGCGCCCCACAGCAGGAACACGAGGTCTTCGCGCTGGGAGGCCAGCGTTTCGATCACGTGGTCGGTAAAGCCTTCCCAGCCCTTGCGCTGATGCGCGCCGGCCTGGCCTGCTTCGACGGTCAACACCGCGTTGAGCAGCAGCACGCCGCGCTGAGCCCACGGCAACAGGCAGCCGTGATCAGGGCGGGCGATGCCCAGGTCGCTGCCGATCTCCTTGAAGATGTTGTCCAGCGACGGCGGCACCGGAACGCCCGGCAAAACGGAAAAGCACAGGCCGTGCGCCTGGCCCACACCGTGATAGGGATCCTGCCCCAGGATCACCACCTTCACTGCTTCGAAGGGCGTCGCCTCGAAGGCACCGAAAATCCGTGGCCCCGGCGGAAAAATCTGCGCGCCGGCCTGCCGACGCTGACGCAGGAATTCGGAAAGGTCGCGCATCTCCGGCCGCAGCAACCAGTCGCCCACATGCGCTTTCCATGAAGGTTCGAGCTTGATGTTGGGTTCGGTCATGCAGGAATGGAAAATGGGAATGAAAGAGTGGGGCCGGAATCTTTTTCACCGGGTTGTTCGGGGAGGGGCATCGGATAACCCGGGTGATTTTTCGAAAGCCGGCATCCGCGCGAGGGCCCGCACCCCAACTCTTCACTACCGGGAAAATGGATCCCGGTTTCCGCGGGGACGACGGCCTTTGACTTGCCTGGATCGCCTGGAAAGCGTAGCCCCCGCATCACCTGTTGGAAACGACGGGTTTCCCCAAGCACTTCGCCGACAACCCACGCCAACAACCAACAACCGCCCTACTCCCCCATCTGCGCCAGGCGCAGCTGGAACAGCACCTTGGTCACCAGCAGGCGTTCCTCGATCGGCTTCAGTACCAGGTCGTTGGCACCGGCCTGCAGCAGCGCCGACTGGTTGTCGCGGTTGTCGTCGCCGGTCATCACCAGGATCGGCATGCGACGCTTGCCGTAACCGAAATCCACGCGCACGCGCTGGACCACGTCGCGGCCACTGAGCTCGCCCTTCAAGGTCACGTCGGTGAGGATCACGTCGAACTTGTGGGTCGACAATCCCAGTGATTCGGCGGTGAGCAGGGCGAACGCATCTTCGGCCTTGAGCACGTGCACCACCTTGAGTTCGTGGCGCTCGAGCATGCGCTTGGTGGTCTCGGCCACCACCCGGCTGTCTTCGATGTACAGCACCGTGGCGCCCACCACCGCCTGCGGCTGCACGTAGCCACGGATGAAGGTGGCCAGTGCTTCATGGCCGAGTGCCTTGTCGAAATAATCGGTGACGTATTCGGTGAAGCGGCGTTCCACCAGGTGTTGCTGTGCATCGCCGGACACCACGATCACCGGCACATACGCCTGGCCCGCCGCCTCGCGCACGCTGCGCGCGATTTCCATGCCGTCGCCGTCCTTCAGCGCCAACGACGTGGTGACCAGGTGCACGGCGCCTTGTTCGAGCGCCTTGCGCGCTTCGGCCACGCTGTCACAGCCGATCACCTCCACGCCCGGCAACTCGCGCTTGAGCACGTCGGCAATCATCTTGCGCACCATCTTCGAGCCGTCCACCACCATCACACGCGGGGTGTCGCTGATCAGATGGCGCAGTTCCTGTGCATGCATGCTGGGCCTGTGGCGTTGTCGGGATGGCCGCGCTGCACCTGGGTGCGTGCGGGCAGGCAAGAATCAGGAAGTGTATGTCGATACACAACCCAATGACGACGCGACGTGCCCATCTCGATCGCGCCGGCGCTAGGTCTCGGTGGGGCGGGTCTGGCGCAGGAAGTGGCCGGTGACCAGCCACGCGCCCAGCCAGCCAATGAACGTGGCTGCGAGCAGGAACGCAACTGCCCTCGGCAGATCCATGCCACCGAGAGCAAAGCCGCTGCCGTAGCTTTGCGCCAGCGCCTGCAAGGGTTGGCGCAACGCCTGGGCGGCCGCGGCCAGCAGCGCCAGCGCCAGCGCACCGGCGGCCAGTCCATACCACGCGCCCAGATAGATGAAGGGACGACGAATGAAGCCGTCGGTGGCACCGAGCAACTGCAAGACCCCGATTTCCTCGCGCCGAGACTGGATGTCCAGGCGCACGGTGTTTCCGACCACCAGCAGCGCGCCGAGGCCGAACAGCGACGCCAGCACCCACGCCAGGCGTTGACCAAATCCCAGCCAACCCTGCAGCCGCGTGCGCCAGGCCGCGTCGTGTTGCAGCAGCCCGGTCTGCGGCAACGCCTGCAGCGCACGCAACAGCCTGGTTTCGTCGCCACGCGGGGTGATCACCAGCAGGCTGGGCAGGGGGTTTTCCTGCAACGCATCCAGCGCCTCACCCAGGCCGCTACGCTGGCGGAAGTCAGCCAATCCCTGTTCGGGGGTGCGCACCTCCACTGCGGCGACGTCGCCACGACCGCGCAGCTCGGCTGCAAGGGCCGTGGCACCCGATGCAGCGGTTTCGGGCTGCAGGAACAGATCGATCGAACGCGACTGCTGCACGTTGCCGGCAAACTGTTGCAGGTTGGCCAGTGCCAGGCCCAGCCCCAGCGGCAATGCCAACGCCACGGCCATGACGCCGATGGTCAGCAGCGTGGTCCACGGCCGTTGCAGCACTCGGCCGAGGCTGGAAACGAAACTGTAGAGATGCTGGTCCAGCCAGATCCCGGTACCCGATCGCGGTCGCGCGGTGGCGATGTTGCGCGTCTCGTTCATTCGGCCAGGTCCGAAGGCGAGATGTCATCCATCAACTTGCCGTGATCGAGGATCAGCACGCGTTTCTTCATGCGCTTGATCAGCGCCAAGTCATGGCTCACCACCAGCACGCTGGTGCCTCGTTCGGGCATGGAGGCGAACAGCGACATGATTTCCGCTGACAGGGTGGGGTCGAGATTGCCGGTGGGTTCGTCGGCCACCAGCAGGCGCGGTTCGGCGACGATGGCGCGGGCGATACCGACACGCTGCTGCTCGCCCGCCGACAGTTGCGACGGCAGTGCTTTCTCGCGATGTCCAAGGCCCATGCGCGCCAACACTTCGCGTACGCGCTTGCCGATATCGCTGCGCCGGTCGCCGCGCAGGATCAATGGCAGTGCGACGTTCTCGCCTACCGTGCGCTCGGTCAGCAGGCGATGGTCCTGGTAGACCACGCCGACTTCGCGGCGATGCATCGGCACACGGACACCACGAACCTTGAGCAGATTCCTGCCACCGAAGATCACGGCACCGCGGCTCGGCCGCTCGCTCAGATGGATGAGCTTGAGCAGCGTGCTCTTGCCAGCGCCCGAGTGCCCGGTGACGAACAGCATTTCGCCCTGCGCCACTTCGAAACTGACATCGGCGAGCGCTTCATGGCCGCCGGGATACTGCTTGCTGACGTTTTCGAATCGAAGGACGGTCATGCGCGGATTATGCCGTCCTTTGTCACCCAGCCTCCAGAAGCAGAATCACTACGAACCCGACACCATCGACTTCAACTTGCGGCCCAGGCGGGTCAGGAACGACGAGCTGTCGGCAACCGCGGGTGCCTTGGCAACGGATTGCCCCGAAGGCGCTTGCGGTGCGGCAGTCGTGGTCGCGACGCCGTCCACCGGTACGCCATTGCGACGACGACGACGCTTGCGTGGTGCGCGCTCGCCTTCAGGATGGGCCTCGGTGGCGAGCACCGCCGCAACGCTGGGGACCGGCGCGCTGGCGACCAACGCCACGTCCGCAGCTGCCTGGGTTTCGCTGCGCGGCGGCCGCGGCGTGCGTGGCTTGTCCGAAGGCGCCGGACGCGCACGCGCACCCGGAGCTGAGCCTGCACTTCGTCCGGCGCCACCACTCCCACTGCGGCCACCGCTGCTGCCGGTGCGACCACCGCCACGACGCTGCTCCTCGGCGGCGCGCGCTTCGCGTGCCTCCTTGAAGATGGTGCCGATGCTCTCGCCTTCATCCTCATCCACCTCTGCGCCTTCGACCACTTCACGCGGCTTGCGCGGCAGCGCGATCAGCAGCTCGGCGGTCACCCGCTCCACCGGAAGCTTCTGCTCGATGAAGGCCTCGATGTCGGGCAGGCTCTGGGCATAGATCTCGCATGCGAAACTGATCGCGTCGCCCTCGGCACCCAGGCGCGCGGTGCGGCCGATGCGGTGCACGTAGTCTTCCGCATCGAACGGCAGGTCGTAGTTGTAGACGTGCGACACGCCGTCGATATGCAGGCCGCGTGCGGCCACGTCGGTGGCCACCAGGATTTCGAGCTGGCCGGCCTGGAAGCGGCGCAGCAGGCTCTCGCGCTTCTTCTGCGGCACGTCGCCCGACAGCACGCCGACCTTGTAGCCGGCACGCTCCAGCGCCCGCGCCACCCGTTCCACCCAGGCCTTGGTGTTGACGAAGATCATGGTGCGCGCGCCTTCACTGCGCGACAGCAAACCAATGAGCAAAGGGATCTTTTCCTCGTTGGCGGGCAGGTACACCTTCTGGCGCACCTTGGCTGCGGTGATGAATTCGGTTTCGACCACCAGCTTCTGCGGCTCGTTCATGTGCTCGTAGGCCAGCTCCAGCACTCGATGGCTGAGGGTGGCGGAGAACAGCAGGGTCTGCCGGGTGGTGCGCTCCGGCATCTTGCGCAGCAAGAAGCGGATGTCCTTGATGAAGCCCAGGTCGAACATGCGATCGGCCTCGTCCAGCACGCAGATCTCGCACGCGTGCAGCGACACCACTTTGCTTTGCTTGACGTAGTCGATCAGCCGGCCGGGGGTGGCGATGATGACGTCCACACCCTGCTGCAACAGTTCACGCTGCTTGTCGTAATCGACGCCGCCATACACCAGCGCGAAGCGCAGGCCGAGGTCGGCGCCAAACTTGACCGCATCCTTGTGGATCTGGATGGCCAGTTCACGCGTGGGTGCCAGGATCAGCGCACGCGGATCCTCGGGCTTGCGATCGGCCAGCGCCGGGCGGCTCAGCAAACGGTTGACCACCGTGATCAGGAACGCGAGGGTCTTGCCGGTACCGGTCTGCGCCTGCCCGGCGACATCGCCGCCCGGCAAGGCCACCGGCAGGGTCAGGGCCTGGATGGGGGTACACCGTGAAAACCCTGCGGCTTCCAGCCCGGCGAGCACCGTCGGCTGCAGCTCGAATGAGGAAAAAGTGATATCGGTCAGCGGCTTGTCGCTCATGCTTTCTTCTTTGGTCGTACGCGCGTTGCGCTAGGGTCGATGCGCTTGCATCGTCGTCACCGGGGTCGCACACTGCGCGCTGACCGGTTTGCGCGATTACCTGGGCCAAGCCCATCGGTGGCCCTTGATCAGGCTCGCGGAACGCCCCAGTTTACAGCAATGCGACGCCGACATATTCGGCCACAACCGGGTCACGCCATCCGCGGACCCGCAGGAGACCCCCAAAAGTGAGCGACAAGGTGACACACGTCGGCGATGCCGATTTCGAAACTGCCGTGCTGCAGTCCAGTGAACCGGTACTGGTGGATTTCTGGGCTGAATGGTGCGGCCCCTGCAAGATGATCGCGCCGGTGCTGGACGAACTCGCCCAGACCTACCAAGGCCGGCTGAAAGTGGTCAAGCTCAACGTGGACGAGAACCGCGCCACCGCGATCAAGTACCACGTGCGCAACATCCCGCTGCTGCTGCTGTTCAAGGATGGACAGGTGCAGGCCACCCAGGTCGGCGCGGTAGGCAAGGGCCAGCTGACCCAGATGATCGACAAGGGCATCAACGCCGCGGCGTGATCCGATGGACGCGGCAGCAAGCTCGTCAGCGGGGCCGCAACTGCCTCGCTGGCAGCCTGAACACCCGCCGCGATGCGCTTGCTGCCATCGCGGACCAATGTTAGTGTCAACCTAAATCCGGCGCGGGGTCAGCGCCGCACCCTTCTGACTGCACTCCTTCCGAGAGCCCATCTCCCACCCGTCCCGCCCGCATTCGCTGGCGCTCGCCACCTAGCGAGGAATCGCACCTTTGTCTGATAACACCCCCGAAGCCGGCGATGCCGGTGCTCCTGCCGAGAAGCGTGCGCGCAAGCCGCGTGTAGCCAAGGCCATTCCTCAATCCGACGCGCCCGCCGCGCCATCGGCGCCGGCCATTTCCGCGCCGCCGACCGCGCCCGCGCCGGCAGCTGCCCCGCAGGCGCCGCGACAGGAATCGCCGCAGCGCGCCGAGGTACACGTGCCTGCTGCCACTGGAGCGCAATCCGATCAGTTGCAGGGCCAACCGCAGCCACGCCAGCCCCAGCAACCCAAGCAGCCACCGCAATCGCAGTCTCAAGGCGATTCGCAGGACGGCGGCCAGTCTGCGCAGGGCAATGCTTCGCAGACGGGTCAGCAGGGCGGCCAGCAGGACGGCGAAGCGCGCGGCAACAATCCGCAGCACGCCAACAACCCGCGTCGCGACCGTTTCCGTAACCGTCGCGACCGCAACGAACGAGGCGATCGTCCCGAACGCAACGAACCACGCGGGCGCAATGACGGCATGCCGGCCGACACCGGCGCCAACGAGGCCTTCGTTTCGCGCGGCCCAGCACCTGGGGTTCCAGAGGGTTTCCCGCAGTATTCGCTGAGCGACCTCAAGCGCATGCCGGCGCAGAAACTGCTCGACATCGCCGAACAGCTGAGCATCCACGAGGGCGTCGCCCGCGCCCGCAAGCAGGACGTGATCTTCGCCCTGCTGAAAGTGCTGACCCGCCACGGCGAAGGCGTGGCCGCCGACGGCGTGCTGGAGATCCTGCCCGACGGCTTCGGCTTCCTGCGCGCGGCCGAGGCCTCGTACCTGGCCGGTCCTGACGACACCTATATCTCGCCCAGCCAGATCCGCCGCTTCAACCTGCGCACCGGCGACCATCTCAGTGGCCGCATCCGTTTCCCGAAAGATGGCGAACGCTACTTCGCACTCTCGGTGGTCGACACCATCAACGGTGAGCCGATCGAGGCCAGCAAGGGCAAGGTGCTGTTCGAAAACCTGACGCCACTGTTCCCGCGTCGTCGCTTCACCCTAGAGCGCGGCAACGGTTCCAGCGAAGACATCGCCGGCCGCATCCTGGATTTGATGGCGCCGCAGGGCAAGGGCCAGCGCGCGCTGATCGTTTCGCCGCCCAAGGCCGGCAAGACCATCATGATGCAGCAGATCGCCACTGCGATAACGACGAATCATCCCGACGTGCACATGATCGTGCTGCTGATCGACGAGCGTCCGGAAGAAGTGACGGAAATGCAGCGCACGGTGCGCGGCGAAGTCATCAGTTCGACCTTCGACGAACCCGCCGCGCGCCACGTGCAGGTCGCCGAAATGGTGATCGAGCGCGCCAAGCGCCTGGTCGAGCACAAGCGCGACGTGGTGATCCTGCTCGATTCCATCACCCGCCTGGCGCGCGCCTACAACAACGTGGTGCCGAGCTCAGGCAAGGTGCTGACCGGTGGTGTCGACGCCAACGCACTGCACCGCCCCAAGCGTTTCTTCGGCGCGGCCCGCAACGTCGAGGAAGGCGGCTCGCTGACCATCATCGCCACCGCGCTGGTCGAGACCGGCAGCAAGATGGACGAGGTGATCTACGAGGAGTTCAAGGGCACCGGCAACAGCGAAGTGCTGCTGAGCCGCCGCATCACCGAAAAGCGCGTGTACCCGGCGATCGACATCAACCGTTCGGGCACCCGCCGCGAGGACCTGCTGATCGAACCGGACATGCTGCAGAAGATCTGGATCCTGCGGAAGCTGCTGCACCCTATGGACGAGATCGCGGCAATGGAATTCCTGCTCGACAAGATGAAGAACACCAAGTCCAACGACGAATTCTTCAGTTCGATGAAGCGCTGAAAAGCGACACCTGCAAGAAGAAAAAGCCGGCTGCGAGGCCGGCTTTTTCATGTGCGACGCTTGCACGCCCGCGGAGTCAGCGGTCGGTTTCAACCGCCTCCCAGCGGCGTCAGCAGGCGTGGGCCGCCCTGCTGCCCGGCCATGTGGATGCCGCCATCGATCAGCGCGTCGGGTGACAGGCCGGGTTGATCGCCGGTATCCCACGGCACGCGCTCCCTGGGACCGGGAACATAAACCTCCCACTTGCCATAGCGATCGACCTGGCCGATGTCGAAGGTGTAGTCGATGGGGACCCTGACGGACCAGTAGGGCAGATCCGCGTACTGACCTGAGGTCGGCGGCTTGAACTTCCACGTGCGCGCCGCCTTCAATGCGCTCTCGCCGAGGATCGTGCGCCACTGGGTCATCTGCTTGTCGCTGGCCACGAATCTCAGGTTCACCTGCTCGACCAGCGCCTCCCGCACTGCACCGTCGAGACCGATCTTCAGCACCATGTAGGCAGTGCCTGAAACGCCCTGCTGGGCAGCCTGCACCGGGAACCGCGGCGGGGTCATCTTCACGGCGCTTACGCTCTCGCCGGCCTTCGGTTCCGGCCCGTCGAAACTGGCGCTACGGATCGCGACTGTGATCTGGTCCTCATCCAGGCGCCTGGCTACCAGGCGCACGCTCATCGCACTGCGGGCCGGCGTCGCCTTGCCCTCCACCAGCACGGGTTGGAACGTCCACTGGCCGATCTGCGCCTGCACCCAGTCACCGAGCTCGGCGGGCAACTTGGCGGTCTTGTCGAGGGTGGACGCGCGGACGGTACCTTCTGCCGTGATCTCGACGGTACCTGTCACCAGCATGCTCGACTCGATCTGTCTGCGCACCGCCGACGGACCTGCCGCAAGCGCAAGCGGCGAGAGCAGCATCAGCAATGAACCCAGCGCGCCGATGCGCAAACGATTGCTCATGTTGCCTTTCCTTGTCGACATGGTTTGACGCAGTGTATCCGCGCTTCCCGGGAGAGCAACCGCACCGCTCAAGCCGTTCTTGATCGGCCGTGGCCATGACCGGGATCTCGCTGCTGTCGGTCGCAACCCGGCGTCAGGCGTGCAAGAGAAGAAAACCGATCCGCGCAGTGGAGTTGCGGCCGCGACGGGCCGCATCCGTTGGTGAGATTGGCAAAGGCGGGGCGATTGCGCTCTCGGCAGTTCGCTTCAGCGCGGCTCGCGCAGGAATCGGGCCATCGACGCTCCGGGCACGGCGGGGGCGAACTGGGCGGCCACGTCGACGAAGCCGCGCATCACCGCCACTTCGCGAGGGGTGCGATTGAGCGCATCGCGCAGGCCCGGATCGGCGCCGGCGCGCAGCAGGCGCTGGACCACGCGCAGCAGGCCATGCAGTGCGGCCAGGTGCAGCGGCCCGAAACCGCGCGGGTCCTGAACCTCCAGCGAGACTTCTTCGTCCAGCAGCCGCTCCAGCGCGGCCAGCACCACGTCTTCGTCGCAGGCGGTGCCCGGTTCGGCACGCGCACCCAACAACAGCAGCAGCGGCGTCACCGCGCCGGCGGCGATCTGTTCGGGTTCGGCGCCGGCCAGCAGCAGGGTGTCGAACAGCGTCACCAGCCGCGGCTGGTCGCGGGCGATGAAGCCAAACAAGGCAGCGCAGTGCAGCGGCGTCAAACCCTGTCCGTCGCTGGCGTGCACGCTGGCGCCGGCAGTGAGCAGGCGCGCGGTGATGTCTGGCAACCCGAGGGCAGAGGACAGCATCAACACGGTCACCCCGCCTGGAAGCCGGTATTCGATCTGTGCGCCGCAGGCGAGCAGGTCATCGACGATTTCGGCCTGGCGCATGCTCACCGCGGCCGACAGCGGCGTGGCGCCGGTATTGGCCGCGTGCTGGGGATCGGCGCCGCGGCTGATCAACAGGTCGACGGTGGCGCGGTGACCACCACCGGCCGCGCGCAGCAATGCGGTGCAACCCTGGGCATCGGGCGCATCGACGGCGAAACCAAGATCGAGCAGGCGCCGCACCGCATCGGTGTCACCGGCCATCGCGGCAGCCGGCAGGTCCGAGGCGCGCAGGGCGCGTCGGGGCAAGGTCCAGCCGCGCCAGTCCAGCCAGTCCGCAAGGTCGCGACGACCGCTCGCCAGTGCCACACCGAGGGGAGTCTGTCCGTCGGCGGCATGGGCATGCGGCGAGGCGCCGTGGGCGATCAATCGCTTGAGCAGGCCTTCTCGGCCCAGGGCGGTGGCCAGGTGCAGCGCCGACATGCCCTGGCTGTCCCGCGTCTCGCGGTCCACGCCCAGTTCCAGCAGGCGCTCGAGCAGGCGCGGCCAGTCCAGTCGAACGGCCAGCGACAGCGGGCGATCGCCGGCACGCGACGCTGCAAAGGGATCCGCGCCGCGTTCCAGCAGCTCCAGCGCAACACTTTGCAGTGCCGACGCATTGGGGCCAGCCTGGACGCAGGCAGCCAGGAACCGCGCGAGCCCGCCGCCGCCGCCCGGCGACAGACCCCGCTCCAGCAGCAGTGTCAGCACCGGCACGGCCTCGGCACCTCGGCCCAGCAGGACGAACATCGGCGTGTCGCCTTGTGCATCTGTGGTTTCGGGCGGCACGCCCCGCGCCAGCAACCAGCCGACCTTGCGCGGAGACTGGAGGATGCCGCCATCGTGCAGCAGCTGCCCCAGTTCGACCGGCGAACATAATTGCGCCAGCGCTTCCAGCCCGGCGTAGTCGCCGGCCTGCAGCCCATCGCGCACCAGATCGATGGGCGCCCGGTCGGGCAGCGCCTGCGCCTGGTCGGTCTCGCTGTCCGGGCCTTCGACCACGGCCGAAGGCAATGCGTAGCCGGGATCCAGGACCGAAACGATGGCCCAGCGACCGGCTTCGGCGGCCAGATCGACCGCGCGGCGACCCTCGAGGTCTGCCTGCGCGGGATCGACCCCCAGTTCCAGCAGGCGTCGGACCAACGCTGCGGGAAGCGACTCCGCGGTGCACGCCAGCATCAGCGCGTTGCGCTGCTGCGCATCGACCACGCTGGTGAGCGCGCCGGCTTCAGCCAGTGCGTCGACGGCCGCCAACGAGCCACCACGGGCGGCATCCAGCCATGGGGTGCGGCCGACGGCATCGCGGGCATGGACATCGGCGCCAGCTGCCAGCAGTGCGGCAATGATGTCGGTGTGGCCGGCCAGGGCCGCCTGATGCAGGGCGCTGCGGCCTTGCGCATCGCGGCTGTCGACCTTGGCCTTGTACTTGAGCAGCAGCTGGACCCCGACCGGGTCGTCCTCTTCGGTGGCGGCGGCGGCCAGCAGCACCGGGGGTCCTTCCTGCGGCTGTGGTTTTGCGCCGCGCTCCAGCAGGAACTTGGCCAGGCGCCAGTTGCCGGCCACGCAGGCCACCCCGAGCGGGGTCATGCCGTCATGGTTGAGTGCGTCGATTTCAGCTGCGGCGTCGCGCAGCAGTGCAGCCACACCTGGATCGGAGCTGCGGGCGGCATGGTGCAGCGGAGTGTTGCCTTCGCCATCGGCCACGCGCGGGTCGGCGCCATTGGCCAGCAGCGTGGTGACCGCGTCCGGGCGGCCGTGCCAGCTGTCGCGGGTGGCCGCCAGCAGCGGCGTCAACCCGGCCTGGGCCTGGTTGAGGTCGATGCCATGCGCGATCAGGGCGCGCAGCAGGCGCAGGTCAGGCAGCACTGCGGACAATGTCGCCAGACTGCGCTGATCGCGCAGGTCTCCAGCTGGAAGCGCGCGCGGATCGGCGCCGGCGTCGAGCAGTTGCAAGGCGCGTTCGACGCGGCCGGCGCGTGCAGCCTCGAACAATGCCAGCTCGAGGTTGTCTTCTGCCGCTGGTGCCACGACTTCCGCGGTGGCCTTGGCCACAGGTACCCCAGCCGCCGGCAGCGGCATGGTCCGCACCGGGAGCGCCGACAACACGGCCGCGCGTGGCGCCTGCTGCAGGACCCAGTGCAGTACCGGCAACAGCAGCGCGTAACCCACGGCAAGCGCGGTGTGCGAAGCCGAGGTCATCAGGTCCGGCCAGGCCAGCGCGCCGCCGACACCGATCGCGAGCGCTACCAGCGCGGCCACGCCCAGACCGTGCCATGCGTGAGTGTCGCGCTCGGCCAGCGCGTGCCAGTGATGCGCCAGGGCGCCGCCTTCGCGCTCCAGTGCATGCCACAGCGGCCACGTGCGCCACAGCGCAATCAGCAGCGCGCCGACAAGCGCACTAAGCCCGAGCGCGGCCGGCAGGCTGCCCGACTGGCGCAACGCGTTCACCGGCCAGGCCAGCACTGCGGCGGCGACCACGAAGCCCAGCGTCCACAGCAGCAGCAGGGCCAGCGCGTCCTTCCGCCAGGCCCAGCTCGGCGTCGTCTCGCGCGAACCTCGATGCCACGACACCGCCAGCGCCAACGCGGGTTGTGCGACCAGCGCGCCGAGCAATGCCGCCACGCCACCCAGCAAGGTGAGCAGGGTCGAACCGATTCCGATGGCGAGTGCGGCCGCGGCGTAGGGCGGCGCGCGTTTGCCCGGGCGCTCTGGTTCAGCCATCGGTGTTGCCCGCCAGATTCAGCGGCGGCGGGAACTGCAGGTGGAACCCTCGTGTCACCAGGTTCTCCCGCACTGCATCCGCATTTTCGCGCGCCAGTTTGCGGCCGGGCGTCAGGGCCACGTCGAGCACGAACGACAGCGTGCCCAGTTGCTCGCGCAAGGCTTCCGGTATGCGTTCGAAATCGTCGCGTGCGGCAAGGTAGACGAAGGTGTCGGCCTTGCGCTGGCTCTTGTAGACGTAAGCGTGCATCAGCGCGTGACGCGTCCAGCGTTAGGGGTGGCGCAGATTGTGGATGAAAGCCACCGCCAGCGAAACCCGCGCAGCGCGCGAGTGCACTGCATTTTCGATCCCTGACGCTCACCCACCGATGCACACCTGACTGCGCCAATGCGCGCGCTTGCTGAACCCCATTCGCGAGACAGTGCGTGAAACAACCGCGTCTTGCGCGTACTTGATAGGGTCGTGACAGCGGCTGGATATACTTCTTCCACTCTTTCCACCGGAATCACGCGTGCTGCCGACGTCGTCGCTGCCCCTATCCCCGATGCTCCCCATGCCCCCGCTGGCGATCCGTGCCTATACCGCCACCACCGCCCTGGGCCGGGGACGCGATGCGCAAGCCGAGGCATTGCGCACGCGCCGCAGTGGCCTGAGTCGCAATGATTTCGGCAACGATCCGCTGGACTGCTGGATCGGACGCGTCGATGGGCTGGAGCAGGCGCCGCTGCCGGCGCAGTGGGCCCAGTGGGAATGCCGCAACAACCGGCTGGCGTGGATGGCGTTGCAGCAGGACGGACTGCTGCAGGCGATCGCAACGGTGGCGTCGCGCCACGGTGCAGAACGGGTGGCGGTGGTGATGGGCACGTCCACCGCAAGCATCGGCGCCAGTGAAGAAGCCTATACGCGACTGGTGGGCGAGACCGGTGAGCAACGCTTTCCTGCAGACCTCGATCGCCCCATCGTCCACACCCCGCATTCGCTGGGCGACTTCGTTGCCCATGCCACCGCCCTGCGCGGGCCGTGCATCACGGTGGCCACCGCCTGTTCCTCCAGCGCCAAGGTGTTCGCGCAGGCGGCGCGGTTGATCCAGTCAGGACTGGCCGATGCGGCGCTGGTCGGTGGCGTGGACACCCTCTGCGGCAGCGTACTGTTCGGCTTCAACGCACTGCAGCTGGTGTCGCCCGAACCATGCCGCCCGTTCGATGCCAACCGCGTGGGTTTGTCCCTGGGCGAAGCCGGTGGCTTTGCGGTGCTGGAACGGCCTCACCACGACGACGACGCCCTGCAGTTGCGCGGTTACGGCGAATCCAGCGACGCCCACCACATGTCCGCGCCACATCCGCAGGGCCTGGGCGCGCGTCTGGCGATGCGCGATGCATTGGCGCGCGCGGGTATCGATGCGTCGCAAGTGGATTACCTGAACCTGCACGGCACCGCTACGCCCGCCAACGACACGGTCGAAGCGGGCGCGGTGAATGCAATGTTCGGCGACTCGCTGCATGCCAGTTCGACCAAGGGTTGGACGGGTCACACCCTGGGCGCCGCCGGCATCGTCGAATCGGTGATCGCGTTGCTGGCGCTGGAACACGGCGAGCTGCCCGGCACCCTCAACAGCAGCGAAGCGGACGTCGCCTGCGGGCCGCAGATCCGCTTCGACAACGCGCAGCGCGATATCCGCTACGCCATGAACAACTCGTTCGGCTTCGGCGGCAACAACGCCTCACTGATATTCGGTCGCGCATGAGCACGCATACGCTCAGTGCCAGTGTCGCCGGCATCGGCTTCTGGACCCGCGGCCTTCCGCACTGGAATGCCGCGCGGCAGTTCGTCCTGCACGGCGAATTGCCCGCCGATGCAGCGGCCAAACCGTCCCCGCAACTGCTTGCACCCAATGAGCGCCGACGCGCGCCCGACACGGTAGCGGTGGCGCTGGAAGTGGCGCTGGCTGCATGCAATGCAGGCGGACGCGATCCGGCGAGCCTGTCGTCGGTGTTCGCCTCCACCCATGGCGACCTGGCCATCACCGACTACATGTGCAGCACCCTGGTGCATGAACCGCGCACGATCTCACCGACCAAGTTCCACAACTCGGTGCACAACGCCGCGGCCGGCTACTGGACCATCGGCACCGGCGCAATGACCGCGGCCACCGCCATCAGCGCCTTCGACGCCAGCTTCGCCCAGGGCCTGCTCGAAGCGCTGGCGCAGTTGGCCACGGGCACCGACGCGGTGCTGCTGGTGGGCTACGACAGCACCTCCACTGGTCCGCTGTCGCGCACTTCGCCCAGCGAAGGTTTGCTGGGTGGCGCGCTGTTGCTGGTACGTGACCCGTTGCCCGCTGCACCCAGGCTGCAGGTACGCTTGCGCGATACCGAAGCGGAAGACGCCGTAACGTCGCTGGGACCGCTTTCGACGCTGGCCGCAGGCAATGCCATGGCCCCGATGCTGCCCTTGTTCGAAACGCTGGCCCGCAGCGGCAGCCGCACGCAAATGCACGCCGGCCC
>Ga0105047_10008566_pt1 | contig 17001 bp, 27 predicted proteins | sample MAT04_FD_78384 | JGI IMG/M metagenome (GOLD analysis project Ga0105047, IMG submission 78384) | Freshwater microbial communities from Lake Fryxell liftoff mats and glacier meltwater in Antarctica - MAT-04 (megahit assembly) | ecosystem: Environmental > Aquatic > Freshwater > Ice > Liftoff...
ACAGTGCAAGTGCTGCAAGCGAGTGCGATGCCCGCTGGCAGCGCCTGGAACATCGCCAAGAAGGCCAACGGCACCTACGCGGTACTGCTGCGGTTGCCCGAGAACGAGAAAGGTGCCAAGCTCGAATTCACGTTGACCGCGTGGGCCTTACCCAAAGACGATCCGCAGTTGATCCAAGGTTTGAAGTGATGGAATTGTTTGGAGGTTCGCATTGAAGCGGAAATTGGTTGGATCTGCCGAAGGTGATTGCGGACGAATCAGCTCGTTTGTATCGATTCAATTATTCTCCGAACTTCGAGCATCTTAGCGCAGGTCTACTCTCACATCCGAGTTCATGGCGAGATTACGCACCGTGGCTCGACCGCGCGGCGTCTTTCCCGCAATGATTGGGCCAATAAACTCGAAGTGTTTCACCCAAGATTGACTGATCATTCCGCAGCTCGACTTTTGAGAAATGAGCGGGCCTTCGCTTGAAGCAATGCGATCATGTTCGTTCCGTTGACGAGGGCCTCATACTCGGCGAACTCTTCTGGATCGAGCTGGCCTTCGTAGTGGCGATTGGCCAGATCTTCAGCGATCCTGAGTGACTTGATCTGCCCGAAGGTCGGCAATCGCCTGAGCGACATCGGGCGTCAGAATATCGCGGATCGGGTTCAAAAACCGATCGAGCACTTGGCGATTTTGAACGGCGGCAGTGAGTGGCATGGTCGGCCTCATTCGTTCGACGATGTCAACCATTGTACTCCGAACGAGCACAATTACTCATCCGTCAAACCGGCGTAGTTTCGCATGACGAGGTGGCTGTTGATCTTCTGTACCAAATCGAGGGCCACGCTCACCACGATCAGCAAACCGGTGCCGCCGAAGAATGAAGCCACGCGCTGATCGACTTCCATTTCGAACCCGATGATGCTCGGGATGATCGCGATGATGGCGAGGAACGCCGCCCCCACGTAGGTGATCCGCATGAGTACACGTTCCAAGTAATCGGCGGTACTCTTGCCGGGGCGGTAACCGGGGATGAAGCTGCCCATGTCTTTCAAGTTATCCGCGACTTCTTTGGGGTTGAACGTGATGGCGACCCAGAAGTAACAGAAGATGTAGATCAGCACGATGTACATCATGTTATAACCCCAGCCGCTGCCGCGACCGAAGATGCTGGCGAGTTCCAAAGCCCATTGCATACCGAATTGTTCGCCGAGGATACGGAAGAGGAACTGCGGCAGGATGAGGAGCGTACTGGCGAAGATCACGGGCATCACGCCCGCGGCATTGAGCTTCATCGGGAGGAAGTTGCGGGTGCCGCCGAACTGGCGACGACCGCGGGTGTGCTTGGCCGATTGCGTCGGGATGCGGCGTTGGGCCTTCGTGATGGCGATCACGCCGACGATGATGGAAACGAAAAGGATGCCGAGGACGACCAGCTTTTCGAGGCTGATATCGCCGGTATCGCTGCCGAGGGTGAAGATGCTGGCTTTGAAACCGCCGGTGGCGGGATCGAGCAGCAGGAATTTCAGGGCATCCGGGATGCGGGCGACAATCCCGGCCATGATGATCAGCGAGATGCCGTTGCCGATGCCGTATTCGTCGATTTGTTCGCCGAGCCACATCAGGAACAAACAACCGCATGTCATCATGAGTACGGCGGCGAAGCCGAAGTAGAAGGAATTGAAGCCGTCTTCCATCACCCCAGCGATCGCGGTGGTTCCGGAATCCCCGCTGCCGGTGAACTGCTGGAGGGCCATTGTGGCTTGGATAATGCAGATCGGCACGGTGAGGTAGCGCGTGTATTCGTTGATCTTCTTGCGGCCCGATTCGCCTTCTTTACGCAGCCGTTCGAGCGAAGGTAATACCCCGCTGGAAAGCAGTTGCATGATGATCGACGCCGAGATGTACGGCATGATGCCGAGGGCGAAGATACAGGCGCTGGAGAGGTTGCCGCCGGAGAACATGCTCACGAAACCGAGCATTCGGCCGAGGGTGCCCCCGGCTTGCAGGGCCATTTGTTCGGCCAGTTTCACTTGATCGATCATGGGCAGCGGCACGTAATAGCCGATGCGATAGATGGCGAGGAACGCCAGCGTGATGAAGATTTTCCGCCGCAGTTCGGGGATCTTGAAAATGGTGATCAACTGGGCGAACATCGGCTCCTCCGAATCGTAATGCGATGGCAATCAAGCGAAAAAAGCCCACCCGTTGCAACGGGTGGGCTTGAGCGACCCGTTTACGTTTTGTTTCTCGCCTTGGCCTTCGCCTCGGCTTCCTTGCGAACGATGCTGCGTTTGCCTTGGCCCATCTTGTTCCGCACCGGCTTCTTCGGTTCCTCCACCAACGTGCAGACTCCACCCAGCGCTTCGATCTTGGCCTTGGCGCTCTTGGTGAAGTGGTTGGCGGTGACGTTCAATTTCTTGGTGAGTTCGCCGTCGCCGAGCACGCGGATGCCATCGAACTTGCCGACGACCAAACGCTTTTCGTTCAGCGCTGCCATATCGACGGTCGCACCGGCATCGTAGATTTCGAGATCGCTCACGTTGACGATCGCGTAATCGCTCTGCCAAGTGGCGTTGGAGAAGCCGCGCTTGGGGAAGCGGCGGTGCAGCGGGGTTTGACCGCCGACGAAGAGTTGGCCCGGCATGCCGGCCCCGGCGCTGGCGTACTGGCCCTTGTGCCCGCGGGTACCGGTTTTACCGTGGCCGGAGCCGATACCGCGGCCGACGCGCTTCTTGAGCGTGCGCTTCTTGAGGCCGGAGCTGAGTTGATTGAGATCCATGATCGCGTTCCGTTTGAATTTCGTACTTCGTCCGAGCCGGAAGCATAAGCGACGATTTTTGAGATCGCAGTTCGATCGTCGTTTACGCTTCCGGCTCGGATGGAAACGTACGCTCATCAATTCCTAGAGTTGAACCCCGCGCAACCGCATCACTTCTTCACGGGTGCGGAGTTGCTTCAACCCGTCGATCGTGGCTTTCACCAGGTTGATCGGATTGGTGCTGCCGTGAGTCTTGGTCAGAATGTTTTCGATGCCGGCGGCTTGCAGCACTTCTCGAACGCCTGGGCCGGCCTTCACACCGGTGCCGGGGCCGGCGGGCACAAGGATCACGCGGCTGGCGCCGAACTTGCCGATCACGCGGTGCGGGATCGACTTGCCCTTGAGCTGAACTTTCTTGGCACGGCGGGCCATGGCCTCGCCTTCTTTGATGGCCTTTTCCACGGCCGGGGGCACTTCGTTGGCCTTGGCGTAGCCGAAGCTCACCTTGCCGAGCTTATCGCCCACGACCACGAGCGCGTTGAAGCTGAAGCGGCGGCCCCCTTTGACCACGCACGCACTGCGGCGGATCTTCACGAGGTAATCGACCATCCCTTGTTCGCGGGAATCGCGATCATCGCCGCCGCGTCCGCCGCGGCCACCGCGGCCTCCGCCTTCGCCACCCCGTTCGTTCGCCATGGTGAAACCCCTGGTATTTCCGAGCCGGAAGCGTGAGCGACCGGCGATTTGGTATTCGACTTCGACCGGTCGCTTACGCTCGCGGCTCGGACGGACTGAAAGGACACTTCCGCCCGGTATTCTCGCTTTAAGCTTGTGCGGCAGCTTCCTGCTTCTTGCTTTCCTTCTTGGCCTTCGGCTCCGGAGCCGCGGCCGCGACCTTCTTCACCTTTTCTTCCAAGCTCGTACATTTCAATCCGGCTTCGGTCGCCGCACGGGCCAGCGCTTTCACTCGGCCGTGGAAGCGGAACGGGCCGCGATCGAACGCCGCTTCGCTGATCCCCTTGGCCTTGGCGGCCTCCGCGAGCTTCTTGCCGATTTCCTTCGCGGCGGCAATGTTGCCCCCGTAAACCTTCACGCCTTTATCGTTGGTCGAAGCGCTGGCGAGGGTAACGCCGTTGGCATCGTCGATCAGTTGGGCGTAGATGTGGATGCTGCTGCGGAACACCGACAAACGGGGTTTGGCAGCGGTTCCGCGAATCATTCGGCGAACGCGGTGTTTCCGCCGAACCGACCGCTTCTTTTTGAGTTGTTGAGCGTCCATATGAGTGTTCAGTGTTCAGTGGTCAGTGTTCAGTAAGTGCCGCAGTGTTTAACCGGTTCAGATCGCCAATGCTAGGTTCTGTAACTGAACACTGAACACTGAACACTGAACACTCCATTTACTTGCCGGCCGAGAAGGACTTGCCTTCCTTGCGGCGAACCGTTTCGTTCTCGTAGCGTACGCCTTTGCCCTTGTACGGTTCGGGCTTCTTGGCCGCACGGATTTCCGCGGCGAACTGCCCCACGGCTTGTTTATCCGAACCGGTAATCAGGATCGTGGTCGGATCGGGAACGGTGCAAGTGATGCCTTCGGGCGGCACGAACATCGGCTTGTTGGCGAAGCCGACCATCAACTCGACGCCCTTGCCCTTGGCTACGGCTTGGTAACCGACGCCTTCGATTTTCAACCGCTTGGAGTACCCGGTGGTCACTCCGACGATCATATTATTGATGAGTGCGCGGGTGAGGCCGTGCAAGGCACGGTTGGTGCGGTCGTCGTTGGGGCGCGTGACGGTGATCTTGCCGTCTTCGTTCTTCACCACCATATCCGGGTGGTGCTTGAACTGCAGCTTGGCGCTCTTGCCTTCGACCTTCACGACGCCGTTTTCCAGCGAGACTTTCACGCCCGCGGGAATCGCGATGGGTTGTTTTCCGATCCGGCTCATTCTCGTATCTCCTGAAGGCTTCACCGGGGTTAACCGGAACGCAGCCCGTTGAGTGATCACCACACGGTGGCGAGGATTTCGCCGCCCACCTTGGCTTGTTTCGCTTGGCGGTCGCTCATCACGCCGCGGCTGGTGGTGACGATGGCGATGCCGAGGCCGTCGAGCACGCGGCGGATTTCTTTGTAGCTTTGGTACACCCGGCGGCCCGGCTTCGAGTATCGCTCGATATGCCGAATGACCTTTTCGCCTTCCGGGCCGTACTTCAAGAACACTTGGAGCACGACGTGGGCATCGCCCAAGTCGCTCGTTTCGGTGAATTCTTGGCCGGCTTCGCCCTTGGCGTACTTACCGATACGGTAACCGGCGATGAAGCCTTCATCCACGAGTACTTTGGCGATGGCCACTTTCAACTTAGTGGCGGGCATATCGACGGCCGGGCGTTCGACGTTGCTCGCGTTCCGCAGGCGGGTCAGCATGTCCGCGACAGGATCGGTCATCATGGGCAGGAGCCGGGTATGGGGTGTCGGGTGTGGGGGTCTGCAATATCTGCAGACGAAGTTTTTTGGGAATATCGAATCGGGATGAATCGTGGATGCGGGAGCAAACACCCCACACCCCAGACTCTACCAAGAAGCCTTGCGAACGCCGGGGATCAAGCCGCTACTGGCCATATCCCGGAAGATAATTCGGCAGACGCCGAACTTCCGTAGCACGGCGCGGGGGCGACCGGTGATGCGGCAGCGACGGCGAACGCGGATGATGTCCCGGGGGCGCATCAGCTTGGCGGCATCGCGTTGGTCTTCCGGCTTGGCCATCTCTGTGCGGTGTGCTTCGAGTGCGGCCAATTGCTGCTTGTACCGGACCATTTTGGCTTCGGTGGACATTCTCGATCCTTACTCTGCGGCGTTCTGGTTCGGTTCGCGGGTTGCCCGCGGTGAGCCAGCCGTTCCGCCAACGTGAAAGAAACAGTGTATCGGTCGTTCGCGCATCGTCAACACGAAAAACCCTCTCCCCCAAGGCAGAGGGTGAAATCCACTATGCTTCGCGGAAGGGCATGCCGAACATCTTCAGCAAATCGCGGGCTTCTTCGTCGTTTTCGGCGCTGGTGCAAACGGTGATGTCCATGCCCTGCGTGAAGTGGACTTTGTCCGGATCGATTTCGGGGAACACGAGTTGCTCGGCGAGGCCCATGCTGTAGTTGCCGTTGCCGTCGAAGCTCTTCGGGTTCACGCCGCGGAAGTCGCGGATCCGGGGCAGTGCGAGGTTGATGAGGCGATCGAGGAATTCGAACATCCGCTTGCCGCGGATCGTCACGCGGCAACCGATGTCGTAACCTTCGCGGAGGCGGAAACCACTCACGGCGATCTTGGCCTGTGTGATTTGGGCTTTCTGCCCGGCGATCAACGTGAGTTGATCGACCGCTTCGGTCATGCGGTTCTTATCTTGGAGCGCTTTGCCCACACCCATGTTGATGCAAATCTTTTGCAGCTTGGGCATGCTGTTGATATTCGTGCGGCCGAACTTCTTCATGAGTTCGGGGAGGATTTCCTTGGCGTACTTGTCTTGATAGCGGGTCATCGCAAACTTTCGGGTTGGGCCTAACTTCGAACCCATTGCGACGGGAACGATACGGGCCGGGGTGTTGGGTGGGCGGTGCCACCACTTTCAGTTACGGTGGGCATTGCCCACCTACTCAATTATTTCTTGGCCGCGTACTTCGGGTTCGCCTTGGCGAGCGTGCGGATCGTGGTGCCGCTCTTCTTGGCGAAGAGTTCCTTGGTGCCGTCGGCGGTGTAGCGTACGCCCACGCGGGTAGGCACGCCGACCTTCGGGTCGATGAGCATTACGTTGGAAGCATCGACGGGCATTTCCTTGGAAAGCCGGCCGCCTTGCGGGTTGCGCTTCGAGGGCTTCAAGTGCTTGTAGACGCGGTTGATCCCTTCGACCACGACCTTGCCGTCGGTGCGCAGCACGCGGAGAACTTTGCCGAGTTTGCCTTTGTCTTCGCCGTTCAACACGGCAACAATGTCGTCTTTGCGAATATGCATAGCTCACCAATACGTTTTGTAGGGTGGGCATTGCCCACCGTGCTAACTGGAGGTGGGCAGTGCCCACCCTATAAATCAAACCACTTCAGCCGCGAGGCTGATAATCTTATTGAACTTCACGCGGAGTTCGCGGGGCACGGCGCCGAAGATCCGGGTGCCGCGCGGGTTGTTGTCGTTGTCGAGGAGCACGAGGGCGTTGCTATCGAATCGAACGTAGCTTCCGTCTTCGCGGCGGGTTGCCACTTTCGTGCGGACGATCACGCCCTTCACCACGTCGCCGGCCTTCACGTCGCCACCGGGAAGCGCTTTCTTCACGCTGGCGCGGATGACGTCGCCGAGGTTGGCCACGCGGCGTTTGGTGCCCCCGAGCACTTGAATGCACATAACTTCTTTGGCGCCGGTGTTGTCCGCGACATCAAGGTAGGTATACATCTGGATCATTGGAAAACTCAGAGTTCGGTGTTCAGTATTCAGTATTCAGTATTCAGTGTTCAGTGTTCAGCACTGACATAGCAGTTGTGTCCGGTATCGGTGTTCTTTTTCTTAATGAAAACTGAACACGGAACACTACTGAGGTTTGGTGCCTGTTGCTTCCGGGGGCAGTTCGCCGCCGACGACTTTGCCTTCGAGGTTGGCGAAGGTGCGGGTCGGCGCCAAGGTGATGACGCGGAGGAGCGTCCACCGTTTCATCTTGGAAAGCGGGCGGGATTCGCGGATTTCCACGGTATCGCCCAAGTGGGACGCATTGGCTTCGTCGTGGGCGTAGCACACGGTGCGGCGCTTCACGAATTTGCCGTACTTCGCGTGGCGTACGAGCCGTTGGATTTCCACGCGGCGCGTTTTATCCATTTTGTCGCGGGTGACGATCCCCGTAACGATTCGGCCTTCGGAGGCCACCGGAATCGGGGCCGTGCTGGTGTTCGATTCCGCCATTACTTACCGCTCCCCTTCGCCACTTGGACTGCGCGTGTCGCTTGGATGTTGTGAACCCGCTGGATGGCCCGCTTGGTTCGGCGTTTGCCGGGGCCTTCGGTTCTGTCTTCCAGATCGGTGAGTTGTTTCGTGAGGTCGGCGTCGGCCGACTTGTTCAGCGCGCCGAGTTGGCGTTCGCGTTGGATCGTCTTGATCCGCGCGATGTCCTTCTTGGCCTTCTTGATCTCGCTGGGGGTTTCCAAACGGTCGGTGGCCGATTGGAAGCGCAGTTGGAACAAGTGCTTTTCGGTATCGCGGAGGGTGAGCGCGAGTTCGTCGTCGCTCATGCCTTTCAGGTGATCCGGTTTCATATCGCTGTCTCTCTCTGATTTCTCTTACACCTTCTCCCCTTGGGGAGAGGGTCGTTTCGACCGCAGGTCGAAGCGGGTTGAGGGGGAATCTTCAATACCCCCTCAACCCAACCCCTCCCCCCGAGGGGAGAGGGGAGTAGGATTACACGCTCGGGCGACGGGCCACGAAGCGACATTTGAACGGCATTTTGTACGCCACGCGGGCCAAGGCATCCTTCGCGGCCGGTTCTTGAACGCCGCCGATCTCGAAGATCACTTGGCCGGCCTTCACCACGGCGGCCCAGTATTCCGGTTCGCCCTTCCCTTTACCCATCCGCGTTTCGGCCGGGATACAGGTGATGCTCTTGTGCGGGAAAACGCGGATGTAATACCGGCCTTCGCCGGATACGAACCGGGTCATCGTGATCCGCCCGGCTTCGATCGCTTCGGCCGAGAGCCAACCGCCTTCGAGTACTTGCAGGCCGTAATCGCCGTAGGCGACGTAATTGCCCCGGTGGGATAAGCCCTTGATGGCCCCCTTGTACTTTTCTTTCTTGGCCAGGCCGCGGATGACTTGGCGTTGCACCTTTCGGTACTTCACACGCTTGGGCATCAAAGGCATCGTCACGCTCCCATTTCGGATTTTCGATTGCGGATTTCGGATCGACCGAGAACCCTGCCATCGCCATCCACTTAGTTTTTAATCCGCAATCCCAAATCCGCAATCGGACATTACCCGCGGCGCCGGCGCTGGGGCTTCTTCTGGCCCCCGGCCGAAGCGTCGGTGGTATCGTTGATTTCGCCGGTCACGTAGTCGCCGTTATTCACCCAGCATTTGATCCCGATGTTGCCTTGGGGCGTGACCGCCTCGGTGAAACCGTAATCGACTTTCGCCCGCAGCGTGCTGAGCGGAATGCTACCTTCCATCGCCTTTTCGCAGCGGGCCATTTCGGCGCCGCCCAATCGGCCGGAGAGCTGCAACTTCACGCCCTTGGCACCGTTTTCCATGGCCCGTTGGATCGCGGTCTTCATTGTGCGGCGGAAACTCGAACGCTTTTCCAATTGCTCGGCAATATCTTCCGCGACGAGTTGGGCGTCGATTTCCGGCCGGGTCACTTCGATCGTTTTCACTTCGATGTGGCGGCGGGTGAGCTTCTCGAGGGCCTTCGTCAGTTTATCGATCTTCTCACCTTTCTTGCCGATGATCGCCCCGACCCGGCTACTGTACACTTGCACGGTGACGCGCTCGCGGGTTCGTTCGATCATAATCTTGGCGATGGCCGGGCGCTGTTCCTTGCGTTCCTTGGTCTTCGTCAGGTACGCGGCAATGAACTTGCGAATCCGGAAATCCTCGACGAGGAGTTCGGCGAAATCGTGCTTGTTGGCGTACCACGCGCTGGCCCAGCCGGTCATGATGCCGACGCGGAACCCGGTGGGGCGGACTTTCTGGCCCATATTCGTTAGCCCTTTAAGCTGCGGGGTTCGTGGGGGCCGCCTCGGCGGCGGCGGGGGTGGGAATCGCGGCCGATTCCGTCACCGTTTCGTTTTTCGGTTCGAGGTCGTTGAGATCAGTGAGCTTGACCACGATGTGGGCCAATCGCTTTTTGATCCCGAACGCGGTGCCGCGGGCACGCGGGCGGATGCGTTTGAACATCGGGCCACCGTCGATACGGGCTTCCGTGACGACGAGGTTTTCGATGCTCCGGCACCCTTGATCCCCCGCGTTGCCGACGGCGCTCTTCACGACCGCTTCGATCAGTCGGGCGCCGCGGTTGGGCATGAACTTCAGGGCTTCGATGGCCTCGTCGATGTTCATGCCGCGGATCATCTGCGCAATCGGCCGCATTTTGCGGGGCGCGACGTCGGCGAATCGGTGCTTGGCTGCGTATTCCATATCTCACCTCTGGTGAGCAGAGTGCGGTGTTCAGTAAAGATTTTCGGGTTTGCCCGCTTTATTGAACACTGAACACTGCCGACTTATTTGCTCGGTCCGGCGGCGGCGACCTTTTTGCCCGCCGTGTGGCCTTTGAACGTCCGCGTCGGCGAGAATTCGCCGAGCTTGTGGCCCACCATTTCTTCCGTCACATACACCTTCAGGAATGCCTTCCCGTTGTACACGAGGAAAGTCGCGGCGATAAACTCCGGCACGATGGTGCAATCGCGTGCCCATGTCTTGATCGGTTCGCGGTTCTTGACGCCTTGCTTGGCGACTTTGGCGAACAGCCGTTCATCGACGTACGGCCCTTTTTTCAGCGAACGACTCATCGGAAACCTCTATTTCGAATTTCGAATTGCCGATTGCGGATTTCAAACCGCGACCCAATCCGAATTCCATGCCTTTGATAATCCGCAATCCGCAATCGCATTACCCGTTGTGTTGTTGGAACGGCCCGCTCGGACGACGGCGGACGATCGCGTTGTTCGAAGGCTTCTTCTGGCTGCGCGTCTTGCCGCCCTTGGCGAGCACGCCCGAAGGTCCCTTGGGGTGGCCGCCACCCTTGCTCCGGCCTTCGCCCCCACCCATCGGGTGATCCGTCGGGTTCATTGCCATGCCGCGATTGTGGGGCTTGCGGCCCTTCCAACGCATCCGGCCGGCTTTGCCCATGCTGATGTTCATGTGTTCGGGGTTCGATACTGCCCCGATCGTCGCCCGGCACTTCGCACTCACGCGGCGGACTTCTCCGCTAGGCATCGTTAGCAGCGCCCAATCTTTTTCGCGGTTCGTCAACGTACCGCTGCAACCGGCGCTGCGGCAAATCTGGCCGCCTTTGCCCGGGGTCATCTCGATGTTGTGAACCGACAAGCCCAACGGAATCTTCGACATCGGCAGGCAGTTACCGAGCTTCGGCTCGGCCTTTTCGCCGCTCATCACTTTGTCGCCGGCCTTCAGGCCGTCCGGGGCCAGGATGTAGTTCTTGGTCTGTTTCCCGTCGGCGTATTCGATCAGCGCGATGCGGGCGGTACGGCAGGGGTCGTATTCCACCGAGAGTACCGTCGCTTCGACCGCGTCTTGCTTGCGCTTGAAGTCGATGATGCGGTACATCTGCTTGTGGCCACCGCCGCGAAAGCGCGAGGTCGTGATCCCTTGGAAGTTCCGTCCACCCTTCTTCTTCTTCCGCTTCAACAGCGGCTTGTAAGGGGCGTTGACGTTCGGGTTCGTACACTCGGCGAAATCCGAGACCGAGCCGCTACGGCGGCCGGCGGAAGTCGGATTGTATTTGATCACGCCCATCTTCAAGTCCTCAATCAGAGCCGGAAGCGTCAGCGACCGGTTGCGTATCGTACCCAACACATTCGCCGGTCGCTAACGCTCGCGGCTCCGAAAAACCGTTAATAGAAATCGATCTTATCTTCGTCGTTCAGCGTGACGATCGCTTTCTTCCAACTGGAAGTGCGGCCGAGCGTTTGGCGGGTGCGGGTTTCCTTGCCCTTGCGGGTTTGGGTTCGCACCTTATCGACGCGGACGTTGAATAACTCGGTCACGGCCGCGGCGATTTCGATCTTGGTCGCCAGCGGGTTCACGAGGAACGCGTAGGCGTTGTATCGGCTGCTCTGGTGCGTGCCCTTTTCGGTGACGAGCGGGCGCAACAGAATCTGGTGCGGGCGGAGTTCGACCCCGGCTTCGCCGTGGACGCACGGTTTCCGCCGTTCGAGCTTCAGCACATATTTCCGCGGGTGCGGTCTGGTCGTCGCCATCGTTCATCCTTCATTCTGACCCCCCTCTCCCCTTGCGGGAGAGGGGCTGGGGGTGAGGGGGAAAGGGTTTCACACCCCCTCACCCCTAACTCCTCTCCCGCCGAGGGAGAGGGGAACCAAGCCGAATCCCGTTATTCCGCCACCGGTTTGCCTTTGTCACGCAGCATTTGGAAGGCGGCGCGAGTGAGTACGAGCCGTTTCTGCTTCAGCACGATGTACGCGTTGAATTCCGCGGCGGGCAGAACCTTGACCCCTTCGATGTTCCGCCCGGAGCGGAAGATCGTCGGATCGAGGGTTTCCGTTCCGATGAGCACCGTCGTATCGAGCAGCGTCACATCCTTCTCGATGTTCTGTTCGACCCCGTTGACCACGGTCTTCACGATGGCTTGGCCGACTTTGATCGACTTCAGTACGCCGGCCATTTCCTTCGTCTTCGGGCCGACGAGGGCGAAATCGTCGATGATCACTGCTTCGCCATCGGCCAACTTGCTGAGGATCGCCATGCGGGTCGCCGCACGAACGGCCTTTTTCGGCAAGTGGTATTCGTAATCGCGGGGCTTCGGCCCTTTCGAGGTACCACCACCGCGGCGTTTGTTGGTTCGCTTCGTACCGACTCGGGCGTTGCCCGTGCCCTTTTGCTTGAAGACCTTCTTCGAGCTGCCGGCCACTTCCCCGCGGCGGAGCGTGCTGGCCGTTCCCGCCCGTTGATTGGCGAGGTACATCAGGCAAACATCGTGCAGCAACGTACGGTTGATCTTCCCGCCGAATTCGGAAGGATCGATCTCGACCGAACCCACCGACGAACCCGTCTTGGAAACGACGGGCACGGCGATTTTATCGGTCAGTTCCCGCACCAATGTGGCATTTTTCTCGGCCATCGCGATACACCTCTTACGCCGTAACCCAATGGGTTACAGTGATTCCTTCAGACTTCGGCCCGATTCTGGCAATCCGTGGGGGATACGCGAGATCATTCGGAGCGTCGATCTGGTGGAGGCCGTCCGCCATGCGGCGGGCGAGTTTGTGTGGCCGACGGATCCGGTTCTCAAGAAACCCGATCCGTTTGTTCGACCGACTCGAAGCCCCCAACGATTGCAAACAGTTTTTCGGAGTCGGAAGCGTCAGCGATGATCAAGTACATCGTCGCTGACGCTTCCGGTTCCGAAAATCACTTACTTTCCACCACCCATGACTTTGATCTTAATATCGACGCCCGGCGGCAGGCTCAATCCTTTGTTCAACGCTTCGATCGTCTTCGCGGTCGGCGAAAGAATATCGATCAGTCGCTTGTGCGTCCGGATTTCAAATTGTTCGCGGCTCTTGCGGTCGATGTGCGGCGAACGCAGCACCGTGTACCGTTCCACCCGTGTAGGCAACGGGATCGGCCCGTGAACTTCCGCTTGGGTGTTTTGAGCCACCTGAACGATTTCCGACGCGGTGCGGTCGAGCACTTCGTGGTCGTAACCTTCCATTCGAATCCGGATGCGTTCACGCGATTGACCGGCCACGATTGTCACCCCTTGCCCGCGATTTTCGAGTAATTCCGACGAAGCTTCTGAGAACATCCGCTGTATCGGAAGAGAGAATGTAAAGCGCAGCGGAATAATGGCAATGGCGCAACGAGAAAAAAATCCAACTCACGCGCCGCACGGCATCACGATTTGGCAGCAACCGAGGTTCAACGATTCCTTGGGCACCCCGGATTCCACGATCTGACCCAACACGCCATCGCAGAGGGAGTAGATCATGAAGCGACCCTGTTTCCGGAACCGGATCAGATCGGCGTGAACCAGTACCTTCAAATGGTGATTCACATTCAATGCCGGGATGTTCACCGCCTCGATAATCTGCGAAACGTTGCGTTCGCCGTCGACGAGCAGACGTACGATTCTCAATCGCTCCGGGGCCGCCAGCGCCGCCAGCAGCACCGAACAGCGTTCGGGATCGAGGGGATCTTTGGCCTTCATGCGGGGTATTCTATTGCGGTCTTGGAGGGTGGGCACTTCCCACCTCGTGAAATGGTGGGCAGTGCCCACCCCACAAGAATCACCAGACTATTACGGTTTCACTAAACTGCGCACGAACACCACCAAATCGGCGATTTCCTCGGGTTTGTAGGCGGTGCCGCTGGCGGGCATCGGCGTGCCGGGGATGCCGAGGAACAATCGCGTGTACAAATGTCGGTCTTCGCCGCCGCCTTTGTACAGTCCACTCGTGAGATTGCGAGGCGTGGCCGGGGTGCCGTTCTCGTTCACGAATTTCGGATCCTTGGTTTGCGGGCCGTCGCCCAAGCCGCCGGGGCCGTGGCACGCAGCGCACACTTTATTGAAGATTTCCTGCCCCTTCGCCAAGCTCTCCGGTCGCGGCTGAATCTCGGGGATGGCGAGTTCCGAGCCGACTGCGCACGCGGCATCGGTGGCCTTGGCGATCTTCGCGGGGTTGATGTCGTCGCCGCCGTCGTCGTAATCTTTGAGGGCTTTCTTCAACAAGCGATCGTAGGTGCCACGCCAAGTGAGTTGTCGAATGTAGCCGATGAGGGCATCGCGTTCGGCTTGGCGGAGTTGTTGGAAATCGGGCATGGCCGAACCGGGGATGCCACGGAGCAGAATACCGTTGAGATCGGCATCCGAGGGCATGGCGTTGGTGGTGCTGCAGAACTTGTATTTATCGGAGCCGAAGTAGCGTGCTCTCACGGCGAGTGCGGCCACGCCATTGCCATCACCACGCGGGCCGTGGCAATTCGCGCAATTTTGCAGGAAGAGTTTGCGACCGTCAGGTGGGGCCGAATCGGGGGCGTTCATCAGTGTGATGTTCGCGCCGTAGGGAATGGCCGGATCTTGGGGCAGTTGTCTGAAGCCCCAGTAGCCCGCGGCGATGGCCAACGCGCCGAACAGGAACGGGGCCGAATACAGGAACCATTTGCGACTGCTCGGCATGCGGTCGGAGGCCGGGGCCGGCCCGAGGAATGGTTCGACCAGGGGATGAGGGGAAACTACATCAACCATCGGGCGAAACTCCAATCGGATATGCTATTTTAGCAAGGCCGCTCGAACTCGACCAATCGGAGTGATCGATATGCCAGAATGCGAATTCCCGAAGCCGGGCTTCCGCTCCGCCGATAATAATAGTTAGGTAAACTGCGTAAGGAGTGCGAACCGTATGGGCATGCTCGACCACTGGCACCCGGTGTTTCCGTCTCACAAGCTCAAAAAGAAGCGGCTCGCCGAGGTCACACTCGCTGGCAACTCGATCTGCGTGTACCGAGGCGAATCGGGCACCGTCGGCGCGATCAACAACGTCTGCCCGCACCGCCGCTTGAAGCTTACCTACGGAAAGGTTCTCGGGGACAAGGTCGAATGCCGGTACCACGGCTGGCAGTTCGACGCCTGCGGCGAAGGCGAAAGCCGCGCCACACCCAAGATGCACACCTGCACCGACAGCTACACCACCCGCGAAGAGCACGGCTACATCTGGATCAAGAGTTCGCACTCCGATCCGGTGTTCCCGCTCATCAACGAAGACAAGTTCTACCACGTCGGGAACTTCCAGCACACGATCCCGGCCCCGCTGGAATTGACCGTCGATAACTTCAACGAAATCGAGCACTCCGGCACCGTCCACGATACCTTCGGCTACGATCTCGAACACCTCGCCGATGTGAAAGTGACCTTCGAGCAAACCGACGACAGCGTCACTGTGCGGAACGTCGGGATTACCAAGAAGCTGTTCAAGCCCTTCGCCTGGGGCCTCGGCATCGGCAAGGACTACCTCTTCCACGACCACTGGACGACGCGCTTCTCCCCCGTGTACAGCGTCTTCGACCACTGGTGGACATCTCCCGATGGCAAGAAGGAAGCGATGTTCCGCTGGCGACTCTACATCTTCTTCTGGCCAATCGATAACGACACCACCGCCGCCACGAGCTTCGTGTACGCCAAGGGACGCTACCCCGGCCCGACCGGCGGGTTGAAGTTTGCCAAGTACATCCTGCGCCCGGAAGTGGATCGCGAAATCCGCCAAGATATCCAAATGCTGGAATTCATGGGCAGCAAAGACCCGGACATTTCCGGAATGAAGCTGAGCCGCTTCGACAAGGTGCTGGGCATGACCCGCGAACGCATCAACCGCATCTACCGCGGCATCGACGGGAACAGGATTCCGCTCGCGGGGTAATCTTTCCGGGGAGCATCATGTTTCGATTTTGCTTCATTGCGACCGTGATCGGCTCATTGGCAGCGCATGCCTTCGGCGATACCCCGAAGGAAACCAAGCCCGAGGAGACGCTCACTTTGACAATCAACCTCAAGGGGGAACTCGAACGCGAGGGCAAGGAACCGCTGAAAGACAAGAAAGTGATCAAGGAGTACATCGAAGCGGAAGTGAAGGGGCTTCTGAAGCGTGTCGGCGCCGAGAAAGCCGTTGTCGTACTTCGTGCGGATCCGAAGCTGGAATACAGACGTTTCGACGTTATATTCCAAATGTGCAAGGATGCGGGGATCGAAACCGTGCGGTTATCGATCAAAGAATAGTAGTGACGGGGCATCATAACACAGCGGGGAGTATTCCATGACAACACTCATTGCACCGCCGTTGCAGCTTTCCGCGCTGTTCGATCAACTCGCGGCGGAATGGCGCGAACACACCCGCTATCTCTCGTCGCCCACCGCCATCGCTACAAACCGAGCGTATCAACGAATCATCGGGTTGGGCCCCCAAGTTCTCCCGCTCATCCTCGCGGAGTTGAAGCAGCAACCCGAACAATGGTTCTGGGCGTTGGCGGCGATCACGGGAGAAAACCCCGTGCCCGATGCTGAAACGGGTCGGACCATGGCAATGCGCGATGCATGGTTGGAGTGGGGCCGAACCAACGGATGGATCGCATGAACGGTTTGGAACTTGCATTCCCCAATTTGCCAATCACAGGGTATCGAATCACCAGCCCGACCGATCCGCTATACAATTGTGCGGCTTGGGCCGTGGGCGAGTCGGATCGGTGGTGGTGGCCCGATTCGATGGGTGTGGGATATTGGCCAGCAGGCGTACCGCGCGTGGAAACGTTGGATGCCTTCGTGCAGGCGTACGCAACACTCGGCTACACACCTGTTGACAAACCTACGACGCTTACGGGATACCCATGGGTTGCCATCTATGCAAAGGCGGGCATTCCCACACACGTCTGCCGACAACTTCCAAACGGTTTGTGGACGAGCAAACTTGGTAACGCCGAAGACATCGAACACGCATTGGAAGGGTTGTCTGGAGCAGTCTATGGCACGGTCGCCATGATTTTGGAACGCTCCGAC
>Ga0105047_10008570_pt1 | contig 16999 bp, 13 predicted proteins | sample MAT04_FD_78384 | JGI IMG/M metagenome (GOLD analysis project Ga0105047, IMG submission 78384) | Freshwater microbial communities from Lake Fryxell liftoff mats and glacier meltwater in Antarctica - MAT-04 (megahit assembly) | ecosystem: Environmental > Aquatic > Freshwater > Ice > Liftoff...
AGCCGCGAAGCGGGAGCATCCCGGAGGGATGCCAGAAGGTAGCCGGGGGTCGAGACCGCAACGCGGTCGATTACCCCCGGTGCGAGGCGATGGCCGACACCCCCGGTGCGAGGCGATGGCGGTCGATGCCTTCAATGCCTTCGGGCGACAATCGTGGTCAGACGGTGGGTCGGGCTCGGGGTTCGACCCGATTCGATCACCCCGGTCCATGAAGTCAAAAGACATTCGACGTTCGCGTGTCGCACCGGGGGTAATCGACCGCGTTGCGGTCTCGACCCCCGGCTACCATCTGGCATCCCTCCGGGATGCTTCCGCTTCGCGGTCGAAGGCATCCATCGCCATCTCCTCGCGCCGGGCGGTTGAGGCCACAAGGCCGACACCCCCGGTTCGAAGAGCGTCCTCGGGTCCGCATCGAGTCGATGCCCATCGAGTACGACCCCCTGCGGGCGACGAGGTCGAAATCACTTCTTGTCTTCTTCGCCGATTTTGGCGAAGAACGTCAGCACTTTACCGCTCATGGCAAACTTCAGTTTGAGCGACGAGCCGCCCTCCACGGTCAGACGCATCTTGTCGTCGTCGCCCTTGAACAGCTTTTTCGCCACTTCGACGGCTTTCTCGGCCTTCCCGTCTTCCATCAGAGGTGCGAACCTCGCCACACTCATCGAAAACGAAGCCAGGGGCATCGCGTCGGTCGGCTTTTTGAGGGCCATGCCGACCGACTCTTTCGCCATCGATCCCACACCCAGAACGAGTGCATCGTCTTTGAGTGCGAACCACCCCGAGGTCTTGCCGAACGTTTTCTCGAACTTCTCGTCCTTATCCGGTACGCCACTGATTTTGAACTCGTGGAGCGAGATTTCGCCCACTTTGGAAGCGTCGAGCGCGAACAGGTTCTGGATCTCGCCCGGCAGAGTGCCGACGGCCTCTTTGACTGCGGTTTCGATGCCTTTGCCCTTCGCCACCCGGCCCGCGACCATCAGCGTGAGGTGTTTGGCTTTGTCCGGCCCGATCAGCGAAAAGCTGCCGTCGATCGAACCGCTTTTGAGCGTCGGTTCGATGGCTTTGAGGAGCTTACCGATCAGTTCTCGCTGCTCGGCGGGGGCATCGGCTTCCGCCTTTTTGAGTCCTTCTTCGATCACCGGGATCAGGGCTTTGCGGATCGACTCGGGGATGCCGACGTCGATCGAACCGCTGAAGATCGCGTCTTTATCGGCGATCAGCGAGCCGATCGACTTTTTGCCGGTCAGTGCGGCGATATCTTTGGCGAGCTGAGAATTGGCCGCGCCGCTCATCCCCGCACTCAGGCTGATTTCGTCCTTCGCAGCATCGACATCGAACGACATGCCGACATCGCCGGTTTCCATCAGCACGCTTTTCACGGCGGAGGCGAACATATCCATCGCCTTTTCCCCGAGGGCTGCGGCGGCCTTGCCGGGGGCATCTTTGAGGTCTTTTTTGGCGTTCTGCAATTTCTCTTCGATCATCGCCACCGCGAACTTCTTCAGGTCGGGGGATACACCCTTCATGTTGGCGCTGACGCTCAGGAGGCTCGTCGCGGGGCCGGCGAGGAGGGTTTCGACCTTCGGCAGATTCTTTACCGCGACGGTTTCGCGGCTCAGAACCGTCAGGAAAGCGTATTTGCCCGAAAAGCGAACGAATGCGTCGCCGGTAGGCGAGTTCGGCACGGGGATGCTGTACGCGCCGTCTTCGCCTTTTTTGGCTTCGATCGAAAGCCGGGTTTTGAGTTCGTCCAGGAGAGTATCTTTGTCGGCGATCGGGAGCATGACGACGATCTTGCTGTCTTCGGCGGTGCTACCGAGCAGGACCGAGAGGCCGATGGGCGATTTGGTGTCGATCCCCACGAGGCCCTTTTTGGGGGAGATCAGCGATTCGACGAACCCGATAAACTGGTTGCCCTGTTCTTCCTTGTCGGCGAGTTTAGCGAAGTATTTGGCGTTGGCGAGCAACTGATCGATCGACTGAATGCGGACGACGACGGTCGCTCCGGCGAGTGGGCTTTTCTCGGGCTCGTCCTCGGCGGACACGCGGGCGGGCGGTACGATGACGGCGACCGCGAGCAGCAGTCGGGAAAGACTCTTCATGAGAACTCCGTAAAGGTTGAGCCGTCGGGGCGGGGATCCGTTTCCACCCCGGTTCGATGTCGGCGACCGAATGAAGGGCTATACCCCGAGCGCGGGGTCGAGGTTTCGCCGACCCCCGTCGCAGGACGCCGATACGCAGTCGTTTTATGGAAACGGGACCCCGGGGTCCGTCGGAGCGGGTCGCAAACCGCTATTGACCTGCGTGCGGTTGCGGGTATGGTCCCGAAGCGCGGAAGCTGCCGATCGGGCGGTCTCAGCGGGCAGGGAAGGGCGAATCCGGGGGAAGGATCTCCATGAGCAGGAAATCGAATCAGCGGGCACGGCGGGCGGTCCTCACCTCGGGCATCATCCTGATGGGGTTGAGCGGGTGCATGGGGACCTCCGGGGCGAAAGACCCAGGCGCGGGCGGCAACGCCGCGAGCCGGTGGTTCGACCGCCTCGGCGAAAGCATCAGCTCCCGCACTACCGTCACCGACAACGAATTCCCTGCGGCCGAAGACCTCTATCGGCAGGAACGCTTTTCCGATGCCGAGCGCGCGTTCCGCAAGATCGCCGACAACACCAATCAGCCGCCCCTCGTCGCGGAGAAGGCCCGCTACTACCAGGCGGAGTGCCTGCGCCGCAACAACGAACTCCCCGATGCCGCCGACACCTACAATCGAATGCTCAAGGACTTCCCGACCGGGGTCATGCGCGAACAGGGCGTGACGCGCATGTACGAGATCGGCCGCGAATGGCTCGCGGATGTCCTCGCCGAGATCGATGCCGACCGCGAAAAGAACGACCCCACCGCGACCCCGGCGACACCTGCGGTCAAACCCGCGTTCCTGTCGGGCCTGAGCAAGAGCAAGCCGTTCATCGACTCCGAGGGCCGCGCGCTCGAACTGCTGGAAAAGGTCTGGTACAACGACCCGACCGGCCCCGCCGCCGACCAGGCGCTGTTCCTGGGCGGCTACATCCACTTCTATCGCGGACGATTCAACAAGGCCGACGACCTGTTCTCGCAGTTGATCGAGTCGATGCCCAACTCGAAGTACCGCGCCCAGGCGTTCGAGTTGGCGATCCTGTCGAAGAACAACCGCTCCGGCGGCCCCGACTACGACGGACGCAAGCCCGCCGAGGCTCTGCGGATGATCAACTCCGCGCGGGTGTCGATGCCGGAACTCAAAGACCGGGGCGAATTCCTCGACCGTCAGACGGTGATGGTCCGCCTCCAGCAGGCCGAGAAGGACTTCAACAACGCCTCGTTTTACCAGCGTACGGGGCATCCGGGGTCGGCGTACTTCTGTTACGAACTCGTCACCCGCCGCTATCCGGGGACGCGCTTCGCCGAACTCGCCGAGGCGCAAAAAGCGGTCCTCAAGTCGGAACTGGATACCGTCAACGACACCGGCGAAGGCGGGCTGTCGGGGCGGATGAAGATCAAGAAATACGTCCTGGGTCACGACGTGACCAACGTCCGCGATGCCGCCGCACCCGACCCGTCGGAGCGGATCGGCAATACGCGCATCCCTGCGGGTAAGGACGGCTCGCCCGCTATGCTTCCGCGAGAAATGGCTCCACCGAAGTGAAAATGCCGATACTGTCGCACCCCGCACGCCGAACCGGGGTTGTGGAACGAGGTCTGAGGTCAGTTCTGCCTGGAGGGATCCCATGGATCGGTTATCGCGTCGTCGGTTTGTGGGTTTGTGCGGTCTGGCGAGTGCGTTCGGCCTGACGGGGTGTACGTCGGACGGGAACGTCGGGCTGCTGGGTTACACGACCCGCCCCAACTACGACCCTTCGATCCGCACCGTGTACGTGCCGATGTTCCAGAGCTCGCTTCTGGACACCTCGCCCTATCGGGGTCTGGAGCGCGACCTGACGCAGGCGATGGTCGATGCGATCGAGTCGCGGGGTCGCTTCAAAGTGATCTCGGACCCCGACCGGGCCGACACGGAACTCCAGGGGCGGATCGTCGGGTTCAACAAAGTGCTGGTGAACTACAACCAGTTCTTTCAGGTGAGGCAGGCTTCGGTGCTGATGTCGGTCGATATCGTCTGGATCGACAACCGCAACGGCCGGTACATCACCAACCCCAGGCGGCGTTCGGATGTGAGCGGCGAGAACGACCAGCCCGCGTTCGACGCGAGCAACGTCCCCCTCCCCGCCGTCCCGGAAAAGCCGCAGCCGATCCGCGTGTTCGTCACCGGGCGGATGATCCCCGAAGTCGGCGAGTCGAACGTGACGATGGCCGAGATGGCGAACCGCAAAATGGCCACCCAGATCGTCTCCATGATGGAAGAAAACTGGAGCCTGCCTCGCGCGGTCGCCCCCGTCCTGCCGTGAGTCGTCCTAACGGTCGAGCAGCAGGATCGCCCCGATACCGATCGCCCCGCCGACCGCCATCATGAGAATCAGTTGCAACCGCTGCCGGTTGCGGCCCCCGCGGAGCGAGAGCGGGCCGTCGGGCATCATGGCAGCTTCATCTTCCAGCGTCATCTCCCCGATCGAGGAGGTGTCGATCGACTGCACTTCCGAGGCCGCCGGGTAGGCGGAAATCTCTACCGAACTGTTCATCGGCCGCATCGTCCTCGCCGCGCTCGATCGCTTCGGCCTCGACAGGTTCAGCGGAGTCTGGCTCGCCATCCCTGCCATCTTTTCGGTGTCCTGGAGCGAGGCGACGGTCGCGGTCCCGCGCCCCTGTCCCCCCGATAGTACCGGAGAAACCGTCGGACGCTGCAACGCGGGCGAACTCGTCCCGCCCGTCGCGCCTGGGGTCGGCGTGTGCTGCAAACCGCCCGGGGCAGAAGTCGATCCGTTTTGCGGGGCTCGCGCCGCAGGTGCCGGGATCGCCGGAGCCTGACCGGGCAGCGTCAGTGCCAGCGGGCTGAGTCGCACGCGGCTCTTTTCGGCGGGCGGGGCGATCTCTTTCTCCAGCCACGGTCGGAGGCATTCGACCACGGCGGCGGCCGACTGCGTTCGACGGTCGCGGTTTTTTTCGAGCATCGCCAGGATCAGGTCGTTGAGGTCGCGCGGGGTGTCGGGGCGCGACTCGATCACCGGGCGAGGCTTTTGCGTCTGGTGGGCGATCAGCTTTTCGGTGGGTGTCGAACCGTGGAACGGCGGTCGCCCCGTGAGCAGGAAGTGGAACGTCGCGCCGAGTGCGTAGATGTCCGCGCGGTGGTCCGCTTTCGACGAATCGATCCCCTGTTCGGGCGAGAGGTAGTCCGCAGTCCCCAAAAAGCTGTTGATATCGAGCTGGGCGGTGAGTCGCTCGGAGTCCTCGTTGAACCGCGCGAGCCCCAGATCGAGGATCTTGACGACACCCTGGCGATCGACGATCAGGTTGCCCGGCTTGATGTCGCGGTGGATCAGTTCGTTGGAGTGGATCGAGTGCAGGCCGATCGCCGCCTGGGCGATGTAATTGGCCGCGCGGTCGAACGGCAGTTGCCCGGTCTGGTTGACGATGTCGTGCAGGCTCGGGCCTTCGATGAAGTCCATCGCCAGGTAGTGCAGATCGCCGATGGAGTCGATGTCGTGCGCGGCGATGATGTTCGGATGGTCCAGAGCGGCGACCGCACGGGCCTCCCGGAAGAACCGCTGAACCGTCTCGTCGGACTGGCCGAGGATCGGCAGGATCTTCAGTGCGGCGCGGCGTTTCATGATGCCGTGTTCGGCGAGGAACACCTGGCCCATCCCGCCCGAGCCGATCTTTTCGAGCAGGCGGTAGTTGCCCAGGAAAAAGCCCCGGTGTTTGCCCCGCAACAGTTGGTCGGCCTGAAAGTAGGTCAACACCCCGTCGCGGATGAGCATTCGGGCGAAATAGCTCAGATCGCGAGGTCGCTCGCCGGTCTTTTGGTACGTCTTGAGCACCAGATCGAGGTGCCGCTCGTCGATGACCCCCGAGCGACGCGCGAGGTCGAGGAATTCGTCGGTACTTTCAGGTGCTTTTGCCATTGGGCCGATCCGACAGGGGAGGGGTATCCGCTTGCTTCCTCCTAGGAAACAGTCTGCCGTAGTTTGGTTCAGATCCGGGCCGATTGCAAACTAATCCGGGCTCAACCTCGATTTTCATCGTTCTGACAACGGGCCACCCAATCGCCCGCCCGCCGCGCGATCGCGTCCCTGTGCTCGGTCAGGCGGTGGTCGCCCGTCGGGTAGATGACCAGTTCGATGGGTCGATCCGGGACCGCGCACGCGAAGTCGATGGTGTCGGCGAGTGGGACGGTGTCGTCGGCCCGCCCGTGGAAGATCAGGGTCGGATGTCGCCAACCCGCCGCGAGCGTTTCGGGGGCGTAGTCGTCGGTCTCGGCGATCAGCCCGTACCCGAGTTCGGCGGTCAGCCAGCGGCCCGCGTACTCCATCGTACCGTTCGATTGCCAGTCCCGGAGTTGTTCCGGGGTCAGAGCGGCCCGCCGACGCTGGAGGAACCGCAGTGCCGGCGCGAGCAGGATGACCCCAGCGACCCGCTCGGGGTAGCGGCGGGCGAACCAGCACGCCGCGAACCCGCCCATACTCGAACCGAACAGGTACAGTCGTCGCGGGAGTGCGTCGCAGACGAGGGTCAGATCTTCGACGAGTCGGGACGCGGTGAGTTGGGCCATCGTGCCTGTAGAGTCGCCGTGCCCCCGGAAATCGAACGCGGCGAACGACCACCCGCGCCGGACGGACTCTTCCTGGACTGCGAGAGCCTTTTCACCCCCGCGATGCGAGCCGAACCCGTGGACCCAGAGGATCGCGGGCGAGTCCTCGGGAGTGTCGCAGAGTCGGACGGAGCCGACGAGTTCGCCGCCTTCGGGGATCGGTACGCGGACGGTCGATGGATGGAACATCATTCGCCCCGAAGGTGTTCGACCCGTTCGAGGATTTCCGCCGCCAGGTCCGCACGGTCCACGCGGGCGAATTGGCCCCGCGAGTCGCCGATCAGCGCGAACTCGTGCATCCCCTCCAGGGTGTTCGCCACGATGGTATCCGCGTTCGACTGCCGACGCGACACCTCCGCGACCGCCATCAACGCCGATTCGTCGATATCGACTTCGAGTTTGAACTTGACCAGCGCGCCCCGGAAACCCCACGTCGTCCGCACTTTGTCGATCAGTTTCGCGGTCGGGACGAGTTGCAGCCACAACTCGGGATGGTGGCTTTTGACCTTGCCCGCGTCGGCGGGGACCATCGTCGGCAGGCCCGCATCGGACACCCAGTGGCCGTCGGGGGAGAGTGCGGTTCCGGAAGCGGGGGTGTAGCTGGCGAGCAGGCGGTAATCGCTGACGGCGGCGCAGTGGATGATGGCATCGAATCCCCCCGAAGGGATCAGTTCGGCCATCGCGGCATCGAGGTCGTCGTAGGTTCGATAGGGGACGATGTCCCAGCGATCGTCCCCCGGACGGGCCGCCTCCGCGAGTTCGACGACGGCACCGGTTTGGGAAGTGAGCAGGGTGACCGCGTGGCCCCGGCGGTGGGCTTCGAGGGCGATCCTCGTGCCGGTGCGGCCCGAGAAGATATTGGTAATCGCCCGGACCCGATCGAGCGGGGAGTGCGTATTACCGGCAGTGACGAGGACGTTCAACGGCACGCTCCCACGTTCATTGGCGGGGTTCGATCTTCCACAACAGCGGAGTAAACTCGGCCATCGCCATCAGCTTGCGGGTCTTTTCGCGGACCTCCTCGGTCATCGCTGCGGAGGCGATCGCTTTGATGAGAGGCCGTTCGGGCCGTTTGCGGCGGATCCCGGTCACGCGAATACTCACCCCCGAGTCGCCCATGTTGGTGTCGAGCGATTTGCGGAACGTGGGCAACTGCGATCGGACCAGCGTCGCCAGGAGTTCGAGCTGGAGGTCGAGTTCTTTGTCGTCGGACTTTTTGCCCTGCGCGCGGATCATCTCGGCGATGTTGCCTTCGTTGTCGCGGGTCAGCGCGAGGAGTTCCTGAAGCCGGAGCGCGGCGGGTCGGCTCAGGAAGATCTCGTAGCCGTTGTCCTGCAACTCCACGAACACCGCACGAACCGCGATGCGGGGCGCGACGGGCAGGAGTTCGGCTTCGATCGGTTCGGGGGCTTTGGGCTCCGGTGGCGGCTCGGGCTGCGCGAACACAGTGCCGGTCGATAGAGTCGAACCGAGGGCGAGCGAGAGTAAAGTGCGGCGGATCATGGTGCTTCCTGTGCGTGCGGATCGATCCCGAATAGGATTCTATACATCGACCCCGCCGATGGACTCCCGACCCGGAAGATGCTCGACATGCTGCTGTCCCCTGCGCCCACCCCGTACGACCTGCGATTCTCCCTCGGGCCGATCCCCGTGCGCGTCCATCCGCTGTTCTGGTTACTGGCGATGTTCCTCGGCTGGGATACCGTCAATCTGGGGCTGGGATACCTGCTGGTGTGGGTCGCGTGCGTGTTCGTGTCGATCCTGGTCCACGAACTCGGGCACGCGATCGCCTTTTTGTACTTCGGGGCGAGGCCGCAGATCGTCCTGTGCTTCGGCGGGCTGGCGATCCCCGATCGGTCGCTGCGTTCGCGTCCGCAGAACATCGTCACCCTGCTCGCCGGCCCCGGTGCCGGGTTCCTCCTGCTCGCGTCGGTACTTCTGAGCGAGGAAGTATTCCACTGGGTGCGAGCCGACAACGACCTGACGATCTACCTCTACGGGTTTCTGTACAACATCAACCTGTACTGGGGGATCCTGAATCTGATCCCGGTATGGCCGCTGGACGGCGGGCAGGTCAGCCGCGAGGTCTGCCAGAAATACCGCCGACACGACGGGGCGCAACTGTCGCTGAAGATCTCGATCGCTTTCGGTGGGACGCTGGCGGTGCTGTCGCTGTTGGGGACGAGGGGGATGTTCCCGGGGTTGTTCGAGACGATGCCGTTTTTGCCCCGTTCGACCTTCGGGTCGATCATGTTCGGGTTGCTCGCGTTCGAGAGCTGGCAGGCACTCCAGGCGTTCGACCGCAACGACCGCTGGGACGACCGCCCGCCGCGGTAACGGATCTCACCAGTCCCCGAGGGGCACGTCGCCATCGGCTCGCGTGTACAGGGCTTTGAACGTCAATGCGGGCAGGGTTTCGCGGACGAATCGTACCGAACCGTCGCACATCAGGAAGTTCGCTCCGCCGGTGTGGAAACTGTAGATCTCGTTGCCGTTGTGGCAATTGACGACCGACCCGCCGTTGCACACCGCTTCGATGGTGATGCGATTCTCGGGGTCCGACCACAATTCCTTGTCGCAGTAATCGCCGGTCGCCTTTCGGCCCGCCTTCCACGATTCGGGGCGGTTGCTGTCCTCGAGTACCAAAAACGTATTCGACAGTCCGTCGGCGATATCGACGATCCGCGTCGGGATCCCGGAGCCGACGAATACCCCCTGCGAATCTCTGTCGAACGGGTCGCCGCTGATCCCCATGAGCGAGGCGGCATCGTGCTCGATCGACTCGGAAACCGGGTAGTCGCAGATCGCCCCGCGCGTCGCATTCGGCGAGGACGGGCATTGCAGGAGCGGTAAAAACACCCGCGTCGCGTCGGCGTTGTCGGGGTGGTCGTACGGGCGATCCATGCGGTACAGGCGGGCGAGGTTTTCCTGTTCGAGGTGCGGAAACAGGTAGACGATGTAGTTGTGGTAACCGGCGAGCCAGCCGGGCGGGAACGTCTGGTGCGCACTCTCGTAGTTGTGGTACGCCAACCCGATCTGCTTCATCTGGTTCTGGCACTTCAGCCGCATCGCCGCCTGCCGGACTCGCTGCACGGCGGGGAGCAAAAGGCCGACGAGGATAGCGATGATGGCGATGACCACCAGCAGTTCCACCAAGGTGAACGCGGCCCGACGGTGCCGTTTCATGCGTATTCCTCGGGATCGGGCTTCCGGGCGATCAGGAGCCCGCAGTGGATCAGGGTCGGGACGACGGGAACATCGGCGACGAGGCCGACATCGGCGAGTAACGCGCGGTATTCCCCGGCGGAGTAAGCGCGGCCCTCGGTAAACCCGAACAGTGCCGCCGAGTACAGCGCGACCGGCAGCGGGCCGTCGAGCGAGTCGTTCAGGTAGACATCGTGGATCGCCACGATCCCGCCGGGTACGAGTGCGTCGGCGCAGCGACCGAGCAACTGCGATATCTCCGGTACGTCCCAGTCGTGCAGAATGTTGGATAGTAAAATCGCGTCGGCTTCGACGGGGAAGGGGTCGCGGAACATATCTCCGGGTGCGAGTTCGACCCGCGTCGCCCCGTACTCCGCGATCATATCGGTAGCCACCTTCAGTACTTCCGGGCGATCCCAGACGACGCATCGGAGATCCGGCCAGCGGGCGGCGCAGGCGATGCTATAGATCCCGGTTCCGCCGCCGACATCGAGCAGCACCCGCGCGCCTTCCAGGGGCATCGCGGCGGCGAGGTGCGGGGCGACGTTCCTGGCCCGACCCGCGAGTGCCAGCGTGAATGCTCTCGCCGAGGCTTCCGACTCCATCGCCGAGGCGAGCCCGTCGCGGTAAATGAACGCGGCACCGGCTTCGTCGGGCTTCTGACCCGCCGGGCGGCCGGTTCCGAGTCGCTCGGCCATCTCGCGCACGCCAGGTGCATCCGCAGACAAACCGAGGTAATCCCCGACGTAAAACGCCCCGGTGGGGAGCATATGTTCTCGCGCCATTGCCGTCAGGTTCAGGTAGCCGTGCGCGTCGCAATCGACGAGTTTCATCGCCCGGAGTGCGGTCACCAGGACGTTCGCGGCCCGAGTGGAAAGTCCGGCTTCGGCGGCGAGTTCGTCGAACGGCCGAGGCTGGTGGGCGAGTCGAACGAAGATCCGAAAATCGTGCAGTGCGACGAGTAAAAGCTCGGTGCCGTAACTCCCCCGATAGAACTCGAAGATCGGAGTGGGATCGGTTTCCGGGAGGAGGCGGGCATCGCGGTGCATGGGAACAATCCGGGGTGACGACGATGTTCGAGACGGGGACCGGCCCCATTCGATCAGGATAGGAATCGCCGCCCCGATGTGCCATCGGGATCGGTTTCGCTCGCGCCGAACCTGTAACGCGAACCTGTGTCGCATTCCCGGCATCACTCCCTTCGGATTCCGAAAATTACCGTCGGCCCGGTTGACTCCGGCGGGCCGGATGGTAAAACGAGATTAAGGGCCAGATAGCTCAGCTGGTAGAGCGAGCGATTGAAAATCGCTAGGTCCCCGGTTCAATCCCGGGTCTGGCCACTCCCTTTCACACCACTCATGCTCATCCTCCATTCTTTACACTCCGACAATATCCCGGTCGAAGCGGAAGCGATTCGTCCCGATACCCTTTCCCGACTGACCGTCGATCGGATCTCAAAACTACCCATCCTTTACGGCAATCGCTCCGTTGCGCTCGCCGAACTCTTCCGCATCGATCCTGCGAGCGATCCTGCCGACGGAGTCGTGCGCGTCGAAGGGACGCTGCGGCAGGTCCACCGACTCGGCGAGGGGATGCTGTCGGGGCGACTGGAACTGATGGGGTCGGTCGGGATGCACACCGGGGCCTCGATGTGCGGTGGCGAAATCGTCGTGCGCGGCGATGCGGGCGACTGGACCGGCGCGGAGATGCGGGGCGGACTCATCCGCGTCGGCGGCAACGCCGGTGACCTCGTCGGCTCGGGGTATCGCGGGGCCATCAAAGGGATGAAAGGCGGCGAGATCCTCATCGACGGAAACGCCGGCAACGAGGTCGGTTCGGTCATGCGGCGCGGACTGATCGCTATCGGCGGAGACTGCGGAGCGTTCGCAGGTCCTTCCATGATCGCGGGAACGATCGCGGTGTTCGGACGCTGCGGCGAACGACCGGGTTTCGGTCTCAAGCGAGGCAGTATCGTGGTGCTGGGGGAACCCCCTGCGATCCCTGCGGGGTTCCGTCCGGACTGCGTCCGCGAGTTCGTGTTCGTCCGCGTGTATCTCAAACATTTGCGAGAACGCGGATTCGCACCCGCGCTGGGCATCGACCCCGATCTGCTGTTTCGACGGTACAGTGGCGACCTCCTGAGCGTCGGCAGGGGCGAGTTTCTGGTCCGATGCCGCGAATGATGTGCGACGATCGTTGACATCTCACGGATATGTACATAGCCTTGTCGAAAGGTCATCCGTCCCCGAAACGATGCGAACGCCAGGGCGATTCTGCGCATCTCCCACCGAGGAAGCTAAACGTGCTCGTCCAAAAGAACTTCTGGCGGACTCCCTGGTTTGTGGTATTGGTCGTCGTCGCGCTGGTTTCCAGTTTCGCGTACTTCACGCTGATCCCCACGGGCCGACCCGGCGGTACGGCTGCCGGTTTGACGATGGGCATCCTCGCGGGGCTGATCTTCCTGTTCGAGATGCTGCTGTGGTTCCGCAAGAAGTTTCGCGCGTGGTATCTGCCCAAACCGTCCCGCAACCACCCCGTCACGAGTTGGTCGAAGTTCTGGTGGTATTACGCGGTGTCGTCCATCGCCCTCGTCATGATCCTCACCGAATTCCTGTTCTTCCCGATCTTGAAGCTCAAACGTCAGTCCTGGCCGTTCGTGGCGACCAAACACTGGATGGAAGCCCACGTCTGGACGGGGCTGCTGACCGTCCCCCTGGTGTTTTACCACTGCGGGTTCCACTTCGGCGGCGAACTGACGACCTGGCTGATGTGGATCTTTATCGTCGTGATCGCCTCCGGTATCTGGGGCACGGTATTCCAGAACATCATTCCCCGACAGATGCTCACCCAGGTTCCGGGCGAAACGGTCCGTTCGCAGGTCGAGCGAGTGATGGAACACCACCACGAGCAGATCCTCGCCCAACTCGAAGAAGATCAGGGACTTTTGGGCGGAGAAGAGATTCCGGGAATCGGGGCGGTCGTTTCGTACTATAAAGACTCCGTAGCCGACTACCTGACCGGACAGCGGCTCACCGACGACTTCCGCTCGGCGGGCGCGATCGCCCGAACCTTCCGCGAGCGGCGCATGGGGATGAACCCGGATGCCTGGCCCCGGATGGAGACCATCGAAGAGATCTGCCAACTCCGGCGACAGCTCGACACGCAGGTATTTCTGCACCGCTGGCTGCACAACTGGCTGATCCTGCATCTGCCGCTGTCGATCGCCCTGTTCGCGCTGCTGATCGTCCACATCATTACCGCGATCAAGTACCTGTGAGAGTCGTTTGCGAAGGGTCGAATGGCTGAATCGACGGAACCCACTCGCCCGGATAACGCGATCCTGCGACTTCAGTAACAACCCCCGAATCCCGCCGGTCGGTAGTCCCGACAGTTTATCCACCTACGGATGCATGAAGATGAATTTCGAACGCACGCCCGGGAATTCGTTCCTTCCCCGCAACAACAAGGAACACGTCGGCCGCATCCGCTGGGATTACTTCCAGTTCGCCCGACGTGCGCCGCTTTCTCGCTGGAAGTTCCGAATCGCGCTGCTGGCCCTGTTGCTCGTCGTCGTGCCCACGACCGCGTACTTTCTCGCACCGCGCTTCGTGGACGGCAAATCGTCGCCGGGGACCGTCCACCACGTCCATTCGACCTGGAACATGACCTGCGATGCCTGCCACGTTCCCAATCGCTCGGTCGATTCGCTGACGACCGGTAAGTGGAACGAGTTCAAGTGTCAGGAGTGCCACGCCGGTCCCGCGCACCACGAATCCGCGAAGATGACCGCAAAACAGAGTTGCGCGTCGTGCCACCGCGACCACCAGGGGCCGGACTCGGCGATGACTCGCTCGCCCGATACCGATTGCACCCAGTGCCACGCGAACCTGATCGAGAGCTACAAAGACGAGTATAAAGCCGTCGCCGTGGGCCGCTGGGAGAATAAGATCACCGCGTTCCACGTCGATCACCCCGAGTTCAAAGTGGTCGGGGCGACTGCAGCCGGGACGCTCGATCCCGCGAAACACCGTTCGCTCAAGTTCAACCACGCGGTCCACATGACCCCCGGCCAGCCCTCGGTCGAAGGCGGCAGTCCCTTCGTCATCGGCGACATCAAAGACCCCGAAGAGCAAAAGCGGTATCGCTGGATCACCGCCCAGGTGATGGGTAAGCCTGTCGGTGATATCGATATTAAAACCCCGACCGCCCTCAATTGCGCGGCGTGCCACGCGCTCGATGCCTCGCAGCAGCAACCCGCGATGGAGGTCGTGTTCCCGAACCCGTCGGGGATCCGACCGCTGGCCCTGTCCGGTACGGATAAGCCGTTCGACCTGACGAAGAGCGTCGGCAACCTGCCGACTCAGCCGCTGCTGCCGCCGCGCCAGAAGGGGGAATACTTCCTCGCGAGCGTGTTCGAGCAGCACTGCAAAGCCTGCCACCCGCTGAACCTCGGTTCCGATGCCGATCTGGCGAATCAGAGCGTCCCGCACGGGTTGACCGCCAAAGACACCGACACGTTCCTGGATCGCGCGTTTTCGCAGCGGATCGCTAAAAATCTGCCGTCGGCGGGTGCGCCCGCTCGGCGGACGAGCCGCCTCGACCCCCGTCTCGACTTCGATGCCCCTGCCAAAGAAACCGGTGGAGGAGCGTCCGAAGAGGACAAGAAAAAGGTCGCCACCCTGGGAACGGAGATTCGGGCGGCGGTCGAACTGGCGAAGACGCGGTTGTACACTCACGGTACGGGTTGCATCAAGTGCCACGAGATCGAGAGCGAGGCCGGTAAAGAAGTGCAGGTCAAGCCCGGACGCGCCCCGGTGGTGTGGATGGAACACAGTCGCTTCAACCACACGTCGCACAACGCGATGGCGTGCGTCCACTGCCACCAGAAAGCGTACGAAAAGCTACCGCCGCCGGATGTGAAGCTGGTCGAAAAAGGCCCGCTGGACCTGCCTGGGATCGAGAACTGCAAACAGTGCCACATGCCGACGAAGGTGACCAACGGGGTGCGAACCGGCGGAGTGCGGTCCAACTGCACCGACTGCCATACTTACCACAACGGCGACCACGCGCTCGCCGGTCCCGGCGACCCGTCGCGCGGGCCGCAGGGCGGCCGGACGTGGACCGTGCCGGATCTGCTTCGGGGTTCCCGCACGGAGTGATACTGGCGGAACCCGATTGTCCGCGAGGGGGTCACATCCCATAGGCATCGAGCGAATGCGGGAATGACGGAGGCCATCGCATCGAGGGTTGAGGCGATGGCGTTCGATGTCTTCTGGAGCCGCGAAGCGGGAGCATCCCGGAGGGATGCCAGAAGGTAGCCGGGGGTCGAGACCGCAACGCGGTCGAATACCCCCGGTGCGAGGAGCGAACGTCGGATGTCTTTCGACTTCGGCGAGCGATTTGCGAGATGAGTGCCGGGAGCCCGAACGCCATCGCCTCGCACCGGGGATATCGATGTGGTGCGACCAAGAATGCACCCCGCCAGGGGTGCCGCAACATTAGCCGGGGGTTGAGGCCCCGAGGCCGACACCCCCGGTGCTCCGTCATTCCCGCATTCACTCGATACCTATGGGATGTGACCCCCTGCGGGCGACCCCGTAACTCCTCAACTCCCCGATCCGCCATTCAGACCGCCGACAGCGAATGCCGAATGCGCGTCACCGCGACCAGGCACGCCGCCTTTTCGCTCTGTCCCCGCGACACCATAAACTCTTCGAGCAGCGGCAATATCAGATGCCCGAACGTCGGGTCTTCCAACCCCATGTCGCGCATCACTGCAACCGCTTCCAGTTTCGATTGCCTCGTCGGGGTCGGACGCACCCGTACCCCCGCCTCCTGGCCTTCTTCCACGACTTTGAACTCCGGACGGCCCGGCGGGATCTCGAACAGGATCCGCCGCAGGAAGCCCGCGAGCGTCGGTTGGCCCACCGGCAGGGTCGTCGGTCGCACGGGGACTCCTACCGTCACTCGTGCGGCTTCCTCGGCCCGCTTCGCCGCCTTTTTGGCTTTGATGCCGACCGTCGATTTCGATTGCACGGTGGGCAGCCAGCCCTGGGTCAGCCCGCGGTCCCGGTACACCGTCCACAGACTGCGGATCACGAACGAACGCACCACCCGGTCGGGCGATTCCGACAGGCGGAACAACTCCTCGGGGGCGGCGAACTTCGGCACCCTGCGGATGATCCCCATCCCCAGATTGCGCGTGTCCGGGTCGCCCGATTCGCAAAAGCGATATACCACCGCCGACGACAGCGTTGCCGGGTCGATGCGGAACGCGATCTTTTTCCCGTCGTCGTCAGCGAGCAGCGCGTTTTCGACGAACCGCTTGACCTCGGCGTACGGCATCTCGGCGAGGCGCACGAGGTCGTCGCCGGTCGGCTTCCAGCGGCTGAACTCGTATTTCGCGATGTCGAGCGCGAAGTCCCGGATCGGCCGACGCGACTCCGCAAACAGCGGCATAAAGCGTTCGAGGGTCAAAAACTCCTTCGGGATCTCGGCACCGGCATCGACCGGTTTGTCGGTTTCTCGCTGGGCGATCTCGGGGTGGTGCCGCTTGAAGTAAAAGCGGGCGAACGAAGACGAGGGGGCATCGGCGGGGCCGGGGGCGAGCAGCATATCCCACAGGCGTTGCGAACCGGCGATCGCGTCGTTACCGCCGTCGGCCTTTCGGGTCACCCCCGCGAGCATTTGCAGGAACTGCGTTTCCGAGATGATGCGGATGTTCGCGCCTTTGGCGTTGAGTTCCTCGCCTTTGGTCTGCTTGGAACCTTTGGCCCCCTGCCCGTAGAGCGGGCTGCCGTCGTCCCCGATCACCAGGTACATCAGCTTCGGAGTGACCGAACCCGCAACCGTCCCGTTGGCGGCTTTGACCTGAGTCTCGGCATCCTCGCGCTTCATCGTCTTCATCTTGCCGGTAAACAGGAACGTGTCCTTTTTGAGGTCCACCGTCGCGGCAACGCTCATCGAGCTTTCGCCGGCGGCTCTGGGTGCGAAGTCGGCGGGGATAAACAGACGGCTGATGGCTTCCGAGGCGAAGTCGTGGTAGCGCGGTTCGGCGCGGTTGGCGAC
>Ga0105047_10008571_pt1 | contig 16999 bp, 15 predicted proteins | sample MAT04_FD_78384 | JGI IMG/M metagenome (GOLD analysis project Ga0105047, IMG submission 78384) | Freshwater microbial communities from Lake Fryxell liftoff mats and glacier meltwater in Antarctica - MAT-04 (megahit assembly) | ecosystem: Environmental > Aquatic > Freshwater > Ice > Liftoff...
CCTACCGCGATCCGCTTTGCAAAGCAGACCGCCAATACATTGTTTTCTTTGCTGATCACCTTTCTGGGCCTGCTGGCGGTGACCTTCATCATCGCCCGCGTGGTGCCCATCGACCCGGTGACGGCAATCTTGGGCGAACGCGCGACCGCCGAACAGCTCGCCGCGTTGCAGGAAAAGCTCGGCCTGAACGATCCTCTGTGGCAACAATTCGGCATCTATGTCTGGGACGTCTTTCACGGCGACCTTGGGTTGTCGATCCGCACCCGCGATCCGATCCTGTCCGAGATCGTCCGCTATTTCCCCGCCACGCTGGAGCTTTCGACGCTGGGCATTATCATCGGCGTCATCGTGGGCATCCCGGCTGGTGTGCTGGCGGCCACCATGCCCGGGTCGCTGCGCGATCAGGCCGTGCGGCTGATAGGCCTGATGGGCTATTCGATGCCGGTGTTCTGGCTGGGCCTGATGGGGTTGTTGTTGTTTTACGGGCATCTGGGCTGGGTCGGCGGGCCGGGGCGGCTCGATAGCACCTATAGCATGATGTATGATCTCAAGGTGCCGGCTGTCACCCACATGATTCTGATCGACACCGCCTTGGCAGGGGAATGGGAGATTTTCTGGAACGCGGTCAGCCATATTATCCTTCCTGCTTCGCTGCTGGGCTATCTGTCGATGGCCTATATTTCCCGCATGACCCGCAGTTTCATGATGAACGAACTGGGCCAAGAATACATCACTACGGCGCGGGTGAAAGGGATGCCCGAACGCCGGGTGATCTGGGTTCATGCGATGCGCAATGTGGCGGTGCCGCTGATTACCGTGATTGCACTGTCCTATGCCAGCCTGCTGGAGGGCGCCGTCCTGACGGAGACGATCTTCGCCTGGCCAGGCCTTGGCCGCTATATCACTGATGCGCTTCTGGTGGCCGACATGCCCGCCGTCCTGGGCGGCACCATCGTGGTAGGGGCGGTCTACATCGGCATCAACATGTTTTCCGATCTCCTCTACCGTCTTGCCGACCCGAGGGCGCGATGAGGACGTCGCGATGACCACGCTCGAATGGCTTGCAGACCCCAACCCGAAATCCCGCCTGCAATCGCGGGCAGCGCAAACGTGGCTTTCGTGGCTGCGCTTTCGGCGCAACCCCTTGACGATGATCGGGCTGCTGATCTCGCTGGCGTTGATTTTCATGTCGATCTTTGCGCCGTTTCTGGCACCGCAGGACCCGATTGTCCAGTCCTTGGCGGATCGGTTGCAGCCGCCCTTCACCCCCGGCCACTGGATGGGCACCGACGATTTCGGGAGGGATATCTGGAGCCGGATTCTGTTCGGCAGCCGGATCACACTCTACATCGTGCTCCTGGTCATCCTGACTGCCCCGGTGGTGGGACTGGTCATTGGCACCGTCGCCGGCTATTTCGGCGGCTGGGTGGATTCGGTCCTGATGCGCATCACCGACATCTTCCTCGCCTTCCCCAAGCTGATCCTTGCGCTGGCCCTGGTCGCGGTTCTCGGCCCGGGCATGGTGAACGCGGTTCTGGCCATCGCCCTGACCTCATGGCCGCCATACGCCCGCGTCGCCCGAGCCGAGACCTTGACGGTGCGAAACTCCGACTACATTGCCGCCACGCGCCTGCTGGGGGCGTCCTCGACCCGCATCATCTGGGGCCATGTCATGCCGATGTGTCTGCCCTCGGTGATCATCCGGGTGACGCTCGACATGGCCGGTGTGATCCTGATCGCGGCAGGCCTTGGCTTCCTCGGCCTCGGCGTTCAGCCCCCGCTGCCCGAATGGGGCCTGATGGTGTCGGCGGGCCGCAAGTTCCTGTTCGAACAATGGTGGGTCGCCACCATGCCGGGCCTGGCCATCTTCATCGTCTCGCTTGGCTTCAACCTGCTCGGAGACGGTCTGCGCGACGTTCTGGACCCCAGGAGCGCCGGGCGATGACCCTTCTTTCCGTTCAAAACCTGCGCGTCACCTTTGACACCGAAACCGGCCCGGTCGAGGCGGTGCGTGGCGTGTCGTTCACCCTGAACCGCGAACGCCTCGGCATCGTCGGCGAAAGCGGGTCCGGCAAGACCATGACCGGCCGTGCCGTCCTGCGCCTGATCCGCCCGCCGGGCCGGATCGAGGCCGATCACATGGTCTTTGACGGCCACGACCTTGCGGGCGCTTCCGAATCCCAGATGCGCGCCCTGCGGGGACGCCGCATCGCAATGGTCATGCAGGACCCGAAATTTTCGCTCAACCCGGTCATGCGCGTCGGCGCACAACTGATGGAGGGTCTGCGCCAGCGCGACCATGCGTCGAAAGCCGAAGCCCGCGCCAAGGCCCTCGCAGCGCTTGAGGCGGTGCAGATCCGCGACCCCCGGCGAGTGATGGACGCCTATCCGCACGAGCTGAGTGGCGGCATGGGCCAGCGCGTGATGATCGCGATGATGCTGATTCCCGGGCCTGACCTTCTGATCGCCGACGAGCCAACCTCGGCCCTCGATGTCACCGTGCAGGCCGAGGTTCTTTCCATCCTTGACGCTCTTGTGCGCGACCGCGGCATGGGCCTGATCTTCATCTCCCACGACCTGCGTCTTGTGGCGCGGTTCTGCGACCGTGTTCTGGTGATGTTCAAAGGCCGCATCGTCGAGGAACTTGCCGCCGCCGACCTGATGCACGCCAAGCACCCCTACACGCAGGGCCTGCTCAACTGCCTCCCCCGCATCGGAGGCAGCCGCGAACCCCTGCCGTCGCTGGATCGGAATGCAGATTGGGCGCGGACATGACGACGTTTACCGCAACGATGGGTCAATCACCCATCCTACCGGGATATGTCGCCGTAGGATGGGTGATTCACCCATCATTTCAAGAATGGCGGCCCCCATGCCCCTGATCGAAATCGACAACCTCTCCGTCACCTTCACCGCCAATGGCCGCAAAGTCCGCGCCGTCGAAAACGTGTCCTTCTCCGTCAACGAAAAGGACTCCTTCGGCCTCGTCGGCGAATCCGGCTCCGGCAAATCCACCATCCTGCGCGCGATCTGCGGCCTTGCCCCCATCACCGGGGGCACCATTCGCATCGCCGGCGCGCCCCTTGCAACGCCCCGTGGCCGCCCCTTCTCGCGCCTCGCGCAAATGGTGTTCCAGGACCCCTATGCCTCGCTGCACCCGCGCCACACCGTGGACCGGGTGCTGTCCGAACCCCTCGCCATCCACGGCCTGCCCGGCACCGATGCCCGGATCGAACAAGCCTTGACCGACGTTGGCTTGCCGACCTCGTTTCGTTTCCGCTACCCCCATCAGCTGTCCGGCGGCCAGCGCCAGCGCGTCGCCATCGCCCGCGCCCTGATGCTGGAACCAAAGATCCTGCTCCTTGACGAGCCGACCTCCGCCCTCGACGCCTCCGTCCAGGCCGAAACCTTGAACCTGCTCTCGCGCCTGCGCGCCACGCGCGGCTTGACCTTCCTGATGGTCAGCCACGACCTCGCTGTGATCGACCATATGTGCGACCGCGTCCTCGTCATGCAACACGGGCGCGGCGTCGAGGAACTCAGCCGCGACGCCCTCGCCTCCGCCATGATGAAAACCGAATACGCCCGCGCCCTGTTCACCGCCTCCGCCGATCGGATGCTCGGCGCCTGAAGCCTTGATCTTGCATCATCATTGTGGCCCAAATACCTCCGGGGTCCGGGGCAGCGCCCCGGGTGCCACCCTCCGATCACCTGTTTTCAAGGAACGCGCATGTATCCCGTCTTCGATGGCCACAACGACATCCTCCTGCGCCTGCACCTTGCCCCGGAAAACCGCGAGGCGATCTGGGTCACTGGCGAAGGCCAAGGCCACCTTGACCTGCCGCGCATGAAAAAGGGCGGCTTTGCCGGCGGCTTCTTCGCGATCTATGTCCCCTCGCCGCGCGATCCGAGCGCCACCGATTTCTTCACCGCGATGGAGCGCCCGCCCTTCGCCTTGCCGCTGCCGGACCTGATCACCGCCGCTCAGGCCCAACCCACCGCCCTGGCGATGGCCGGCCACCTGATGTGGATGGAGCGGGCCTCGCAAGGCGCCTTCAAGATCACCCGCTCCGTGGCCGAAATCCGCGCCGCGATGGCAGCGGGCGTCATCGCCGGCATCATGCACATGGAGGGCGCCGAGGCGATTGACGACGGTCTCAACGCCCTCTACTCCTTCCACGCCCTCGGCCTGCGCTCGCTGGGGCCCGTATGGTCGCGCCCGACGATCTTCGGCAATGGCGTCCCCTTCGCTTTCCCCTCTTCCCCCGACACCGGCGAAGGTTTGACCGAGGCCGGCAAGCGCCTCGTGAAAGCCTGCAACCAACTGAAAATCATGCTGGACATGAGCCACATGAACGAGAAGGGCTTTGACGACGTCGCGCGCCTGTCGGATGCCCCGATCATCGCCACCCATTCCAATGCCCATGCCATCACCCCCTCCTCGCGCAACCTGACCGACCGGCAACTGGCGATCATTGCCGATTCCAACGGCATGGTCGGCCTCAACTTCGCCACCTCGTTCCTGCGCCGCGATGGCAAGCAAGGCGGCGACATGGGGTGGGAGGATATTCTCGCCCATCTCGATCACCTTCTGGACAAGCTCGGCGAGGACCGCGTCGGCTTCGGCTCCGATTTCGACGGCGCAACCCTTCCCGATGGCATCGGCGATGTCGCCGGCCTGCCCAACCTGACCGCCGCGATGGAGGCGCATGGCTACGGCAAGGCGCTGATGGCCAAGCTGACCCACGAAAACTGGCTCGCGGCGCTGGAACGAACCTGGGGGATGTGAGCATGATGGGCCTGAAGGCCCATCCTACCGCCCGACCGTAGGATGGGCCTTCAGGCCCATCTTCCTCACCTCCTCGCACTGTTGTAGCCCCATGACCAAACCCTCCGCCAAACTCGCCCTCGTCACCGCCGGATCGTCCGCCATCGGCCGCTACCTCGTCGCCGGTCTGGCCGAGGCCGGCTATGCCGTGGCCTTCACCCATTTCGGCACACCCGAAGACGCCGCCGCCGTGGCGGCCAAGGTTCAGGCTCTCGGCGGGCGCGCTCTCGCTGTGGAATCCGACGCCGCGGATGAAGCGCAGGTCCAATCTTTCCACGCCGTCGCCGCAGACTGGGCCGGCACCGCCCCCTCGGTCATGGTCTGCAACGCCGGCCTGCAAACCTGGGCCTCCCTCGTCGATCTCGCCGTCGAGGATTGGGACCGCATCATCGCGATCAACCTGCGCGGCACGTTCCTGAACACCCAAGCCGCGGCGCGCGCCATGATCGCGGCGGGGCAGGGCGGCAGCATCATCACCCTTGGCTCCGGGGCGAGCAAACTCGCCTTCCCGAACCTTGTTTCCTACACCGCCTCCAAAGGCGGGATCGAGCAGTTTACCAAGGTTGCCGCCGCCGACCTCGGCCCCCACGGCATCCGCGTCAACTGCATCGCACCGGGGGCCATCGCCACCCACCGCACCGCGCTGGAGGTGCCCGACTACGCCGGTCAGTGGGGCGCGATCACGCCGCTGCGCCGCGTCGGTACGCCGCAGGATCTGATCGGCCCTTTGCTGTTCTTCTGCTCGGACGCCTCGGCCTTCTTCACCGGCCAGACCCTTTGGGTCGATGGCGGCGTGTTTTCCCGCGCGCCGTGGCCGCAAACCGCATGACGCTGCTTTTGGTCTCGCATGGCCAACCCTCTGCGCCAGAGTCCGCCGAGGCCGAACTCGCTGCCCTCGCTGCGGCCGTCCGGCGCCTGATGCCGGGCACCCAGGTGCTGTCTGCCACCCTCGCCGCCCCCGGCGCTTTGGCCCGCGCCGCCGCCAGAGCCGAGACCCCCGGTCAGGTTTATCCGCTGTTCATGGCGGGTGGTTGGTTCACCCGCGTCCAACTGCCCGTCCGACTGGCCGAGGCCGGAGCCAAGGGCTGGACCATCCTTGAACCCATGGGCTGCGATCCGTGCGTTCACGCGCTCGCCCTTGAAATTCTGCGCGAAAACCTTCCCGCCGGCAGCATTATGCTCGCCGCCCACGGCAGCGGCAAAAGCCCGGTTCCCGCCGCCATCGCCACGCGCCTCGCCGCCCGTATTGCGCAAGAACTGGGCATCAGGACGCAAGCGGGCTTTCTGGAACAATCCCCCAGGATCGCCGAGGCGAGCGGTCACGGCCCTGACGCACTCTGCCTGCCGTTCTTCGCGGCCAACCTGACTCATGTGACCGAGGACGTTCCCGAAGCCCTCAAAGCCGCCGGGTTTCAAGGCCGCGTCCTGCCCGCCGTTGGCCTCGACCCCAGACTGCCCGCCCTGATCGCCGAAGCCGCACGCGCGGGCAAGGCGATTTGCGCCGAGACCTGCCGGGCGGCTCAGACCGTGTAGAGATACAGGTCGAAGTCGACTTCGCTGACCCGGCGCTGCACCCGCGCATATTCCGACGCCTTGATCGCCACAAAGGTCCGGTGCATGTCCTCACCCAACGCGGCCTTCAGGAACGCGGACCCCTTCGCCGCCTCGATCGCGGTGCGCCAATCGACCGGGATCGGCGGTGCATCGGCCGCGTCGGCATAGCCGTTCCCGGTCGTCTCCGGCCCCGGATCGATCTTGTTCGCCAGCCCGTGCCGAATGCCCGCCAGCACGGTCGCCGCCACCAGATACGGGTTGGCATCCACTCCCGCGGGCCGATGCTCGATCCGCCGCGCCCTGATATCTCCCGCCGGGATCCGCAAAGCGACCGAGCGGTTGTTCACGCCCCAGGTCGGACTGACCGGAGCATAAGAGTTCGACGCAAACCGCCGCCAGGAATTGGCATGCGGTGCAAACACCAGCATCGCCTCGCCCATCGTTTCGCGCAGACCGCCGATGGCATGCTTGATCGTGTCGTTGAAATGCCCCTCCTGCGCTTCGACAAACACGTTCCGCCCCTGTCCATCCAGCATGGACACATGGAAATGCATGCCCGAGCCGGCATAATCCTCATTTGGCTTTGCCATGAAACAGGCCGTCACGCCGTGGAGCCGCGCATGCATCCGGACCAGCCGCTTCAGCCGGAACAGATCATCCGCCGCCTGCATCACGTCATCGCGGTAATGCAGGGTCAACTCATACTGGCCGGGCGCAAACTCGGAAATCAGCGTCTCTACCGGAATGCCCGCCGCCTTGGCCCCGGCATAGACATCGTTGAACAGCGGCAACATGCCCTGCAACTGGTCCACCGAATACACGTCGGTCTTTGAATTGCTGCGCTTGTCCAGCACATCCCGCGCCGGCACCATCTTGCCATCCGGCCCGCGTTCATTTTCCAGCAGGAAGAATTCCAGCTCGAACGCCCCCGCCGGCGACAGCCCCTCCGCTGCAAGCGCATCAACCTGCCGCTGCAAGGCGTGGCGCGGGTCCGAGGACATCGGTTGTCCGTCCAGTTCATAGACCGACAGGAACACCTCGCCCCGTGGTGGCTGCGTGCCGGTCAGCGGGATCAGCGTGCCGGGGATCGGCCAGGCGCGGCGGTCGCCGTCGCCTTCGTCCCAGATCAGACCTGTCTCGTGCACATCCTCGCCGCAGATATCGAGACCAAGGATCGAGATCGGCAAATGCCGCCCATTCTTGTAAATGGACAAAAGTTCATGCCGCCGGATGATCTTGCCCCGGCCAATTCCGTTCGAATCATGCAAGACGATGTCGAAGGCCTCGATCTCGGGATGGGCGTCTAGGAAGCGCTCCGCCTCGGCGATCTGGCTGCCCGAGGGGCTGGTGATCTTGGTCATGGGTCAGGCTTTCGGAAGAAGGATATGCAGCACATCGGAAAAGGCGCGGATCAGTCGGTCGACCTGTTTGCGCTTCGTGACGGGGCTGACCAGCATCATGTTGTGGAATGGCGCAATCAGGCAGCCCCGGTTCAAAAGGCCGGTGTGCAGCGCCGCCTCGACCGCAGGCTGATGCGCCAGTGCCGCCTCGGCCCCGTTGTGCAAGGGGCCGGGGGCGCAGATGAACTCCACCCGTGCGCCGACCCGCACGACATGCCACGGCGCGCAAGCCTTGCGGATGGCATGCGCCAGACCCGCCTCCAGCCGGGCGGCCAGCTTTTCCATATGGGCGTAGTTTTTCGCAGTCATCACTTTGGACAGGTTCGCCTCCAGGGCCACGAACTGCATCGGATTGGCCGACAGTGTCGTTCCCATCCCCGAATGGCCCGAGGCGCGGCCGGCATTGACCTCGACATAGCGCGCGGCCACCGACGGGCTGAGGCCCCAGACCCCGGTCGGCACCCCGCCTGCAACGCATTTTCCGACGACGAAAATATCGGGACGCAGGCCATGCACGCTTGTATAGCCGCCAAGACCGCTGGAAATCGTATGCGTCTCGTCGATCATCAACAGCGCGCCATACTGGTCCGCCAGCCGCCGCAGGCCGTCATGAAAACCAGGGTCAGGCAGGACCATGCAAGAATTGGTCATCACCGGCTCGGTCAGGATCGCGGCGACATCGCCCTTGGCCAGCGCCGCTTCGATCGCAGCCAAGTCATTGAATTCGCAGGCCACCGCGACAAGGGACAAATCCGCTACCTGACCCAGCAGGCCGGGGCGGTTCACCGTCTTTCCGTCCACCAGCGTCACGAACGCATCATCCACCGTGCCGTGATAGCAGCCGTTGAACACCAACACCTTGGCCTTGCCCGTCACCGCCCGCGCCACGCGCAGGGCAAAGCGGTTGGCGTCGGTGGCGGTGGTGGCGATCTGCCAGCGGAAATCACCGAACCGGTCCGTCAAAAGATGCCCCGCGACGAGGGCCGCCTCGGTCGGCAGCATGAAGGTCAGGCCCTTGTCCGCCTGCCGCTTGATTGCGCGCGCGACCGCAGGCGGCGAATGGCCGAACATCGACCCGGTATCGCCCAGGCAGAAGTCGTCCAACTCGTGCCCGTCGATGTCGGTGATCACGGCGCCCTTTGCCTTGGCGACCAGCGGCAGGAAGGGCATCGGCCAATCGCGCATCCAGTGCAACGGCACGCCGCCCAGGTAAGCCGAGGCTCCCTCTTGCGCGAGCCGCGACTTGGGACGGCGCGACGCATAGTGCGCGGCCTCGGCCTTGGCGAAGGCCTTCAGCCTTGCGGCGTCAATCCCGGCGATCATCGGAGCATTCATGGCTATCCCCTGCAATCCGGCCCTTATCGCCCAGGATTTGATCAAATTCAAGGGTCTGGCAGGATGGGTGATTCACCCACCAAAGCTATGGGCGTATCACCCATCCTACGGGCTAGACGGTGACCCGAATCTCGATCAGCCGGGGCCCCTCGCAAGGCTGCTGCAAGGCCCAGACCAGCACCTCGGGTTCCATCGGGATGCTGGTGAACGGCAGATCACAAGCCGCCGCGAACGGCTCCAGCCGCAGGGGCGACGGGGTGCAGCCGATCACCTCGGTATTGGCGCCGCGCATCGCATCGGCAATCTCGCGGAAACCGGCGTTGTTCCACACAAGAAACGTCACCTGCGCCCGCTCATCCACCGCAGTCCTAAGCTCCCCCGGCGAGAACTGCAGCCCGCCGTCGCCGATCAGACACACCACCTGCCGCTGCGGCTGCGCAATCGCTGCCCCGACCGCTGCCCCCGGCCCAAAGCCCAAGGCGCCATAACCGGTCGCCGCATTGAACCAGCCGCCCGGCACATCGTGATCGTAATAGAGGTTCCCGGCATAGATCGGCTGGGTGCTGTCGCCGACAATCAATGCGCCGGGCAGGGCGGTGCGGATCGCCTCCACCATCTCCAGCCGCTGCGGCAACCTTGCGTCCAACTCTCCCATAGCCGCGCGCGCCGCTGTCCGCGCACCGGCAGCCAGTGCCGCGCCGTTGCCGGTCTTGGGCGACAGCCGGGGCAGCAATGCCGCCATGACCGCCCCGGCATCGCCCAGAAGCTTCGCCTCGGCATCCACCTTGCCCAGTTGCTCGGACGAGACATCGATGCGGATCATGCCAGGCAGCTTTGGATAGGGCGCCACGCCATACATGTCGTAGTCGGTCGGCCCGAATTCCGTGCCGATCGCCAGCACCTGATCCGCTTGCACCGCCAATGCGCGGCAAGCATCAAGGCTGGGCGAGGCCGGAACGCACAGGTCATGCCCGTGCATCAGGCCGCGTGCGTTCACCGTCTGGATCACAGGCGCATTCAGTCTTTCGGCCAGCGCCGTCAGCACCCCATCGGTCCGACTTGCGCCGCCTCCAGCCAGAATCACCACGGTCTTGGCGGCGTTCAGTTTCGTCGCCGCTGCGGCAAGCTGCGCCTCGGGCGGCATTTGCCTTGCCAAGGCCGGCGCGGGCGGGGCCAGTGGCTCGCAAGGCATCGGCATCACGTCGGTCGGTACTTCCAGATGCACCGGGCCGGGGCGGCCAGTGGTCAAAAGGCCAAACGCCCAGTCCAGCGCCGGTCCCACGTCGGACGGCTCGGAGATCTGCCGCGTCGGGCAAAGCGCCCGCACAATCGCCGCTTGCTCGGGCAATTCATGCAACCACCCCAGCCCGAACCCTTGAACCGAGCGGCGGTTGACGCCCGAGATCACCAGCATCGGAATGCTGTCGGCCCGCGCCTGCGCCATGCCGGTCAGCGCATTGGTCAGCCCCGGACCGGTGATGACGAACGCCACCCCCGGCTTGTCGCTCGCCCGAGCATAGCCGTCCGCCATGAAAGCACAGCCCTGTTCGTGCCGCGCCGTCACATGCCGCACCGGGCTGCCCGACAATCCGCGGTAAAGCTCCACCGTGTGCACGCCAGGGATGCCAAAGACGACCTCGACCCCGCGCGCCGCCAGCCCTTCGACCAGCCGCTCGCCAACCGTCCGCACATTTTCTGGCTGCATGTCAGTCCCCTTTTACCCGTGCCGCATGACGCAAGATGCGCCGCGCCGCCTCTTCCACCCGGTCATCGGGCACCGTCAGCCCCAGCCGCAGCCAGCCCGACAACGCGACCCCGAAGCTTTCGCCCGGCATCACCGCCAGCTTTTCGTCGTCCAGCAGGCCCCAGGCAAACGCCTCACCCGACAGGCCCGTCGCCCGAATATCGACCAGCGCGAACATTCCCGCCTCGGGCCGGTTCACAGCCAAGCCCAAGCGTCCGTCCAGCCGCTCGTGCAAAATCGCCGCGCGGTGCGCGAACCGCGCCGCCATGCCCCGTGCGATGGGCGATGGCGACGAGACTGCAAGTGCCGTTGCGTCCGACAGAAACGGCTGGTTGCCGAACAGCATTGTCTCGGCCACCGGCAACAGCCGCGCCGTGAACTCCTCAGGCCCGACGCACCAGCCAGACCGGAACCCCGGCAAAGCATGGCTTTTGGAGATCGAGGCGGCGCAGATCACCCGCTCGGCCAGATCTTCAAGATCAAACGGCGACACGAAAGGCGCGTTGCCAAAGATCAGCTCTTCGTAAACCTCGTCCGACAGGATCCACAGGTCATGCGCTTTGGCCAGTGCCCCCAGCGCCAAAAGCTCGTCCCGCCGCAGCATCGATCCCGTCGGATTGTGCGGCGAGTTCAGGAACAGCACCCGCGTGGCCGGGGTGATCTTTTCAGCCACGTCCGCCGCCTGCATGCGGAACCCATGTTCGGGCTTCAACGGCACCAGCACCACATTGGCCCCGGTCGAGGCAATGACGCCCTCATAGGTCGCGTACAAGGGATCGCCCACGATCACTTCGTCCCCCGGCCCGACCAAAGCGGTCATCACCGCGAACAGGGTCGTCTGCGTGCCCGGAAAAGCCACGATCTGCCGCGTGGTAATCTCGCGCCCGGAGCGCCGGGAATAGCGTTTGGCCAGCGCCGCCAGCAGAGAAGGCTCACCTCGCCCGTTGGAATAACCAAGCCGGCCATCATCGAGTCCGGCTTTGGCGGCCGCAATCACTTCGGGCGGGGGCGGCGCATCCGGCTCTCCAATCGTCAGAAACAGGATGTCCTCGCCTTTGGCGGCGCGCTGCCGGGCGGCGAGATGCACTTCCCACTTTGCCCCGCCCAAGGGCGCAAGCCGTTCGGTAATTTCGGCGTATCTCATGTCAAGCTGCCAATCGGGCGCAGGAAAGCGCTTTGCAAATCCACGCCAATGATCGCACCACACGAGCGCAGGACGATATCGGTCAAATCGTCGGAGGCGAACGTATCGGTCAGGATCGACCCTTCCATCCACAACCCGTCGATCACGGCGTTGCAGGCAATGGCGTCGTGACGCAACCCCTCGTTGCTGCGCATGCGCGGCAAGGCGCGGATCAGCGCCTCCAGGGTGTCGCGGTAATGCAGGTAAGTCGCTCGGTGCACTTCGCGCATCTCGGGATCGCGCTGGATGTCGTAAAGGAACCCCGCCCACAGCGCCACGGCCTGCGCGTCAAGCACCGGCGGGCGCATGGATGCCGCGATGAAGGCCGCCAGTCGCGCCTTTGGTTCGGCCGGCGACGACGTCAGCACTTTCGCCGATTGCGCGGTCATCCCGTCCATCAGATGGCGGTAGGCCGCGCGGGTCAGCGTCTCTTTCGTTTGAAAATAATGCCGGATCAGCCCTGGTGTGACCCCGGCCCGCGCCGCAATCGCGCGCACCGTGGCGGCTTGGGGGCCGCCCTCGGCAATCAGATCCAGCGCCGCCTGCATCAAATGCTCGCGCCGCGTTTCTTCGGGTTCGCGGTGATAGGGGCGGCGATCCGCCATGATGATCTCTTTTCCTGCCAATGCTGCGCCGTCCTGAGAATCAGGGTTTCCGAATTCAGACAATTACACATATGTATTATGTTTTTGTGTCATCTGCGTCAGGCACCGGTTGGCGCGCGACATCCTGGTGAATGATCACATCCGTTTGCGGATAGGCCGCGAGGATCGCTCGGCGCAGGCCGGCGGCGATGGCATGCGCCTCGCGCAAAGACTGATCGCCGTCCAGTTCGACATGCAGATTGACGAAGGTGCGCGACCCCGCAGTGCGGGTTTTCAAATCGTGGAACCCATGCACACCGGGCCAGTCGCCCACAATCCTGACAATGCCCGAAATGATGGCGGGGTCCGCGCGTCTGTCCATCAGCGCATCGAACGCGCCGCGGCCGATCTTGTAAGCCGCCAGGACCATGAACGCCGCCGCCGCCAGCGCCACCACGGAATCCACCTGGGCCAGCCCAAAGGTCTTGGACGCCCAAAGCGACAGGATCGCCCCCAGCGTCGGGACCATGTCGCCGACGTAGTGCAATTGATCCGCTGCCACCACCCGGCTGCCGGTGCGCTTTGCAACCCGGCCCTGCCAGATCACCAGCCCCAGCGTCACCAGGACCGACCCGGCCATCACCCACAGCCCCAGCCGTTCATCCCCAAGCGTGCCGCTGGCCGGCCCCATAAGGCGCTGCACCGCCATCACCCCGATCACCACGCCGCTGATCGCGATGAAAACGCCCTGCGCCAGCGCCGCCAGATCCTCGGCCGAGGTGTGGCCGAAGGCGTGGTCCTCATCCGCTGGGCGGGCGGCATAGATCATCGCCGCCGTTGCCGCAATCGACACCATCAGATCCACGGCCGAATCCGCCAGCGAGGCGGCGACAGACAAGGCTCCGGTCGCCGCCAGGGCCCAAAGCTTGACGCCCACCAGACCCAGTGCCACGGCAACCGACAAAAGGCCGGTTGATATGTTCAGTCTTGCGTCGCTCATGGCGCCCGTTGTCTTCGGTTTGGAGTCAGAATTGCGATGGGATGGAGGAGAAGCAGTCCCTTGGAGACAGGCCTTAGCCGAACACTTCCGCAGCGTCCACACCCCAAAGGGCGGGTTTCTTCACCCACCCCTTGTCGCCGTCCACCGCAACCCTTGCCCAATCCGCATTGCAGGCCAGAAGCTTGCCCACCACGTTCAACTCGGCCTGATAGACCACATCGGCCTCCGCTTCGGGCGATTCAAGAAATTGGCTCATGTCGGTCGTGACCAGCACAGAGCGCACCCCCGACAGCAGCGAATAATGGACCCAGCCGCCCGCGCCGTCCTGATCTTCGACCCGCCGCCAGTGCTCGTATTCCGCGGTGATCTTCAGCGGCATCCCCGCGCGGGTAAACACCCAGTCGATCCGGTGCGTCAGTCCGGGCCCCCGCCGCGCATTGCCCTGCCCGGTCTTCAGACTGACAAACCGCGGCAGCGGCAAATGCGTCACCGACCCCACATTCGGATCGCGCGGCGCGGCCGCTTCCTCGGTGCCGGGGGCCGGTAGGTCTATCTTGCCCGACTGCTCGGCACTCGCAGAGCCATCGCCATTGCCCTCGGCCAAGGTCGGCAAAGCCCAAACCAACGTCGCACCCAAAGCCAAAAGGCCCAGGTGCCGCCGCGTCGGTTCGGGAATGCTGGAAGATTTTGCGCCCGCGCCGCCCATCTTGTGCCTTTGCCCCTGACGGCCCATTCGCCGTCCCGCCGGGGCTTGCGTCGCCCCGCGCTTGGCCCCACTTTGCCACTATCCCCAAGCGATGAAAAGGGCGCGGAACACATGGCAACCGAACGTCTGAAGGTTGTGGTGACGCGTCGTCTGCCAGTTCCGGTGGAGACCCGGATGGCCGAGTTGTTTGGGGTGGTCTTGCGCGATCCCGACATCGCCATGACCCGCGCCGAACTGTCGGGCGCTTTGCGGGACGCCGATGTTCTGGTGCCAACCCTCGCGGACAGGATTGACGCCGACCTCATCGCCGCCGCCGGACCCCGCCTGAAACTGATCGCCAACTACGGCGCCGGGGTCGATCACATCGACGTGGGTGCGGCCCGCGCGCGCGGGATTCTGGTGACGAACACCCCCGGCGTCGTGACGGAAGATACCGCCGACATGACCATGGCCCTCATCCTCGCGGTCACCCGCCGCATTCCCGAAGGCCTTGCCACCATGCAGGCCGGGCAATGGGCGGGCTGGTCACCGATGGCGATGCTGGGCGGCAGGATCGGCGGCAAACGGCTTGGCATTCTTGGCATGGGGCGGATCGGTCAGGCGGTCGCCCGCCGCGCCCGCGCCTTCGGCATGCAGATCGATTACAACAACCGCCGCCGCTTGCGCCCTGAACTCGAAGCGGACTTGCAAGCGACCTGGTGGGAAAGCCTGGACCAGATGGTCGCCCGCATCGACATCCTGTCGATCAACTGCCCCCACACCCCGGCGACCTACCATCTGATGAACGCGCGCCGATTGAAGCTGATGAAGCCGACCGCGGTGATCGTGAACACCTCGCGCGGCGAGATCGTCGATGAAAACGCCCTGACCCGCGGCCTCCGGTCGGGGGAGCTTGGCGGGGCGGGGCTTGATGTCTATGAACGCGGGGCCGAGATCAATCCCCGCCTGCGCGAACTGCCCAACGTGGTGCTTCTGCCGCATATGGGCTCGGCCACGATCGAGGGCCGGGCCCAGATGGGTGAGAAGGTCATCCTCAACATCCAGACCTTCGCCGACGGCCACCGCCCCCCCGATCTGGTCCTGCCCGGCGCCCCGTAGGATGGGCATTCATGCCCATCCCTGTATCAGCGCCCCTCAGATCGCCGCCACCACCTCGGCCAGAAGGCCGCGTACCTGTCCGGCCACCGTCTTGAGCGTGTCATTCTCGATGGCCTGCATGGACGCCACCGGGTCGATGGCCGACACTTCCACCCCGCCCGGAACCTCGCGCAGGATCACGTTGCAGGGCAGCATCAGCCCCACCTTCGGCTCGACCCCGATCGCCCCGAAGGCCAGTTTCGGGTTGCAGGCGCCCAGGATGCGGTAGCCGGGGATCACCTCGCCCAGCCTGGCCAGCATCGTGGCCTTCATGTCGATCTCGGTCAGAACGCCAAACCCCCTGGCCGCGAGGGCCGCCCGGGTGCGGGGCTCGATCTCGGCGAGGGTGGTGCCGGGAAAGCTGCGGTCGATGGTATAGGTCATGTCATCCTCCTGGGTTCGACTGGAAGATTAGCGGATGGGGCGGGGTCCGCCATGACCTGCATCAAGTCAGGGGGCGTGACCGGTCCCGACCCTGCGCAGGATGGGGGATTCCCCCTTTGTTGGCTGGGTATGTTATCCGTGGGATAACACGCGTGTTATCGCTCGTATCATATTGATACTAAACGAATTTCACTGCGATATTAACGAAGTGGAAACTTTTGGCGCCCGTGGAACACGGGCAAAAACGGGGCGGATCCGCAGGCCCGCCCCTCACCGCCTACATGCACGCGTCGTACAAGGCACGCGTGTTTTCCAATGTCATCACCACCGGGTTGCCGCCACAGGACGGGTCCTCCAGCGCCATGTCGGTCAGCATGTCGAGGTCCTTGAACAGCACCCCCAAAGCCTCAAGATCGGATGGGATGTTCAGCTTGGCGCGCAGTTCCATGATCGCGTCGTGGAACCCCGCAAAGCCGCCCGCGATGCCGATATAGGCCGCTGCGGCGTTGATCTTGTCCTCGATCATCGCCTTGTTGAACTCCAGCACCATCGGCATCACCACGGCATTCGTCGTCCCGTGGTGGGTCCCGTAAACCGCGCCGATCGGGTGGCTGAGGCTGTGGATTGCGCCCAGACCCTTCTGGAATGCCGTCGCCCCCATCGCTGCCGCCGACATCATATGCGCGCGGGCATCTAGGTCATTGGGGGTGTCATAGACCTTTGGCAGGTTCTCGAACACCAGCCGCATGCCTTCAAGCGCGATGCCTTGGCTCATCGGGTGATAGAACGGGCTGCAATAGGCTTCCAGACAATGTGCCAGCGCGTCCATGCCCGTGCCTGCGGTGATGAAGCGAGGCATCCCGACCGTCAATGCAGGATCGCAGATCGTCACTTTCGGCATCAGGGCCGGGTGGAAGATGATCTTCTTCTTGTGCGTGGCGGCATTGGTCAGAACCCCGGCGCGGCCGACTTCCGAGCCCGTCCCCGCCGTGGTCGGCACCGCGATGATCGACGCGATTTTCGAGGCATCCGCCCGGGTCCACCAGTCGTCCACATCCTCAAGCTGCCAGACTGTCAGGTCTTTGCGCTGATGCGCCATCAGGGCGATCATCTTGCCAAGATCGAGGCCCGAGCCGCCGCCGAA
>Ga0105047_10008573_pt1 | contig 16996 bp, 10 predicted proteins | sample MAT04_FD_78384 | JGI IMG/M metagenome (GOLD analysis project Ga0105047, IMG submission 78384) | Freshwater microbial communities from Lake Fryxell liftoff mats and glacier meltwater in Antarctica - MAT-04 (megahit assembly) | ecosystem: Environmental > Aquatic > Freshwater > Ice > Liftoff...
GTCAATAGCGGCGCAGCATGCCGTTGTCGATCTGCACCCGGTCGCCCACACGGATGTCGGAGTTGCTGGTCTGGGTATAGGTCTGGTAGCTGCCATTGTTCAGGCGCACGGTGAACTTGTAGGCATTCACCATCTGTGTGCCCTGGTTGTTCTTTTCCAGCGTGTGTCCAGCGTAGGCGCCGCCAGCAGCTCCTAAAACAGTAGCGGCGGTGTTGCCACTGCCGCCACCCACCTGGTTGCCCAGAATGCCACCCACCACGGCGCCAACAATGGTGCCCGCGCCAATCCCGCCGGTGCCTGAGGCGGCTTGCTGCTGCACTAAGTCAATCGACTGCACCACGCCAAATTGGGTGTTCGCAGTGGTGGCTTGTGGCAAGGCGGTACCGGTGGGGCTGGCGGGGGCCGGGTAGTTGGCGCAGCCGCTCACGATGAGCAGCGCGGTGATGCCGATGATGCGTTGGGCGTTTTTTTGAATCGTCATGTTGTGCTCCGGTTATTTCTTGATGCTCATCTCATTGCCGACCTGGGTCACGCCCTCAATGCCACGGGCTACGGCTACGGCGCGGTCAATTTGCCCCTGGTTGTCTACAAAACCGCTGAGTTGGGCCTCGCCCTTGTTCGTGGTGACGGTGATGTCCAGGCCCTTGATGCTGTTGTCGGCCAGCAGTGCTGCTTTGATTTTGCCGGTGATCACGCTGTCGTCGATCTGGCTACCGACGGTGGCCGCACCTTCTTTCAGGCTTAGCTTGTTGTCGACGCTTTTCACGCCTTCAGTGCCTTTGGCGACCGCCAGGGCTTGATCGATTTGGCCCTGGTTGACTACAAAGCCGCTCAGCATGACCTCGCCCTTGCGGGTTTCAACCTGAATGTCAAAACCCTTGATGTCAATGTTGTCCAGCAGCGCAGTCTTGACCCGGGTGGTGACCACGCTGTCGTCAAGATCGTTGCCTACGCTGGTGCTCGGTGCGGTGGCACCGGTGGTGCCGGTTTCGCCGGACTTGCTGCAAGCCACCATCGAAATGGTCATGACGCCGACCAGTGTGGTGGTGAGGATGCGCAGCCCAAGAGGGTTTTTCATTGATTAGATCTCCGGTGAAGGTAGTAAAACAGCTCTGACTGTGGCCTATTGGACCGGCTGTGTCGGTGTGTTGGCGAACCGAGCGGCTTATTTTCTGAACCGCCTGCGCTGCGTGGCTACACTCGCCAGCTCAACAGAAAGAAAACATGAACCCGACCAAACTCATAGGTATCGTCCTCATCGCCGCAGGAGCCCTGGGCCTGGCCTATGGCGGCTTCAGCTACCCGTCCGAGACCACCGCGTTGAAACTCGGCCCCATGGAAGTCAAGGTACAAGAAACCAAGACCGTCAACGTGCCACTGATCCTGAGCGCCGGTGCAATCGTCCTGGGTGCTGCCATGTTGGTGTTTGGGCGCAAGTAATTCCATCACGGAACAAGCCACCCTGGGTGCCTGTCCTCGGACCCGGCCACTTATAGCCAGCGCTCCCATAACCTGGCCAGCCATTCCTTCAGCTTGAACTGCAACGGCCGGCCTGCCCAGGCTTGCGGGGTGATGAGTTTGGATGCAGCTTGGTCGATGGCGAACATGGCGGCCATCTGCTGGGCAAAATCGCGCCCCAGAATCACTGCGTTGACCTCGTCGTTGTCCATGAAGCTGCGCCAGTCCAGATTGCTCGAGCCTACGGTGGACCAGACGCCGTCAATCATGGCGGTTTTGGCGTGTAACAAGGCACCTTGGCGCTCATAAATCTTCACACCACCCTCCAGCAGCTGTGTGTACTGCGCCCGGCCAGCGTGAAACACCAAGCCTGAGTCGCTGTAGCTGGGCAGAATCAGCCGCACATCGACCCCGCGCGCTACGGCGTCAAGCAGCGCCTGGAGCAGTTGCGGGTCGGGCACGAAATAGGCGTTGGTCAGATACGCTTGCCGTTCCGCGTTGCTGATGGCCGAGATCAGCGTCAGGTAGACCAGGCTGAAGGGGTCGTCAGGCGTGCCGCCAATGGCGCGCACGATGTCTTTGCCTACCGCTGCGAGCACCGGGGTGTAGTTTTTGGGCATGAGGGTCTTTCCGTGTTGCTTGTCCCAGGTCTGCATGAAGAGTTTTTGGAAGTCAGCCACGACCGGCCCGTCAATCTGCAGATGGGTGTCGCGCCAGGCACCATCACCCTCACTGGGTTTGGGCGCGCGGTGAATGATCGAACCCGATGAATAGACGCTGCTGATGTTGATGCCGCCAACAAAGGCGGTGCGGCCATCCACAATCAGCAGCTTGCGGTGGTCGCGGTTGTTGATCAGCCAGGCACCACCACGCGATTGAAGCGGGTTGACCGGGTTGAACTCCAGCACCGCTATACCAGTGGCGGCCAGGTCGTCAAAAAACGCTTTAGGCGTGTTCAGGCTGCCCACGCTGTCGTAAATCAGATTTACCTGCACGCCCTCGTGCTGCTTCTTGATCAGCGCCTGTGCAAACGCCTGGCCCATGGCGTCGTCCTCAATGATGTAAGACTCCATGTTGATGTGGTCCTGCGCGCCTGAGATGGCGGCAAACATGGCGGCATAGGTGGCCGGGCCGTCCTGCAGCAGGGTGACCTTGTTGCCAAGCACCAGCGGGCTGTCGTTGATGGATTGCTCCAGGGCGATTTGTTTGTCCAGAATGTCGATGTCGCCTGATGTGCGCTTGAGCTCAGCCACGATGGCGGCGCTTTTCTGGACCGACACCGGTCCACGCGCGGTCTCAAACTGCGCGGCCTGCATGGCATGGCGCGCCAGAATGGCATCTGTGTCGGGCAAGCTGGCGCAGCCTGCGGTGCTGAAAACGCACAGAACCACCAGAAGGACAAGCGGGGAGCGTTTAGTTGAAAGTTGCATGGCGTATAAAGGCGGGATATTTGGCTAGGCTAACCGTTGGCGGGCCGGGTGTCGGTGCACTGGCGCACCGACACCCGGCCTGTTGGCGGGTAAACATGCAGGTTTATTCTCTTTCGAGGTTGCTATGAACACCGTTGGTTTGTTGTTGGGATACCCATGATGTCTACTTCGCATGGGCACGTTTCCCAGCTTGCACCCGCAGTGCAGGCGCAAGACGAAGGTATGGCCGAGGGACAGCGGCAGGAAAGCCTGCTGATTGCCGGTGCATTGCAAAAGGCGATTTTCAACAGCGCGAATTTCTCGAGTATTGCCACTGACGAGCAGGGCGTGATCCAGATCTTCAATGTGGGTGCCGAGCGCATGCTGGGTTATGCGGCAGCCGATGTGGTGAATCTGATCACGCCGGCCGACATTTCTGACCCGCAGGGACTGATCTTGCGCGCCAGCGCGCTGAGTGCCGAACTGGAAACACCGATTGCGCCAGGTTTTGAGGCGCTGGTGTTCAAGGCCTCACGCGGTATTGAAGACATTTACGAGCTCACCTATATCCGCAAAGACGGCAGCCGTTTCCCGGCGGTGGTGTCGGTGACTGCGCTGCGTGATGACCTCAACAGCATCATTGGTTACCTGCTGATCGGCACGGACAACACCATCCGCAAGCAGATGGAAGCCGAGAAGACGCTGCTGGGTCAGCGCCTGCGGGATCACCAGTTTTACACCCGCTCCTTGTTTGAGGCCAACATTGACGCGCTCATGACCACCGACCCGGCGGGCATCATCACCGACGTGAACCAGCAGATGGCATTGCTCACCGGTTGCACGCGTGACGAACTGATTGGCGCGCCGTTCAAAAGCTACTTCACCGACCCGGCCCGTGCCGAAGATGCGATCCGCCTGGTGTTGAGCAAAAAGAAGGTCACCAACTACGAACTGACGGCACGTGACCGCGATGGCAAAGAGACGGTGGTGTCTTACAACGCCGCCACCTTTTACGACCGCAACCGCCGCCTGCAGGGCGTGTTTGCCGCGGCGCGCGACATCACCGAGCGCAAGCAGGCCGAAAAGCAGATTCTTGACCTGGCCTTGCACGATTCATTGACGCGCCTGCCAAACCGTCGCCTGCTCACCGAGCGGCTGGGGCAAACCATGGCGGCGGGCAAGCGCAGCGGGCGCTACAGCGCGCTGTTGTTTCTGGACTTGGACAATTTCAAGCCGGTCAACGACAACCACGGCCATTACGTGGGTGACTTGCTGCTGATGGAGGTGGCGCAGCGCATCATCAGTTGCGTGCGTGGCGTGGATGTGGTGGCGCGTTTTGGTGGCGACGAGTTCGTGGTAATTCTGAGCGAGTTGGGGCTGGAGCGCGCACGGTCCACTGCGCAAATGCTGGCGGTTGCAGAAAAGTTGCGCGCCGCACTGGACAAGCCCTATGTGCTGACCTGGCAACAGGAGGGCCAAGCCGCGGTGAGCGTGGAGCACAGCAGCACCGCCAGCGTCGGTGCAGTGCTGTTTCAGGACACCGCCAACAGCCAGGACAATGTCCTGAAATGGGCCGACCTGGCCATGTACCGAGCCAAGGAAGCGGGCGGCAACCAAGTTCGGCTGCATGACGACCACCTTGAATCTCTGGCCCCAAATGTGAAGACGCCCCGGCATCCGATAGGAGAATGACGGGGCGGCAAGCTTTTGGGCCAAGCTCAGGCACAGTGGGTGTTATTCACTGGTTCTTTACTAGTTCCCTTTCTTTAGCTTGGGTGAAATGCGTTCAGGGACGAACAGCGATCTCATTTTTGACTGAAGTGACGTTGTTCACGCCACGGGCAATGCGCTCGGCTTCAGTCTTTTCGGTGGTGTTCTTGGCAAAGCCAGACAGCATGACCACGCCGTTGAGGGTTTCAACACTGATGGACGAGGCGCTGACCAGTTTGCTCTCAGCCATGCGGGTCTTCACCAGAGTGGTGATGCCAGCGTCATCGACATAGGAACCGACGGTTTGCTGACCACGACCAACAGCGCAACCGGTGGCGGTGAGCAGGGCGGCGGCGGTCATAACGGCAGCAAGGGCAAGTTTCATATTCATAGGGACTCCTGGGTGGTTTGATGGTGAAAGCCCCACCACCTTTGGGCGAAAAACCGGGATAACCCCAGCTCATGCCCGAACTATAAAAGTTGGCTGCGGCGGTGTCCGTGCGCTGGCGCACTGAGCTCAGAAAGTGTGGTCGCAGAGCCACTACAGCGGGATCACAAAGCAGCTACTGGCGGGCAAGTCGCGCCAGTGCAACGCCTTGCCAGGCAGCAGCAGGGTTGCCGCCCAGGGTGCGGTGGCTTGCAGCGCCACCTCTGGTGCGGCACGCATCAAGATGAAGCGCATGGTGCGCTTGCCGCGCACCAGCGTCAGCTCGGCCTGCGGCCAATGCCGGGGCAGATGCGGGTGGAAAACCAGGGTTTGCGCCTCTTGGGTCAAACCAAAAATCGACTCGATGGCGGCGCGGTGCATCCAGGCCGCCGAACCGGTGTACCAGCTCCAGCCACCGCGCCCCACATAAGGCGGCTGGCTGTACACGTCAGCGGCCATCACGTAGGGCTCCAGCGAATAGACCGGCCCACGCGTGGGGTGGCTGGCACGGTGTGCCGGGCTCAGGTAGGTGAAGTAGCGGTAAGCGGTGTCGCCGTCGCCGTCGGCACTGGCCTGGGCTTGCGCCATCAGCGCCCAGATCCCGGCGTGGTTGTATTGCCCGCCGTTTTCACGCACGCCGGGTGGGTAGGCCTGGATATAGCCGGCGCTGGGCACAGCATCGGTCAACGGCGGGTCGAGCAGCTTGATCAGCCCGGCATCCGGGTCCACCAGATGGGTTTGTGCCGCAGCTAAGGCCTGCTGTGCCAGCGCTGGCGGTGCCACGCCGGAGAGCACCGCCCAGGCTTGGGCAATCAGGTCGATGCGGCCTTGGGTGTTGTCTTTCGAGCCCAAGGGCTGGCCATCGTCAAAGTAGGCGCGCGTGAACCAATCGCCGTCCCAGGCGGTGGTGGCCAGCGCGGTCTGAATGGTTTGCGCGGTGTCCGTCCAGCGGGCTGCGCGCTGGGTGTCGCCGCGTGCCTGCGCCAGCGGCGCAAAGTCGGCAATCAGGCGGCATAAGAACCAGCCGAGCCAGACAGATTCGCCCCGGCCTTCGATGCCGATGCGGTTCATGCCGTCGTTCCAGTCACCGCTGCCCATCAGCGGCAGGTTGTGGCTGCCCAGCGCCATGCTGCGGTCAATCGTGCGCGCGGCGTGTTCATACACCGTGGCGGACTGCGCACTGATGGTGGGCATTTCGTAAATGTCTTCTGCGCCTGCTGGGATGGCGTTGCCTTCCAGAAACGGCACCTGGGTGTCGAGCAGGCTGGTGTCGCCGGTGGCCTGCAGGTAGCGGGTGCAGGCCACCACCAGCCACAGCCGGTCGTCAGAAAAATGCGTGCGCACGCCGACCCCGCTGGGAGCGTGCCACCAGTGCTGCACATCGCCCTGCAGAAACTGACGTGACGCGTGCAGCACGATCTGCTCGCGCAGCATGGCGGGTGCTGCCCAAGCCAGCGCCATGACGTCTTGCAACTGGTCGCGAAAGCCGGTGGCACCGCCAGCCTGGTAAAAGCCGGACTTGGCCCACAGGCGGCAAGACACCGTCTGGTACAGCAGCCAGCGGTTCACCAGCGCGTCCAGCAGGGGGTCGGGCGTTTTCACGGTGGTGGCACCCAGCAAGCTGTTCCAGCCAGCGCGCACCTGCACCAACCGCTCGGCTGCGGGCAGCGCTGAGGCCTGCGCCAGCAACGCTGGCACCTGGTCGGCATGTGTTGCAAAGCCGAGCAAAAAGCGGCACTGCTCAGATTTGCCTGGTGCAAGGACCAGCGGCGTGGCCAGCGCGGCGCAGGGGTCCAGGCCGTCGCCACTGCTTTGGTCGAAGAGCTCGGGCAGCACCAAGCGGCCGCGTGCGTCAAAACACTCGCGGCGGTCGCAGGTCCAGTCCTGGGCGCCTGCGCCAGCGCCGCTCAGGCTCAAAAATGCCGTGCCATGGCCAAACCCACTGGCCAGCTCGCGCTGCGTCGCCAGCAGGGCGGTCTGGCCGCTGTGGTGCATAACGGCGGTGCGCACCGTGCTGCGGTCGCTGCGGTTGGCCCCCATGAGCCATTCGGCAATGCCGATCAGCCGCAGGCGCAGCGTGCGGGTGCCGAGGTTGACCAGGGCCAGGTGGATCTGCTTGATCGACGTATGGGAATCCACACACCAGGTGGCAGTGACTTCCATATCCGCATGACGGTGCTGCACCTGGGTGTAGCCCTGGCCATGGGTGATGCGGTAGCTCAGTGCTGGCCCCACCCCCGCGCCGGGCGAGACTGACCAGACTTCGCGGGTGGCGGTGTTTTGCAGCAGGAACCACTCGCTGGGTGGGTCAGACAGGGCGTCATTGGACCAGCCGGTGAGCTGGTTCAGGCGGCTGTTGAGCGCCCAGGTGTAGCCGCCACCCGCTTCTGACAGGTGTGCGCCAAAGTCGGCGTTGGCCAGCACATTGATCCACGGCCGGGGCGGGCGTTGCCGTGCCGAGACCAAAAAGCTGAAGTCGGCTGACGCTGGCGCAAACGCGCCCTGCGCGGGAGAGATCTGCCCGCTGAAGGGTGCTGCCAGAGTCAGCGCGGTGGTGGAGGTGCCGAGCCGGTGCTCCAGCGCCAGCTCTTGCCGGTGCAACCATTCGCTCACATGGTGGGTGAAGGGGCGGCCGTCGGCGCGCAGCATCACCCGCGCCAGGTTGTGCAGAGTGTTGAGCTCGGGGTGGGTCAGGTCGTCGGCACGCAGCAGGTGAAAGCTGGTGCTGGCCGGACCGGCATGGGCGTTGATCTCGGCGGTGTGCCGGTCGCGCAGGGCGGCAACCTCATGGCCCAGCGTCATCAGGTAAGACGCGGGCTCGGCATTCACCACCACCAGATCACAAGGCACATTGCCCCACAGCCACAGACCCAGGGCTTGCGACAACGCTCGTACCAGGCCCAGACCTTCTGCCACGCTGACCAGCACCAGAACGATGGGTCGGTCGCCAGAGATGCCAAAGCGCCACAACAAGCGCCGGTCGCAGACCTCGGCGGCCGCGCCTTGCGGGCGCACAGCGCGGGCCTGCGAGCGGCTCAGGCTCATCACCAGTGTGCTGGTCAGGGTCTGAATGGCGTTGAAATTTTCTGCACTGATGCGCGAGGCCCGCAGCCGGATACCCGCCAGCGTGGCCGACATGAGTGAGGCACGTTGCACATTGCTGGTCAGGCGGTATTTGTCGATCACCGCACGCAAGGTGCCGGCGTCTCTGGAGACAGCGGTGGCAAAAGTGATGCGCGCCGTGGCGCCCGGGGCAATGTGCAGCGCCACTGACATGGCGCAGACCGGGTCCAGCCCGGTGTCTAGCAGACTGAGTTCCTCGGTACCTGCGGCGGGGGCCAGGTTGAGTTGGGCCAGCGGCTGGCTGGTGGCACGGTTGCGGCCCTGCCAGTGCTGGCGGTCGGTGGTGATGCGCACCGGGCCAATGGGTGTGCGGCTGTCGGTCAAAAAGTGCGCCATGCGCAGCCCCTGCTCGGTGGCCAGGCGCGGCTTGCGCTGCAGCAGCAAAGCCTGGTGCGACGCTAGCCAGTGGGCACTGATAAACATATTGCTGAAAGCCGGGTGGCCTTCATCGGCCCGCGCATCTGCCAGGGTCACTTCAAACGCGCAGAGCAGTTCCAGGTCGAGCGCCAAATCCCCGGTGTTGCGCAGCTCTACCTGGCGAAACTCGATGTCATCCTCTGGGCTGACCCAAACGGTGGTGCTGCCCTGCAGGTCGTCCCACTGGGCGTTCAGGCAGATCCGGTCGGCATGAAAAACGCTGCTGTATTTTGCCTTCGGGTCGGGTGCGGGGTGCTGGGTGATGGAAAACACGCCTGCCCCGGGCGCACGGCGCAGGTAAAAGAAACTGCCCCGGTCATCGCGCAGTGCGTCGTCTCGGGTGCGGGTGATGCCAATTTGCTCAAAGCTGCTGCTGCCCGCGCCATTGGCACGCAGCGTAACGCTGTAGCGCCCGTTGGAGAGCAAATGCGTGGGTTCAATGGCGGTGCCGCCCGGCATGACTTCGCGCAGCATGCCCAGTGAATGGCGCAGCTGTGTCTGGGCGCGCAGGCTAAAGGGCGGTGCATACAGGCCCGACACCCGGCGCGGAATCCGCTCATGCAGCAGGGACGACACCGCCTGTAAATGCGCGTTTGCCATGCCCCAGCGCTGCGGCGCGCTGTTCAGTAACACATTCGCCAGGGCCACAATAGTCATGCCCTGGTGGTGTGCCATGAAGGTGGCCACCGGCACAAACGCCTCGGCGCCGACACGCCGTGCCAGGGTGAAGTCCAGCGCTTCCATGAAGCCGTAACGGCCCCGCGCACCGAGCTTTTCCAGCGCGCTGTAGTTTTGTCGGGCCATCTGTGGTGCCAGCAAGGCGGCCAGCGCGGTGGCGTAGGGCGCAATGACCAGCTCGTTGGGCGGCGTGCGCCGCAAGGCAAGGCGTGGCACGCCTTGGGGTGCATATTGGTAGGCCAGGGTGTAGTCGCTGGCGGCATAGGCTGACTCTGAAATGCCCCACGGCACGCCCTGCGCCTTGGAAAAGGCCATTTGCTCCAGCAGCGCGGTGTGGCAGGCACCAGATAGCACGCTGCCCAGCGGTTCTTTCAGCACCAGGCTTGGCATCAGGTACTCGAACATTGAGCCGCTCCAGGAGCGCAGACCGGTGTCAGTGCCACGGGCAAAAAAGGTGCGCCCAAGGTGCGCCCAATGCCGCACTGGCAAATCGCCACGGGCAACACCCAGCAGGCTGGTGAGGCGCGACTCGGAGGCCAGCAGGTCATAAAAGCCAGCGTCAAGCTGACGCTCTGCCACCCGGTAGCCAATGTGCAGCAGATGCCGCTTGTGCGAGTACAAAAACAGAAAGTCTGCTTCCCACGCCATGGTTGTGAATGCCTGAGCAAGCGCTTGTAAACGCGCCTGAACGGCATCTGCCGTGCCGGGCAGGCCGAGGGCAGTGCACGCCAGCGCATCACGCTGGGCTGAACGCCGGGTGGTGCGGTGGTCGGCCAGCAGCCATTTGAGCTGCTCGCGCAGGGCCAGGGGCAGGGCGCTGCGCTGCTTCAGCAGTGGCATCAGCCGCGCCCTGCCAGCGTCCAGCGCCGCTTGGCAGGCGGCACCGTCGTCAGGGCTGTGGGCGAATTCAACGCAGGCCTGAACCACCGCCAGCAGGTGCCCGCTGAGGTTGCCGCTGTCCACGGTGGAGACATACATGGGCAGCATGGGCTGGGCGGTTTGCGTGTCGTACCAGTTCATGAAGTGGCCGCGGTGGCGCTCCATGCCTTGCAGGGTGGACAGCGTGGCTTCCAGTCGGTCCAGAAAGTCTTGTATGCCGATCCAGCCAAACTGGCGGGCGCAAGCCGTGCTCAGCAGGTACATGCCGATATTGGTGGGCGAGGTACGGTGTGCCAGCAGGTCGTGCGGCAGCACTTGCAGGTTGTCGGGCGGCAGGTGGTGGTCATCCGGACCGATGCAGCGCTCAAACAGGCGCCAGGTGTCGCGCGCCACGCCTTGCAGGTAACTTTGGTCTGCCATAGCCAGCTGTTCTTGTACGCCGCGCGGGCTGACGCGGCTGACCCACCAGGTCCAGACGGGTGAAGCACCCCACAAAACACATAGCAAGGTCGCCAATACCGGCGAGGGCGTGGGCAGGAAAAGCAGCACCAGCAGCAACGCAGATGCCAACACCGGCTCGCGCCAGTGCTGGCGTGCAATACCTGCCAGGCTGGATTTAGCCTGCGCCTGCGCAGCAGCGGCGGTGGTCCACTGCAGCAAATGACGTTGGCTCACCAGTGTGCGGTACAGCGCCCGGGTGATGGCATCCAAGTTGGCCAGCGACTGCTGAAGCAGCTCGGCCAGCAACCAGCACCCGCTGAGCAGGGCGCGTGCCAGGTCGGTCAGCGCCTCTTTGTAAAAGTGCCGCATGGCGATGTCGCTGCTGCCGGGTGCCAGGCCCGCCAGCGCACCCATCAGCGGCCCGGCAGAAAACGCCGCCAGCACCAGCAGCAGAGCCGCCCAGGGCGACATGAAACTGCCTGCCAAAGTCAGCAGCAGTAGCCCGAGCGACATCGGCGCTACCAGCGAGCGGCGCAGGTTGTCGGTCATTTTCCAGACGTGAATGGGGCGCAACCCGAAGCGTTTGGGGTGCAGCATGAAGGGCAGCAACTGCCAGTCGCCACGCGTCCAGCGGTGCACCCGTGAGGCGGCCACATCGGCGTGGAACGGTGCGTCTTCAATCACCGAAATATCGGTCACAGCGGCGCAGCGCGCCACCGAACCTTCCAGCAGGTCATGGCTGAGCACCTGGCCGTCCGGCAGGCGGTTCGCCAGTAGCGCATGCACGGCCTGCACATGCAGCAGGCCTTTGCCGGTGAAAGTGCCTTCTGAAAACACGTCCTGATAGACCTCGGAGCTGGCGGCGCTGTAGGGGTCCATGCCGCACTGCCCGGCAAACAGCCAGTGGTAACGGGTGAACTCCGACACATCGGGCAGTGGCGTGGCCACCCGGGGCTGCAAAATGCCGTAGCCAGACAGCATGCGGCGGGTCTCGGTGTCCCACTTGGGCTGGTTGTGCGGGTGCGCGGCTACACCCACCAGCTCGCGCAGGCGCCCGGGTGGCAGTTCGGTGTCGCTGTCGAGGGTCAGTACATAGGTCGCTCCGCCAGCCAGGCGCGAGGTGTCGCCCAGATCAATGAACCCGCCGGGGCTGCCGGTGACCAGCGCGGTGATCAGCATTTCCAGCTTGCCGCGCTTGCGCTCCCAGCCAATCCAGCGCTGTTCGGTGTCGCTGTACAGGCGTTCGCGGTGCAGCAGCACAAAACGCGGCGCCCCAAGGTCTTGCGCCGTGGCGGCGTGGCGGTCGTTGAGGGCCTGAATCTGTGCCATGGCGCCAGCCAGAAGGTCGGCATCACCGGGTAGTTGCGCACTGTCGGCGTCAGTAAAGTCGGTCAACAGGGCAAACTGCGCTTGTTTTTCGGGGTTGGCCAGATAGTGCAGATGCAGCCGGTGCGCCAGCTCTGTGGCTGAATTGGCGCTGCTGAGCATGCCCGGAATCACCACCAGCACCCGGTGCGCGGGCGGGATGCCGGTGGCCAGCGCCAGGCGCGCCAAGTGTTGCGGCTTGACCGACTCGCTGATCAGGCGGTTGATGACGGCCACCACTGCTTCGGACGCTGGGAACACCGCCAGCAGCCCCAGCAGCAACAGGCTCCAGCCCAGCGGCTGCGGGCTGTGGCGCAGCATGAGCCACATCAGCAAAGCTAAAAGAGCCAGCACCACGCCCAGATAAAGCGGTAGCGCCAGTCGGCGCGACACCACCAGCCAGGCGCGCGCGCGCCATGGCTGCAGGCCCAGTGCCTGCAGCAGATCAGGTTTGCCCAAACCCAGCAACCAGTAGGCGGTGACGGCGCCGGGCTGGGTCTGGCTGCCAGCGTCGGCCATCAGCCCGAGTAGTCGTTGCGCCACCACCACCTCGGTGTAGCCACTTTGACGCGCCAGACGTTCAATCGCGTGCAGGCTTTGGTCGCGGGTGATGTTGTCTTCGGCTTCAAACACCGGCTGGGTCAGCATCAGACGCATCAGCGAGCTGGTGCGGGCAATGATGTCGGGCCAATCGGCGTCGCCAATGGCGCGCAGCGAGGTGATGGCGTTACTGACGCTCAAGTTGTCGGCGGCCTGATCCGCACTTTGCTGGGTCTGCAGGGCGGCCAGATCGGGCAGGGCGTCTTGTAGCCAGGCGTGCAATGCGGCCTGCTCACCATCAAGCCGAGCCATGCGGTAGTCTTGCAGGCGCAGCCCGATTTGCAGCAGAAACACACGCCCCACACCACGCTCGTTGAGCAGGACCAGCAATTGGTCCAGCACCTCTACCGTCAGCGTGTCGATCGCATCAAAACACAGGTTGGCAGCTTCGCGGGCGGCCTTGTGGGCTGCAATACTCTCGGCCAAGCGGCGCAGGTTTTCCACCAGCACCACCCGCAAGGTGGTGGGCAGAGCCCACATTTCACTCAGGTTGAGCTGGCGTACTTCTTCGTAAGCCCGAAGAAATTCGATCAGCAAAGTTTCATCAAAATCGCCATCGGTGTGTGCCACAAATGCCCAAGCCACGCCGTAAATACGCGGCAGCCCGGCCAGGGGCTCGTCTTGCAGGATTGGCAGCGCGCGGTAGTAGCTGCGCGGCAGACCCTGGCGGATTTCTTTCAGCTGGGCTTCAACCAGGTGGAAGTTGTCCAGCAGCCATTCAGCAGCCGGGCTGACGTCATACCCGGTGCTAGCCAGCGTGCCAATGTAGGCATGGGCTTGCCGCAGCGCCGCAATATTGCCCTGAAGACGTGGGAAAAAAGGCGCGGCACCTGAGTTGCCGTGGGCCGCACGATGGGTTTCGGCCAAGCTGCGGCCATGCTGGGCAAAGCGCTGGGGACCAAAAATCTCCGAGCGGATCGGCGCCTGAACGGGCCCGCGTTCACTGTCCAGAATGTCGCACAACGCGGGCGGGGCATCCGGAAGCAGGCTTAGCAATGTGGCGCGCACCATGCTGTGGCTCTAGAAAAGCCAGAGGTACAGGCCCAAAAAGGCCACGCCCACCATCACCGTGGTGACCAGGCGCGCCGCGATGAAACCGCGCGCCGACAGCGCCGCGCAGCGCAAGGTTAACAGGTGGCGGTGCGAGTTTCGGCAGGTGCCCAGATGGTCACCCAGCTCGGACAGATCGCCCGGTAATGTGTCTGCGGCGAAGCCGTTGGAAGCTGTGCTATGGAAGTGGGGTGGGTAAGTGAGGATAGTCATGGGATGCCCCTGTATTGAGTTGACGGATACCTGGCGCCCTTGGTGGGCAAGACTTCATGGTCTGGGAGGGTCCGGGTTGGAGTGTGGGCCAGGCAGCGCTCTGGGTCTGTGCGTTGCCGAACACACAGGCACAAAAATAGCCTAAAGCCCATACAGATAAAGGGATAATAGCTATGCAAAGCATAGCTGGTTGTAAGGCCTGTTGACCTCATTGACTTTGCAGCAAAGCCCGGCAGCGGCTGGGCTGCTGGGGCAGCCTGCCTGCAAAAAGCAGGTGATCTGTGCGCACTAAGTTCGCTATCGCACAGACCACGCTCTGGCGCCGCTTTATCTTGAGCGATCTTCACTTGGAACTCCTATGCCCTATGTGCCCCATTTTTCTGCCGACATCCTGCCTGGGCGAGGACGTGCGATCGCTTCCTCAGACGCGTTGTGGCGGGTAAGCCAGGCAGCCGAACCAGACAGTGTCAGCCCGCAGGTCAGCCAGCAGTTCTTGGGTCTGCTCAAAGCCTATCGCCCCAGCGGCGGTTTGCTGCGGGCGCAGGAGGCGGCGGCCCGCTGCAAGCCGCACAGTGGTACTCCAGTGCACGCCCTGGCGGGGTGGATCTGTCACCGCAAGGTGGTCAGTTTTGAGTGGCTGTCGCGGATCTGGCTGCCGGTGTTTCAGTTCAACCGCGCCGACATGTCACGCCGAAGCGGGCTCGACGAGGTGTTGTCAGAGCTGGTGCATGTGTATGACCACTGGCAGATCGCCCGCTGGTTTGCGCAGCCCAACGCCTGGCTGGGAAAAGCCCGACCCTCCGACAGACTGGCCATCGCTGCGGTAGACGTCCTCACAGCCGCCCGTGCCGAACGCTTTACGCCAACGATTTCGCCCTCGCGAACTACTGAATAGATAGTTATAGGCCCATATCTTATAAGGGCTGCCGGTCTGAAGGTCACCAAAATATGAACGGCAGTTTTAGGCACCTCTGTGCCCTGTGAGCGGCTGTGATGCCGGTGAATAATGGCGTTGTCAAAACCCCTCCCACCATTCAACGCATCAACCCATTCATGAAAAATTTCACAGACATCGGCATCCAGATTCCGCAGGTGGTTTTGCCCCAACCCGGCACCGACCTGCAAAAATGGGCGGTGGTCGCCTGCGACCAGTACACCTCGGAGCCAAGCTACTGGGCTGAGGTGCAGCAGCTGGTGGGTGATGCGCCTTCGACGCTGAACCTGATCTTTCCCGAGGTGTATCTGGCGCAACCTGGCGCGCCGGAGCGCATCGCGGCGATCGGCAGCGCCATGAACACCTATGTGCAAGCTAACCTGTTTGAGCCGCACGAGGGCCTCGTGTATGTCGAACGCAGCGTGGGCGGCATCACCCGCCACGGCATCGTGCTGTGTCTGGACTTGGAGTGTTACGACATCCGCGCGGGCTCGTCGAGCCTGATTCGCCCCACCGAGGGCACGATTGTTGACCGCTTGCCCCCGCGTATCAAAATCCGCGAAGCGGCGGCGCTGGAGTTACCGCACATTCTGGTGCTGATTGACGACCCCGAGCACAGCGTGATCGCGCCGCTTGCCCGCGCCAAAGCCGCCTTTGACACACTTTATGACGTGGAACTGATGCAGGGCGGCGGCCACCTGACCGGTTTTGCCGTGCCAGCCGCTGCTGAAGGCCAGGTAGTGCAAGCCCTGCGTGCGCTCGCCCAGCCAGACACCTTTGCCGCCAAATACGGGGTAGATCAAAGTCAGCCGGTGTTGCTGTTTGCCATGGGCGACGGCAACCACTCGCTGGCCACCGCCAAAGCCATCTGGGACAAAAACAAGCCGCTGGTTGGCATGGACCACCCGAGCCGCTATGCCCTGGTTGAAATGGAAAACGTTCACGATCAGGGCCTGGCGTTTGAGCCGATCCATCGGGCCTTGTTTGGCCTGAAGAAAAATCTGTTGGCTGAGATGCAAGGCGCCTGGGGTGAGCGCTTCACTTACACCGAAGTGGCCAGCGCAGCGGCCATGCGCCAACGCGTGGATGGCGCGCACGGTAACCAGCAGATCATCGGGCTGGTGGGCGGTGGGCGGCAGTTCGGCGTTATCACCATTGATCAGCCATCGTCCAACTTGGCCGTGGGTACGCTGCAGACGTTTCTGGATGCGTTCCTGCAAGACGGTGGCGCGGACGCGATTGACTATGTGCATGGTGCCGACGTGCTGGAGCGACTGGCTTTGCAGGCGGGCAACGCAGGCTTTTACCTGGCAGGCATGCCCAAGTCGGATCTGTTCAAAACAGTCATTCTGGAAGGTGCCTTGCCGCGCAAAACCTTCTCGCTCGGCCAGGCACACGAGAAACGGTTTTATATGGAAGCCAGAAAAATCGTCTGAGCGTAGGCCTGAAAGCAGCGCAAACAGGCGATTTTCTTGTCTTTGAGCGCAGGTCGTTGAAATGCCGTCTGGCGTTGGCCGATGTCACAGGGCATGGTGGCTCAGACTACCTTCGTTACTTTTAAGCACGATTTATGCATCTAGCCCTCTATCCATATGCGCTAGTAGCTATATTTAACGCAGCATTGATTGTCGTTTTGAACGGATTGAGAGCGAGCACCTGGTGCTGCGCTCAAGCAGTGCGCTGTCTGCGCCAGGCTTTCTCTAACTCCACCACCATACCCACCACCGCCGATGCGCCCAGGCAGATGCCCAACTCACCCAGACTCAGCGGCTGGGTTTTGAAGATGGGATTGAGCAGCGGCACATAAATGGTGGCCATTTGCAGCGCAAACGTCAGCAGCACCGCGCCCAGCAGCGGCTTGTTGCTGAGCAGGCCGAGCGTCCACAACGCATCGCGCTCGGAGCGAATCGCCATCACATGCACCATTTGCGAGAGGGTCAGCACGGTGAACACCATGGTTTGCCAATGGGCGTGGCCGGTGGACAGCGCCCAGGCCTGCACGCCCAGGCACAAGCCGCCAATCAGCAGCCCCACACCCAGAATGTGCTGCCACATGCCGTCCGCAAACAGGCTCTCTTTGGGTGCGCGCGGCGGGCGCTGCATGACACCGCGCTCGGCCGGTTCGGCCGCCAGAGCCAGGCCCGGCAAGCCGTCGGTCACCAGATTGACCCACAGGATGTGGATCGGCAGCAGCGGGATCGGCAGCAAAAACAGCGGCGCCAAAGACAGCGTCCAGATTTCACCCGAGTTGCCGGTCATGGCGTAACGGATGAATTTGCGGATGTTGTCAAA
>Ga0105047_10008578_pt1 | contig 16991 bp, 16 predicted proteins | sample MAT04_FD_78384 | JGI IMG/M metagenome (GOLD analysis project Ga0105047, IMG submission 78384) | Freshwater microbial communities from Lake Fryxell liftoff mats and glacier meltwater in Antarctica - MAT-04 (megahit assembly) | ecosystem: Environmental > Aquatic > Freshwater > Ice > Liftoff...
ATGGTGCCGAGATGGCCCGGCCGCGCACGCCTCTTGGAGGTCTGCCTCATGTGCGCTCCTGCCAGCATCCCTTCCGCCTGGCGAAATCGCATCGTCGGCCACGCCGACGTCGACCCCGCCACGCTCATCCCCAACCCCGACAACTGGCGCAGCCATCCCGCCCGACAGCAGCGTGCCCTGCGCGGTGCCCTCGACGGGGTCGGCTGGGTCGCCCAGGTGCTCGTCAACCGGCGCACCGGTCACCTCATCGACGGCCACCTGCGGGTCGAGGTCGCGCTCGACCGCAAGGAGCCGACCGTGCCCGTGACGTACGTGGACCTGGCCGAGGAGGAGGAGCGCCTCGTGCTCGCCACGTTCGACCCGCTGGGCGCCATGGCGGGTGCCGACGCGGACCGCCTCGAGGAACTGCTCGCGGGCCTGACTCCCGACGACGAGGCGCTCACCGCCCTGCTCGGGGAGCTGGCCACCGAGCACCTCCGGCCGCGCCCGGGGAACATCGACCCCGACGCACTGCCCGAGCCGCCCGACGGGGACGCCTCACGGGTCCGGGTGGGTCAGCTGTGGCGCCTCGGCGACCACCGGCTGCTGGTGGGCGACGCCACCGATCCCGAGGCCGTGGCACGCCTGCTCGACGGTGCCAGGCCCCGGCTGCTGGTGACCGATCCCCCCTATGGCGTGGAGTTCGACCCCACCTGGCGGGACGGCGTCTACAACGACCTCGCTCCGGGCACCCCGGGCTACCTGCGACCCGAGGGTGGCCGCAACACGAGCATCTCCGGCGACACGGTCGTCGACTGGTCGGCGGCCTTCGCCCACGTGCCCTCGATCGAGGTCGCCTACGTCTGGCACGCGGGGGTCCACGCGGCCGCGGTCGCGATGGGCCTGGAGCGCATCGGTCTCCTCATCAGGAGCCAGATCATCTGGGCCAAGACCGCGTTCGCGATGAGCCGGGGTGACTACCACTGGCAGCACGAGCCCTGCTGGTATGCGGTCCGCGACGGTGCCACCGCGGGCTGGCTGGGCGCCCATGATCTGTCCACCCTGTGGGAGCTGCCGTCACCCCGGATGATCATGGGCGGCTCGGACGAGGCACGCTTCGATCATCCGACCCAGAAGCCGCTGGAGTCCATGGAACGGCCCATCCGCCATCACGCGGGCGATGTCTACGAGCCCTTCGCGGGCAGCGGCACCACGATCATCGCGGCTGAACGGGAGCGTCGTCGCTGCTACGCGCTGGAGATCGAGCCCCGCTTCGCGACCATCACCATCGAGCGCTGGGAGGCCTACACGGGTGTCACCGCGGAGGCCATCGATGACTGAGCAGGGGAGGAAGCGACGGTCCCGTCGCGACTGGGGTCCGCGGTTCCAGGAGGTGCTGGGCCAGGCCGGGGTGGTGGTCTATGCCGCCCAGGCGGCGGGCATCGGTCGGAGCGCCGTCTACAAGCGTCGGCTCGACGACCCGGCCTTCGCCGCCGCCTGGGACGAGGCCCTCGAGGATGGCCATGAACGGCTCGTCGCCGAGGCCCGACGGAGGGCGATGGCGGGCTCTGAAAGACTGTTGATCTTCCTCATCCGACAGCACGCCGAACGTGTCGCCGCTGGAACCGTCTCCAAAGCGGACTACTGGCGAGCGGTCAGGCGAATCGCCGAGGCGGAGGGACTCGATCCCGCAGAGATCGACGAGATGGCGACGCGCATCGTGGACGAGGCGGAGCGGGGATAGGGTCGTCGCGCACCTGGTCGGGGCGGGCGGTTGGGGATGGTCCCCCTCCGCCCGCTTCCGGGCCCCAGACCGCGGACGTCGATGCCCCGGGCCACGTCCGCCTGCCGTCCCTCTACCACATGCCCGTAGGTGTCGGACGTGAGCACGATGGTGCTGTCCCCAGCAGCTCCTTGACGTCCTGGAGCCCGAAGCCATCACCCAGCAGCAGCGTCGCGGTCGAGTGGCGCAGGTCATGGAAGCGCATCCTCTCCCAACTCCTGCTGCTGAGCTGGGGCGAGCCTACCGGCCTCACCTGTGCCCGGCACCCACACATCACGTCAGAGAGCCCCTGGGGTATTGACGTCACTCAGCGGCTGTGACAGGCTTCGGCTGCTTCACGAAGCGGAAGCGGCGGGGGGATCCGCGGTCCCGCGTTGGGAGTGATCGACTGAAGGGGACAACGCGGAGGGTTTCGAGTGGACCGTTCGAAGCGGATCACGTGGTCAGGCCGGCGATCTCTCGCTGCAATGGGAGGGGCCGTGCTGGCGATATCGGTCGCATCATCGGCCGGTTTCGCGGAGACCCCTCCTCACTCCTTCGATGACGCCGTCGAGTTCCGTCGCACGTTCGGGCTGAACGCGGACGAGGATCTCGTGCGACGGAGCCTGGCGCAGCCGGGCCAGTTTCCGGATACCGACTGGGGTGTCCCGTTGTCCTCCGAGGAGGCGGCGGATCTCCATGACCGCGTGGCGATGCGGGAGGCGGCGGCGGACGCGATCAGTTGGGCCTATGCCCAGCGCGATCACGCGGGAGTCTGGATCGACCAGCGCGATGGCGGGCGCATCATCTTCCAGTTCGCGGGAAGCCTCGTGGAGGCCGAAGACCGCCTCGCCGCGCTGCTTCCATCGCAGACGCGGTACGAGGTGCGCCGCGTCGATCACTCGCTGGGGGACCTGACCCAGCTGGCCGACGCGATCGGCGCTGAGTCCGATGATCTGGTTGGGCAGGGCGTGGATCTCTCGGCCATCGGACCCGACATCCGGCAGAACGAGGTGCGAGTGGGTGTCCTGGAGCAGGCCGACCGTGCCGCCTCGATCCTTGCCGACCGTTTCGGTCCGGGCATCAGGGTGTTGAGGGACGCACTCGCGGTTGCTGATGCCTGCAACATCCTTGATTGCCCCAAGGTCAAGGGCGGCCTCGCGATTATCTACCAGGGCGCCTCGAGCGGTGCCGTCGTCTGCAGCGCTGGCTATGTCGCGCGACGGTACGACGACCCCGCGCCGCATGACGAGCTGGCCGTCGTCACCGCCGGTCATTGTCTCCATGGGAACGGCGGCGGCGGTGTCACGTGGAAGCTGAAGGATGGCACCTGCATCGGCGTGTCCTCCCCAAAGTACGTCTGGGAGGACGAGGCGGATGCCGACATCGGGTTCATCCGCATCCGCTACCCCGCGGACGAGGCATGTCAGCCGGGCAACAAGAACCGCGTGATGCTCGAGGGCTACAGCCCCGGCACGTACGACAGCATCACGTCGACACGTGGCGCTCGGGCCACCGGGCCTCCGCCCTACGACATCCAGATCGTCGGAGACCCCGTCTGCCGCGTGGGGTGGGGCTCGCACAAGCTGCAATTGACCAATGCCAAGTGCGGTGAGATCTGGCTGACCGACCAGAAGAAGAAGAGCACCCTTAGCGGTTACCCGGCCGTGTGGGTCCGACACTTGAACGTCGCGAGCTTCGATTCCCATCCAAGGGATAGCGGCGGCACGATGTTCGCGCCGAACAAGGGCGCGGGAAACAAGAGGCTCCTAGGCACGCACGTCCACTCGAACAACGATGACCTGCCCCCTCCCGAGTGGGCAGAGGGTACACGCCGGGGCTGGTATACGCCGTACGACTGGGGTCTGTACGCGCTGGAGCATCACGACGCCTACGGCGTCCTCCTGGTCCCATGCAAGACCGCCGGTTGCTGAGGGCGAACCCATGAAGCTTCGTGCGCTCCAAGCCTCCCTGCTCGCGATCACCCTCTCGCTTGGCCTCGCCTCGTCGGCCGGGGCCGAGTGCATGGAGACCGACCCCTGGCCGCGATTCTCCCGGGTGGCCGCGGCCGCCCATACCATCGTCATCGTGGAGGTGGAGGAGATCCTCTCCTTGGGCCGCGCTGGATGGCCCGATGGATACCGCTTTGGTGTGATCGAGACTGTGAAGGGGCAGTCCGACCCGGTCCTCACAGCCGGGCGCGTCTATTCGAACGATCCGACGCGCGACTGCAGCGGACACTGGCTCATAGCTGAGGTGGGGGATCGCCTGGCCCTTGCCTATGGGATCCCGCGTGACAGCGTCAAGGGTCGCATCTCGGCGGTCGCGTTCTTGAACGAGCCCGCGGTCCGTCAAGGCCAGGGGATGGAGGTGCTGACGGCCGCGCAGGTGCGAGCGATCGCCGGCCTGCCGGATACGAGCACGCTCTCGACTCGCACGTCCGACTCGGCCCCCGAACGCGCCCTCCTCATCGTCGTCGCCGCGCTGAGCGCGCTCGCCGCGTTGACCTGGTCCCTGCGCCGCCCCCGTGGAACGGAGGCCACCTGATCGCGCCAGCCGGGCAACGAGCCTGGAGCCCCGCGTCGGGTCCGCCCACGACGACGCGCCCCCTGTCGAGAGGGCTCCGCCAATGCGCGCGCGTCTCCATAACGCACGAAACCAAGTAACGCGCGAGGCCAAGTGACTCGGGCCTTCGTTCCGCATCCGCACGATCCGCACGATGTCGCCGCCGGTGCCGATGCCTGCAGGGTCTGACGCCCCCGCCTACACCCCCACCCTCCCGTGCCCCAACCCCCCCGACCACCTTACCCTCAGCCCGCGAGCAGCCGGTCCATGCCCCGGGCCACGTCCGCCTGACGTCCCTCCACCACATGCCCGTAGGTGTCGGACGTGAGCACGATGGTGCTATGCCCGAGCAGCTCCTTGATGTCCTGGAGCCCGAAGCCATCGCCCAGCAGCAGCGTGGCGGTGGAGTGGCGCAGATCATGGAAGCGCATCCGGGGCAGCCCGATCCGCTCCAGCGTCGCCTGGAAGGCGCGCAGCACGGTGGCCCCGTGATAGGGGGTGCCCCGCCGGCTGGTGAACACATGGTCGGTCGCGATCCAGCGCTCACCCGCGGCGATGCGCTCGGCGGCCTGGCGCTCGCGCTGGGTGCGCAGCGCCACCACCACCGCGTCCGCCAGCACCAGCGTCCGCCGGCTGCGGCTGGTCTTGGGCTCCAGCAGCACCGATCGACCGTCCACCAGCGCGAGCGTGTGGCGCACCCGCAGCCGACGGGCGTCGAGATCGACGTCCGCCCAGCGGAGACCCAGCAGCTCCCCCTGGCGCAGCCCCGTGCCCAGCGCCGTGGCCCACAGCGGCCCGTGGCGCTCGGCAGCCGTGGCCGCCAGCAACCGCCGGGCATCGTCGGCGGTGAGGGGCGTGATCTCGTGCCGGGGGACCCGCGGCGGATCGACGAGTCGGGCCACGTTGCGGGTCACGAGCCCCCACCGCTCCGCCACCCCCAGCGCCCGCCGCAGGACCGCATGGAGATATGCCACCCGACGCGCTGACAGACCCGTCGCGTGTCGCTCGGCGAGGAACCGGGCCACATCGGCGGGGGTCAGCGTGGCCAGCCGGTGATCGCCGAGGCCGGGCACGAGGTGCACCCGCAGCAGGTCCTCGTAGCTGTCGAGGGTCGAGCGCCGGAGCGTGGGTGCCGCCACGGTGTCCAGCCAGTACCTGAGCCAGGCTCCCACGCGCATCCGCGCGTCCGGTCGCTCGCGTCCCTCGTCCCGCAGCCGGACCATGGTCCGCAGACGCGCCGCCACCTCCGTGCGCGAGCGGCCCACGGCGAACCCACGCACCCGTCGACCATCCCGTCGACCGAGCTCCACCGCCGCCTCCCAGCGACCGTCGGCGCGTCGATAGAGCGATCCCTCCCCCGGTGCCCGCCGGCTCATCGGTCGGGCTGCCCATGGAGGGCCGGATGCACCAGATACCGGTCCGATGGCCGACCGGGTGCCCGGACCCTGGGCAGCCGGCGCAGGGACCCGTCGGCGACCAGGTCATCGAGCAGCGGCAGCAGATGAGCCACGGTGGGGAACCGGGAGCGGTGCGCCTCGAACAGCTCGCGTCGGGTCACGCTGCGATGACCGCGCAGCCACCCGACGAGCGCCGCCCGGTCCCCGTCCACGGAGGACGCCTGCCCGCCACCGAGGAGCAGCGAGGCATGGCCGATGAGGCACTCCGCGATCGCGATGGCGGCGGTGATGGATGGTTCCCCCACGGTGTCATCCCCCGACCCGGAGGCCCCGTCCGCGAGCCAGATCAGCGCCGCGATGCGTGCCGTCGCACCCTCGAGCTTCATGGACCAGCCCACGATGGGCACGAGCCGTCCCCCCGGGCGGCGCTCGCACTCCAGCCCCTCCCGCCAGTCGGCGAACCGCTCGGACGCGGCGTCGGAGAGACACAGGGTGATGGGTCGCCCGGGATGCGGCATCCGTGCCGCGAGGTGATGGAGCTCCTTCGCGTAGGCGGCCCGCACCGCGTCAGGCACCGGGTCCACGCGCACCCGCCGGTCGCCCACCATCGCGTCGGGGGCCAGGAACAGGAACCGGTCGAGCAGACCCCGCCCGACCAGGTCCCGTCGGGCGAGGAGGCGGGCGAGGAGCGCCGGCTGGAGGGTCAGGCCGATGGTCAGCGCGGGTCGCTCGATGATGAGCGGCGAGCGTCCGGCACGGTCGACCCGCAGGCGATCGCCGCTGTATCCCGCGAGCAGCACGTCGAGCGCCCCGCCGGTGCCCCCGCGGGGACCCGCCAGGCGTTCCAGCACGTCGCCCTCCGCGGTCATGAGGGCCACGGTCACGCCGTCGGTGGCGAGGTGCGCCCGCAGGGCCGCGGGACTGATGTCCCCGACCACCGTCGTCCCCCGCACCCGTCCCAGGCGCTCCAGGGCATCGGCGGCGAGCTGGGCCTCACGCTGACGCACCGCCCGGTCGAGCGGGTCGCCGCCGGTGTCGAGCGCCGCGGTGGCCGCATGCCCCACGCGCCGTGCCGCCCGCACGACCGCGTCCCGCTCGCCCCCCGTGAGCCCGGCCTCCGATCCGGCGACGGGATCGACCACGGGCGCGAGCATCTCGCGCAGCACCGCGCTCTTGCGGGAGCCGGGCTCCATGACCACGCCGAGGTATAGGTTCAGCCCTTCCCGCCAGCCGGGCACGGGTTCGATCTCCGCGCGTCCGCCGCATATCGCCGCGAGCACCCCGATCGCCAGCAATGCCGCCATCGCCGGCGGCGTCTGGGTCGCCTCCGCCACGGCGTCCACGTGGGCCGCGATGGACCCCGGCAGCAGGGTCACCGGGAACACGGGTGCCGTGCACACAGGTGACGGCAGGGGAGCCCAAGCCTCGTCGGGCTCGGCGGTGAGCGGCGGCGCGTGGTGGCTGCGCACCGATGGAGGTCCTCCGCGGGGGGGGTCGTGACAGCCACATGGGTCACTCGCGGGCGGCCGGAAGTCAAGTGCGGGGTAGTGGTGCGGCGAACCATCCCCGTCACCGACCGTCGACGGCAGCAGCCTCTCGGCGTGCGGCTGGTCGCTCGGCTCGGTTCATCCGTGATGCGCGTGACCCTCGCCGGTGTGGCGCGACGTCGACGATGTGCGTATTGTGCGGATGTGCGGGCAGACGGGCCGGTCGCGCTGGGGTCGTTCCCGGCGTCGCTGCCGTCATCCTACGAAGGTGCAGGAACGCCGGGCTACCATCTGTCGGCAACGGCTGAATACTGACCCCCTTTCGACGGTCGAAACCTGACCCCTGGCGGGAGTTGGAGTTCGGATCGAGAGAGCCCAGGCTTCCGGCCATGGAGCCAGCCTGGGAGGAAGGGGTTGCTGAACGTGGAGGACTGGGCGGAGGTCCGTCGGTTGCATCGTGCCGAGGGGATGTCCATCAAGGCCATCAGCCGGCGCCTGAAGCTGAGCCGCAACACCGTGCGGGCGGCGCTGCGCAGCGCGACACCGCCGCGATACGAGCGGCGGCCGATGCCGTCGGTCGTCGATGCCGCGGAGCCCGACATCCGGGCGCTGCTCAAGGGCGAGCCGACGATGCCGGCCACGGTGGTCGCCGAGCGGATCGGCTGGGAGCACGGCCTGACCATCCTGCGCGACCGGGTGCGGGAGCTGCGACCGCTGTATCTGCCGCCGGACCCATCCGGCCGGACGACCTATCGCCACGGTCGACGACCAGGTCACGTTCGCCTCGATCCTCCGACCCGAGCACCATGCCGTCGACATCGACGCGGTCCGACGCGACGCGCTGGGCGACCCGACCGCGGTGGCCATGGACGTCGCGGACATGGTCCGTGCCCGGACGCTCGACCTGCTGGGCGACGCGCCGGCCGCCACGCGCATCGTGGCCCATCGGCTGCGGGTATCCCGGCCGACGATCGGCGACGATGGGCCGGCGTCCGGGCAGACACCATGAGTGAATCGTGTCGAGACGCCGAGGTCGGTCCCCGTTTACGACGCCGGTGATCTCAGCAATCTGTGGCCGACAACGGAGAAGCCCCGGGTGTGACCCCGGGGCGTTCCGCTCGATCCCCATCGGCTCGGTCCATGGACCGCCTGCCGACGCGCCTTCACCGACGCGCCGGCCCGATGCGCTCCCAGCTACGGCCCGGCTCCTGCGTCGGAGGAAGGGGCCGGTCGCCAGGCTCGATGGTCACCTGGCGTGGGTCGCGGACGTTGCCGCCGCGCGGCCCCCGCTCGATGTACTCCCCGGATCGGGCCGGGACCTCCCCTGGTCGCTGTCGCGACATCGCAACACCTCGTCTACCGCGTCCGTACACTCGTATGGCGTCTACACGCATAGTACACAGTGCTACAGATTCTGCCTAGGTGTATAGACTGCACGGAGAGGAGGGCCACCCGATGAGCGATCTGCGCATGGACGTCGCGCGCAACATCCGCCAGGCCCGTGCTGCGAGGAACCTCACCGAGGTGGCGGTCGCCGAGGCCGCTGGCCTGTCGCGAGCGGGCTACCGCAACCTTGAAGCCGGGTCCGTCGAGGCTCGGGCCGCCACGCTGACGCAGGTCGCCCGTGCGCTCGGGGTGACAACCGGTGACCTGATGCGACCGGCGGCTCCACCCATCCGCGTACGGTTCCGATCGCTCAAGCGTCTGCAGGCCCGTGCACATCTGCTCTCCGATGTCGCCCGACGCCTTTCCGACTACGAGGAGCTCGAGAGCCTCCTCGGCGATCGTCTTCCGTTCGGGCTCGATGGCGTCACCATTCCGGGACCGGACACCCCCCATCGGACCCGCGTGGCCGCGGAGGTGGTGCGCGATCGCCTTGGTCTGCGTCCGGACGAGCCCATCCGGGACATCTGCGGTCTTCTTGAATCCGCGGGCATCAAAATCCTGAGGCTCAGGGTGGCGTCGGACGCCTTCTTCGGGCTGTCGGTCGCAGACGGCGACGGTGGTCCGGCCATCGTGGTCAACACGTGGGACCGGATCTCGGTGGAGCGTTGGATCTTCACGGCCGCGCACGAGCTCGGCCACCTGGTGCTGCACGCCAGTGATTTCGACTCGGACGAGGCGACGGAGTCGATGGCCGCTGAATCCGAGGCGAACCTGTTCGCGGCTCACTTCCTGATGCCGGACGCCGCGTTCCAGTCCGAGTGGGCCGATGCCGCCGGACTGGCGCTGTGGGACCGGGTGATCAAGGTCAAGCGGATGTTCGGCGTCAGCTATCGCACCGTCCTCTACCGCCTCCAGGAGCAAGGCGCGCCGGGCGTCTGGATGCGGTTCCAGGTGGAGGCCAAGAGGCGATGGGGCCGCACGCTGCTCCGCGATGACGAGCCCGCCGCGCTGCCTGGAGACGTGTTCCGGGCGAGCGCTCCCGAGGCGAAGCGTTCGATGGAGCCCACGGATCTCGCCGAGCACGACTTCATCGACGACCGCCGGTACCGCCTCGCCCGTGAGGCACTGGAGGGTGGTCATATCACCGTGTCCCGTGCCGGAGAGATCCTCGGCAAGTCACTGCCTGAGATGCGTGAACTGATGGCGGCATGGGTCTAGGGTGGTCCCGGGGACTGCCCACCTCGGATACCTTCTGGACTGCTGCGCCCTGAGCGACATGGACCAATGCCCGGGCCTGATCGATCTGCTCGCCAGTAGCCTGACGATCGTGTCGACCCGACTGGTCGTTGCCGAATGGCCTGCGCTCGACCCGGATCGCCTCGCGAGCGTCGGACTGACGGTCATCGATGAGACCGAGGAGCAGCTTGCTGAGATCGCGGTCGGCCGTCCTGGCCTTTCCCTCGCCGACCGCTCGGCATTGGTCGTCGCCCGTGATGGGCGATACACGCTGGTGACGAACGACGGAGCACTGCATCGGATGGCTGGCTCGGCTGGCATCTCCAGGGCGTGGGCCGCGGAACTGCTGCCGCTGCTGGTGACAGGCGGGCTGATCGACCGCGCACGGGCGGTGGACCATGTCCGCACCATGCGCTCCGGGAAGGCTGGGTCGACCCAGGCGATGACCCTGGTCTTCATCCGTGCCATCCGGCGCGCTCGAGGCGCTCCCCCAGGGCCCTGACCGATGTGCCTGTATGAGCTCCAGCGCGTTCGAGACCGTCGCATCGGCGCTGTCCCGATGCGGCCTGCCCGAGCCGGCACGCGCGCGCGTTGGGGTGTGGCAGGGGTGGATTGAAGCTGGACACCCAGAGCACCCGGCGGGAAGGCTGGGCCCTACACCATGAGCGGATGGTGTTCGAGCGCATTGCTTGGACAAGGAGGTGAGGCGGGCCTGCCCGTATCCCACGCGCTCCGGTGGAGCGCCGCGAACGACAGCTCCCGGAGCGCGGCGAGGACGTCCACCGCGGCGGTCACGCTCATCCGGGCGCGCGGGGCCACCCCGGGCAGCCGGGCCGTGAAGGCCCGACCGCAGTCGGTGCACCACAGCCGGCGCCGGTGGACCAGGACCCACAGGCGGCGACCGCCCAGGAACGCCCACAGGATCCGCTCGGGCGGGGGGACCGGGTATGCACCCGCGTCGTGATCACGCCGCAGCGGGGACAGCCGTCCTCGGCTGGCGGCTCGACCCGCACGACCGCGTCCCCGTCGTACCCGGACACCTCGAGCACGCAGTATCCGCCGAGCCCCAGCAGGCTCCTGATATCGTCATCCATGGCCGGTGGTTCTCCCAACTCTTGCAACTGAGCTGGGGCGAGCCTACCGGCCTCTCCTGGCCCGGCACCACACAACACGTCAGAGAGCCCCGCGGGGCTTGACATTCGGGCATCCCGACGCCCACACTCGGCGCCTATCCACCATAGTGTGGGCTCGACCTTGTGGCGTTCCGTGGGCGCTCTCGTGAGTGCAATCCTGATGGCTGGTTTGACGCCCGCGACTGTCGATGGGAGCGACGTGCCGTCCGGAGTCCAGTTCGCCGAAGCGATGCGCTTTCGAGAGTCCTTTCAGCTCCGCCGAGACGAGGAATGGGTCCTTTCCTCTCTAGCCATGGATAGCGCGTTTCCAAGTGCTGAGTTCGGGGTCCCGCTGACGACTGGTGAGGCCGACGAAATCGCACGTCGTATCGCGGTCCAGGAGCGCGCTACGCCTGCCTTTGAGCACGCCTCGGCACAGCCGGACTTTGCAGGAGCTTACATAGACCAAGCGAAGTCGGGCAGACCCGTCTTTGTGTTCACCGGCCGGCGAGCGAGTCACCAAGGGGACTTGGAGCAGCTACTACCAGACGTGTCGTTTGACATTCGGATCGCCGACCAGACGCTGGACGAATTGCGGCAATCGGCGGACGAGGCATTCGCGGAGTTCCCATCGCTCCTCGACGCTGGCGTTCCAGTAGCGTCCGTGGCGCCTGACGAGGTGAATAACACCTTGGAGTTCGGCCTTGCTGAGTGGTCGTCGAGCGCAGCTGAAGTGCTACGCGAACGCTTCGGCAGGGACATAACCTTGACGGTGATGGGTTGGGCGGAGCTCGACTGCTTCGGATACGGATCCTGTGGCAATCCCCTCAAGGGCGGCATCCGGATTGACCGCGCCAACTACAACGGTAGTGGCCCTATGTGCACCTCCGGTTGGGTCGGTCGTCGCGAAAGCAACAATGCGCTAGTCATCGTGACTGCCGGCCACTGCCTTGCAAACAACGACGGCTCTGGGTCCAACATCCACTGGAAGCACGACAGCAGCACGTTTGGCAACGCGGTCAACTTCCATTTCCACAACGGCAGTGGCGTCGATGTCGGCATCATCTCTATTGACGACTGGGACAGCGGCGAACCGCGCAACAAATTCTTCCTTTTTCCTGCAGGACAGGGCGGCACGAAGGAAGTTCGTTCGCTTCTATCTAAGCGGTCGAACAGCGCGCAGACAGTTGGGTCCGCTGTCTGTCGGAGCGGTGCCAAGACCAAGACGCACTGCGGAACCATCCATGCCCGCCATGCCAACCGCTACACGCCCGGCCCAGGGGGGTCGTCTGTCCAGCTCACCAACATGTGGGTCGCGAACTTCGATGCGGACGGGGGCGACTCTGGGGGTCCCTACTTCCATACGAACACCGCATACGGCATTCACAGTTCTAGCACGCCCGGATACGACCCCGACGCCGGCTACGGATGGTACACCACTGTGGACAATATAGATGCAGAGACAGGGTGGAACATCTGCCTGTCCGCGGCGTGCTGACAGGCTTCGGCGATCGCCACATGGGTACTCACATTCTGGCGTGGCACATTAGGAGCGCTTGACCATGCACACACCTAGTCGCCGAGCACGTCCCCTGTGGTTTGCATGGGCAGCCTTGTTACTGATGCCGCTTAGCGCCGGCGCGCAGGAGCCCACCTACATCGGCATTCAGGGGCCGACCCAGTTCTGGCACCCGTCCCCTCCGTTAGCTTTGGATGTCCCGGGCGCCCAGTACCGCATCGTTGGTTCGAATCTCCTGCGGGTGCATGCTCAAGCGCCGTTTGAGGTCGTGGTGCGGGATCCATCCGACTGTTCGGTGGTCGTCCGCTTCACCGCCAGGAAGGATCACCCCGACCGTGGCTACAGCATCTACATCGACGAGCGCGGGGACGCCACGGTCCGCTCGTGGCGCGGACCGGTGGAGATCGGCGGCACGTTGGAGCCCACCGACCGTCCGCGTTGCCTGGATCTTCCGGACACCGCGACGGCAACTAGCACCGGGTCGGCGTCTTTATCCGTGCTGCACCGAACCGGCTTGCGGATTACGCCCTCTGCGCGAACCTTCCTCAACGTCCTCCGGACCTGACGACGGAACCGCCTGGGTCCGTAGCGCAATCGTTCGTTGAATGGGTTAAGGTCGGTGTCCTGCTAGTTGGCAGGCCACGTACGTCGTCCCTCAGCGTAGAACCCCGGAGCAGCATCACGATGGGCCATGCGCTAAGCGCCCGGCGAACAGGGTGATAGCGGCGCCCGGGCCGGCACCATGATGACATCGTGCGGACGCCTGCCCGGCTGAGCGGGGCAGCTTGGATAGACTGGCAGAGCGATGGTGCCGTCCCAATGAGCTTCCGGGTCCCGCGTGGGATGACGCCGCCCCGCCGGTCTGGCAGCCTCGTGTCGTCCGAGGTGGCAGGACCCGTTCGAGCGGGCCGGCGGGACCGTGGCGAAGCACGTCCAGCGCGGGGACGACGCGCGCCTGTTGAGCCTGACGACGGGCGTCGTCTCGCATGCCTTCGGCATCTTCCCTGCCACGGGCGCGGACAAGTTGCGTGATGTGGAGCGGGTCAAGGGCACCAAGCGCCGCGAGTTCGAAGCGGACGCCGCGGCGATCGGCGCCTCCCGGTCGAGGCTGCTCGATCTCCCGGAGAGTCCGCTCATCGTCGGCGCCGAGGGGTACCACGCGATCGTGGACGAGATCCGCGACCATCGGCCGGACGTGGTCCTGTGCCCGCATCCGGCCGAGTTCGGATCGTTCGACCACATGGACGCGGGCCGCGTCGCCATCGCGGCCATCGACTACGCGCGGTCGGACGGGTATCCCTCGGCCCTGGGCCCCTGGCTGGTGGGCGATGTGTTCACGTTCTACTACGAGAACCATCGCTCCGGCCAGTTCCTGGGTGCGCCTCGCCAGGCACCCGACGTGGTCGTCGACATCACCACGGTGGTGGACCGCAAGCGCGCGGCCATGGCCGCGTTCGCCGGCACCCAGGCGAAGCCCGGCGAGGACTACGGGGCCAAGCTCGATCGATTCTTCGCGTCTGTCGACGGGGCGCTCGGCTACGCGGCCGGGACCGGCTACGTGGAACGATTCAGCCATGAGCTATGCCACAAACGCATCCGACTACACCTCGCTGGGCGCGACCCTAGACTATCTCTCGTGGTACTACAACGTCACGTTCACGGTGTCCTCGGGCAACCGATACCAAGGCGTTTCGGGAACCCAGTGCCGCGGCGGTTCGGCACTCCGAGTCCCGGAGCCCGCTACAGCCTTCAACGCGATCACGGTCGGAGGCGTGGAGGATCGGGGCCCGCATACCCCGAACGTCGATGACATCTGGCGCGGAACGGACGGTCGGCCAGCCTATTGCTACGGTGATGCCGCAGGTGTCTTCGCGCCCAACCGGCGTGATCGTCAGAAGCCGGAGGTCTTGGCGCCTGGGGTCCTCGTCGATACACCGCCGGTCGGTTCCGACAGCGGCACCAGCCTCGCGGCACCCTTCGTCGCCGGGATCGTCGGCCTAGTCATTCAGGCCAAACCCTCGGTGGAGGGATCACCGTCGCAAGCGAAGGCAATAGTGATGGCATCCGGTCTTCCTGGGGGATATCTTGAGCCGAATCGGAAGAACCGGAAGGCTTGGGAAGGAGCGGGACTTGTCAGCGCCCGTTGGGCGCGCCTGATTGCGGTCGGCGCTGATGGCACGGTGGATGGCGATGACTACGAGTCGGGGACAGGTCATACGACGGCGCGATCGTTCTCCTGCGGCAACAGCCAGTTCACCTTCAACGTGCCCGCGAACCGCCGGGTGAGAGTGGTGGTCGCGTGGCCAGCGACTCCGGGCTCGAAGGCACGCCGATCGGTCCTCAACTCGGACGTGAATCTCACCGTCTTCAAGGGTTCGCAGACGGTCGGTCACAGCTCGAGTGCCAATAGCAGCACCGAAATGGTGGATTTCAATGCGACAAGCGGCTCCACGACCTACACAGCCAAGGTCCAAATCGTAGACAGCATCTACGACGACTTGGACAATTGCGCGGGCCGCGGACGTCAGAAGGTGGCGTGGGCATGGGTGGCGATCGAGCGATGAACGGGCTGCGAATGATGGTGGTGGCAAGCTGCGTGCTGGTCATCGTTGGGATGGCGGGTACCGATGCCTGGGCTGCGACTCCGACCGGGTCGGACGCTAGGGCACCGGTGCTGTCGCCACCTCCGGCGTGGTTCGATCCGTCGGTCGTCCGGTTCGTGGGCAGCCGGTACGGCGACGAGTACCGGGTGGACAACGGTGTCTACGTGGGGGGCGCGGATGGCAGCGACCTCGCGCTCGCGGAGGGCATGCCGGACGGGGCCACGTGGGGACTGCTGGCCTCCGACGGCCGGATCGTCCTCGTGGTCCGGGAGCGCGCGCCCGAGGGCTCGGGACGGCGCTGGCGGCGGCCGCTGCTCGTGGTCGAGGCCGACGGGAAGGTCCGACGGCTCGCACAGGACGTGAGCATCCCGGTCCTCGACGCCGATCGGGACACGGCCTACGCATTTCGCGGCCGCCAGCGCAGGCAGGACGGCCAGCTCGTGGGCCGTCCGCTCTGGCGGTTCCCGCTCGACGGCTCGCGACCCACCCGCGTCCTGCCCGGCGGACCTCTCGAGGGCGGGAGCGTCGTAGTCTCCCCCGACGAGCGGCGGGTGGCCACCGGCAGCGACAGCGGCACCACGCCGCTCAGGCTCCGGCTCGAGGATGGCGAGGTGCGCCGTCTGGGCTCCGAGTGGCCCGGCTTCAGTTCCCCTGGCGGGGAGCCCTACGGCTTCGACCTCGCGGGACGGCTCATCCGGAACGGCCCCGAGGGCCCGGTCCGCTATGACCCCGACACGGGTCGCTCGCGGAGCCTGCTCCCTCGCGGCGGGGATATCGTCGAGCTGCACGTCACGCCGAGTGGCCGCCACCTCGTCGTCCTGATGATCCGGCGACGGGCCGAGCACGTCCTGGTGGTCGACCTGGTCGATGGCGATCGCCGGGAGTACGCGGTGCCAGGCGGGAACGATCTGGACGAGTCCGGCGGGGACCGGTACGTGGTCCTCCGGCGGCTCTCGGACGACATCGACCAGGCGGCTCCCGAAGCGGTGATCGTCATCGACCTGCTCGAGGGCTGGATCGGCGAGCTCCCCTGGCGCGGGCCCACCGAGTAGCGCGTTGGGGCCGTCGGGCGAGCAGGCATGGTTCTTCATGGCGGACCCCCTCCCTCACCCACCCAGCACCGCGTCCATCGCCCGAGCCACCTCCCGCTGCCGCCGCTCCAGCACATGCCCGTATGTGTTCGACGTGAGCACGATCGAGCTGTGGCCCAGCTGGTTCTTCACATCCTCCAGCGTCATGCCCTGCGCCAGCAGGAACGTGGCACTGGCATGCCGGAGGTCGTGGAACCGGCAGCGGGGCAACCCGGGCGCGCACCATCTACATGGGCTCCGCCCCCACCGCGAACGCCGCCACCCGTGGTGTCGACGACCGGACCGTGAAACTCGGCGCGGTGTTCCCGGGCGAATCGGTCGCCACGTTCGGAGACGCGCTCCGGCGGCTATCGGATCGCTCCACCTACCTCTATGACAATGCCGGCCGCTACTGGTTCAGCACCCAGCCGTCGGTCAACCGCCTGGCGCTCGAGGGCCACGGTCAGGTCCCACGTGGTGCCGAGGACCCGGGCCTTCTCGGCGGCATTCCACGGCAGGGGTCCGTCCGGCGCCGGCTCGTCACGATCCCAGCCGTCGTACCACAGGAACTCGCCGACCTCGACGACGGGCCAGTCATCGGTCGCCGCCCGCAGCCGCTCGGCCTCGTCCGCCTGGCGCTGTCGGTCCGGGTCGTCGGCGAACTCGCGTCGCAGCACGTCGATGGTCGTCCGCATCGTGAGCCGAGAGGCGCGAGCGCCCGGTGCACAAATTCCACACATTCCACACCTCAACGCGCGCGGTCCCTACGCGCGAGGGAGTGGGACTTCGCCCGCGCATCCGCACAATCCGCACAACCGCTCCCTTGCACGCCCCGCCCGGCCGGTGCTAGAGTGCCGCCACACCCGAGGCTCCGG
>Ga0105047_10008579_pt1 | contig 16990 bp, 17 predicted proteins | sample MAT04_FD_78384 | JGI IMG/M metagenome (GOLD analysis project Ga0105047, IMG submission 78384) | Freshwater microbial communities from Lake Fryxell liftoff mats and glacier meltwater in Antarctica - MAT-04 (megahit assembly) | ecosystem: Environmental > Aquatic > Freshwater > Ice > Liftoff...
ATATCAACCTCATCGAGTTTGGCGATTTGGTTTATGGTTATGGCTGCCTGTTCGACGGAGCCATTAACAACAAAACGGTAAAAATCTTGATTTAATGCGATCTCAAATTCATCAGCTGCGCTAGTCATGCGGCGCACAAATTCTTTTGGCTCCATATAACCGCGATGTTTCAATCGGCGCTGCCATTCTTCGAAGCTTGGCGGCAACACAAAAATAGCAATCGTATCCGGTTTGTACTTATGGGCATTGTCGGCACCGTCAACTTCTATATCGGTAATAGCGATCTTTTGCTCTTCGGTGGCTGCTTCCAGTTCGCGGATGCTGACTCCAGCCACTTGCTGATTATGGATCACGGCTGCTTCCAGGTATTTGCCGTCTTTAATGTCTTGTAGCATCTCTAGCTCGCTACGAAACCAATATTCTTGGCCATTTTGTTCCATTACGCCATCATTCATACGTGGCTGACGGGTCGTGTCCGAGACAATAAAATGATAATCGCCGGTTTTGAGGAGTTCGCGGATAATAGTGTTGCGGCCAGATGAAGTTGGTGCCACCAGCAAAATTAATTTGGTTTGCGAAAGTGTTTGTAAGGCCACCTTGGAAAGGTGGTAACCCTTAAGCGCTCTGCGGAATTCATCAATATGATCAAGTTTGTTCATCGTCTATTTATATCAGATTAACAGGGGTACGACAAGTTTGATGATGATTAATCGACATAGAGAGCTCTAGTAAACACGCGTGGCTTCAACAGCAGTAAACGCAGCATAATGGCGTGAAGATGTATGGCACCAAGCATGACTAAACTAGCCAGCAATATGTATCCAACCCCTTGGAAGCTAGCTATCTGGCTCAAACCGGCCAATGTAACCGCTAAACAATACGGTAATATTTGGTTAAAGAAAATGTTTATGTAAATAATCCAAACTATCAACATGACCACACGAATCAGTAAGTGCGCGCCGGCTTTCCATAGCAGTTCGTGGCGATCAATGTTTGCATATTCTAGTTCACTTTTTAGCTCGGCCGTATGCCGGATCGCCGTAAAAATGTTAACCGCGAACAGATACACCACCACCCCTATCAGAGCCCAGAATAGCAGAAGTGGTAAATTACTGATCAACTGATTATTGAGCAGGCTGTTATTTACGTTCTGGTAAGCATCCGGCTGCGCGCCAGACTGATACTTTATATAGTCCAGCTGGATACTGCTGCCCTCAAAATGCGTCAAAAAAATCGTGCTGCCAATAATGACTGCGGTCGTCACTATAGCCACAATGCCGCTAAACCATGACGGTCTCAAAAGAATCCCAAATAATCTATTGTCCAAATTGGCGGTGTTGAATAAATTTTTCATTTTTTATTACCTATTCTTTATTATAGCAAGTCTTGGGCGCCAGGTCTGTCCAAAGTGTTATTATAGAGTTATCTATGAAAAAACTGGCGCCAGATTTTAGTTTACAGGATCAAGATGGCACGATGCGCCGGCTCAGTGATTATCAAGGCAAATGGTTGGTCATATTCTTTTACCCCAACGATAGGACGCTAAATTGCACACGCGAGGCTTGCAAATTCCGTGATGAGTATCGGGTTATTCAGCAGTTTGGTGGCGCTGAAGTTATCGGCATCAATAAAGCATCAGTAGATGTTCATAAAAAGTTTACTTTGCGGCATAAATTACAGTTTCCAGTTTTGAGTGACCCAAAACACCTCGTAACCCAAGCTTTTGGCGCCTGGAGACAAGGGCCAGTTAAGTGGTACGGTCAAGCTTTTGGTACTCGTAGGCACACCTACCTCATAGATCCGGATGGGAAAATCGTCAAAGAGTACTTAAACGTCGATCCTACCAACCACGTCATGCAAGTTATCAGCGACCTACAGGCATTGCAGACTAGCTAGTCACGCTTGAGCATAATCGTAAATGCTTCGGCAGGGATATCGACTTTACCAAAGCGTTTCATACGCTTTTTACCTTTGGCTTGCTTGGCTAGAACTTTCTTTTTGCGTGACACATCGCCGCCGTACAAACCAGTCGTGACATCTTTGCGGAAGGCACTGAGGTCTTCGCGCGCAATAAACCGGCTGCCTATAGCTGCCTGCAAAGCTACCTGAAAATTCTGGCGTGGGATAACATCCTTAAGTTTAATAACGGTTTCCCTGCCTAATCTGTCAGCTTCGCTGCGATGCACCATAACACTTAGCGCTCCGACAATATTGTTAGCGACATAGAAGTCTAAACGCACTAGATCTTCGACCCGATAATCATCAAGTTCGTAATTGAATGATCCGTAGCCGCTGGTAATACTTTTGAGTTGATCATAAAAATCGGTTAGCAAATTGGCCAGTGGCGCTTCAAAGCTTACTAAGGCTCGCTCGTCGACATAACTGAGGTTGGTTTGAAGGCCACGCTTCCCCGATATTAATTGGATTACGGCGCCTACGTACTGCTTGGGCGCCACAATTTCTCCTTTTATCCACGGCTCACGGATTTCTTGAATTTTGGCGGGGTCGGGCAAATCGGCGGCACTTTTAATATCTAGTTCCTCACCATTTAACAAACTAACCTGGTAGTCGGTGGATGGATTAGTGACAACTAGTTCAAGATCATACTCGCGCTCCAGCCGTTCGCGGATAATATCCATGTGCAGTAGACCCAAGAAACCAATTCGGACGCCAAAGCCAAGCACTGGCGAATTTTCGGGCACAAATTGCAAAGCCGAATCGCTGAGGCTTAGTTTTTCAATTGCGTCTTTAAGTTCTTGATAGTACTCATTGCTCTCTGGGAAGAATCCAGCATAAACGAAGGGGCGGACATCGCGGTAGCCAGGCAAAGCTTGGCTGGCGGGTTCAGCCGTTAGTGTGACGGTATCGCCAACTTTGGCCTCACGGGTTGATTTGAGGTTGGTCACTATGTAGCCAATCTCGCCGGTGTGCAGGCTCTGCCCAGCTTTCATATCTGGCTTTAAAGCACCGACTTCTAGAGCAATGCCGGTAGCGCTGGTGGCCATCATTTGTATTTGTGAATTTTTATTGATTGCACCGTCAAAAACTCTGACGTAAAGTATTACGCCGCGGTAATCATCATAGTAACTATCAAATATTAGTGCCCGGGTTTGCGATATATCAGACTTTTTTGGTTGAGGTACATCAGCCACAACTCTTTCTAAGACAGCTTCCACACCTTGTCCAGTTTTAGCGCTAATGTGTAAAATGTCTTCGGCCTTACAGCCTAGTAAGCTGATAATTTCGGCGCTGACCCTTTCGACATCAGCCGCAGGTAAGTCGATTTTGTTGAGTACCGGAATAATTGTTAAATCAGCGGCGATAGCCAAATAAACATTAGCTAGAGTTTGAGCCTGAATGCCCTGGCTGGCATCAACGATCAGTAAAGCACCCTCACAAGCTTCCAAGCTTCGCGATACTTCGTAGCTAAAATCGACATGCCCAGGGGTATCAATCAGGTTAAGCTCGTAATGTTGATAGTTCATGCGCACTGGCGCTAGCTTGATGGTTATGCCTTTTTCACGCTCCAGATCCATACGATCAAGCAACTGGGCTTTCATGTCACGTTTTAGGACTGTTCCGGTAAGCTCCAGTAAACGGTCAGCAAGCGTAGATTTACCATGGTCAATATGGGCAATAATGCAAAAATTACGAATATGGTCTTGTTTCATGTTCTGCCATTATAACAGAGGTGAAACTTTTACTGGCGGAATTCTGGTGACCGGCGGCTAATTTGGTAGTGCCGTTGCAAATACAAAAGCGTGTGAATATATCTTTCTAGCTGAGGTTTCACGAGCTTAAGATCGTTGCCATACTCTTCGCCGGTAAGCTGATCGAGAGCGGTGGCTAGCATGACAAAACAATCGCCAGAGGCAACTTGGGCGTCAATCTCTAGCTCGCTTTCGTCTTCTACGTCGTGCAACAAAGTAGCTGACACTAAACCATGGTCAACAACGGCGCTGTCATTAGCAAGATTATAACTAATCATTTTTGAGGCACTCCATGATGCTGATGTATTTGGAGCTGGTGATAATTAAATGGTCTAGTAGTTCGATTCCCAGTACCTCGCCGGCTACAACCAGCTGGTCGGTAACATCGATATCAGCTGTGGTTGGCTCCAGCCTGCCCGATGGGTGGTTATGAGCGATAATTATGGCTACCGCGCCACGCTCGATGGCCGGCTGAAAAACTTCACGCGGATGCACGATGTTGGAGGTAAGGCTGCCGACTGATATAACCTCGTCGTGAATAACCTGGTAACGACTGTTCAAATATAGTCCTCGGAGCTGTTCCTTTTGACTATTACCCATGCTTTTCATGTATAGATAAGCTTGCTTAGCGGTACGGACCTGCACTGGACGTCCAGAGTTAGACGAAGCGTAAAAACGGCGGCCCAGCTCAAAGCTGGCGACAATCTGACATGCCTTTACTATCGGAATATCAGCTGTTGCGGCCAGACGCTTGGGGCTTAATTCGCTACTGATGGTTTTGCTGCCATATTCTTGTAAAGTCCGTTGGGCCATAGCCAAAACATCTTCATTGCGGCTACCAACACCCCAAACTACCGCTACAAGCTCGGCAACAGACAGCTGCGCCGGACCAAGCTCTACCAATCGCTCACGTGGCCGTTCCTGATCTGGCAAATCTTTGACACGCAACACGTAACGAGTGCTGGGATCATTAAAAATAAGGTCATGATCCTGGAGGCTGTAGCTGCGGCTGGATGTGGAAGTTATGGGCATGTTCCAGTGATTATACTATCTAGCATTAAAAAAGAAATTAACTAATTATTAAATATGCCTTTTTGTGACTAATAATTAAAATTTAACAGGCCTAAGAGCGATTTTGCGAGCCCTAGCAAAGATCGGCTTAACTTCTTCTAGACCAAACAATGATGAGATAGCAATATGAACACTAAGCGTCACCGAAGCGATTAACATTACTTTGGCGCCTAACGTAACAATACCCCGGTCGTCTATACCAAGCGGGAATAGTGTGATCAGAATATAGCAAGTTACTACACTAAAGCCTGTCACCGAAACAATACGTACCAGGCCACTCCAGAATTTGTTGTCAAACAGCTTGTGATCACGGACAAGCATAATTATGCCCAAGATAACCACTTCTATGAAAGCCACGATAGATTGAGCCAAAGCTAGGCCGGCTACGCCGTAAGCCGAGGGTTTGGCGAGCATGTAAGCTAGAACAATGTTTAAGCCAATTACGAAAATCGACACAATCAGGGGTGTTTTGGTGTCTTTTTGAGCGTAAAACCAGCGCGAAATCAGGGCGTACTGTATGCGGAAAAAGATTGCCGGGATCATAAAGCCAAATATTAAGGCGATCTGCAGGTTACCCTGGGTGTAAATCATGCGTGCTAAGTAGCCACGACAGAAGAAAGAAATTACTACAATAGGCGCGCTAATCCAGATCATCGCTCGTAATACCATAAGGAAGTCACTCCTAAATAAATCTGGCCGGCCCTGGCTCAAGCGCTGATTTAGGCGCGGAAAAGCAGCCGTAGAAATAGCAGTTCCAATTAACAGGATGGGCGCTGTCGCCAACACGTAAGCGTTACTGAAGTAAGTAATTGCGCCACTGCCTAAGCCACTGGCGATATTAACCTCAACAACACTGTTGACTTGATCCATGCCCTGGTCAAGTGAACGGGCCGGCAAGTTCCGTAAAATAGTTTGAAAGTCGGAGCTTCTCCATAAAATACGAGGGCGCCAATGGAAATTAGAGCCAATTAAACCAAAACAGACAACTCCTAGCTGCAGGAATGCCCCAATTAGCGCGCCAACGCCAAGCCCCACTAACCCAATACTATCCTTAAATACAAATATACTCACGATAATTGAAAGGTTATAAATAAGCGGTGCAGTGGCATAGAAAAAGAAGCGGCCCATGGTTTGCTGAACACTGTTAAGCACACCTGCGATCGTAAACAGTAACGGGTTAAAGGCTAGTAAACGCATTATGGTCGTGGCTGTTTCGAGTTGTGGCTGTGAGAGACCAGGCGCAACAATGTATTTAAGTAATGGTTCGGCAAAGAAGAATATGATCAGCCCGACAACTGCCATAACAATGGCTAAAAGATTCATGAGTGAGGCCGAAAGCTCCCACATGCCTTTCTTATCGCTACGCTGCAAACGATCCGATAGCACTGGCATGAAAGCGACTCCTAGCGCGCCGGCGGCAAGAGTGAAATAGAAGAAGTCAGGCACAATAAAGGCCGCAAAGTAAGCATCAGTACTGTTTGATCCCACTGCTGGAAAGTTAGCGTTAACTAGCTTGGTGCGCAAAAACCCTAATAACTGACCAATAAACATCGTACCCATTAACAGCAAGGCGGCATTACTAATATTAATGCGTTTCCATTTAGGTGTTGTGACGGTTTGGCTCATGCAGTTTTCATTTTATTTCTTACCCTAAATATAAAGCAGCTTCGCCACTAAGTATAAAGCAGCCGCGCCAGCTATAACAGGTAGATTATTTAAAAGTTTCGTCGAGTAGAAGCTGATCTAGTATAAAGCGGCAGTTTTGGGCATTTTGGAGCCTTTGAGCACTTCGTTGACTTCTTCGGCGTCGATGGTTTCTTTTTCAATTAAGTGGTCTTTTAGCTCTTCTAGCTTATGCAAGTTAGCTTTGATAACGCTACGGGCACGGTTTGCGGCTTCGATAATCAGACTCTCTACTTCTTGGTCGATTACTTTTGCGGTATCTTCAGAGTAGTCACGTTCATGAACTAAACGGTCGATCATCATGCCATCGTCTACATGGAATACCTGATCGCGGAGTTTGTCGCCCATACCCTGATTCATCACCATATCACGGGCCAGTTCGGCGGCGTGCTGTAAGTCGTTACCAGCACCAGTGGTAATACGGTCTTTGCCCAAGATCACCTCTTCGGCGATGCGGCCACCAAGACCACGAGCTAACATATCTTTAAACTGAATAAGCGATACGAACACCCTGTCTTCTGGCGGGATAAACCAGGTAACGCCACCAGTTCCACCACGTGGGATAATGGTAACCTTGTGTACCGGATCACTATCTGGCAAAACATGGCCAACTAGGGCGTGACCGGCTTCGTGGTAGGCGGTGGTGACTTTGTCTAGCTCGGTCATGATCTTGCTCTTGCGTTCTGGACCGATAGCTACGCGTTCGAAGGCTTCTGTGACATCATGTTGAGTGATTTCGTTATGGCTGTTGCGAGCAGCAATAATGGCCGATTCGTTGGCGATATTAGCTAGATCGGCGCCAGAACTACCGGCGGCTTTGGCAGCCAGCGAATCCAAATCGACATTTTTGGCCAGTGGCTTCTTTTCGAAATGAACTTTTAGGATCGCTAGGCGGTCTTGGCGGTCTGGCAAACCAATATTTACTCGGCGGTCAAAACGGCCTGGTCGTAGCAGTGCTGGGTCAAGCACATCGGCCCGGTTAGTAGCGGCTAAGACAATCACACTCTCGCCCTGTTCGAAGCCATCCATTTCTACCAAGATCTGGTTAAGGGTTTGTTCACGTTCGTCATGTCCACCGCCCATACCAGAACCACGGCGGCGACCAACAGCGTCAATTTCGTCGACAAATATAATACATGGCGCATTCTTTTTGGCTTTGGCGAACAAGTCACGGACACGTGAGGCGCCGACACCAACAAACATTTCCACGAATTCCGAACCAGAAATGCTAAAGAATGGCACGTTAGCTTCGCCAGCCACCGCCCGTGAAAGCATTGTTTTACCTGTACCTGGAGGGCCAACTAACAGCACGCCTTTTGGTATGCGCGCGCCCATGCCGGAAAACTTTTTAGGGAATTTCAGAAATTCAACTACTTCTTCTAGGTCCTGCTTGGCTTCGTCGGAACCGGCGATTTCTTTGAAGGTAACTTTGTCTTTTTCGTTACCGTATAAACGAGCCTTGCTCTTGCCAAAACTCATGGCTTGATTGCCCTGGCCTTGAGCGCTACGCAGCATAAAGTACAAAATACCAGCGATAATAATGATTGGTAAAATCGAACTGCCGATAGTCACCCACGCCGACGAACCGCTGTTGACTGGCTTATAGGAAATCGCAACTTTAGAGGTGTTAAAGCCTTGGTCTTGTAGGCTAGAATTGGCATCAACGTAGGTTTTGAGTGTTGCTTCTTTCTTATCTTTAGGCGTGATGTTAACCTCGTTGCTATCGACCACCAGTTTGGAGTATTTACCGGCGTTGGTATCGGTAATCGCCTGAGAAGATGAAATTTCTTTCAGTTTAGCTGGCTGTTGAGCGGCTGCCGCAAAAATAAAGCCAAATAAAACGATCAAGGCTATAAAACCGGCGTTTTTGAGACCTTTATTACGGCTCTTACTGTTCTTACTATTCGGTCGAAGTTTTTTCTTGTCCATAAGGAAGTATTATACCTATCAAATTCTTATTTTCCTAGCGCTCTAATAAGGTGAGTGCCAGATGATCCGCCTCAATTTGCATAAGTCGATTATCCAGCAAGGAATAATCTTTGTTGGCTTTGCCAACTTTGGCGGCCACCACCAGCCGCTCCAAAGTTCTGCGGTCAAACTCTCGGACTCCATGCGCCCGTAACCAGGCCGCCATAACTTCGCGCGAGCAATCATGCGATAGACCATTAAACCACCGCCGGTCAATCTTGCGAGATGCCGACTGACTATGTAAAAGATTAACTAGTAGCGTATCGAGCTGATGATTAATAGCCCGCTGTCGCACAATGATACCTCTCAACTGGGCTTTGGCTTTGTCGTCTAAACGTGGCAAAATAGTATGCCGCACGTAATTACGCAGGTAATTCTGATCTGTATTCGTCGAATCTTCGCGCCAAACCAGTCCATTGGATTGAGCATATTTAATAAGATCATGTTTGGACGCACTCAGCAACGGCCGCTCAATACCCGAACGGCTACTCAGCGCCGTTAAACCTTTGCGCCCAGTACCGCGAATAATGTTTAAAACTGCCGTTTCTAGGGCGTCGTCTTGATGGTGGGCGGTCACAATTGCCCGCGCGTTACTAGCGGAGCGAACATTATGTAGAAAGTTGTAGCGAGCTTTGCGGGCCGTAGCCTCACTAGCTCCGGCGCCCAGTTGACCCTCGTTATATACGAAAGGCAGACCATATTGCCGGGCCAACGTCTGCACATGTTGCCTGTCTTGGTGCGAATCTTGACGAATACCATGATCAAAATGCGCCACGACGATTTTAATAGGTTCATTCCGTGCCTGCAAACGCGATTTATGAAGCATATCGAGCAAGGCCACCGAATCTAACCCACCGCTGACTGCCACGACATATTTACCTGGCTTTAGATTGACATCCATCTATGCTATTAAGTGTATAGGAAAATACTTAGTTATGAACGCTCGAATCTCTCTAGCAGCGTTACGCGCTAACGTGCTAACCTTAAACTAGTTAATAAAAACAAATATGATCACAGAACTCGTCCTATTCTTAGTTGGTATTGTCGTGGGCACCATGAACGCCGTGGGTGGCGGTGGTATGCTTATTGGCTTTCCAGTTTTGTTGGCTACCGGCATGCCGCCCTTAGTTGCTAATGTAACGGCAAACATCGTTTTAATACCCGGCCAGCTAGCGTCGGCTTTTGGCTACCGGGCATACTTGCGCAAGTTGCCAGCACGGTACTTAATCTTGCTGATTCCCTGTCTCATTGGAGGAGTCATTGGTGCCCTAGTTTTACGCAATACATCGAACTATCAGTTTGAGCAATTGGTACCGTGGCTTGTTTTGTTCGCGGTTTTACTGTTTGCTTTCCAACCTTATCTGCACTTTCATCTACATCGCCACATCACCAAACGTAACCGTCGCATTAAGCCACTATTCTTAATTGGTCTAGCTCTACTACCGACAGCTATTTACGGTGGTTACTTTGGCGTCGGATTTGGCTTTATAATGCTAGCTTTTTTGGGCTTCACCAAGCTCCATGACATCCATCAAATGAATGGACTAAAGAACTTAGCGGGAGCCACTATCGCTTTAGCTTCCCTAGTCTGTTTATTTACGACTGGCTTGATCGATTGGTCAGCGGGCTTAGCCATGGCGTCGGGATGCACGATTGGTGGTTACGGCGGGGCCCGCGTGTCTCAGCGATTCTCTAGTCATAGCATTAGAATAGTAATAATTTTTATTGGGCTTTGCGCAGCTAGCTTCCTGGCACTCAAAACTCATAACCTTGTTTGACGATCAATGGCTTAAGCGTTAAGCTTAATTTGAAAGGTTAGTTCTCAGTTTGTTTGATTGCTACTCCTAAAAGTTCAAGATTTACATCACCTCTTTGTTGGAAGTAGTCGCGGGGATACAACGAATGCCAAAAAAGAAGAACAATTTGACCATTAAACAGATAAAGCTTAAGCTAAACTTATCTATGGATAAGTTTGAAAAAGTCAAAATACCCGGCAGAACAGCTCAATTCCGAACAATCCTAGTTTTTGTAGTCGTATTTGTCTTAGTTGGTGCGCTCGTTTTGTTTGTGACTAAAGCTTCTCCGTTTGCTTCTTCTTCTGAGGCAGAAGACGGTAACAATTCTGGTGTTGCTGTAGTGAATGATACAAACGCATCGGGTGGCAAATCTATTCGCTTTGGCGGGCTAGATATTGCAACCTCCAGCAAGCCACTTCCGTTTGATTTGCCCTTAAAAGAGACGCTTAGAAGCTCTCCAAAGCTTGTGCTGGCACACTACTTTCCGCCATTGCCAATATCAATCGACAACCAAGATCCAAGTAATGACTACTATGCCCGCAATTTCTTAAAGCCAGATGGTGAAAATGGGAAACACGCTGCTTATGGTGGGCACCTACGTCAACGTCCTTTAGTGCGCGCTCCCTATACTGGCACATTAGCGACTTCAGCCAACAGCGCTACATGCCCACTACCTAGCCCTTGGGGTTGGCGTTTGCCCGACATGGAAACCGAGGTCAGGAATGCTATTGCAGGTGGTCTAGACGGTTTTACGCTTAATGTTATGACTGCTCCAGCCAGAGGTGACTTTAGAGTTTGCCAAAATGCCTTCCTAATGCTGGAGGCAGCCCAGAGAGTTGACCCGAACTTTAAGATAGTAATAATGCCTGATATGTCTGGTGGATTAGCCGACATGACTATGGCTGATTTCGCAGCTTTCGTAAACATGCTCAGCAAATATCCATCCGCTTACCGACTGCCCGATGGAAGATTAGTACTTGCTCCTTTCTATCCAGAGAAAAATCATAACGCAACATGGTGGGCACAACTGTTTACTATGTTGGACACTCAGTACGGCATAAAAGTTGCCTTTGTTCCCTGCTTCCTGAACTATCCAGCAAACGCAGCAGCCTTTGAACCAATCAGTTATGGTTTCTCTAACTGGGGAAACCGAAATCCAAAGTCTAACTCTAACTTGGCCGCTAATATGGCTGATGCACGCAGTAGGGGCAAAATATGGATGCAGGCTGTAAGTGTCCAGGACGCAAGACCACGATACGGAGTCTTTGATGAAGCCAACAACAGCGAAAACTTACGTGTTACTTGGAACGCTGCTATAAGCGGCGCTGACTGGGTACAGATACCTACCTGGAACGACTACACAGAGGGCACTATAATTGCCCCATCTACCCACATTGGCTGGAGCCCTCTAGACATTACTTCGTACTACTTAACACGTTTTAAAACTGGTTCGTGGCCCACAATTAAGCGAGACGTGATCTATGTGTCGCATCGCATTCAACCGCACGCTGCTCAACCAACCTATCCTCAAACGTTGCTGCAACAGTTGCGGACTGGTAGTAGCCCTGCCCGTGACACTGTTGAGATTCTTTCGTTCCTGCCAACACCTGCAACTGTCACCGTCAAAATTGGTAATAACGACTATACTTACACCGCTCCAGCTGGTGTAAACTCACAGATATACCCATTAGCATTGGGCCAAGTTACTGCTAAAGTTACGAGGGGCAGCACTACGACTGCTGGCGTGAACTCACCGTTCCCAGTTATATCTAATCCGTACGTTCAAGATCTAGAATATTATTTCCGTAGCAGTAGTCGCGAAGGCAGCCCAAACTAATAGTGCCTATCATCTAGCAAACTCTCTCAAATCATGCTATCATTACCCCTGTATTTTCAATACGGCGGCGTAGCTCAGTGGTTAGAGCACAGGACTCATAAGCCTGGGGTCAGTGGTTCAAATCCACTCGCCGCTACCACACTTGAAATCAAATGATGTTTTAAGAGAAAATTGGCAACAGCCTTAGGCTTTTCGGCCGGTGATGACCTTGAAGATAGCCAGCAGTGCGACAGCGCCTACAATAGCGACCAGCAAGCTGTATAAATTAAAGCCAGTGACGCTTGAGCCGCCAAATATACTAAACACGAATCCGCCGATGAAAGCACCAACGATACCTACTACAATGTTGCCGATGGCACCCTGCTCTTCGTTAGTCCCCACAATCATTGAGGCAATCCATCCCGCTAATGCCCCCAGTATTAACCAAGCGATAATTCCCATATTTTCTCCTACGTTTATTTAATTCATTATTCTAAAAACTAAACTGTGTCGCGGCGATTAATCGTCACGATTTTTATTAGTCCCCAGGCGACTACCGCGTATACAACCATCGCGACCAAGGTGTATGTTTCGAACTTGCCTACCCCGTTATAAACAGGATTGTAGTTAAATAACGTAAAGAATGGTGCCACAAACGGGTATGTGACGCTGTAAATAAAGTCGGCAAAGCCGTTATTGCGGTTGGCGCCTAGTAGCGACAAAACAAAACGGAAAGCCAACAGTGCGATAATTATCCCCGCGATCAAGGAAATTACTCTTGCGGCAATATTTTGACCGTCATCAACTCCTGTATTGCCAACATCTACGTTTTTTGTTGTGGTTGTTTCTCGAACTTCTTGAACATCAGCCATTTCAGCCTCCTTATGTAATACCTACAGATTATTAAGTATGTTTGATAATATCCTGCCACACTCATATTATCACTTGCAGGTATTCTTTCAGCTGTATTATTTTTTACACCAAGTACTTTTCTATAACTCAACATCGCATGCTCAAACAGCAAAAACCCGGACCTAAATCCGGGTTTTTGACATAACGATCAACCGTTTACAATTTTTTGAGTAAACGATCGATCTTGAGGATACCTATATTCGACGTAGTCGCGAATTCAAAGACTAAACCGTTGCTGGTCTTCATGTATTTGTACCTTTTCTATTTTATTTTTGTAATGTTTGTTTGTGATCACTAACACTATTTATTATACATGTAATTGATGATTTGTCAATACAAGTATGTAGCTGTGTGCTAGTGGTGATCTCCCATAAATAATAACGTTTTCGCGGCCTACCCCGCAAGTGCTAAACGGCTACTTCGTTGTATTTTTTGCAGAGCGAGAAGTCGTCCAGAAAAGTACGATAGCCACTCCAAAAAGTAATAGTGAAAAGCCTAAAAAGAATGGATTTGGCGACGATTGAGCTTGGCCGGTTACTGTGGCAGATTTGGTGTTACTGATAGTGCTTGTTTTAAGGTTTAGGGTTGTGACTCCACGATTTTGCAAGCTTACACCCCCGCTACTAGTGAGTAATTCGCTAGCGGTACCTCTTTGGATAGTACCGGTAGACTGGCCGCTAAAATTAGCCGATCCGCCAGATATTTGTGGATTTTGAGTAGTGGTTTGAACCCCAGATGCTGAACCAGTTGTAAGATTTTGTGATGCCATGGTTCTATTGTAGAGGATGCCGCCCATAAAATGAACAGTTTAGGGGCTGGTACGTGTCAGAAAAGGTGTTGGACAGTCTTTACAAGAAGGCTCCCCAACAATGCGGTAAGAGCCACGCCAACCAATCCGACGATCAGCCCGATAAACACGATAATAATATCGCCCAGTAAAATACCGAGCGATAAAATAACCACGCCGGCCGACGGTAACGTATCGAGACCGCTAAATGGTGGCGCTATAAAGGCGACAATTGTAAGGAAAATAATCAACAAGCCAATAAGCGTATGGCCGGCTTGGCTAGTGATGGTGTTGCGGAAACGTGGGCGTGAAAAGCGTTCGAACCAGCGGATAATTTTAATGACAAGCGGTAGAGCTTTTTTCTCTAGAGGCTTGCCGATATTAATGTGGCGCCAGCGTTTGGGCACCCAGACACTTTTACGGCCAGCGATTAATTCTAGCGCCAAAAGAACTACTATAATCTCAAAAACATGGGTCACCCCACCGGTAGGTAGTGGTAGTGCTGCTGGAATCATCAGCAAAATAAACAAGGCCGCAAAGCTACGTTCGGCAAAAACTTCACCTAAACCATAGATAGTTTTGGGATGTTTGCTTTTGAGCCACTGCTCTAGTTCGGTGCTAAATAATTTTTGTGACATATTCTGGACTAACTTGTGGCCGGCGGAGAATACGCGTGTAGGAAATGCTCGTTCCAATTACGATTGCCGCGACTACAGGCACAATAAACTCTCCTGGCCCGGTGTCAGCTAACGTCGAAGATGTTGAACCGGTGTTTTGATTGCTATTAGAAGTATTGTTCGAAGAATTTGGCTTATCAGATCTATTACCATTTTGAACGTTATTTTTTGACTTTTGTTCAGTGGATTTTTGAGTAATAACAGGCGTCTTAGGGTCTTTACCGACCGTCGCATTAAATATAGCCCAAGCAAAGATAACTAACACTATCACAAATACAATCGCATAGGCTAACGTTCGGGTTACGCTTCTAGCAAAATAGTTAATCCTAGCCATCATAAACTCCTTTGCCAACTTAAGTATTGGTTTTTATACAATACCATAAAATGAGATTTATTTCTTGGCTTATCAAATTATTTTGTAGCTTTTTAGGGCCATATCAGGGCCAAAGATTGTCTAGTTAACTTGTTATTTTTGGTCCTGAAGAAGCTTTTGGCCGGCCAAAATAAACCACAAAATTGCATTTAAAACAGCGGTGATCGTAGCATACCATAACGAAAGACTAGCGTAAGTTACTACAAAAACCGCCAAAACTAAGCCAGTTGTTATGCAAGTCCAAATGGCTGGTTTATAGTTACTAAAAATAGACGGTAGTAGTGCCGCCGAGAATATTAGGGTGCCAATTGCCAGCACGATATCTTGCCATCCATGCATTATTTAATAATACCAAACATCTTAAATTATTCTTGGATATTTAACTCGCGGTTAGACGTCATAGCTTTATAAGTGCTATTCTGGGAGTAATTAGGAGTCGCAATTGGAAAGAAAAACTAAACAAATACTGGAGGCCACACGTTTGCCTGACGTGTTACGCATTCTACTTAGAGACGATGCCATTGGCGGCAAATTATTACTAGGCGCAACCGTGCTGGCACTTCTGGTGGCTAACTCCCCGCTCAATCCCGCCTACCAGAGTTTCTGGCATTATCAATTATCTATCGGTATCGACCAGTTCGCTATTTCGCTGGATCTACAACATTGGGTCAGCGAAGGCTTGATGGCCATTTTCTTTTTAGCCGTCGGGCTGGAAATCAAACGCGAAATCGTCAAAGGTCAACTCCGTAATCCACGAACTGCAGTGTTGCCTATTGCCGCTGCTATCGGCGGCATGGTCATGCCAGCGCTGTTTTTCCTGGCATTTAATTACAATCACCCCGCTACGATTAATGGCTGGGCGATACCAATAGCCACTGATATCGTGTTCGCTATTGGTGTTATGAGCTTGCTTGGTAATCGAGTGTCGTCGTCACTAAAATTGTTTTTGCTGACTCTGGCGATTGTTGATGACATTGGCGCGATTATAATAATCGCCCTGTTCTACAGCACTGACACCGCACCGTTATATCTACTACTTGCAACATTAATAGTCATAACAATTATGGTAATTAACAGCTGGCGAGCCATGACAATGCCAATCTTTATACTGCTGGGTGTAGCGCTGTGGGTGGCGTTCTTCGAATCTGGGGTACATGCTAGTATTGCTGGAGCATTATTAGGTTTATTGGCGCCGCTCGGCCAGCAACGAAAAGGCAGAATCGCCAATAAGCTAGAAAAGGTTAGCATACCGATTTCGACTTTCGTTGTAGTGCCTTTATTTGCCTTCGCCAGCCTGGGGATTGTCTTGGACGCTAATAAATTGAACGGCGAATCATACCCCCTAGTGTGGGGCATACTTGCCGGGCTGATTATAGGCAAAGTGCTGGGCATTACTTTAACAAGCTGGATAGTGATTAAGCTAAAGCTAGCGAAACTACCACACCGAACAAACTGGTATCAATTGATTGGCGTCGGTTTTATTGCTGGCATTGGCTTTACCGTATCAGTCTTTGTTGCCGAACTGGCCTTCCCGTCAAGTGATGAATTAACCAACATCGCCAAGATTAGCGTCTTGGTCGCCTCTACCATTAGCGCCGTCATTGGCTACCTGTTTTTGCGACACCGCGGCAAAGTTGGGGATCTGCTTAAGATCGAGTAGGTTTTATTGTTTCACAGTCTGGTTGCTCGGTTGCATTAGAATTGGAACCTAATTAGCAAAGTACTAATTCGATAGGTTACGATACCGCTGCCGTACTAAAACTTAACATCTTCAGGTGGAGTATTTAGCACGATGCGCTGATCCTCGTAACGTCCAGACCGCCCAACCATTTCCGCTAATGATGCTTTGCCGTTCGGTGAGCTTGAGTTCAAACCGACTACGACTTGCTCGTCGCCTCCCATGCATACTTTTCCATACAGAGCATAGCTACAGCCCTCAACATAAGGACCTTTGTCGACAGCACCAGTTTTTCCTGTTGCATCAAGTAGCTCAAGCCTCGCGCTGCAATCATTGCCTGCGTAAAGCTCACATGACGAACCTAAACAATCTGATGGCTTATAAATTGCTACGCGTTCTTTGCTTTGTTTTCCAAACATACTTGTAGTTTCATTTAACTGTGATCAAAATGCAAGCACAAGCTAAATAAAAAGAACCGACAGTACGGTTCTAAATAATTTCCATATTACATAGAAATGG
>Ga0105047_10008580_pt1 | contig 16990 bp, 19 predicted proteins | sample MAT04_FD_78384 | JGI IMG/M metagenome (GOLD analysis project Ga0105047, IMG submission 78384) | Freshwater microbial communities from Lake Fryxell liftoff mats and glacier meltwater in Antarctica - MAT-04 (megahit assembly) | ecosystem: Environmental > Aquatic > Freshwater > Ice > Liftoff...
CCCGTATGTGAGACGTTTCCCTATGCTGGGAGCCATCAGCTCGGTATCGTCAGGGGAGTGTGATAATCCAACAACATGCCCAAGTTCGTGTAAAAGAACTGCTTGTAAAACGTTTGGAGAGTTGTTAAAAGTTCCGGACGAGTCGAGGGTGACCATTCCAGAAATATAACTAACTTTTCCTGTTACTGTATCGGTGACATAGTTGGGTCCGCCGTGTCCCGCGAACCCGTCACTTTTCCCTGGCATCCAACCGATGAGTATAGGAGCCCATTTGTTGCCATACCTGCTCGGCTGGTATGGGTTACGATCTTGAGAAGGTGTCTCGTCGGTGACACCGTCGATCGTAAAACTTAGACCTGTTGTTTTGTTGACGGTGTCAACAGCTTTCAATACTTGTTGGTAGCCGTCTGGTGGAGCGTTTTTTAGGTTTATGACTACGGGCCAAGTCCGACAAGGAGAAAATGTTGCCGGAGTGTTATCAGGGTTTGTATGGGTGAAAGCGAAAGCATTGTTTCGTGGGTTCGGGTATTGGGTGGGGGGTTGGACGCGGGTGTTTCGTTCGCCCAGCCCTGGTGGAGGTTGTGTTGAAGGTTGGGCGAGAACATTGTCGTTGGGGGTTGGGGGAGACGCTGTGTTGTCATTGTAAAACACTAGCAGGTATGGGGGTGTGGTGATAAGCATAGCAATTGCGGCAAAAATAAGCCACATCTTTATGGGTGCTGTACGTTTGGAAACAGGGTTAAAGTTTTTGTCTATATGGTTGTTAGCCGTGGAAGATGTCGGTTCTGGATCGGAAGCTGGTTGAACAATGTGTAAAAGTTTTTCTGAACGGTTTTTTGTATCTGTTGGTTCGCCATCCCAGTCGTCGCCTACCCCAACTTTTGTCCACCATAGAGGGTCTTCAGAGTCGTCTTGAGGGTTCCCGAACTGTGGCGGTACCTTGTGAGGCGACATGATAATAATATCGGCGCCCCACAGTTGACGATCCTGTCCTCAGGTTGGGTAGCCACAGTGTTGGATTCCCCCGAACTATTTCGCGGGGAGGAAGCCGATAAACCGCGTAGAGTGCCGATGGGATAACTATAGAACAAACAGAGGGCTGTCGCTTCTTTGGGTGATCAGAGAACGTCATTAGGAGAGGGTGGTTGCGAAAGTTTATGGCGGAACGTTTTTTGGACACCGCGAATATTCGGCTTGTCCCTATCCTAAAACCGCCGCATGGCACGCGTTGTCCCCGTTATTGGGTTGTTGGGAAAAATGTTGGACGAGGGTTAGCCATAATGTTTATCGTTTTTGTTAGCAGTGTTTTAGTGTGTGCTACGACGGCTATTTCTTCTACCACCGCTTTTCGCCCGCACCAAGGGAAAGTTTTGAATTTAAAAACTTTTTCGCAACAAGCAGGTGGATGGAAGGTTTCTTGGGATCCTTATCCTAACGCGGTTCACTATCGGGTAACCGTTGATGGGAACAGGTTACCCAACCAAACAAGTACAACTGTTAATATTTCCGACAATTCTCGAACCGTACTAACACGTGTAGGACCTGTTGTCAAAGTGCGCGCTTTTGTTCGAAAATCTGTAGCAGGGACATCCAGTGGGTTAGTTTCGGCGGGACGTGCCACAACCCTTTTAGCTTGTACCCCATATACTTTTGTTGGAGTTCGTGGGAGTGGGCAGAACAGTGTGCCTGACGGTTGGGGGAGCGGGTTGGGAGATCGTGCTTCCAACGTGTACGATTCGTTGAAACGTCGTCTCCAAGTTAATAATTCGACGATCAGTAGTGTTGGTTTAACCTATCCTGCAAATCGGGCTGACACTTTGGACGGTATCTTAACCTACCGCCAATCCAGCCAAGCGGGAGGCGCCGCATTACGTGAATCACTTGCGCGTTGGGTTGAAGAATGCCCAACAACCAAAATAATTCTTTTTGGATACAGCCAAGGTGCAGATATTGTTGCAACAGAGTGGGTTGTACTTCCGGAATATGTTCGTGAAAAAATAGTTTCAGGGATATTGTTTGGTGATCCTCGTTACAACCCTGAAGACAGTAGTGTTCAAATGTTTGACGCGAAAACGTCAGGTCCTCTTGGCGCTCGAACGCCTATCAACAATGAGCGTATCCGTTCTTGGTGTGCGATAACTGATGTTGTTTGTCAAGCAACTGAAGAAAACATTCTCTGGGTACGGAAACGCGTTCACGGTGACCAATATAATGTTTGGCAAGAATCTGAAGCACAATATTTAGCCACACTCATCAAATCGGAACTTCCCAACGGTTACCATTAACTGTTAAAACTGTTGGGGGAACCCGAGAAGATGAGGCAGAATTGTATCTGCGCCTTCTAAAATGGTTGTTGGACGGGAACTGTTACGCCACATTGTGCGAGTAATAATGTATCGGTCGAGAGTGACATTCTGGTTGTGAACGATAATGTTTGTGGTACCGTCCAGATGGTAACCGGTTTTCTCTGACACTCGTTGGGAAGAAATGTTACCAACAGTTGCTTTGCTACGAACTTTGTGAGCGTGAAACCCTGCGAAAGCAACGTGAAGCATCGCATGCCTAGCGGCTGTTCCCAACCCTACCCCACGAGCATCCGGCACAAGCCACGACCCTGTACTGAATTCTTTTACCATCCCATATGGGCCAGCGCTTACGGACAACCCTTGGCAGCCAACCACTTTTCCGTCAACCAAAACGGTAAACGGTAGTTGTGCGCCAACCAGATCCAAATCGTGCCACGCTCCATAATGGTAAGCCATCGTGTTCCGACCAGTTTGGACACGATTATTCTCAAGATACCATTCCCCAAGATGTGTTTCATCATCCAACCCTAACCCTTGATAAACGTGGTTGGTTAACATAACAATGTCGTCGGAAGTGGGTACACGTAAAAGTATAGGGCCACACGTGGCTTGAAAATCGGGGTAAATATCGCCCAACGTTACTGGTTCCGAATTGCTGCGCATTCTCAACGTATCGGCATCCGCACCCCGCCAACTTGCAGACCAACCTAGTTTTCGAACTGTTTCAAATGTTCGGGAACAGGGTATCCAATCGCAGGGTAAGCTTTAGCGTATTTTTTCCCCAATTTTGTGTAACGGTCTTCCTCACCGTCAACCACTGGTGTTGTTGGTGAGCCGGGGAGGGTGTCACGTCGCCACGGTTGATTATTGTCGTCCAAATCTTTCTTTTTCACAAAACGTGCAACTGGCTCTTTGAACGTTCCGTCCGAATTTTTTTCGGCAAGCCGAGCATAATATGCTTCTTTAGGTTCTCCCTTATGGCTGGTAACCAATTTCACTGCCTCAACAACTTTGTGGTGAAACCCTGCGGCGTGAAGATCGCTAGTTTCAAGTCCCGTATCTTCCAACGTGTCGTGCAGCCAAGCCGCTTGAATAGCTTGATCTTTTTGCACACTATCGAGTTCTCGGAACGCTGGATCGGTAAGCATACTTTTCGCAATACGAGAAGGATGATCAATATAGTCGGCACCCAACTGGTCAGTCTGACCATAATGTAATGCGTGTGCCATGTTAGCTGCTTTACTTTGGTCAGCAGGAACATTTTTGGTAAGATGTTGAGCAGCAAAACTTTCCCAATCAGCTGTTCCACGCTGCAGCGATGGCGGACGTTTTCTTTCCACAGGTGCGGAAACAGTCGACTCACTCGTTCGGCTGCGTACCAGTGCAGCCATTCTACGCAAAGTTTCATTGGTCGGCGCCTCGCACGGAAGTGGACTGTAATAATTCGCCGAACGTTTAACACTACTCACAGGGTGATAACCAGCTGTAGGCACAGTTTCACCCGCCCCACCGACACTTCCTAACATTTTACCATCTTTACCTTTAATGTAACGCACTTTCGACACAACGCAACCTTTCCCGAAAATATTTGTATCTATTTTTTAACGAAACGTTTTGAAAATGGTACACTACTAGCGTTCATCCCGTAAAGCGTGGCAAACATTTTTAACACCTTCCGCGTTTCGCGTGTAGAATGCGCTCAAACCGACAACTTCTACGGTAGATCCCGAAAGCCGGTCCAAAAACAATACTTGTTGCCAAAAACCGAAAGATTTAACTGTTGAAGTGGTAGTATCTCGCACAAAAGTTTTAAACAGGTCAACAACTTTTCCTTCAACTTTAGATTCCAATTCGAGAATGTGAACATGTTCTGAGGTAACAGCTACAATTGTTTGAAGCGAAACCCTGTCACTAATATTATTATTCGGCGACGACACAACTATCTCACGGGCTGCGCCCGAAATGTGAACATTTTGTACCCGAAAAATTCCCGACGCAACAATTGGTTCCAACAGCGTCACCGGTTGTTGGCCAGCGTGCAGGAAAGCGGTTGCCAAAATAAGCGCATCCATAAGATGCTCCCTTCAATTAGATAGTTCCACCATACAATATCGGCACTGGACATATTACACTAATTCACACATTTGGGTAACAATTCGACAACAGTTAAAATAATGTGATACACTGTTATGTGGCAACGATGCCGATATATATGACAGGCAGGTGATACGAGAGGAATAGGGGTTAGCAATATGGGTCATATACGACAAGTGTTCGCTATCAGTGCTGTCGGAGCTCTGGTTGCCGCGTTCGCCCCCGCTGGTCTTCCGGCGTCCGCAGCCACCCTCAATACTCCAACTCTTACCACTGTTGTAAAGGATGACACGGTTGCCCCTCGTATTCCTGAACGAGGGTCGGCGACGAAACAACCTGAAAAAATTGTGGGCAACAGGGGAACACGGGAACGCTACCGGGTCACAGCATTCCAACAAGACAACACAGGGAAAGCATCAATAGTGACAATCCCGGTAACGGGAGAACAAGCCGGGGTTGCAGCAGTTGAAACCTTACAAGCAAACCCTGATACAACAAGTGTGACCGTTGACCACACGTCGAAACTTTTATCTAACGACCCATATTTTGGCATCCAATGGCCGTTAAGAGAAATGGACGCCTCACTCACCTGGGACGTGTCAACCGGGTCAGGAATAGTTGTTGCTGTTGTTGACACTGGAGTGCAACCAGACCATCCTGACCTTGTAGACAATCTTCTTCCCGGAGTGGATTTGTCAACCAGCCCTGCCGCTATGAGCGACACACACGGGCACGGTACGCATGTGGCAGGCATTGTTGCGGCGACACGTGGAAACAATATTGGTGTCGCAGGGTTTGCCCCAGACGCACGAGTGTTACCAGTAAAAGTGTTCGAACCAAATGGCACTGCTTACAACAGTATTGTGGCTGCCGGGATCGTGTATGCCGCTGACCATAACGCGGATGTTATCAACTTGTCTGTTGGCAGCACGTATAACGACCCTGTTATGCATGATGCTGTGATTTATGCGAAAGGGTTGGGGGCAAATGTTGTTGCCGGTGGTGGGAACAGCCGAACTTCGGGAAGCCCACTAAACTATCCTGCCGCCTACCCAGAATCGTTCGCGGTAGCCGCCACAGGGGAAAATGGTGCCAGTGCCCCCTATTCGAATATTGGTAATTATATTGATATAAGTGCTCCAGGAACTGGAGTTCAATCCACTTACAAAAATTCGGGTTATTTGGAGATGAGCGGCACGTCTATGGCAACACCGTACGTGTCCGCATCTATTGCATTACTTTTACAGGAGAATCCGACGTGGACCGCTGTTCAGGCTGAAACTGCTCTAATAGATACGGCGAAAGATTTGGGAGCACCAGGTTGGGATACCACGTTCGGCGCGGGACGGGTCCGCCCGTATAAGGTGTTGACCGGGTTGAATAGCCCCCCGATTATCGTTGGGACCAACCCATCGTTTGGGCCTACCGCTGGTGGGCAAACCTTCTTCGTTATAGGGTATAATATGAGCTCTGTTACTAGTATCAAAGTTGGTGGGGTTACGGCTACCAACTTTACTGTGGTGGATGACTATATAGTTCGGGCAAAAACACCTCAGGGGACACCAGGGTTTCCCATTATAGAAGTTTCCAGCCCCGACGGGTCGGACAGTATTTCTGACACATACCAGTATGGTACGACTCCAACTGTCAGCCATTTGTCTCCGGCGAGGGGATCTTCTGTTGGTGGGAATACGGTAACCATTTGGGGTACCGGGTTTGACCGGATCACTTCCGTAAAACTTGACGGCACGAGCATTAGTTACAACCGGCGGTCGAGTAATGAGATAAGTTTTGTTGCTCCCGCTAGGAATGGGAACAACCATTATTTTAACGTGCAGGTCGACACTGATTATGGGTGGGTGCCAAAGTTTAACGCGTACACGTATGTGGATACGCCGGTGGTGAACAGTGTGTCTCCGAATAATGGGTTGTCTGATGGGGGAACAGCGGTAACCGTTAGTGGTGCCGGGTTTACCGAAACCACCCAAGTGCTTTTTGATAACGTGTCGGCAGATTTTTTGGTTTCGTCAGATAATACGATTGAAGTGATTATTCCCCCACACAACCCAGGTTTGGTGGACGTTACCGTGGTTGGACCGGTGGAGGAGGACACGTTAACGGACGCTTTCGAATACCGGCCTACCACAGCTCCTACCCCTACAGTTACCATAACGCCTACCCCTACAGTTACCCCTACAGTTACCCCTACGCCAACTCCGGTTCCCCCTGTAACTCCAACTCCTACGCCAACTCCGGTAACGCCTAAGCCTACGCCAACTCCGGTAACGCCTGTAACACCTAAGCCTACGCCAACTCCGGTAACGCCTGTAACGCCTAAGCCGACGCCGGTAAAACCAACTCCTCAACCAACAGTGCCAGCGTTAAAGCCGTTACCAGGTGTTGTTACAGGGTTATCAGCGTCACCTAAAGGGAAAAAACTTTTCGTTAAATGGCGCCTAACGACAAACGCTACCCAATACAGTATCAGGATCAGTAAACGCGACAAGGTAACCAAGTTTGAACCGTGGGCGTTGACAGCAAAAAGGGTTAAAACTTTTCCGGTAAAACATGGGAAATATCGTATCCAAATTTTTGCTGTCAACGCACGTGGGAAAGGTACTATTAGCGTTAACACGACAATCGTCAAAAAGGGTTAACATTGCGACTGTCGCTTTGTTAGAATAGTGTTGTTGTTTCGTTTGTGGGGCTAGTTCCTTTCATCTCGTCGTAGTTGAGTATAACACAAGTGTAGCCACGATCTTCAGCCAGAACGCGAGCTTGTGGAGTGATTGTTTGTGCTGCGTAAACACCGTGGACTGGTTGTAATGCGGGGTCTCGGTTAAGGAAACTGATGTAGCGTGAAAGTTGTTCCACACCGCTGATACCTCCACGTCGTTTTACTTCTACGGCTACATGTGTGCCGTGTTCGTCAAGGCACATGAGGTCAACTGGTCCAACTGGGGTAGGGTATTCTCGGCGCACCAAAGTGAACCCGGGGTCCAAAATGTTTGGGTTCGCTGCCAACAACTTTTGAAGATGTTCTTCAGCGCCATCCTTCACAACCCCATAATCTTCTCCCAAACAATGATCTGTGTCCGACAATATTTGGGTGAACGTTAACGTAAGCCGTTCCCCAGTTTTAACGTTATGAACAATCCAAACGTTACCGTTAACGATAGTGGTGGTTGTGGGAGGTGACATCCAATTGTATGGTTTAGACCCCGTGTCAGCGTGTATGAGGAAAGTTCCATCAGACTTTATGATGAGGAGGCGAGTTGCTGTGGCAAGTTGGGTGTCTAACCGTCCCTCATATTCGGCGGAAAAAGTTGCTATCAGGATGCGCATACAACGGGTATCGGCATACAACAGTACTCACAGTCACTGACGCTCCAAAACGAACGGTTGACGAGTTGTGAACAGTGTTAGCGCCGATACCCACCATATGTCTCGTCTGTCCGCTGACCCCGCCTTCAAGCCCCTGCAAACCACTATGGGGGGGCAGCATCGTATCGCTTTCACCGAAATGTTGTTGTCAAGTGTTCTCGGGCTCGTAGCGTCACTAATACTTTCAGTGGAAGCGCTTGCGCTTGCCGCAGACCCAGACGCAACATTCTCTTGCGACATTTCCGCCACAATTTCTTGCGGAGCGGTGGGACGTAGTTGGCAAGCCGATCTGCTTGGATTCCCCAACGCGTTTTTGGGATTAATCTGTGAACCCATCATCATTACGATCGCGGTCGCAGCACTTGGAAAAGTTTCTTTTCCACGATGGTTCATGCTTGGTGCGCAAGCATCGTACACGGTTGGTTTCCTGTTCGCTTACTGGTTGTTTTACCAAAGTTTTTTTAACATTCGTTTCTTATGCCCTTGGTGCTTACTTATTACCGTTACCACAACCCTAGTTTTCGTTTCGATGACGCGCATAAACATTCTTGAAGGAAATTTTGGTACCCGAGTTAAACAACGGTTAGAACCCGCGTTACGATACAATATGGATACCGTTGTGACCGTCCTACTTTTAGCTGTGGTGGCTTCGATGGTTGTCTACCAATACGTTTAACCGTTCCTCGTTAGGAAATAAAATGGAAAGAGGTAAGTGTTGTGAGGATTGTTTGTTTTGGGCGTGCCACTCGTGACGAAACATTGTATCTTGAAAACCATATCAGTGTGGGAGGAAATACAAAAATAAGGTTTGTTGAAACTGTTGTTGGGGGGATGGTGTCTTGGGCGGGGGCAGCGGTTCGTGACTTTGGACATACACCTGTACTGGTTGGTAGCACAGGCGTTGACACTCCACACGAATATTTGGGAAACAACGTTGAAGATTATCTTTTGCGTGACGGGTTAACGAATCATTTGCGAGTTCTTGTCGACCCGTCGGGGCAACGTTCGTTTCTAAGCCAAGAGTCAGCCCCTTATCCTCCGATCAAAATTCTTCCACAATATGTTTCCAATATTGGGGGTGTTTTGGTGGACGGGTATGCGATCCTTCCCGAACGGAATGTTGCAGAAGCTGTTGAACTTGTTGCGTTCGTGCGAACGGGGGGAGACCCTCGGATACCCGTTGTTGTCACATTACCCGTTGTGGATGTTCTCAAAATTGGAGATAGGGTGTCGTTGCTATGTCAAACGTTTAACCGTTTGGGAAACGTTGTTGTTGTCGGTGGTATTGATGAGCATGCAGCGTTAACAGAAAAATGGTTGGACCGTATTTTTTGGACAACCGTGGTAACCACGGGTTCGAACATTCCCTATGTGGATGTTAAACTTGGTAGAACACTCGTCCACAGGGAACCCGTGAACCTGGTCACCAACCCTTGTAACACGAATGGCGCTGGCGACGTTTTCGCTGCCGGAGTTATCGTCGGCATGGTCGAACAACAATCTTTAGCTTCCACGTTGCAGAAAAGCCATGAAACCGCTAAAACACATATTCTTCGAACCTTTAGCGAGGAAGAGGAGAATGGTTCAGCACTGTGAACGTTCGTGAACGTGGGTTCGAACTCGCGCACTACCCCGTGCCTGTCCACAGTACGCATCGCAGTAGCGCGAATCCGAACGTGTTGAGAACAAAATTTTCAGCTAAACATGGTTCCGATAGTGTTACCATGGTTACTTTAACTGAGTTACGGGCAACGTGTCCCCAAATTGTTTGGTTGGGTGAGAGTAACGTATGCCAAATATGTGCCAACCCGTTACCTACGAATAGTCGCAGACAAGTGTACTGTTCAGATAAATGTCGGCGCTGGTTCGAACGTAACCATGTGTGGCGTTACGCTCGTATCGCGGCCCGAAGACGTGCCAAATATTGTTGTTCTCGGCAGGGTTGCGATATGGTTCGTGCTGACGGTATTGAGGTGAACCATATTGTTCCACTTCGTGGACGCGGGTATGGCCCCTCCTGCTTTCACCATCAAACAAATCTTGAAACATTATGCCACGCACACCATGTTGAGGTTACACGTTTTCAACGTTTAACGTTATGATTTTAGTTTTGGCGCCGATAATGGTGTAGGGAAACTTTGGAAGGGGATTATTGTTATGCTAGTGCCAAATTTTGTCCCCCGAAAAAACGTTGTTGTCATCAGTGTTTGTGTTATGGTTGTTGGAGTTTTGGTGGCATTGACTGTTATTGTTACGATGCCACCTTCTAACGCTGCGGATGATGGTGTGCCGGAAGTAGAAGTGGGTTTGGTGTCGTCTTATGGGCTTGGTATGAGCAACTACCAAACCCAAAATTCGGCAAACTTTTTGGCTGGTGGTCGAACTGTTTTTATGCGCCATTCGTGTCACCCGTTGATGGTGGACAGTGCGGAAGGTTGGGCGGTTCAAACGAAAGATTTGGAAGGGCTTCCCGCGGTTTTTAGTGGGTGTGGAACAGGTCCCGCTTCCCAAAAGTATGGTTCTGGACATATGTCTGGGAAACGAGGTAAAGGTGACGCGTTTTTCCACGGTAGCGCCGCTACCCCTACTGTTGAAGGGTATCGCAAATGGCTTCACGAGGTTAAAACCGTTGTTGGGAACCGTGTTGACCGTTGGGAAGTGTGGAATGAAGGAGATTCTCCCCAATTTTTCCGAGGCACCCCACAAGACCTCGTTGACCTAACTTTTGTTGCCGCCGAAGTGTGGGGTCGTGAACGCGTTATCGCCCCATCGTTTACACCCGCAGCGTTTAACGGTAGCAATATGTTGTCAGGCGGTTGGGACAAGAATGGTAAACGGTTGACCCGTTTAGAGTTCGCCACCCAGTTTTGGCAACAACTTGTTTTTGAAGCAGAACAACGTGGTGTAGAGTTACCCGTTTCGGCTGCCGTGGTACACGGGTATGGGTCTGGGGCAACAGTTAGGGAAGCTGTGGCGTCTCGTAACAAAGTTTTGGCAACTTTCGCCGCGTTGGTAGCATCCACCGGACTTCCTTTATGGGATACGGAATGGAATTTACGTTCCACGGGAGCGGACCCTTTTGATGCGGGGGTAGGGTTTCCTGATACGAAAAATAGTGTGGAAGGTTGGGTTGATAGTGTGAAAACTGCGCATTGTTTGGGATATGTACGACAATACGCATACTTGTGGACTGATCAGCCCACGTTGACAGGGTTTGAGGTTGGACAACTCCAATTTAACCAAACCACGGATAACATTAATGAAGCGTTTCGAACGTTGGTTAACGTTGAGAACCCGGTATGCCCTGTTCCCAACAGCGTAGGAGGAAAACATTTTGTTGACCGCAACCCAGTTGGGGAACAGTTTTCTTCATGAACGCTTGCCCAACCAACTCTAGGGTGCGGAACCGTGTCTGAAACCTCAGAAACGGCCATACATACACTTTGGCGCACTTTTAAAGCGAACCCTACCCCACGTCTCAGGGAGGAACTCGCGGTCACCTACACCCCTCTTGTGCGTCGTATCGCTGGAAGGTTGGGTGGAACTATGCCCATTTTTGTTGATGGTGACGATTTAGTGAGCAGCGGACTTGTCGGACTACTTGACGCGATCGAACGATATAACCCAGAACAGAACGTCAAGTTTGAAACGTACGCTACAATTCGCATTAGAGGCGCCATCGTGGATGAACTACGCAGATTCGACTGGGTTCCCCGAAGTGTTCGAAAAGTTAACCAACGCATAAACGATGCACATACACAGTTGTATGATCGTTTAGGACGTTCCCCCACCCAAGTTGAGTTGGCAAAAATGTTACACATGTCTAAACTCGAATTACAAAACAATCTTCATCTCATCTCGTACAGCCAAATGTTTTCGCTAAACCAAACATTTGTTGTAAACGACTCTGAGAACACTTTAGCGGATACAATTCCTGACCTGAACGCTTGTGACCCACAGTTAAACCAACTATCTGTTGAACAAACTAACCTTTTAGCACTAATGGTAGAACAACTTGGCGAGCAGGAACGTGTCGTTGTCACCTTATACTATTATGAAGATTTTACGTTCACCCAAATTAGTGAAATACTTGACGTTTCAAAAACGCGGGCATGCCAAATTCACGCTTCAGCGTTACGCCGGTTACGCGAAAATTCAGTAGATGGTGTGTAGGAATGCGACACATTAACCGTGAAAAATCTGGTAGACCATTCCACGATTAAAATGTGTCACATCTAACTTTTAAAACGATTTCATTTTGCCGATAATAATGATATGTTAACGAAACAACTTTCATTACGTTTTGTGGGCCCTGAGGGCGCTCCAAACACTGGATGGGATTTGATGCGCGCTCCCAGTGGGGTGGTTGGCGGGTTTGGTGTCGTGTTTCTTCCAGTTGCATGGTTGGAAGAGGTTGAAACAATTTTGGCTAACCCCGTGTTGGTTAAAAAGTTTGATGACGCTTTTGCGGCTAACGATTTTATGGGGTCCAGGTTTTTGGGTTGGGGGACGAGTTGTTTGTTGCGTGACCGAGCGTTGTTGCACGAGTCGGTCGAAACTCGTGCAACTATTCTTATCGAACTTGTTGGAATGTTGAGAGATCGGGTGAACCGGTTAACGGGTGAACAGTTGGCTTCTGTTGTAACGCGTGTGGAACGTGGTAACGCTCGCGACTTTAACGAAATGTTAAACGTTGTTGAAACGTTTAACATTTCGTTAAAAGAAACGGAAAACCCTAGTTAACCGTCAGCGTCTCCGCTTTTAACTTTGGCGACAAAACGGTTCGAACTGTTGTGGACGGCAGGGGATGCCAAACCGTTAGTTGTTATCGGTTACCAATTTTTCAAACAATTTTCGTTTGCGATATTGAGAAAAATTTTGCGAAAGTTTGGTTTGGGCACTCAGCTAAAACTGTTTGAATTGCACGTTTCTCCGCCAAAGTTACTGAAAGACGATAGTTTGCTTTCACAGCGACCTGTCGAGCCACGTAAGCACACCTGTAAGAGCGGTTCGGGGGAAGCCAGGTGGCAGCGTCACCAGCGCCTTTCTGCGCGTTCAGAGACCCGTCTGTGGCTTTCAAGTTAAGCGGGTCGTTCGCAAACTGTTCACGCAACAACGGAGTCCACTGTTGCGCACCTTTCTGCCAAGCGTCAGCTAAAGCAACCACATGATCGATCTGGACCTTCCAAGACTCGGTGCCACGCACAAAATGAATGGTTTTCCCCGAATAGCGATCTTTAAGCGTTCCAGTTAAAATGATACACGATTTTGTTTCAAAAACTAGGCGAAACAAGTCGCGTGCCAAAATGTCGTTACGAGTATCGCAACCATTATCGTCCACGTCCGGCCAATCTGAACCAAACGCGTTGCGATCGTAGCCGGTCATAGGCGCCCGACCTTTAACCTTGAGAGTTTTCAAAACACGAAACACTAGAGTGCGACGAGTTTGAGAATCGTATGCCGTTTGAGAAACTTTTTTGGCTTGTTTTTTGACACGCTGATGCTTATCGCGGTCCTGTTTTGGTTTCGTTTTCTCCACACCTGTTTGAAACCAGTTGCTCCAAACTGGTGTGCCAGTACTACTGCCAACATACATTCCGCCAGCCGCTACCGCAGCGACAAGAATGCTTGTTCTAAAAAATCCCATAGCAAAAGTATAGCGGTAAACTTTGGCGTTGGCAACAACAACGCCAAAGTTTTGTTAAAACAGTTTCATACCCTTGTTGTCCGAATCTACTGTTTTCACAGGATGACAGTGGGGGGAAAACCATACGATTTCTTTACCCCTATTTTCTAACGCCTGGTTGTTAGATTGTAACCCGTATCCTCCTGCTGCCGTCCACGAGTGTGAAACCCAACCTGCAGAAAGAAAAATAGCGTCCTCAAATGGTGTGGAATACGAACAGTAAGCTATACGAATCGTAGGATTGTCACCTCGAAGTATTGCCCACGCTCGCACGCGTTCATGAACTTGTTTCGCGTCCGATGCTGAGGAGGAGAGGGAAACGTCCGTTGGACCGTACAAATTTGCTCTACGTAACGTTAAATCATATGGCGGGTCAAGAAAAACTCCACAAACATTTTTACCCGTGGTTGCGACAGCGCCGTTCAACAACCGTTCAGCGTCACCACAAGTAACACGTACACGGCGTAACCGGTTTGATAATGCGCGCAAACTTGTTTGTATTTGGTTACGCGCAACGTCTACCACAGTGCCCGGTTCAACGTTTGTGTCAACAATTTTTTTGTGAACACCTTTCCCGCCGTGGGAACCGTGAACCATAGGAATTTTTCGATACACTCCGGGACCGTTAGGGTCTCCTGGTTTCCACGGACCTAACCCTGAACACCATTCGCCACCAACCCAAGAAGATAACCCCCACAACCACCATCCTGCTAATTTCAGGTCAAAATGTTCTGGGTCAGCCATCAACTGTAACGTCAAACGATCGTTTTCGCGAACAAGTTTCAAATGTCTTGCCGTTAAATCGGTTTCTGTTACCGGCCACGAAGCATAATACGCTACCCTATCTGGGTCGGCGGCAACAGCACGGTGAAAGTTTACTACCAACCCAGAATAATCTCCCACCGTTTCTACACGGTTCCACCATTTATGCTCATCTGGACGGTTCAACAACACTGCTAACGAACCGCCGAAAGGTTCCACATATGTAGACACGTTCCCAAACCGTTCCCAAACCGTTGCCGCTACACGCGTTTTGCCTCCAAAATATGGGGCGGGAAAAGATGGCGGCATACATCATTGTATCGGCGGACAACACTCTTGACTTCCCACATGGTGAACCCGAGTTTCCGCCGATACAATGATACATGAACTCGTTTAAACAGAGTATCGTAAACATTAACTGGGGAGCACCCAACATTATCCTCGCAGTTTTAGCTGTAACAATACTTATCATATTTTCGTCCAAAAAGAACCGCACCACCCCCACATACCTACTGTCAGCACTCTTAGGCGGAGTTGGTTTTCTCATCAGCGGATGGTTAGGCGTGTTAACCATCGCAATGGCGTTCTCATACCGGTTCTTCCAAAAATTAAGCTCACCTTGGCAAGCTATCATCACTTGGACCGCAGGACTTTCCGCCTTCGCTTTCATAACTTGGCTTATACAATCCATAGACCCTAAAGCTGCAAAAGAACGCACAAACGGGTCCCTTTCCGGCGTTTTCAAAACTATTTCTGATACAACAGACATGGTTGCCAACAACCGCACTCTACTCATAAGCGTTTTTGTGGGCGGAGCAGTGTTAACAATGTTCACGTTTTGGCGTATGCGACGAAAAGCTAAATTTCCTTACCTCGGACAAGGCGTAAGCATTGATAGAGAGATGATGTTTCAAGGTATTGTAAACCCCAACTTGGAAACAATCCCAGCGGCAAACCGAGACCCCCAACGAACGTTTTCTTCCAAAATGCGTAAAACAATGTTGGACGAACAGCAAGGAATCTGCCGTTACCAACCAACTGTCAACGGACATCCTAAATGGGAACCATACCGAGCTGGCATTCAATGGGAAGGTGACCACATTGTGCCACACGCGGCTGGTGGCGCAACCAACCAAACGAACCTACAAATGTTGTGCGCGGATTGCAATTCTGCGAAATCTTCTAAATTTGGTCCCGCCGCAATTAAAGCAATTGAAAACATGTGGAGCGAAAAAAGTTAACCTTGCCCCCGCACAAGGCGATGAAAACGTGTTATAATGGTGGTCAACAACTCGGTTGGTAAGTTTGTAATGCTCTCAGGAGGAAATAATGGTAAACGTGGCAACCCCCACAATTGTTGACGACCCGTTTGGTGACCAGGAGGAAACCACGATAGGTCGCGGGGGACCAGTTTCTGGTGGACGTAGAGAAAAAATTGTTCCCCCACCCCCACTACCCGAATGGGCTTCTCCCGATAGCCAAGATTACCGTGACGGGGTTGATGATGAACCGGATTATGGTGACCTGGAAGCAATCAACAAAGATCTTCTTCACCTGCGCGTTCGTATGAACCGTATTCGTCGTGAAATGCGCGCCGCAGCTCGGCGAGCGGTAGAAGCCAAACTCGTCTATCAGCGTGCCCTCCGCCGTGCATTAGTGGCACAGTCGGGCGGTTCAGCGGAAACACGTAAAGCACACGCAGAACTACAGTGCGAAAATTTGGAAGCTGAACACGTTATGGCACAACAAGTTTCTGACGAATACAGCACGCTGTTTCGCGCAGCACGCGACGATGTCGAAAACGCGAAAACCGTAGCATACAACCTTAGAGCGTTAAGCCAACTTTAACTCGTCAAACAAGTACGGTATCGGCATCAACGGCAAACGTTCGTTAAAGCGCTAAATTCCGAAGGTAAGTTTTGAAAACACGGACGCTAATTCCTAGCTTTCACAATAGTCCAACTACATCCTACAAAAGCGGGATCGCCATCCTCACCCCACAATCCGTCATACCTTGCGCGGGTCGTAATCGTAAACTTTGCGCGTGTCGTAAGGGTCCACAGAATTGTTATCAGAACTCAAAGCGGTTGGATTGTTCAACCGTTTCTGTTGGGGTGAAAGTTTGGGAACGGTATGTTTAACCGCAATATTTTCACCAAACCACATCCGTTTGCCACGCTCCCACAACGATGGTGAAACATTTAGTGACACGGGCGGCCCAAAATGTGTGAGCGGCGGCTCTTTCCCCTTCTGTATTTTCTGAAAACCTTGCCGACCTTTTTTAACATTAATATTTCTGCCCATAACGTTTTCTCCCAAAATTTTGCTCATTGGCACACGTCTTACCGAATATTCTAACAACAATTATTTTGGTTGGCTTCCCCAACCAAATAGAAGTCTGAAGAGGGCGAGGTCTTAATGATGGTAATCCATAGCAACTAATGCGAGGTTTTCTAACTCAACAGTTTTTAAAGATCCGGTCCTATATATTTCGGTAAGCGAAGTCCCGTCAACATTGTCGCCCAACAAACTCCACGGTTGTGACGTTCCTTGAAGAGTGTCGTAAAAACCGCTCATAGAGAACCATTCACCGGACACTAGTTTCGCGAGTTCTTCAATCTGATAAAAAAGTGTTTGTTGGAGGAACCCTGTTGGTATTTGGCGAAGATCAGTAGATTGTAGTATTGTTTCCCACAAAAGTTTTGTTTCCCAGTTGCTTTGGCTTTTTTGTTTCGCAAAACTTTCGGAATCCGATACG
>Ga0105047_10008581_pt1 | contig 16988 bp, 14 predicted proteins | sample MAT04_FD_78384 | JGI IMG/M metagenome (GOLD analysis project Ga0105047, IMG submission 78384) | Freshwater microbial communities from Lake Fryxell liftoff mats and glacier meltwater in Antarctica - MAT-04 (megahit assembly) | ecosystem: Environmental > Aquatic > Freshwater > Ice > Liftoff...
GAAGAAGCGACTTAAGGAACCCGGGTATTTTAATTGTCGCTGCAATCTGCCATCGCAAATGCTAGTATTTGCGATTCAACTCGGGACTTTTAGTTGTCGCGGCAACAAGAAACTAATGCCGCTGGAACAAAATGACGTTGCTTGAAAACTTAATAACCCACGCGTAAGCGAGGAAAATGCGTCTAATTCCTCGCTTACGCGTCGGGTTTCCAAGCAAGGTCATTTACTTCTCGCGGCACTAGTGCTGCATACATTCCTGGGACGAAAAAATCTGAGCCGTAGGCGTCGCCAACTCCGTTGAACGCGCGTGAAGCTAATTCGTTCAAAACGAATCTATGGCAATCACACTGGACAAAGGCAAGTGACAAGTAGATAGTTCCTTTAACTTTTGATTCGATTCCCGTGGGGCTGACCCTTTAGAGACGAGTCAATTTCCTGGGCCATTTCGCCTCGCCGAAGAAGGCCCGACGCCTTTTCAAACAGCGCCAAATTAGAGGTAAAAATGAGTTTGAGTAAACCAAACCCGCAGTATTCAACATATCGAGGCATTCCTCCTTTGGCTGGACTGACCTCGATGGATCGTGCGATCGCAAGCCAATGGAGTGTTGAGGAAAGCGTCAGCCGACTAAAGCGTCTGCATTATGTGCTCAAGCGTTTGTACGAAACGCTAACGGCTCGGATCACCGCTGAGCCGATCTACGAACTGAAAACCGCTTTTAGTCATCATGCGTACTTGTGCGCCGAGTACGTTACTGCGATTCGTCGCCGCGTTAGCGAAATGCGAGAACCACCGCTTGGCTTGGACAAGGTCCCGCACGATTCGCTCAAGCTGTTGATGGACGAGATCTTAGCGGCGCCCACAACCGAAGAATTGATTATTGGAGTCTACGAAGTTGCGTTGCCCGCCGTCCTTGAATCCGCAGAGAGACTTCAGCGAGCCGCGCATCCACTTGCGGATGCTCCGACCGTCCGACTTGCGAAACTACTGCAATTCGAATTGAGCGAAGCGGTTGACTTTGGGGACCAAACGATCGCATGTCTGGTCAGCACAGAACAGCGAAAAATGCATCAAACCTGGGTTGAGCTACTCGGGCAGTGCCTTGCTAACGCCCACGGCCTAGACGGCACGCAACCATCAAGTGATTCATTGAAGCCGGCTCCTCACCATTCGGTCGTGCCGTATCAGTATCACTCGGAGCCAAAACGAGACGAACGATTCCAAGACAGTTTCAATGCGGGCGTAAATCCTGAAGCATTCTTATACGACGAACGGTTTTCGGCCCGTGATAAGACATTGATGATGTATTACAAGCGTATTCGTGAGATCGATGTCCCAGAGATGATGGCCAGCATTCTTTACGATCTTCGCGATGAGGAGCCATGGGAATTCCATAGGGAGATGAGTCGTCAGCTTTGGGACGAAGCCCGCCACGCGATGATGGGTGAGGTTGGATTCGTTTCACTCGGGTTGGATTGGAGCAAAATCCCCATCAATTTCACTTGGTCCCGGAACTTGAACCTGCAACTCACCGCGCGGGAACGGCACGGAGTTCTCTTCTTTATTGAACAAGGACTAATGCCGCGGACTGGAAAAAAATACGAGTGGGAAGTTGGCCGCGAGAGTGGCGATGGTCTGTCAGGGTTGTTTCAAGATTTCGATTGGGCGGATGAAGTACTCCATGCCCAAATCGGTCGTCGGTGGTATGTACCGCGGTACGAGTCGCTTAATGACGCGTTGGCTTACGGCGATCGATGCTGGACAAAGGTACTCAGCCAATGGCATGTTTATCGTGACGAAGGCCTCACCGAGCACCGCAACTGGTGGCCTGAGCTGTATCGATCTGCATGTTCGCGATGGAATGTCGAGCCTGATCCTGTCGCCCTCTCATTTGCAAAAACCTACGAAGACGCACGCGCCGACTTGCAGAAGTTATCCGTCGAACCTCCGTTATAAGCATGCCTTCATCGACTTCTACCATGTATTAAAAACGGCATCTTCGCCGTTGTAGCCGTCTATTCTCTGACGGAGCCACTGAGCGCTCCACCATTGTCGCTGCAGAGTACGGACACTGAAGTTTGGCACGCAGCCTCTAGCGCGACGTCAATTAGATAGGGGAATGCGATGGGCATATTTAAAGGTGTTTTCAACGTCGATGGTGTTTCACCCGGTGACGGCGTAAGCCAAAACAACGCAAAAATCCATACACGCTCGACAACCCACCGAATTCTCCCTGGCGAAAACCATTTCGTGTCTTGCGGTAGAGACTGAACCTCCATTCGCGACTCGGGACGGTTCTGCTCAATCCGCATTTTTAAACTCATATTGTTGTATTTGTTGTCGCCAAAGATTACTTCGAGTCTGGGAAGATCGACAGCATCCACGCAGGCAAGTAATTGCGGAGCTGTGGTTCCGTCATCAGCATTCGCTCCGGTAACCACGACGGCAATCAGCAGACCAAGAGCATCAACGAGCCAATAACGCTCTTTGCCTTGATTTTCGTAGTAAAGTAATCATAAACCGTATTCTTGGGCGGGAAATCACGACGCAACAGTTCCCATTGACATCCCGTTTGATTGAGATATCTATGCATTATAAATTTATCCCAAATCCACGACACGAGGCCGCCCTGCACCCTTCTTGATCACGAGCGGCGAAAGCAACGGTTCGATACGCACCCATTCGCAATCGCTAACGTCGGTTGAATAGGGGCGACGTTCGGACAAATTTGACAAGATGCATTTCTCCCTGGAGGCCGACTACACCGAGTACGTGAAATCGATTTCTCCACCGTGGGCGTGGTCAAGGATAATGCCTTTGCATTAGATGCTTCACGTGTTCCGATCTCGTAAATGATCTGTTGATTTCGCAAAAATACGGCCTGCGTTTTCATTGTTAAAGCGTGGGCCACATTTTTCAGATTGCAGCGAGTTAAAGAAACAACTTCGATAGATCGTCCAACGTAGCTCATAAGGTGCTGCTATCATGCAAGCCGGCGAGTCCAGGTTGTTCGTCTCAATTCGCAAATAGCCATCGCTGCTGAGGCCGCTCTGACCGTTCTCGGCTGTGTGAGAATCTTGCCCGCACGAGTCGCCCGGCCTTGCGGCTTGATCGGCTTTCAGTCGATTGCGGATTTGTGTGGGGCGATGGAAACACGCCAGCGTCGCAGTAAAAATGTTTCACCCAATGCGTTGCACAAATTTCGTGCTCAACAAAGTTGGCGTCCAGCCTGTCATTTACCGCATCAACAGGCTTGAAGCACTAGCCCACATTTGAGAACCCGATACTAGCGACTTCTCGCATCGATCAAGATCAAAAAGGCGGACAAGTATGCGCGGACGGTATCGATTTCGACGGATTGCCATCCTGTTGCCTTGTGACGAACAATCGAAAGCTTCAGCAACTCGACTGCATCAGCCAAGTCATCGGGCAACGCCGGTAGACCAGCGAATGGCTGCACCAATACGCCCTCAGGGGCTTCGTCGACTGAAGATTCTGCGCCGGTTGACGCCCCGCCGGTCGGCATCCGATTGAGCGACTCTTCATCACCGAAATCCGCGCCTTCGCTAAGCGGCCCCGATGATATGCCGGACGGTTCATCGTCGTACTTCTTCGTCGAACCGCCGCCTTGGCCAGGCTGAGTGAAGGCGGTGGGTGCGGTGCTGTCACGAGCGTCTGTGCTGATGAAGTCTTCGTCGATATCGCTGGTAATGACGTTGGATTCGTCTTCAGTTAGTCCAAGCGTTTCGGCGCGATGCTTGCGCAATGCCGAAACGCTCCAGCCTTCATCGTTCGCGCCTTGCAGCCAAAGTGGTGCATCGTCCCAATCCATCGCGGCGAGGAAATGCGTCCAAGACAACTGCGGATAGGTTTCGCACGTTTCACCGAATCGATCGAATACGCGACGCAGGCGACCGATATGTGGCGCGGTAACGCCGCCAACCTGCCGGGCCCAAGCTTCATCGGAGTATTGCGTCGCTGGGACTTCTGAATCGATCAGCGTCTGACGCCATTGGTTGATGATGCGGCCTTTCTCCCAATTCGTTCGGCTGATGAGCTCATTCCAGCGGCCGACAAACTGACTGCTTAATTCGGCATCGTCTGTGGTCGTGCCAAACGCGGCGCTGTCCGCTAAGCCGCTGTTGGTAAACTCGCCTTCAGCCAGTTCACCGTCGATCCAAGCCTGATGCGCATCAGCCACATCGGATTCCATTGGCTCAGAGTCGACGTCGAAGGGAGCCTGATAATTTTCGTTGCTGGACATAAGTTCCTAGAAGCCCAAAAGAGAACTGCGTTGATCAGGACACACGCTAACGACTCTGGGCCAAACAAGAAAAGGGTCTACCGCGAAACGACCGCACTCAAGCCAAAAATCGGTTCCGAATGCAACGGTACGGCAATTCGCACCGGTGGAAAAAACCTTGACGCGTTGGCATGTTGGAAAGGCACTCTGGGTTGGCCACGTCGTAAACCAGGATTATTAAAGCGTCATCGGCTGAACGCGAATGGGTAACTGACGATCGCTGATCTCGATCCGTTCGCTTGCAGGCGGTTCCCACTGGGCACCGCAATGCTCGCAAGTTGCCGTGTCGACACGCCGTGAGCCGTCGCATTGGGGGCACGGTTCACGATGCACAAGCCGATAGATTGCAATAATCGAAAGCGGTGCAGCCAGCCCCAACAGCGGCACAGCCCACAACCACAACGTTGTTTGACGACGGCTGAGGCCTCGTCTATCTGACGCACGGCGAACAAGCCAAACAGAAAGTGCGGTGATCACGATGAACGAAATCAAAACATTGCTGGTAGCGATCGGGTGTGCCACGAGTTCTAAAAACGGATCACCCTGTACTTCGCCGATCACGAAAAGGTAAGACGAGACGGTTACGACGATTAAAAACACCACGCCAGGTATCATTCCCGCAATCGTGAACGAGACGCTAATAATTTCCTCAGTTTTCGGGCGCGCGTCAGCATCGACTGAGAACGTGATCGCTTCGCTAGTTTCGTTCGGCGCGAGCCGATAAACGATCGGTTTACTTGAACTGACTGTATCCGGTTCCGATACAAAGAGCGATTTTGGCGTCCAAGCGAGACGGAGGTTTTCTTTATCGCCAAAAGGTGTCGGTAGCGTGAACTTGCGCATTAGCTCTGCGTGAAGTTTCAAATCTTTGTTTACCACGCGATTGTACGCATTCGAACCTGACTCCGGCTTAATGTACCAGTCGTCGGTGCCCGACTGATCGACAAGCTTGAATTCGTGAAGCTGCATTCCAGAGCGAACGATCAATCTTGGCGCGCCGTTTTTTTGGCCTCGAACCAATGCCACGCAATCAATCTGCATTTCAATAACTTTGCGGATTGAAATCGGATCGTTGTCGATAAATGATAAACCAGTCGAGTCAACGAGCGGCGTCGGATAGCCCGCGTTAGCCAATTCAGCGAACGCCCAAATGATATCCAATGGGTTGCGCTGAAATGGAGTTCCAGTCAACTCGCCCGCCTCGTGGACTTCGGCGGCTGCTATCGTCTTAGCCCAACGCATTTGAGGGTACGCTTCATACGCGAGCAAGTAACCGCGAAAATCGTACGCGATCAATAGCGTTGTTGTCCCACTGGCTGGCGTTGTAAAGAAACCATCGCCGCGATGGTAGGTGTTTTGAAGCGGTGCAAATGTGCCGAATTCCAGCATGGTTCGGCCCTTGGCAATTCCCGACTTCAGGTTGATCTTTTCACTCGACATTACCGCCTCGCCACCGATTGTCGTTATCGTGCTGCCTACGGTTGGATTGTATACCACTTGCTGCGTGACCAACCACAAATCGTCGGACTCTTCCTCGACGGCAAGCGTCACGTAAGGCAACGATACATAGACATTCGACAGGTAGGCATTTTCAATGACATTGATCGAAAACGTAAGGGCGAAAATTAAACACAATACCGACCCGACCAGCATATAAGCAGGCAGCAGCCAACATCGACTCAGTGACGCGTTCACACTCAACGCCGGTGGATCACTGGAAAGTTCCTGCCAACCTTGCCGCGAGATCGCGATCATCCACGCGAGCGTTGGTACTGCGATAACAAAGCAAACACTTGCCCAATACAATCCGCCTGTTTGTAGATATCCATAAAACGGCACTAGTGCTGCTCCAGCCGGCACCAGCGGGAACAAACGCGTGCCCCACCACGACGCACTGCGGGACATCATCAACATCGCCGCCGGATGCATGGCGAACGAGATCATCGCAAACACCAAGCCCGGAACCACCTGAGCCGGACGCATCGGATAAAACCACATTCCCCGGTACGCGACCCAAGCTGCCAAAACCACAACCGGCACGATTACCGATGACATGAACAACACAAAACCTGAAAAAACTTTGGCGAGAAACACGTCGCTGGCCGTCACGCTGCGGTGGTTTAAGTAGGCACCGGCGGCAGGCTGTAAATCGCGATACGCTTGCACCACGCCAAGGGCAAATGCCAATAGCGGTGTCACGATCGCAAAGTAGTTCAATAGCTCCGTCGCGAGCAGCGAGTCGCTATTGCGACTAGGGTGTGCCATGTAACAAGCCACAGCCATCACGAACAGTCCGACTGGCATCCACCGAACATTTTCGCGAAACTCTTTCCAAATGAGTGCTTTCATGATGCTGCTCCCGAATAGAAGGAATGACCGACTCGTGATCTTGATAAGTAGGCAAGCACTGCGTCTTCAAACGTGACCTCGACTCGCTCGATCGACGCGGCTTGCAGTCGCTCCATCGCGGCCGTTGTCTCCTCGTCTGGGTCAGCGACCGTAACGTGCCAACGATTGCCAATCGGACGGCAATGAACCAAACCGGGGATCGTCCGCATGATCGTTGGATCTTGCGGCACGTCCAAAACCCAGGCTGCAACACGATTGCGAAAATCGTCAAGCGTGCTGTCAACAAGCATGCGTCCATCGACCATCACCGCCACACGATCGGCAACACGTTCGACATCATCGAGCAGATGGCTGCTAAGCAGCACGGTTCGATCGCCAGACTCACAAAACTCAATGATCGTCTCATTCAGCGCCCGCCGACTCACTGGATCAAGCCCGAGCGCCGGATCGTCGAGAATCAACAATTCTGGAGCGCCCGCAAGCGTTGACGCCAGCGAAACACCCGCGCGTTGTCCACGACTGAGCCACGACACCTTTGCATCCGTGTCGATGCCAAAGCGGCGAACTGCTTGTTCAAAGAAGCTGCCATCCCACTGCGGATGCGTTTCGCGACCGAATCTTTCACACTCCCTCACTCGCATCCAGGGATGTAAAAAATGCCCTTCTACCGTGTGACCGATACGCGCACGAACATCGGGCGTCAGTTCGCGACTATCGCGACCAAGAACTTCACAAGTTCCCCGCGTCGGCTCAAGGAACCCGAGCAACATGCGAATTGTCGTCGTCTTGCCAGCACCGTTGAGCCCTAACAAGCCAACGACGCTGCCACGTGGAACGGAGAAATCAAGCTCGCGCACCACGGCGCGACGGCCGAAGTATCGCGTTAGCCGATGAGTACGAATGACGTCGGTCGTGGACATGCTACACCTGCATCTTGTTAAGTTTGGACTGCATCCGAGCCAGGATCTCATCGCCATTAAAATTCAATGCAATCGAGGCGCTGATCGCAATCTCAAGAGCATCGTCGAGGCGACGGAGCCGTTCGGCTTTTGAATAGATATCTCGACGCGAGGCGACGAAGGCGCCTTTGCCAGCTTGCGTTTCCAGCACACCATCACGAATCAACTCAGCGTACGCTTTGGCCACCGTGTTTGCGTTGACAACCAGCTCCTTGGCCAGCGTCCTAACACTGGGGACTGCATCGCCGACGGCAAGTTCCCCCGAGGCAATGCCGCGCCGAATCTGGTCCGCGATCTGACGATAGATCGCGGCACTGCTGCCGGGGATCACTCGTATCTGCATACCCATACCCTCGTGTGTTGTGTGTACTACTCGCAATAGTACACATGGATCGCTATTCGGTCAAGACCTTTCGAAAAGAAACGTTTCAGCGAACGTACACCCACGATCAAGTGAAGCCTAGCCGTTACGGAGACGGCTTACTGGAAGAGCGGATCGAGCGCGCCGATGATTGGACCTTGATCGCTGATCAACGCAACCAAATCGGTCTCGACAATACTGCCGCTGGCCCGATGGCAGACCGCTCTCAATAGCTTCCGAGCGGACGCCGCGGCACATGGGCCAGCAATTGCATGATCGCGCCCCGAAGTTCTCGAACCTTTAACGGTAACGGCAGCAGTTTGCGATGCACGCCTCGCCGCGCTTCGGCGATGATGCGTTCCTGGCGTCGGTCTACGAGCAAGATTGTTGGTACCTCCGACGTGTGTTCGTTACTGGCGAACAGATTGTGGGCTTCTAACGCAAGGGCTCCCAACTCTGCGGCCGAGAATATCACTAAGTCCGCAGGGAACGGATCCCCCGCGATGAAACGATCAATCGCCCGATTGGGGTTGGAAATGATCAAGACGCGATAACCTTTCGACTTTAACCGATCGCGTATCGCGTTTTGCATTTCTGCTTGGCTTTCGACCAGCATTACAATCCGGCCTTCCCCTTCATCAATGGGGCCATCGTCATCCTCATACCTCGGTGCTTCGCCGGTGGTAGAGACCACCGTTTGCTTTTCACTCTTCTCCATCCGGTCGATCGCTTTCTTGATCTCCGCGTGCATTTCGGCGGATGTTTGGAATCGCTTCTCCGGGTCGTATTCTGTGGCGCGACTGACGATATGGTTCAGTGGCGGTGGACTATCGGGGATTAGCTCATGGAGTGGCTTGATCTCCTGAAACCGCGTCACATTGAGACGTTGCAAGCGGTCGCGAGTTTCTGTTAACGCGGGCCTTCCTGCAACCATGTGGTAGAGCATGATACCGGCGAAATAGACGTCACTTCGTGGATCGTCTTTGCGAACACCCGTTCCACGTTCCAGTGCGGCGTAATCAATCGCACGCGCATTGGGACAATCCGCGATTTGTTCGGGATTAAAACGATTTGCCAACGATGCCAGACCAAAGTCAACCAACTTGGCCCGTCCATCGCTGGCCACCAGCACGTTTGACAATTTCATGTCGCGGTGAGAGATGCCCAGCGAGGCCGCGTGTGCCAATCCAGCACAAACATCTAACACAAGCTTCAGCGCGGTCATCGGCTCGACCTTGCCGCGCAAGCGAACAAGCTCCCGAAGCGTTTGCCCCTCCACGAACTCCATCACCATGTACGGATTGCGAATATCTGGGTCGACGGCATAAATACTAACAATGTTCGGATGTCGCAGTCGCAGACCCATCCTTGCTTCGCGAAGAAACTGCTCCAACTGGTCAGCCTGATCGCGAAAACGCTTTCGCAGAACTTTGATTGCGAACGCTTCATTGTCCCCACGGGCAGCACGATAGACACGGGCAAAAGTACCGGCACCAATCAAATACAAGACCTTGTATTCGCCATAGAAGAAGCCGGTGCGATCGCCTTTTAGAATTTTGTCGGTTTGCAACGTCGTCAGCACGCCTCGACGCTGCATGATTCGCGCAAGCTCGGGAACGGTGATCTCCTGGCTTCCAAGCTCCGCTCGCGCTTGGTCAACGGCCAATGGGTCGGCAAGTCCAGCACCAATGACGCGCTGCATGAATTGTTCGGGCGATAGTTGTTCAGCCATCGGCGGATCAAATTGGCGAATTGCATGTTGGGAGAAATTATCCACGGCCGACGAAATCTTCGTCCGCCACTCCCTAACAGCATAATCGTTGCTGGCTCAGCGAATAGAACCTTCTGGCATCATCGGGAGCAACTTTGGCCAGGTTCCGCCGAAGAACCGTTACAAAGGTTCAACTGGAAACTATCCGACGCGGTGCCAACGTGTACCGTCCCCATGCCGCTGCGTTGCCGCTCAAAGCACGCAAATTGCACTTTGAGCGAGAAAAAATGCGGTTTGCCGCCAACAGGAGCCAAACCGCTTAGCAATAAATCGACTCAATCGTCGATTAATCAGCAAGTCGCTTGAGTGCCGACAGGGTTGCAATCGCGTTGTCGATGCCGCCGAGTTCCTTGACCATGCTCTTGGCTTTGAGCAAGCTTTCGATCGAAACCGAAACGCCGCTTTTTGCTGCTGCTGGAGCTGGAGCTGCCTTCTTGGAAGCTACCTTCGCCGGAGCCGCCTTGGCGGTGCTGGTCTTGGTAGTCTTCTTCTTTTTGCCCATCGAAGTCGATCGGATGGTGCTGATGAAAGCAGGCGTTACATCGACGCCAGCCTTCTTTAGTTCAGCCGAAATTTCTTTCGGCTTCGCATTCGGGTTCGCAGCATAGTAATCGCGGATCGCTTGTGACTTGTTAGGACCGCCAGATTTTTTCGCCATTGGAAAAGACTACCTTTCAGAGAGCCCCGCAGGGCCAGAGTAAATTGTATTGGGGGCGTTCACAGCGAACACCCGCCATTGCATTCTCTTGTCAGTTGCCATCTCGACCCGCGCTCCAAGCCTTTGGTATGGCCCTTCGTACGCAAATCATGTTCGTCCATCTAAAACATCCCTGAGGATGGATTTCTCGACAGCAAACAGATTCAAGAACACTGCAAACCCAATCAATCAACGTCAATTGATGATTGATAGCAGCGAACTATATAGGCTTTTTTTGTGGAAGCTAGGGGTAAAGAATGAAATTCTTCAACATTCTATCCACATGATGAATCTTACATCCTCGGGACGACGCCGATCCCCAGCAGTTCTAATCCTTGTCTCAATACGCGCCCCGTCGCAGCCACGATTGCTAAGCGAGATTTGACCAGCAAGTCATCTCCTGCCTTGAGAACAGGGCAGTTGTCATTGAAAACCGCATATGCCTTCGCTGTTTCGTACAGATAGTCGACTAAAAAGTTGGGCGCGTAGTCCACACGGACTTGATCGAGGCTTTCACCAAACCGTAGTAGTTGAAGAGCCAAGAATCGCTCCGCAGGGTGGGTTATCATGATCTGTCGGGTATCCGCAGCAATGGCATTTTCATCCGTATTGCCCTTCGCCAGAATCCCCTGAACGCGGGCAAATGCATACTGAATGTAGGCACTGGTATTGCCATCCAAGGAGACCATCTTTTCGAGATCAAAACGGTAGTCGCTGGTGCGATGATGCAATAAATCAGCGTATTTAATGGCACCATGACCGACGATGTTTGCGATGTTTTGCTTCTCTTCATCCGTCAACGGCGGGTCGATACGCGACGATCGCTCCGGATCGCACACCACGTCCAAGGCACGGGCCACGGCATCATCCAATAAGGCTTCCAAACCGACAGAGCTCCCGCTGCGAGTCTTGAATGGCCGGGCATCGTTTCCTAATACGGTCCCAAAGTTCACATGGACTAACCGGGTGGAAGTGAGTCCCAGCATTTGTGCGACCACAAACAGCTTGTCAAAGTGTTCGCTTTGCCGAGTATCGACGACATAAAGAATTTCATCGGGTCGAAATTCGTCACGACGATAGATCAATGTCGCGATATCCGTCGTCGCGTAAAGAAAAGCCCCGTCACGCTTCTGGACGATCATCGGTGCATCGAATTCAGGCAGAAATACACAAACCGCACCCTCGGAATCGCTCGCAAGACCATCCTGACGCAGTTTGCTTACTACATCACCTAGCATGGGGTGGTAAAAACTTTCCCCAAGCGTGTAGTCAAAACGCACATTTAATCGATCATAAACCCGCTTGATCTCGTCTTTGCAATATGGCAAGAACCGGTGCCACAGCGCCATATTCTCCGCAGAGCCCTCATGAAGCTTGGCGGTTTCTTCTAAAACAGCGATCGCAATTCGTGAGTGCTGACTCGCAACGACAAGAAATTCCTTGTCATTACGAACCGCTGCAATCGTCTCCGCCATCTTTTGGGCTTGTTCAAGCGCCGACTCACATTTCTTTTCGGCGCTGGCGATGGCTTTGTCCGCCACCTGCTTCGCTTTGGCGTCTTGAGCAGACTCGCTGGCAGCCTTGGCATGAGCCAGCACTGCGTTGCAATCGTCGACCAGCTTCTGCGTTTTTTCGGTGGCACCGATGGCGTTGTGATAATCGATGATGCGGTTGACAAGTCGATATAACCTGGAAAGCTCGGCTACCGGAGCCGCTTCGAATGCCGCTTCGTCACCAAAATGCTTGAAACCATAAATCACCATCCCAAACTGGGTTCCCCAGTCTCCCAGGTGATTGTCCGTAATCACGCGATGGCCAAGAAATCGCATTATCTTTGCCAACGCGTCACCAATAACCGTGCTGCGTATATGACCAACGTGCATCGGTTTGGCGACGTTTGGGCTCGAATAATCGATGATTATCGATCGCGGCGTTGCCGTGATGGGAATTCCAAGTCGTGGATCGCTGAGCAACTCGGTTGTGCTTTGACTTAGATACTCATCCTTCAGCTTCAGATTAATGAAACCAGGGCCCGCAATCTCTGGAGGCAAACAGAGGTCGCTAACGTCCAATCGCTGCACCAATTGCTCAGCGATTGTGCGCGGGCTTTGACCCAGTAGCTTGCCCAACGGCATGGCACAATTCGCCTGGTAGTCACCATGCCGAGCATCCGTCGTGGGACGGACCAGCAGAGAAAAGCTGCGAAGTTGGTCGGCATCGACCGATTTGGGTTCAGTTGCCGGAACCAGTTGAATAAGAGCCGCAGCAAACTTTTGCCGCAACTGATCGAGAATCTGCATCAATTTTCTTAATGAGTCGTAGAACCAGAATCACTTAGCCCCAGATCGCTCAGTGAGACGATCTTGGCGTCACCCCAGAGCGATTCCAAGTCGTAGTACAAGCGAGTTTCCTCATCAAACAGATGAATCACCACGCTTCCATAGTCAAGCACGATCCAGCGGCTGTCTTCATAACCTTCGATGCCCAGACGATGATCTTTAAGCTCTTTTTGAAGCACATCATCGATTTCTTCGCTGATCGCGTGCAACTGTCGGCGGCTGGTTCCCGTGGCCAATACGAAGTAATCAAAGAGCGCAGTCTGATCACAAACGTCCAAGATCATGACTTCGCTGCCTTTGTTGTCCAGGGCAACGCGAGCCGCCGCTTTGGCTAACTCTAAACTGTCTTCTTTGACATTGGTTCGCCGTGGGAAGGGACTATCCTTGGCTGGGTCGCCTGCGACACGCCCTGCTCCTTCATTCCCTTCATTCGCTTCGCCAATGGCCTCTGGCGGTAGTCGCATGAAGCGATTGATGGACGCAGGCTTAACGGCTGCGGGGTCGTTGGTTACTTCGGAAGTTTCGTTGGTCGGCTCTGAGTTATTCATAAGGCACGAAATTCTAACGCATTTCCACGCATTGTCACGCCCCGCTTTCCAGGCTTCTAAATTAAAGTGGTTCTGCTCCACGCGAGCATCGCAAAAAACAAAAAACTCGCTCCCCCAAAAAGAAGTTTACATCATGGCCGACTGGCTCGAAGAAGGCTCGAAATCGCCAACGTTTACGCTCGCTGACGACAATGGTAAGAAGGTTAAGTCGTCGTCATGGTCGGGGGCACCATTGGTGCTCTACTTTTACCCCAAAGATGATACGCCCGGGTGTACGAAAGAAGCCTGTGCGTTTCGCGACGCCAGCGCGACCTTGAAAGAGCTGGGTGCCAATGTCATTGGAATCAGCGGCGATTCCGCTGAGTCTCACGCCAAGTTCCGTGACAAATACAGCCTCAACTTCCCACTGCTCGCCGACCCCGACCACGCAGTTGCCGACAAATTCGGAGCCTACCGTGAGAAGAACATGTATGGCAAGAAATCAATGGGAATCCAGCGCAGTACGTTCCTGATTGACTCCAAAGGCATCATCGTAAAGGCGTGGAAGCGGGTTCAAGTCGATGGCCACGATGCCCAGGTCATCGAAGCCCTGGGTGAGCTGAAAAAGGCTTAGCCAAACTGCGTCGCGCGTGGCATAGGCTTCGGCGCCGTCCTAGCATTCAATTCGAATTTCGCTCGATCTTGGCACAGCTTGACATGCCAGGATGTAGCCCTGAGATTCTTCATGTGCCGTCAAAGCGTCGCGACTCGCCATAAAAACGCCCCCCTCAAGACACTTAACTTTGCATTGACCGCAGATGCCCGATCGGCATTCAAAAGGCAGGTCGACGCCTGCTGCTTCGGCAGCTTCCAAAATGTTGGTTTCCGAAGTTGCGGTTGTCACCACTTGCGATGAAACAAAAGTTACGACCGATTCGTTCAGTCCCGCTGGGTCGCCTCGATCACTGACTGCCTCCGCCGTTGAGGTTCCGTCGCTTAGGCCGCTGGGAGGCGAGACGAACGCTTCGGTATGGATCAAGTCGCCGGGCAAACCGATCTGTTTCAGTAAATCACACGTTGCGTCCATCATCCCTTGCGGTCCGCAAACAAAGGCTGGGTGCGTTTTTATCCCAGGAATAAACTGCGTCAGCGATTCTGAGGTAATCCGCCCAACGGTGCCCTGCCATTCTGGATTCTGTTTCGTGTCCGTCAGCGTCAACAAGAGCCGAAACTTCGGAAACCGTGATGCAAGCTCGTCGAGCTCCGATTTAAAGATCAAGTCCGCCTGAGTTCGTGCGGCAAACACAAAATAGATTTCTCCTGGCCAAGATTGGTCGGTCAAATACCGAGCTGTCGACATCATGGGGGTGATTCCGACGCCGCCAGCGATCAAGGTCACGGATTTGTGCTTCATGTCGTCGAACACAAAACGACCAGCCGGTGCGGCGATCTCCAGGACTGTTCCTTCGCCAACTTCATCATGCAGAAAACGCGATCCAAGACCATGCTCTTCACGCTTGACCGTGATCTCACAATAGCCGACGCAGGCCGGCGATGATGCGATCGTATAGGAACGCCGGACAAATTTGCCGCTGATGGGAAGCTGAATATTCAGGTACTGCCCAGCCTGATGTCGAAATGGCAAGTCGCTGCCGTCGATCGCTTGAAATCGAAAGGTCTTGACGTTGTGCGTCTCGCGAAAAATGCTGGTGACGCGTAGTTTGCCTTTCCAAAATTTCGGTCGACCTGATGTCAAGGCAGCTTTGGGGCGCGATGCGAGCGTTTTCGTTGCCTGACGGTGCTCGCGATACCGGTTCACAGCGCGGAACCCAAGCAGCGGTGTCAGCACTGCCGCAAAGGCCAACGGCTGGCGAACGTCGGACTTGACCAGCATGTAGTAATGCAAGACACCAAGGATCGTCGCAACGTAAGCCAAACGGTGAAGCTGCTTCCAGCGTTTGGGGCCAAGTCGCCGAATCATGCCATTGGTCGACGTGACTGCCAGAGGCACCATCAGCATCACGGCGACGAACCCGACTTGGAGAAATCGGCGGCTGAAAATCTCTTCGACCGTGCTCGATAAATTGAGAGCGCGATCCAGTCCGACATAGATGGCCACGTGCAGGACTGCGTAAAAGAAGCCGTACAGCCCAAGCGATCGACGGTAAGCAATCAAGCTGCTCCAAGCAAAGAGCGTTTTTAACGGCGTGATCACCAAAGACAGGAACAAGCACGTCAGCGAAAGAATGCCGGTGATGTGAAGGGCTTGGTTCACAGGGTTAGCGCCCAAATGCCCGTGCCACGCGTCCCAAGCCAGGATCAGCAACGGAACAAACCCGTTCGCAATCACAACACCGCGAAAAAATTTAATGTCATTCATTTTGTTCTCATCGTTCCGCGAGGCTCCGCGCCCGCGATCCTCACGGCCCATAGCCTCGTGAAATGCTAAAAGTGCACGCTCAAATCCATGCCATCGTAAAGGCTTGCGACCTGCGTTTCATAGCCATTGAACATCAGCGTTTTTCGCCGACCGGTTTCACCGATACGTTGTTCAGTCGCTTGGCTCCAGCGAGGGTGATCAACGGTTGGATTCACATTGGCGTAGAAACCGTATTCCGTCGCTCCGTAGCGTTTCCAACTCGTCGGTGGCTCCATCGCAGTCAGCGAAATCTTGACGATTGACTTGATGCCTTTAAAGCCGTACTTCCACGGCGTGACCAAACGAATCGGAGCACCGTCTTGAGGAGGCAATTCCTTGCCATACAAACCCATGGCCAGAATCGCCAACGGATTCATCGCTTCGTCCATTCGCAAGCCTTCGACATACGGCCAGTCAAGCACCTTCGACGCCTGTCCCGGCATCCGCTCGAGGTCCAGTAGCGTTTGGAAGGCCACATACTTCGCTTCTGCTTTCGGTTGCACGATCTCAAGTAGTCGCGACAACGGAAAGCCAGCCCAGGGGATCACCATCGACCAGGCTTCAACGCAACGCATTCGATAGACACGTTCTTCGATTGGGCTGATTGCACGTAGTTCCGCGAGACTGAATGTCTTTGGGTTATGAACGAGCCCATCAACTTCCAGCTCCCAGCCATCCGTCTTGAAATTCATCGCAGCCGCAGCGACGCCTTCTTTACTGGTCGAGAACTCATAGAAATTGTTGTATGTCACCACGCTGAGTTCAGGCGTCTTGTCCTCGTTGACGAGAAAGCCGCTCGCCAGCCGTTGTTCATCGGTCAGCTCGGGAGCTGCTAATTCGTCTAGCTTGGCAGTCTCGGCCATCGGTGTTGACGTTGGATTGAACCACCGATAGGCGCCTCCAGTGGCAAGCAAACTGCCACCAGCAATCGCTGCCTTCATCAACTTACGTCGGTTGAAATACAACTCCGGCGGCGTCACCCGGTCATCGGTCGAACTCATTCCCTACTCCCATTGATCGAAAAAACTCGAAGATAACTCATTGCCTTGAATGACACCAACGACCCCAATTGTCGCGCTGACGGTCGACAGCGTACAGACCTTACAAACCCATGTTCGATAATTGCTCTTGGTGATAAATCTCTTCAATCTTTGTCTCAGGAGCCTAGCTCCTAGCGGCGCGAAAAGTAACTGACCCTGCCTGGTAACCCGACGCGTAAGCGAGGACTTTCAGACGCATTTTCCTCGCTTACGCGTCGGGTTACC